>Ga0335069_10004220_pt1 | contig 21417 bp, 18 predicted proteins | sample Lox_Sample_11_FD_206714 | JGI IMG/M metagenome (GOLD analysis project Ga0335069, IMG submission 206714) | Soil microbial communities from Loxahatchee National Wildlife Refuge, Florida, United States - Lox_Sample_1.1 | ecosystem: Environmental > Terrestrial > Soil > Wetlands | place: USA...
GAATCCATCACGGGCAGTGGCGCGGAAAGCCTCGCCTCCCGGGTGACAGGACCGGCCGCCGCCGTCGCCTCGCTGGCGCAGGTGCTGACAGCGCAGAGCCTGACGGAGGCGCTCCAGGCTCGTGGCTCCCTTGCAGCCGGGCAATCGATCATCACGCGCGAGGGAGAGTGGATCGGGCGCAACTGGCTGCGCGTGAGTCGCGGATCGGATCATCACGCCGGTGTAATCGAGCGCGAGCATCGCCTGAAGGTCCTGCGCGCGAACGTGGCCTCGGCAGAGGAGCGCGTGGGCGCGGTCGAGGCGCACCTGGCTGCGGTGCGCGAATCCCTGGCCGAGGCCGAATCCAGCCGCGATCGGGCGCAATCGGGCATCCAGAGCGCGCACCGCCGGCATGCCGAATTGCTCAGTCAGCTCGAGGCCATGCGCGCACGCGCGCAGGAGTCGACACTGAGGCGTGAGCGCCTCGAAGAGGAAGCGGCGGATGTGCTGCGGGAGCAGGACGCGGCCCGCGAGACGCTGGCCCGTGCGAATGCCGAGCTCGACCGCGGACTCGCGCTGCTCAACGAGCTGGATTCGCACCGGCACGAGTTGGAGAGCGAACGGGATGAATGCCGCGAAGCCGTCGCCGCCGCCCGCTCGCGCGCCCAGGTCGCGCAGATGGCCGCGCGGGATCTGCTGATCCGCATCGAGTCACGTCGCTCGTCGGAAGCGTCCGTGGCGGTTGGCGTCAACAGGATGGTGGACCAGCGCGAGCAGCTTGAACGCCGCCGGGATGAGCTGGAAGCGGAGCTGGCCGGGGGTGATGAGCCCATCCTGCAGCTCGAGGCGCGGCTCAATGATTCGCTCGCGCGCCGGCTCGAGGTCGAGTCGGACCTGGCGGTGGCACGACGTGCGCTCGAGGAAGCGGATGCCGAACTGCGCAGTCTCGATGAGAAGCGCGTGGTCGCCGAACAGCTCGTGAATGAAGCGCGTGCCGCGGTGGACAGCGCGAGACTGGCAGCGCAGGAAACACGCGTGCGCCGCGAGGGCATCGCGGAGCAGTTTGCCGAGACCCGGTTTGAGCTGGCGCAGGTGCAGCAGCAGCTCACGGCCGAAGCCAGCGTGCCGAACTGGGAGCACTCGCTGACGCAGGTGCGGGCCGACCTGGAGAAGCTGGGTCAGGTCAACCTGGCGGCCATCGATGAGCTGAAGGAACAGACCGAGCGCAAGGAGTATCTGGACCGCCAGTACGCCGACCTGACCTCGGCGCTCGACACCCTGGACCAGGCCATGCGGCGCATCGACAAGGAGACGCGCACGCGCTTCGAGGAGACTTTCGAGCGCATCAACGCGGGCCTGAAGGAGAAATTCCCGCGCCTGTTCGGTGGCGGTCACGCCTATCTCGAACTCGTGGGCGAGGACATCCTGACGGCCGGCGTGGCGGTGATGGCGCGGCCCCCGGGCAAGAAGAACAGCACCATTCACCTGCTGTCCGGTGGCGAGAAGGCGCTTACCGCGGTGGCGCTCGTGTTCTCCATCTTCGATCTCAATCCCGCCCCGTTCTGCCTGCTCGACGAGGTGGATGCGCCGCTGGATGAGCACAATGTCGGACGCTTCTGCGACATCGTCCGCGACATGTCGGCGAACGTGCAGTTCATCTTCATCACTCACAACAAGTCGACGATGGAGCTCGCTTCGCAACTCATCGGCGTGACGATGAACGAACCGGGCGTCTCACGACTCGTGGCGGTGGACGTCGATGAGGCCATGCGGCTCGCGGCCGTCTGACCGAAGGGAATCGTGATGCCCGAGTTGCGTTGGACGCTCCTCATCATTGGGGTGGTGTTCATCGCCGCGCTGGTGTTGTGGGAGCTGCGCAGGCCGCACCAGGCCTCGCGCCAGCCGCACGAGGGCAGCGATCCGCCGCTCGGGGTCGAGCCGTCGTGGGGAAATGAAGTCAAACCCGCCGCCACGCGCGCGCTGCGCGAGCCGACTCTCACTCTTCCCGATATCCGTGTGCGCGAGCCGTACGTGCCGCAGGAGTTGCCGGTAGTCGAGATCAGCGATGACGAGGCGCTGGGCAGGGTGCAGGAGCCGGTGTCGCGGCATATCGTGGAGCTGGCGGCGAGCGATGACATCAGCAGCGAGGCATCGCCGGCCGACGCCGGGCGGGCTGTGCGGGTGGAGGAACCCAATTGGGACCCGGAGGATCTGCAGGATCTGTCCGCGCCGGACGAGGAAAGCATTCCGGAGGACGAAGTTCAGCCTGAGGACCCACTCCTGGCGCGGGAGGCCGGCGCCGGGGTGTCCGAGGACGAGATCATCCCCGAGGCCGATGTGCGCGAGGAGGAATCGTTCGCGCGCGACATCGTTCCGACAGCTGTCGCAACCTCCGGTGACAAGCCGGCTGTCGTTCCCGCATTGCCGGCGGCGCGGCCGGATCCGATCGTGGACTGGCCGCCGGAGGACCAGCGGCGGCTGGTGGCTTTGCGACTCGTGGCGGCTGCGCCGGAGCGATTCACAGGCCGGGCGCTGCGTCAGGCGCTGGCGGCGGAAGGCTTCGTACTGGGTCACTTCGACATCTTCCACAAGCCGGACGCCGACAATCGTGCCGTACTCAGTGCGGCGAGCCTGACGAAGCCCGGAACGTTCGACCTCGAAACCATGGATACGCAAAGGTTCGTCGGCCTGAATCTCTTCGCCGTACTGCCGGGTCCGAAGCCGCCCCGCAAGACCTTCGATGAGCTGCTGCTGACGGCGCGCACGCTCAACGAGCGGTTGCAGGGAGCATTGCAGGACGAGCGGGGCGGCCCGCTGACTCCCACTCGCATCATCGCCCTGCGCGAGGGCCTGGGAGCCGGAGCGGGCTCGTGAGGCGCGATGCGGAGGCCCGCATCGCCGAACTGCGCTCGCAGATCGCGCGCAACGATTACCGCTACTACGTGCTCGATGATCCGGATCTGCCGGATGCCGAGTACGACAAGCTGATGATCGAACTGCGCGCACTCGAGGCCGAGTACCCCGATCTCATCACGCCGGACTCACCTACCCAGAAGGTTTCGGGCGAGCCGGTCGCCACCTTTGGCGTGGTCACCCACAAAGTGCCGATGCTGTCGCTCGACAACGCCTTCACGGATGAGGATGTGCGGGCTTTCGACCGGCGAATTCACGAGCGTCTCGGTGTCGAGGGCGAGCTGGAGTACGTCGCGGAGCCGAAGCTCGACGGTCTCGCCGTCACCGTGATCTACCGCGACGGCAAGCTCGAGAAGGCGGCGACGCGCGGCGATGGCGTCAAGGGCGAGGAGGTGACTGCGAACGTGCGCACGATCCTCAAGGTACCGAAGAAGCTCGCGGGGAAGGCGCCCCATCTCCTCGAGGTGCGCGGCGAAGTCTTCATGCCGCTGGCCGGATTCGAGCGCATGAACCGACTGGCGCGCGAGCGCAATGAGAAGGTTTACATCAATCCGCGCAATGCCGCTTCGGGCAGCCTGCGGCAACTGGACCCCGAGATCACGCGCAAGCGGCCACTCGACATGTATTTCTACGCGCTCGGTCTGATCGAACCGGGTCCCGGCAGACATCCGGCGCAGCCCGATACCCAGTGGGATCTGCTCGAGGCCTTCAGGGAGTGGGGACTGCCGGTCAGCGAGGAGGCAAAACGCGTCAAGGGCGCTGAGGGCTGCCTGGAGTACTACCGCAGCCTGGGTGCACGCCGCAGCAGCCTGCGTTACCAGATCGACGGCGTCGTCTACAAACTCAACGGGCGCGCGGACCAGGAGCGGCTCGGATTCGTCTCGCGCGCGCCGCGCTGGGCCATCGCTCACAAGTTTCCGGCGGATGAGGCGACTACGGTCGTGCTCAAAGTGGAGTTCCAGGTCGGACGCACCGGCGCCCTCACCCCCGTCGCGCGCCTCGAGCCCGTGTTCGTCGGCGGAGTCACGGTGAGCAACGTTACGCTGCACAACATCGATGAAGTGCGACGCAAGGATGTTCGCGAGGGTGACACTGTCGTTGTGCGTCGCGCCGGAGATGTGATACCCGAACTGGTGCGCAGTGTCAGGCATGCATCCGAGGATGCCCCTGCGGTGCAGCTACCGAAGCACTGTCCGGTGTGCAACTCGGCGGTGATCCAGGCCGAGGGCGAAGCGGTCGCCCGCTGCACCGGAGGGTTCACTTGCCGGGCGCAACGGCAGGAGTCGCTACGTCATTTCGCCAGCAGGCGGGCGATGGACATCGAGGGTCTGGGCGACAAGCTCATCGAGCAGCTGGTCGAGACCGGCATGGTGAAGTCACCCGCCGATCTGTACACGCTGACGGCAGCCCAGCTGGCGGATCTGGAGCGCATGGGCGAGAAGTCCGCCGCCAAACGGGTAGAGGCCATTGCCAGGAGTCGCGACACGACACTGCCGCGTTTCCTGTTCGCGTTGGGGATCCGGGATGTGGGTGAGGCGACGGCGCTCGCGCTCGCCCGGCATTTCGGCAGTCTGGACCGGTTGATGAAGGCGGACGAGCAGGCAATTCAACAGGTGCAGGATGTTGGTCCGATCGTCGCCGCGCATGTGGCGGCCTTCTTCGCCTCGGCCGAACACCGCGAGGTCATCGCGCGCTTGCGGCAGGAGGGGGTGCGCTGGGCGGATATGGAGCGACCCGACGTGGCCACTCAACCTCTGGCCGGCATGACGTTCGTCATCACGGGCACGTTGGAATCGATGACGCGGGAAGAGGCCCAGGAAGCGCTCGTGGCCCTCGGTGCGAAAGTTTCCGGCAGCGTGTCGCGCAAGACCACCTACGTCGTCGCCGGCTCTGAACCGGGTTCGAAGCTGCGCAAGGCTGAGGAACTGGGCGTGAAGGTGCTGGACGAGGCCGCGTTCACCGCACTGCTGCGCAACCAACGCGGCGGCTGAGCCGGACTATTCGGCCAGCGCCGCCCGAGCCGGGTGGGCCATTCGGCCAGCGCCGTCCGCCGGGCCATTTGGCACGGGTGCGCGGATGTGGCTATTTGGCGCTGTAGCCTCGGCCGTCCAGGCACGCCGTCATGGCGCGCCGATAGTCAGCCGCATTACCCGAGGTCTGCGCGCCGCGGGTCGGGTCGAAGCCGCTCTGCGAGACCGCCCACTTGTGGCACTCGTAGCGATCGTTCGCCGTCTGCTCTTCGCTCTGTCCGTTGCGCGGGTACACGTATACATCGCCCGTGCCGCCCCCCGCCGGTCCGCCACCTACAGTGCTGGCATCGCCCGGAGGAGGTGCACTGTCGTCAGTCGCAGCGCCGTCAGAGGTCGGTGGCGGATCCGTAGCGACGTAACCGTTCTCGCCGCCGTTCCACGTGTAGTAGACGTTGTCGATGTAGTAATACGGGACTCCGCCCCACCAGTACGTTCCGTACACAGCCGGCAGAATCGGGAGGTACCAGGGGTAACCCCACCAGTAGTAGGCGCGCGGCCACCAGCCACCGTGCCACCAGCCTCCGCCCCAGTAGGGCCGGTGATAACCGAAGCCGCCCCGCCCGAATCCCGGTCCGTAGACAGCGCGGCCGCCGACTGCAGCATGCGTGTATCCGGCAGCGTGTGTGATTGTGCCACCGTGAAACGCCGTGGGTCCGCGGGAGCCGTTCGAGTAGACGCGTGTTCCGGGATAACCGCCGCGGTATCCGCCGGGATAACCGCCGCGGTATCCGCCGGGATAACCGCCGCGGTATCCGCCGGAATAACCCATCCGCGGCGCGTAGTGAGGGCCGGCGAATCCATGGCCCATGCTGGCGTGGCCTCCACCGAAATGCGCTCCGCCGGCGGAATGCCCGCCGAAACCACCACCGCCGCCGTGACCGCCGCCGCCATGAGACTGCGCGAGCGTCGGGCCCGCTGCCGCCAGCAGTACAGCCAGGCTCCCGATGGCCCAGAATGACGATGATCGAACCAGCTTGGTGTTCATGATGCTCTCCGGCGCGGACATCCCCAAGGCGTCCGCCGCGGCCTCCTCGGCCTGTACCGATTAGACCCCCAGATTCCGTCGCCGTTCAAGGTCGCCCGTCGGCTCGTGGCGGATTTCGGGTGTCTCCAGGAGACAGAACGCGGACTCGGCGGCGCCGCTGACAGACGGGAGCGCGCCTTGAGCCTTGGGGAACGACCGATTCCGTCAAATCGGCCGCGGGCGGCCTTCAGGTGGCGTTCAGATTCGCCGTGGGCGCCGCCGTGAGCCCAACGGCGTCCGGCGGTCCCGGCTTCGTCAGCCTCAGCTGCTCTTCTTGGCGTCGTCGAGTTTCTTCTCGATCTTCGCGTTGCGCAGCAGCTCGTCCGTATAGGCCTTCACCTTCTTCGACTGCACGACCTGCTCGAGCCGCTGGCGCACGGAATCATACGTAGGCGGCTGCAGGTCGCGCGTCTCGACCAGTTCGATCACATGCCAGCCGTACTGGGTCTGGACGGGGGTATGAGTGTATTCGCCCGGCTTGAGCGCCAGCACCGCATCCGCAAACGGCTTGACCATCTTGCCGGTCGTGAACCAGCCTAGATCGCCGCCGTTGTCCTTGGAGGCGTCCATGGACTCGCGACGCGCTACTTCCTCGAACTTCTCCCCCTTGCCCAGCCGGTCGATGATCTTCTGCGCGAACGGCTCGGTGGCCACCAGGATGTGCTTGGCGTGGTACTCGGTCTTGGCCAGGCCCGCCAGCTGCGTCTCGTATTCCGACCGCAGTTCCTTCTCGGTGGGCTTGCGGTCCTTCAGGTAGCGCTCGGCCATCGCCTGCTGCAGGACGTTCAGGCGGGTCAGCTCGATCAAAGCGGCCGTCTCCGGCTGCTTGTCCACCCCATCCTTGACCGCCTGCTGGCCGACCACCTGGGCGCGAATCAGGTTGTCGAGCGCCGTGCCGCGCTGCTCGGGGGAGAGGTCATCGACGGACTTGCCGCTGATGTCCTTGATGTACTGGGCGAAGAAATCGCGGCTGATGGGCGTGCCGTTCACTGTGGCCACGGCAGGGGACTTGTCGGCCGGCAGACTGCCGGTGCTGCCCTGTTGGCAGGAGGCCAGACCGAAAAGCCCGGCCAGCAGAAGAATGCGAAGATGATTCATGCTGTTTTCTCAGTAGGTTGGACAGAGTTATTCAATCGATTCATCAGGTGTACGGGCTGCGATGCTGAGCGCGTGCACACCATGGCCCATCAACGGTGCGACGGCCGCATAGACCAGCCGGTGGCGTTCAAGTTGCGAGAGGCCCGCGAAGGCTCGCGCGACCACGCGGACCGTGAAGTGTCCGCCCTCGCGCGCGCCGGCATGCCCGGCATGCTTCGCGCTGTCATCCAGGATCTCCAGCGACTGCGGCTGCAGTTCGCGCAGCAGCGCCGAGCGGATCTGATCGAGCGAGGTGCTTGGCATGAGCGCAGGTCCTTGGCGGCGGGCATTCAGGACTGGGTTCTGGGTTCGTGCGAATCGGCCGGATAGCGTCGCGCCAGCCACAGCACCTGGGCCGTGACGAACACGAGCGTGATCGCCGTCAGTCCGAACACCTTGAAGTTGACCCACGCGCGCTCGCTGGCGTTGAAGGCCACCAGCAGATTGAGCACTCCGAGCACCAGGTAGAAGGCAATCCAGATCGCATTGAGCCGCCTCCAGGTGCCGCTGGGGACGCGCGCATCCTCCCCGCCCAGCGCCGCGCTCAGCAGCCGTTGCACCAGCGTCTGCTCGCCGACCCAGAAGCTCGCGGCGAAAGCCACGCCGGCGAGCCAGAAGAACACGGTCGGTTTCCACTGGATGAAGCGCTGGTTGTGCAGCAGAAGGGTCGCGCCGCCGAAGAGGAATACCAGCACGGCGCTGAGGGCGTGCATGGGCGGAATGCGCCGACTCAGCGCGAAGTCAACGGCCAGCAGCAACAGCATCGACACCATCAGGACGGCCGTCGCGGTATACAGTCCGGCGGCATAGTAGGCCGCCAGAAACGCTACGAGCGGGGCGAACTCGAGCAAGGCCTGCATGGATAGAGGGGGTGGCCCGTCGGGGCAAGCTGGCGAAAATGGCCGCGTATGATAATGGTCCATGGCCTGAAAGTCGCCTGCCGGCCGGCGTGAGCGTCGCGTGCCGGGCGGTGCTCCCCGGGCTTTCGCCCCGCTTTCAATCAAGGGCCTATGGTGAGCGTGTACTTCGAGCTGCATCCCGTGACTCCGCAACTGCGGCTGATCCGCCAGGCCGTTCAGATCGTGCGCGAGGGCGGTGTCATCGCCTATCCGACGGACTCCTGCTACGCGCTGGGTTGTCACATCAACGACAAGAACGCATTGGAACGGCTTCGCGCGGTCCGCCGGGCGGACCGCCACCACCACTTCACCCTGGTGTGCGCAAACCTGGCTGACGTCGGGCGATTCGCACGCCTCGACACGTGGCAGTTTCGCCTGATCAAGTCCTGTACGCCGGGACCCTATACCTTCCTTCTGCATGCCACGCGCGAGACACCCCGCCGGTTGCAGCACGAGCGCCGGCGCACCATCGGAGTGCGGATCCCGGCGCATCCGGTACCGCACCTGCTGCTGACCGAACTCGGCGAGCCCCTGATGAGTTCGACCCTGATCCTGCCGGGCGACCCCGAGCCGCTCACTCACGGGCAGGATATCCAGGCGCGCCTTCAGCACGAAATCCAGGCCGTGCTGGACGGAGGAGACTGCGGGGTGGAGCCTACGACCGTGGTGGATCTGTCCTCGACTCCGCCCAGGGTGGTGCGCCAGGGAAAGGGCAGTCTCGCGCCGTTGCGGGGCGGCGCCCGGGACTGAAGGCCGGCCCCGAGCGGTGCGCTATAATTCCTGACTGTTCCAGCGGTCACCTGTCAGGATCCGAAGTGCCTGTGTCCACGTCCATGCGGGAAATGAGTTGAGCGCCACCGCTCCGGCACGGCGCGTGCTGTCCGGCATGCGCCCGACCGGCCGGCTGCATCTGGGCAACTACCACGGTGCGCTGAAGAACTGGGTGGCCCTGCAATACGAGTACGAGTGCTTCTTCTTCGTGGCCGACTGGCACATGCTGACCACGGGCTACGAGGACACCACCCAGCTGCAGGAACAGATCCACGACGTGCTGATCGACTGGCTGGCCGCCGGCCTCAATCCCGGCGTGGCCACGCTCTTCATCCAGTCGCATGTGCCGGAGCACGCCGAACTGCACCTGCTGCTGTCGATGCTGACCCCGCTCGGCTGGCTCGAGAGGGTCCCGAGCTACAAGGATCAGCAGGAACAGCTCAAGGAGAAGGATCTCGCCACCTACGGTTTCCTCGGTTATCCGCTGCTGCAGAGTGCCGACATCCTGGTGTACCGCGCCGCCTTCGTGCCGGTGGGCGAGGACCAGATCGCGCACGTGGAGATGACCCGCGAGATCGCCAGGCGCTTCAACCACCTCTACGGCCGCGAGCCGGATTTCGAGGAGAAGGCCGAACGTGCGGTGAAGAACCTCGGCGGCCGCAACACCACCAACTACCGCCAGCTGCGCCGCAAGTTCCAGGAATCCGGTGACACCCAGTCGCTGGAGCGCGCCCGCGCGCTGGTCCAGGGCAACAACCGCATCACCGTGGCGGACCGCGAGCGCCTGCTGGGTTATCTGGAGGGAACGGGAGTCACCATCCTGCCCGAGCCGCAGGTGCTGCTCACGGCAACGCCCAAGGTACCCGGTCTGGATGGCCGCAAGATGTCGAAGTCCTACGGCAACACCATCGGCCTGCGCGAAGACCCGGAGGTCGTGACGCAGAAGCTGCGCGGTATGAAGACCGATCCCGCGCGCGCGCGCCGCACCGATCCGGGCGATCCGGAGAAGTGTCCGGTCTGGGACCTCCACAAGATCTACTCCGATGAGGCCACCCGGACCTGGGCGAGCGAGGGCTGCCGCAGCGCCGGCATCGGCTGCCTGGACTGCAAGCAGCCCGTGATCGACAAGATCGTCGCCGAAGTGTCCAACATGCGGCGGCGGGCGCAGGAATTCGAGGAGAGCCCCGAGCTGGTTCGCGGTATCGTGGCGGAGGGCGCCGACAAGGCGCGTGATGCCGCGCGCCAGACACTGGATGAGGCGCGGCGCGCCATGCACCTGCGAGCCGACTGAGCCGTACATGAAACTCAAGATCGTCGTGTCCAACGAGGCGCTGGAGGCCGTGGCGCCGCCCCCCGCGCCCGAGCAGGTGGAGATGCCGTTCGCGGTGGTGAACGGCGAGCCCGTGACGCAGCTGCCGCGCGATCTCTACATCCCCCCTCAGGCGCTCGAGGTATTCCTGGAGGCCTTCGAGGGCCCCCTCGATCTGCTGCTGTATCTGATCCGCCGCCAGAACCTCAACATCCTGGACATTCCGCTGGCGGAGATCACCCGCCAGTACATGAGCTACATCGAGCTCATGACCGAATTGCAGCTGGAGCTCGCCGGCGAATACATGGTGATGGCCGCCACGCTCGCCGAGATCAAGTCGCGCATGCTTCTGCCCAGACCCCGTCTGGATCCCGACGGAACGGAAGAAGATCCGCGCGCCGAGCTCGTGCGCCGTCTGCAGGAATACGAACGATTCAAGCGCGCCGCGGAAGGTATCGATGCGCTGCCTCGCCTCGAGCGCGACGTCTGGAGTACCTCTGCGGAACTCAAGGACCGCAAGGTCGTGCGTCTGCTGCCGCAGGTCACGCTGCAGGAGATGCTCGTCGCCTTCAAGGACGTCGTTGTGCGCTCCGAGATGTTCGCTCACCACCACATCCGGCGGGAACAGCTGTCGGTGCGCGAGCGGATGGGCGACATCCTTTCCACACTGGAACGTTCGAGTTTCGTAGAATTCGTGCGCCTGTTCCGCCCTGAGGAGGGCCGGATGGGCATCACGGTCACATTCGTCGCGATCCTGGAACTCGTGCGCGAGGGCCTCATCGATATCGTGCAGGCCGAGCCGTTTGCTCCATTGCATGTACGCGCCGCGACACCGAACCGGACGCTGCGCGTCGTGGCCGACAATGAACAGACGCTGGCGCCGGATGAAGCGTTAGTCGGCGAGCTGGCTGTCAATGATGCGGAAATAGGCGACATCGCAGCTGGCGATGTAGCGATTCACACGGACGTCGCAGCAGGCAATGACGCTCACATCGAAATCAGCGATGACGTCGAAGCCGGCAACGACGATGTGGACGCGGAAGAATCGTCTTCGCCGGGGAGTACTCATGAGTGAGTCGTACATCAGGAACGTGATCGAGGCTGCGCTGCTGGCGGCCGGCAAACCCCTGCAGCCGGCGGACCTGGCGGCACTCTTCGAAGAGAATGTGCGGCCTTCGGTGCAGGAGATCCAGCAAGCGCTGGAGCGCCTGTCGGCCGAGTACGCTGAGCGCGGCATCGAGATCAAGCAGACGGCGGGGGGATTTCGCGTCCAGGTCCGCCGTGAGTTCGCCGCCGAGATTTCGCGTCTGTGGCCGGAGCGTCCGGCCCGTTACTCACGCGCCTTGCTGGAAACCCTTGCGCTCATCGCGTACCGGCAACCCATCACGCGAGGCGAGATCGAGGCGGTGCGCGGCGTAGCCGTGAATCCCAACATCATCAAGACGATCATCGAGCGAAACTGGGTGCGAGTCGTGGGTCACCGCGATGTGCCCGGACGCCCGGAGCTCCTGGGCACCACACGGGAATTCCTCGATTACTTCGGCCTGCGGACGCTCGACGAGCTGCCGCCGCTGTCGGAACTCAGGGCGCTCGATGAGATCACGATGCAGTTCGAGCTGCCGGCCACGGAAGTCCCCGTCGCCATTGCGGATGCCTCGGCGGGCGGCGAATCCAGCAGCGGCGCTGGCTTTGGCGCGGGAGCGGCGAGCGAGGACGATTCGGCGGATGACGAAGAGCTCTCGGCCGCGAGCCCGGAATCCTCCGAGCTGGTGGCGGCTCCTCCCGGCAACAACGACTGATCGCCCGAAGCGGGCTCGCGCGGGCCGGCTTCCTCGTTGATCCATGCGTCGCAAACGGTCTGGGCCAGGCGCCCGTAACAGACGAAGCGCTCCAGCCGGCCAGCGGCCTGCGCGGCCGGCCCCTCGATCTGGAGGCGTCCCCTCAAGGCGAAGGGGGCCCGGACCACGTGGAGCGGGCAGCGGCGGGTCATCGCGTCCACCCGGTTCATCAATCGGATCCCGCTCCGCCTCGTCGGCAGAACCTGAGCGCCTGCAGAAAGTTCTGTCACGCGCTGGACTGGCGTCGAGGCGTGAGGTGGAAGAGTGGATCCGGGCCGGCCGGATCACCGTCAACGGTGTGGCCGCAGTCCTCGGTACACGCGTCGGTCCAACCGATCAGGTGCGCCTCGATGACCGTCTCATCCGCCAGCGGGGGCCGGCGCAGGGTGGAAGTGTCTTCGTGTGTCATCGCTCGCCCGGGAACCCGCTGGTGCCCGCGTCAGCGCAGCACGAGCAGACGGTATCGCAGGAGAGCGACGAACCTGCGGACGTTGCATTGCTCGAACGGCTGCCCAAGCGTGCCGGGCGCCGTTTCATCCCCGTCAGTCCCATGCCACGCATCGACGGTGGCCTCGAGTTGGTTTCCTCGGACGGGGATCTGGCCGCCCGACTCCAGCGGTCGATACGTGGCCTCGTGAGTGAATTCAGCGTCCGCATCCATGGCGAGCTGAGCGAGCAGGGTCTGGAGCGAGTCCTGGCTGGAGAACTCGACGACGGGCAGCGATTGACGGTGGAGCTGTGTGAGAACGCGGGGGGCGAGGGCTCCAACCGCTGGTACTCCATCGCGGCACGTGGCGCGAGCGGCAAGGAAATCAGGCAGCTCTTCGAGCGGCAGGGCGCTCTCGTGAGCCGGGTGTTGCGCGTGCGGCTCGGCACTCTCGCGCTCGATCGGCAGCTGGCTCGCGGCCGCTTCCGCGAGCTGCGGCCGGACGAACTCGAATCGCTGCTGTCAGATGCTCACGCCGCTACGCCTGCCCGTCAAACGCCATCCCGGTGACACCGCGGCTCGCGGGACCCATTAACGCGATATACGGCCCCGTCAGTGTTTCGGGCAGCGGCACGGTCTCCAGGTCTTCGGCAGGATAGGCCTGGCGACGCATCATCGTTCGCGCTTTGCCGGGGTTGAGCGAGTTGACCCTGATATGGGTGATGTCGCTCGTTTCCGCCGCGAGGACCTGCATGAGTCCTTCGGTTGCGAACTTCGACACGGCGTAAGAGCCCCAGAACGCCCGTCCGCGCCGGCCGACCGAGCTGCTGGTGAAGAGAATGGAGGCATCGGGCGATTGCTTGAGCGCAGGCAGCAGTACCTGCGTCAGTGCGAAGGCCGCCGTGACGTTGACATGCATGACACGGCACCAGGTGGGTACGTCGTGATGTTCGATCGGCGAGAGCGTGCCCAGCAGGCCGGCGTTGTGCAGCAGACCATCGAGTCGCCCGAACCGCTCCGTGACGGCGGTCGCGAGTTGGTCGTAATCCGAAGCCAACGCCTTCTCGAGATCCAGCAGGGCAATGACCGGCTCGGGGCCTCCGGCCGTCTCGATCTCGGCGTGGACTGCTTCGAGCTTCTTGCTGTGGCGTCCGAGCAGTATCACCGTCGCGCCGTAACGTGCACAGGCAAGAGAAACGGCCCGGCCCAGTCCGCTGCTGGCCCCGGTGATGGCGATGACACGGCCACTGAGCTCGCCGGGTACCGGCGAGTGTCTTCTCGGGTCGAAATCAACGCTCATCGCGACATGCTCTCCATACTGTGCCGATCTCAATTCACTATGTAGCGACCCGTCGTCGCGCGTCGCGCGGCGCGCCAGGCGCACCAGGTCTCGGCCAGCGTATCGAGCCGTCCCGGCTCATGCACACCCGGCAGTGCGCGCTCCGACTGCCGGGATTCCCGGACCGCTAGGGCGGTCCACGCCAACAGTCCGCGCAGAGTCAGCTGCTCGGAAGCGCTGAGATCCGCGACGGCACGGGCCAGGTCCGCCCGCAGCGCCGCATGGCGTTCGGCGATCAGTTTCGCCAGCGGCTCCGGCCACGGTGGCCGCGCGAGCCCGCCCGGATCCAGGCCTGCCCGCTCCAGCTCGTCCAGCGGGAGGCGCAGCCTGCCGGAATGCGCTTCGCGCGCCAAGAGCGACAGCATGTCCAGCTCGCGCAGCGCGCTGCCCATCGCGATCATGGGACTCGGCGTCGCCGTCGCCGTCGCCGCGCCGGCCGCCACTGAGTCGGCGATCTGCTGAGCGGCGAGCAGCGGCGGGATCAGGGCCGCCGCCCATCGATCACAGTACGCCTTGAGTTCCCGGCGGGTCTCGAAGGTCGCCCCGGCGAGATCCCAGACCGCCGTATCGACCAGCCCCGCCAAGCCTGTCACGGGGCCGACCGCGGCGGCCTGCAGCTGCGTGGTCAGGGGATGGACCGACTGGCCCTTCGCGCAGCGCTCGCATTCCTCGCGCCACCACTGCAGGCGCGTGTGGGCAACATGATGATCCAGGCCGGGACGCAGACTTGCGCCGATCTCGCCCTCGATGCCGAGCAGCGCCTCGAGGATCTGTTGCTGGGGTGGGGGCGAGTAGAGCCAGGCGAAGTAGCGTGCCCGCCCTGCATCAGGCGTCATTCGCCGCGCTCTCGTCCGGGGTGGCGCTGCCGGGCGAAGGGATCCGCGCCAGGTCCACGATCGGCTCGAGTTCCGGTAAGGGCGCATCCGGGGTCACGCCCAGATCGGTGAAGCGGCGCGCCTGCGGCAGGACCTGTCGCTCCAGCGAGCCGACAGCGGCGTTGTAGGCCTCGACGGCCGCGTTGAGACGCTGGCCGGTGCGGCCCAGGTGGCCGCCGAAGTTGCCGAGCCGCCGGTACAACTCCTGGCCCAGCTCGCGGATGAGCGCGGCGTTCTCGGCGACGGCCGCCTGGCGCCAGCCGTAGGCAACCGTCTTGAGTAACGCGATCAGCGTGGACGGCGTCGCGATGATCACGCTCTGTTTGAGCGCGTTATCCAACAGATCGGGCCGGACCGTCAGGGCCGCGCTCAGGAACTGGTCCCCCGGCAGGAACAGCACCGCGAATTCGGGGCTGCGCTCGAATTGCGCCCAGTAATTCCTGGACGCCAGCTGCCGCATGCGCATCTCCACCTGCTGGGCGTGGCGCTCCAGGTGCCCCTGGCGCGCTTCCTCGGTCTGCGCTTCCAGCGCCTCCAGATAGGCATCGAGCGGTGTCTTGACGTCCACCACCAGGTCGCGCTGCTCCGGCATGTGGACGACCAGGTCGGGCCGCAGCGCACCCTCCGCGCCGTTCACCTGCAACTGTTCGGTGAAGTCGCAGTGCGCGGACATTCCCGCCAGTTCGACCAGCCGGCGCAGCGTGAGCTCGCCCCAGCGTCCCCGCACCTCCGGGCGCCGAAGTGCTGTCACCAGATTGCGTGTCTCACGCTCCAGCTGTGATTGGCCGTTGCTCAGCGTTTCGATCTGGGTGCGCAGGGAGGAGAACGCATCGCGTCGCTCGCGTTCCAGGGCCTGGACCTGTGCCTCGGTTCTCTCGAGCGCGGTGCGCAGCGGCTCCAGCAGCTGGGCGATCGCGGTCTCGCGCTCCTTCAGGGAGCTTTGCGCGGTGACCTGGTCGCGGCCGAGGGTCTCCCGGGCCATGCGCAGGAACAGCTCGCTGTTGGCTTGCAAGGTCTTGCCGGCCAGGGCTTCGAAAGTCTCGCGCAGGCGACCTTCCGATTCCTCCAGCAGGGCGATGCGGGCCGCTTCCTCCCGGGCAAGGGTCTCCAGGCGCACTCGGGCGGCTTCCAGTTCGACCTGCAGCTGGGAAATGCGCCGCATCGAGCGCACCTGCGCGAGCAGGTAGCCGCAAAACACGCCGGTCACCAGGCAGGCGGCGGCTACGATGAGCTGGACAAGCATGGTCATTGCGTCCCCGCCCGGCGGCTACGCCGGGCGCACACGCTCCAGGTGCGCAAGATAGTTGACCGACGGCTCGGCACTCAGATGGCACTGCGAGGTGAGGGGATTGAATTCGATTCCGGCCAGCTCGCGCAGCGAGAGCCCCGCCGCGCGGCTCCACCGGTCCAGTTCCGACGGCCGGATGAGTCTCTCGTACTCATGCGTCCCGCGCGGAATGAGGCCGAGCACATATTCGGCGGCCACGATCGCCAGCAGAAACGATTTGAGCGAGCGGTTGATCGTCGAGACGAACACGGCGCCACCGGGGCGCACGAGGCTCGCGAGCGTGGCGAGCATGCGGGCAGGATCCGGGACGTGCTCCAGCATCTCCATGCAGGTGACCACATCGTATCCAGCGCCCCGCCGCGCCAGATCATCGGCATCCAGCAGCTGGTAGTTCACCGCCAGGCCCTGTTCGGCGGCATGCAGCCGAGCCACTTCGATCATGCCAGGCGCGAGGTCGATGCCGCTCACCTGGGCGCCCGTGCGCGCCAGGGCTTCACACAACAGGCCGCCGCCGCAGCCCACATCCAGGACCCGCGCACCGCTCAGGCTCGCACGCTCCGCGACGAAGCGGGCGCGCAACGGATTGAGCAGATGCAGGGGGCGGAACTCCCCGCGCGGATCCCAGAAACGGCTCGCCAGCGCATCGAACTTGCCGAGCTCGTTTCGGTCTGCGTTGCCTGCCGTGTCCATCACCGCAACTCCGGTTGGATGCGTGCCGCCCAGTGCCGGGCGCAAGCGTGCAATTCGCTCTCATCGAAGGTCAGCAGCTGTCCACCGCTGACCGCCGCCCGTCCCGAGGTCCACACATCCGTGATTGCCCCGCGCGTCGCGCCGAAGAGGATCGCGGCGGCGACCGCTGCGCCCGCATCGGCTGCTGCCGGAGTCTGACAGGCGAGCGGGCGCAAGTCGAAGCACACCAGATCGGCGGCCTTGCCCGGTTCGAGCGATCCGATCGTGGCGCTCAGACCGAGTGCCGCGGCACCGCCAAGAGTGGCCAGGCGCAGCGCGTCCGGCGGATTGCCGTGGTCCAGGAGCGCTGCACAGCGCGCTTCGGCCAGTATGTCGATGGCGCCCGTACTGGCCGGATCCGCGCTTCCCAGTCCCAGCGCCACGTGTTGGTGATCGAGCTGCCACACCGGGCATGCGGGCGCGCCAAGCCGCGCGTCGGACTGCAGACAGGCCGCGACCGACACGCCGGTGCCCGCGATCACGCCGTAGTCCCTGGAGTCCAGATGATTCATCCGGATACCCATGGCTCCGGGGCGCAGCAGTCCAAGAGTGCGCAAGCGCTGCAGTGGACGCTGGCCGTAGCGGGCGACGCACTCCTGAACTGCCTCCGGCGTTTCATGCAACTCCATGGCGAGGCGGGCATCCAGCTCGTCGGCGACCCGTCGGATGCGAATCAGTGTGGCATCCACCAGCCCGGCGGCGTTCTGCGGCGCAAAATACAGGCTTACCCAGGGATCGGACCTGTATTCGTCCCACAGGCGTTCCGCCTGCGCGAAGCCGTCGCCCGGATCGGGACCAGCGCTTTCGGAGTCCCAAACGGGAAGACCAACGATGGCGCGGATGCGAGCCGCCGCGGCGACACGCGCCGTTGCCTCCGGAAAGACGTAGTGATCGGCGAACGTGGTGATTCCTGCGAGCAACATCTCGGCTATCGCGAGCCGCGCGCCATCCCGCGCCAGCTCGGAGGACATCAGGCGCTTTTCCAGCGGGCGGATGAATTCCCGCCACTGGGATCGCGGACCGCGCACAGGCAGCCCGCGCAAGGCCGTCATCGCAGCCTGCGTGAACGGATTGACCAGGCCGGGCAGCAACGCGTGTTCGTCTCGGACGATGCGATCGCGTGCGCTGAACCGGAGGTTCATCTCCGCGCTTGGTCCAAGAGCCACGATCCGTCCGTCGGAAACGGCAATCGCGTGGTCGGCCAGTGCAGTGTTGACGGGTGCTATCGGAAGCACCCAACGGGCCTGTATGAGGAGATCGACGGGTTGCGGAGGCATTTGCGCGATGCGCGCGACAACGGCTGACGTGAGTATATAGGGCCGCCGCTCGGGGTGCCCGGATCATCTGGCGTGAGGTGGCCCCGTCGTCGCGCGCGGACGGCTCCGAAAGGGGTCTGCGAGGGCTCCGTGTGTTAAGATTACCGTTTCCATGAAGCCCCGCGGGCCTGTGCTGAATGGCCGATATTGCACGTGAAATCCTGACCGTCAGTCTCGAAGATGAGATGCGGCAGTCCTATCTCGACTACGCGATGAGCGTGATCGTCGGGCGAGCCCTGCCCGACGTGCGCGATGGCCTGAAACCCGTGCACCGGCGTGTCCTCTTCGCCATGCGCGAGCTGGGCAATGAGTGGAACAAGGCCTACAAGAAGTCGGCGCGCGTCGTCGGCGATGTGATCGGCAAGTACCATCCGCACGGCGACAACGCCGTGTACGACACGATCGTGCGCATGGCGCAGCCGTTCTCCATGCGCTATCTGCTGGTGGACGGGCAGGGCAATTTCGGCTCCGTGGACGGCGATCTGCCGGCGGCCATGCGCTACACCGAAGTGCGCATGTCACGGATCGCCGGCGAGCTGCTGGCGGACATCGACAAGGAAACGGTCGACTTCACGCCCAACTACGACGAGTCCGAGCAGGAGCCCACCGTCCTGCCGGCGCGGATTCCCAATCTGCTGGTCAACGGGCAGACGGGCATCGCCGTGGGCATGGCCACCAACATCCCGCCGCACAATCTCACTGAGATCGTCAACGCGTGCCTGGCACTGCTGGACGATCCGTCCCTGACACTGGCCGCGCTCATGCAGCACGTGCCCGGTCCGGATTTTCCGACCGGCGGCATCATCAACGGCGCCCAGGAGATCGCCACCGCCTACCGCACGGGTCGCGGCCGGCTCTCGGTGCGCGCGCGCGTGCAGATCGAGGAGGTGGGCAAGGGCGATCGGCAGGCGATCGTCGTGACGGAGCTGCCGTACCAGGTCAACAAGGCACGCCTGATCGAGCGCATCGCCCAGCTGGTGCGCGAGAAGCTGCTCGACGGCATTGCCTCGGATGGATTGCGTGACGAATCCGACAAGGACGGCATGCGGATCGTCATAGAGCTCAAGCGCGGCGAGGTGACCGAGATCGTTCTCAACAACCTGTACGCGCAGACACCGATGGAAACGGTGTTCGGCATCAACATGGTGGCGCTGCAGGACGGCCAGCCGCGGCTGATGTCGCTCAAGGAGATGCTCGACGCGTTCATCCGGCATCGGCGCGAAGTCGTCACGCGCCGCACGATCTATGATCTCGCCAAGGCGCGCGAGCGCGCCCATATCCTCGAGGGCCTGGCGGTTGCGCTGGCCAACATCGATGAGATCATCGCGCTGATCAAGGCGGCGCCGGCACCGGCCGAGGCGCGTACCGCGCTGCTGGCGCGCGCATGGCCGGCCGGCATCGTGCCGCAGCTGCTGGAGCGCGCCGGCGCGGTCTCCACCCGTCCGGGCGGACTGGCTGCCGAATTCGGCATGCATGGTGGCGACTATCATCTTTCCGAGGCACAGGCCCAGGCCATCCTCGACATGCGCCTGCACCGGCTGACCGGACTCGAGCAGGACAAGATCATCGAGGAATACAAGGAACTCCTCGAGAGCATCCGCGACCTGGGCGACATCCTGGCCCGTCCGGAGCGGCTCACGCAGGTGGTGCGCGGGGAGCTCACGGCGATCCGCGATTCGTACGGCGATGCGCGGCGCACTGAGATCAACCGCGATCACCTCAATCTCACGACCGAGGACCTCATCGAGCCACAGGACGTCGTGGTCACGCTGTCGCATGCCGGTTATGCCAAGTCGCAACCGGTGACCGAGTATCAGACGCAGCGTCGCGGTGGACGTGGCAAGACCGCCACGGCGGTCAAGGACGAGGACTTCATCGAGAAGCTGTTCGTCGCTCACACACATGACACCGTGCTGTGCTTTTCCAACCGCGGCAAGGTGTACTGGCTGAAGGTGTACGAGGTGCCTCAGGCCGGCCGCAATGCGCGCGGCCGCCCCATGGTGAACCTGCTCCCGCTCGAGGAAGGCGAGAAGATCAACGCTCTGCTGCCCGTGAAGCAGTACGACGAGCAGCACTACGTGTTCATGGCCACCAGCCAGGGCACGGTGAAGAAAACACCGCTGACCGCTTTTTCGCGCCCTCGCACCAGCGGCATCATCGCCGTCGATCTGCATGACAATGACCGTCTCGTTGGCGTGGCGATCACGGATGGACAAAGAGAGATCATCCTGGTGTCCAGCGGCGGCAAGGCCATCCGCTTCCACGAGGAGGAGGTGCGCGCCATGGGCCGCGAGGCGGCCGGCGTGCGCGGCATCAAGCTGGGGGATGCACAGGAGCTGATTGCCCTGATCGTGGTCGGTGACGGTCATGTGTTGACGGCTTCCGCCGCCGGCTACGGCAAGCTGACTCCGCTGGAGGACTTTCCCTTGCACGGTCGTGGTGGCCAGGGCGTGATTGCCCTGCAGACCTCCGATCGCAACGGCGATACGGTGGCGGCGCTGCAGGTGCTGGCAGGCCAGGAGATCATGCTGATCAGCTCGACCGGCACGCTGGTGCGCACTCCCGTGGATGAGATCTCGGTGCTCGGTCGCAACACCCAGGGTGTGCGGCTGATCCGCCTGGCCGAAGGCGAGCGGTTGACCGGCATCGAACGCATCGAGCAGTTGCAGGGCGAGGAAGAGGTCAATGGCGAGTCAGCGGCGCTGCCGTCCGATCCGCCCACCGACGCGCCCACCGACGCGCCGTCCGATCCGCCCTCCGACGCGCCGTCCGGCGAAGGCTGATCGCGTGCCGGAGCAGGCGGCGCCACGCAGGGAATGCGTGGCTGCGGTGCGCAGCGCGGGCGGTGCTCGTGGCCGAAAGCGCGCAGCACATGGCCAAAAGTTATGACGATAGAGGCGGGGCGTTGCTACTATCCCGCGCTCCGCTGATTCTCCGCAGGCTCCCTACCAGTGCGCGTTTACAATTTTGCCGCGGGGCCGGCCACGCTGCCCCTGGAAGTGCTGCAACAGGCTCGCGATGAGCTGACCGACTGGCATGGCCTGGGCATGTCGGTGATGGAGGTCAGTCACCGCAGCAAGGCCTTCATCGGCGTGGCGCAGGAGGCGGAGCGGTTGCTGCGCGAGCTGCTGGCCATTCCCGCGCATTACAAGGTGCTGTTCCTGCAGGGTGGCGCGACCGGACAGTTCTCGGCCATCCCGCTGAATCTGGCGGCGCCCGAGGCGACCGCGGACTACATCAACACCGGGGCCTGGTCGAAGAAGGCGATCGGCGAGGCGCGGCGCCTGATGAAGGTCAACGTCGCCGCCGATGAGTCGGCCTCCAGCTACTGCACGGTGCCAGAGCCCGGTTCGCTGCGTCTTACCGCCCATGCGGCGTACGTTCATTACACCCCCAACGAAACGATCGGTGGTGTTGAGTTTCCCTACGTGCCGGACACGAAGGGCGTGCCGCTGGTTGCGGACATGTCATCGACGATACTGTCGCGACCCATCGAGGTCGAACGCTTCGGGCTCATCTACGCGGGCGCGCAGAAGAACATCG
>Ga0335069_10004221_pt1 | contig 21417 bp, 13 predicted proteins | sample Lox_Sample_11_FD_206714 | JGI IMG/M metagenome (GOLD analysis project Ga0335069, IMG submission 206714) | Soil microbial communities from Loxahatchee National Wildlife Refuge, Florida, United States - Lox_Sample_1.1 | ecosystem: Environmental > Terrestrial > Soil > Wetlands | place: USA...
GCTGCTGCCGGCGTCGGTGAATCCCGCGTCACGGCCCGATCCCGCCGGCCGCGGCGTGCGCGCGCTGCAGGACTCGTGGAACGTGGTCCTGGTGCTGGCGGGCCTGACGCTCGCGGCGGGTGCGGCGGCGGGTTGGCGCGGCCGCGGCGAGCTGGCGGAGCTCGAGTCGCGTCCGGACGGGCGGGGCGATTGGATCGTCGGCGGAACTGGGGCCGTCGCGGCCGTCCTCGTCGGCCTCTGGCCCTCGCCGTTCACGTTCGACCAGGAGATCCGCTGGCGCGAATTGCTCTGGCCGCCCGCGGTGGTGCGGGACATGAGCTTCGAATTCGTCGGCCCGGCGCCATATCCCAACAGCCGTTTGGTCGGGGCGGCGGCCATCCTGCCGGAGAACTTGCGAAATTACTTCTTCGGCACCAAGCCCGCCGGTCCGGAGCTGATTGGCGTGGTGCGCAGCACGCCCTTCAAGCTCGGCGCGCCGTTTCTGGTCGTGCCCCTCGCGGGCTTTCCCTCGTCGGCGGGCAACGAGCTGCGGCTCGAAGTGGACGACCCGGCCGGCGCTGCCCCGGTCGTCCTGAAATACTCCGGGCCGAATCCGGCCGACATCGGATTCTGGACCGTGGACGTCAGCGCCCATCAGGGTCGGAGCGCCCGCATCGTGCTGGTCGACAACCGCCCGGCTGACGAGGGCTGGGTCGCCGCATCCGCTCCGATCGCCACGGCCGACGCCGGCCTGGCCGAAAGTCTGGCGCGCCGGCTCCGATTGGAGCGCCTGGCGGCGGCGCACGCCGCGCTCGCCTGGCTCGCATTGGCCGGGCTTGGCTGGTGGGCCATCGCGCGCCTTGCCACTTGGCTGCGCGGGTCGTCCTAGACCCGCCTGAGGAATTCCGTCGCCGCAGACAGGCCCGACAATCCGGCGGGAGGATTTGTCGTGGGCGAGCCTGGGCGCCCTTTCGCGGCCACCCAGTCCCTGAATCTGCGGTCGCCGCTTGCCCGGGCGGGGGCTTGTCGGGATGGCTCGTGACGGGGCCCGCCGAAAGACGGCGGGGTCAGGCGACGCCCGCCCTCCATCGATGCCGGCGGCAATTAGGGGGATTTCGGCCTTTGCCTACCGGGTTGCGGCTGCTTTGCTCGCGCCCATGCCCTTGTCCTGCCATGGTGGATGAAAATTCGCCAACGCCCGAAGTGTCGGTCGTGATGCCGTGCCTGAATGAGGCGCGGACGATCGCCCGTTGCGTGGAGGAGGCCCGGAAGGCGCTGGCCGACGCCGCCCTTGACGGAGAAGTGGTGGTGGCGGACAACGGCAGCACGGACGGCTCGCAGGAGTTCGCCACTCGGGCGGGTGCGCGGGTGGTGGCGGTGTCCGCCCGCGGTTACGGTAGCGCGCTGCGCGGCGGGATCGCCGCGGCCCGCGGGCGGTTCATCGTGATGGGCGATGCCGACGGCAGCTACAATTTCGCGCACCTGCCGCGCTTCATCGAACAGCTTCGCGCCGGCGCCGAGCTGGTGATGGGCAACCGCTTTCGCGGCGGAATCGAGCCGGGTGCCATGCCGTGGAAGAACCGGCATCTGGGCAATCCGGTGCTGTCGTTTCTCGGCCGGATGCTCTTCAACACCGGCATCGGCGACTTTCATTGCGGGCTGCGGGGATTCTCCGCCGACGCCTACCGGCGGATGAATCTGCGGACCACCGGCATGGAATTCGCCTCCGAGATGGTGATCAAGTCCGTCGTCCTGGGCCTCCGTGTCACCGAGGTGCCGACGGTGCTGCGCCGCGACGGCCGCGACCGGCCGCCGCACCTGCGACCGTGGCGGGACGGCTGGCGCCACCTGCGGTTCATGCTGCTGTTCAGCCCGCGCTGGCTCTTCCTTTATCCGGGCCTGCTGCTGATGGCCGGCGGCCTCGGCATCGGCGGCTGCCTGCTGCCCGGTCCGCTGAAACTGGGCCGCGTCACCTTTGACGTGCACACGCTCCTTTTTGCGTCGCTCGCGGTTGTCATCGGCTTCCAGGCCGTATCCTTCGCCGTGCTCAGCAAATTTTTTGCCGTGCGCGCAGGACTTCGTCCGCCCGAGGCGCGGTTCGAGGCCTGGCTGCGGCATGCGACGCTCGAGGCCGGGCTGTTTGGCGGCCTGGCCTTGACGGTCGCCGGGCTGCTGCTCTGGGCCGACGCGGTCTGGGTGTGGAGCGAAACCGGATTCGGCCCGCTGCAGCCGGCGCAAACCCTGCGCTGGGTGATCCCGGGCGCCCTCTGCCTGATGCTCGGGAGCCAGCTCACGCTCACCAGCCTGTTTCTCGGCGTGCTGCGCCTCGACACCCGGGAAGACCCCGCATGATGCCGGAGCCCGCACGCTCGGGCCGCGCCTGGTTTTGGGCCGCGGTGGCGCTGACGGCAGCCAAGCTCTGGCTGACGCGCGGCCAGGCGGTCTTTGCCATCGGCTCGGCCGGGTATGACGACCTGCTGTTCGTCCGGCTCGCCGAACATCTGGCGCACGGTGAATGGCTGGGGCCGTACGATCCGCTGACGCTCGCCAAGGGCCCGTTCTATTCGCTGTGGATTGCGGTGGCGTTCTGGCTCGGGGTGCCGCTCTTTCTGTCGCAGCACCTGCTTTACGCGGCGGCGTGCGCGCTCTTCACCCGCGCCTGCCGGCCCGCGATCGGCCGGCCCGGGCTCCGCTTGGCCCTCTATGCGCTCTTGCTGTGGAATCCGATGACGTTCGAGGCGGCGAGCATGGGCCGGGTCCTGCGCCAGCACGTCTACGGGCCGCTCGTGCTGCTGCTGTTCGCCGGCCTGATTGCGCTCCATCTGCGGCGGGCCGAGCGCTGGCGGCGCCTCGCGCCGTGGGCCGCGATGCTCGGGTTTTCGGCGGCGGCGTTTTGGCTGACGCGCGAGGAATCCGTGTGGCTCGTCCCCAGCCTCGCCCTGCTCGCAGGCGCCGGACTGGTCGCGGCGGGGCGGACCTCCCGCGAGGCCCTGCGACGGAATCTCGCGGCGTTGGGGGTGGCCGCTCTATGCGCCCTGGTGCCGGTGCTGCTCGTGTCGTGGATGAATCTGCGTCATTATCGGTGGTTCGGCACCGTCGAGTTTCGTGCCGGCGCCTTCCGGGATGCCTACGGCGCCATGGTGCGCGTCCGGGTGGGTCCGGACCTGCCGTTCGTGCCCGTGACGCGCGAGGCGCGCGAGGCGATGTACGCCGTGAGCCCGTCGTTCGCCGAACTCCGGCCGTTCCTCGAGGGCGACATTGGACGCAACTGGGCCGAGGTCTCGTCCGGCGTGACCGGCCGGCCGGCCGACGAGCGCGAGATCGGCGGCGGCTGGTTCACCTGGGCGCTGCGGGACGCGGTGGCGGCCGCGGGACACGCGCACGACGCCAGGCAGGCGATGCGGTTTTACCGGCACATCGCGGACGAGATCAACCGGGCCTGCGACCGGCATCAACTGCCCGCCGGGCCGGGCCGCAGCGGCTTCGCGCCCCGGTGGCGCGAAGGTCAGACCCGCGCCGTGCTGCGCCAGGCGATCGATTTCGGCTCCTACCTGACCCGCTTCGACGGCTTCACTGCCCGGACGCCGGCGAGCACCGGCGGCGAGGACGAACTGCGGCTGTTCCGCGACCTCACCGGGGAAAGGCTGTCGCCACCCGAGGGCACGGCGCCGGTCACCGGCCCGAAGGAATCGGGTCTGAACGACTGGCGCGTCACCGCGCTCGATCGGATGGGACATTTCTTGTGCACCGCGTTCTCCTGGCTCGCGCTGCTGGCGCAGATCGCCGGAGCCGTGCGGATCGTCACCTCCGCCTGGCAGGGCCGGTGGAACTATGCGCTCACCGTGGCCGTCGCGGCCTGGGGTGGCTTCGCCGCGTCGATGCTGCTGCACGCCGCGATCGACGTCACGTCGTTCCCGGTGCTGGCGGTCTCGTCGTTCGCGCCGGTTTATCCGCTCTTGCTGGTCTTTTCGGCCGCCGTGATCTGGGACCTTGGGGTCGCCGGGCAAACCGCCCGCATGGCCGTCCCCGCCGAGTCCGCGGTGGTCGCGCGGGTGTCGGTCGCGGAGCCCCCGGAAACCCCGCACCTGCGGCGCGCCACGTGGGTCGCGGGGGCCGCGTCGCTGCTGCCGTTCGTCATCTGGCACCGGCAATTTGCCGAGCTGTTCTGGTTTGGCGACGACTTCTTTCTCGTCGACCAGATCGCGGCGATGGGCTTCTGGCCCTGGGTCGGGCACATGTTCTCCGAGAACTTCGCCCCGGTTTTCAAACTGCTTTGGGGCGGCTCGGTGCTGCTGTTCGACGGCAGCTATTTCGTCCTGCTCCTGCTGATGTGGCTGACGCACGCGCTCAACACGCTCCTCCTCGGCCGGCTGCTGGCCCGCGCCGGCTTCCCCTGGGTTGCGGTGCTGACTGCGCAGGCCGGATTCGCGCTGAGTGCGGCCAACCTTGAAACGCTCGGCTGGTCGGTGCAATGGTCCGCCATCCTCGCCGTGACCTTTCTGCTGCTCGGGTTGTGGTGGCACGAGCGGACCGCCGCCGCCGGCGCGGCGTTTTCCTGGAAGCGGCACGGCGGGCTGGTCCTTTGCGCCGCCGCCAGCGCGTGCTCGTTCTCCCGCGGCGTGCTCACGGGCCCGGTGCTGGCGCTGGGCTTGCTGCTGGCCGGAGCCGCCTCGGCGCGGTCGATTGGGTGGCGGGCGATGTGGTCCGCGCCGTTGCTTTGCCTGGCGCCGGCCGCCGCGGTCGCCGCGATGATTGCGCTTTATGCCGCGGGGAACCACGAGCACCTTGGCGGACATTGGTTCGAGGTGACGCGCTTCGGCGCCGCGTACTTCCTCTGCAATCCCGGGTGGATCCTCTTCGGCGGCGACATCTGGCACCCCCTGGTGCTCACGGCGCTCGGCGCGGGAAAGATCGCCGTCGTCATCGCGGGACTCGCCCTCGCGCGCGGGCGCACGCGGCGACTGCTGATTCTCTGCCTGGCCTACGACCTCGGCAATTCCCTGCTCCTGGGCATCGGGCGCTATCACACGGGAATCGAGGCGGTGACCAGTTCGCGCTACTGTTACAGCTCGCTGCTGGCGACGCTGCCGTTCGCGGGCATCCTGCTGGCCCGCGCGCTGGAGACGCTGCCCGACCGGAACCGGCTCCGGACGCTGGTGCCGGCGGCCGCGGTCGGGGTCCTTGTCGTGGCCTGCCTGCTCGGCTGGCCCCGGGAGCTCGAGTCATTCCTGGTGCCGCGCGGTCGGGCGCTGCGCGCACTGATGCAGCAGCCGACCACGCCGCCGGGGGTTGTGGTGACCGTGCCCGCGCTCGATTTCATGCACGTCGAGCGTGCGAAGGCCCTGATCCGGGCCTTTCACCTGCATTGAGTCGGCGCGATCAATTCCGGGAAAAGTTGGACTGCAGCGGGCCCCGGAGAGCCAGACTTTGCCTTGTCTCCACTGGCGTCTCGGCGGGGTTCGGCCGCCTTCGCCAGGGCGACGGCGCGCCAAGGCGACCCCGTCCGACATCTCTGCGACCTCCGCGTTGCAATGATTTCGGATGGTTCGCGGGTTTCGCGGGCCAACGGCCCGGCGGGATCATCGCTCCCGCACCGGGATCGCCACCGACTTCGCCGGCGGGTCGCGCCAGTCGGCCCAGGTCGCCGACCAGCGGATGGCGGCGCCGGTGTAATCGACGTCGCCCGCCGCGCCGTCGCGAAAGGCCACTCGCACGCGGACGAGGATCCTCGACGGCGCCGGGCCGGCGTGGACGTGCGCCACGCGGGTCATTTCCGTCCCCTGGTTTTGCTCGTAGCAGAATCCCGTCCAGGTCCGGCCGCCGTCGGCCGAGAACTCACCGTGGAAGAATCCGATCCGCTCGCCGCCGCCGACGTGGGTTGCAGCCGTGACCGCGACCTCGACGTCACTCCCGGCCGTGACGCCCGCCGGCGCCCGGAATTCCAGCTCCCTTTCCGCCGCCGTCGAAGCGGCGGCGAAAAGCGCAAAAAAGCCGGCGGCAAGACCGGTGCGCATGGTTCGCCTTGAAGGGAGGGCTGGCACGGGAGCGGGTGCGGTTCCACGCTGCACATGCCGCCCCCGGTGGCAATGATGGCCTTTCAGCCGGCGCCCGCACGCTGCAAATTCGACTGGCCAGACCGGGCCGGGGTGGTTTGCGTTAGCTCCCTTTCCCATGGCCAAAATCATCCTCGTGACCGGCTCCTCGGGTCTGATTGGCTCCGAGGTCTGCGTAGATTTCGCCGGCCAGGGCTACACCGTCCACGGGGTCGACAACAACCAGCGCGCGGTGTTCTTCGGGCCCCAGGGCGACACGCGCTGGAACCAGAACCGGCTCCTGCGGGAGCTGAAGGGTTTCGTCCACCACGAGCTCGACATCCGCGACCGCGCCGGGGTGCTGGCGCTGGTCCGCGAGATCCGTCCGTCCGTGATCGTGCACACCGCCGCCCAGCCGTCGCACGACCGCGCGGCGGCGATCCCGTTCGACGATTTCGACACCAACGCCGTCGGCACGCTGAACCTGCTGGAGGCCGCGCGGCAGGCGTGTCCGGAGTCGCCCTTCGTGCACATGAGCACGAACAAGGTCTATGGCGACGCGCCGAACACGATCGCGCTGACGGAGCTCGCGACCCGGTGGGACTATGCCGATCCCGCCTACGCGCACGGCATTCCGGAAACCTTCACCATCGACCAGTCCAAACACTCGCTGTTTGGTGCGTCGAAGGTCGCAGCCGATGTCATGGTGCAGGAGTACGGGCGCTACTTCGGGCTGCCGACCTGCGCATTGCGCGGCGGCTGCCTGACGGGGCCCAATCACTCCGGCGTCGAGCTGCACGGCTTTCTGTCCTACCTGGTGAAGTGCAATCTCGAGGGCCGGGAGTACCGGATCTTCGGCTACAAGGGCAAGCAGGTGCGCGACAACATCCACTCGGCCGACGTCGCCCGGTTCATGCGGGCGTTCGTCAATGCACCGCGCGCCGGCGAGGTCTACAATCTCGGCGGCGGCAAGGCCAACTCCTGTTCCATCCTCGAGGCGTTCGCGATCGTCGAGAAGTTCACCGGCCGAAAACAGGTCCACAGCTACGTCGACCAGAATCGGATCGGCGACCACATCTGCTACTACTCCGATTTGCGCAAGATGCGGGCGCATTATCCGGCGTGGGACATCACCGTCACCTTGGAGGAAACGATCCGGCAGATCGTCGACGCCTGGCGGGTCCGGGGCGAGACCCGGAATCCCTACGCCTAAGCCGGTTCCGGGCCGCGGGACAGCCCGCCTAGCTCCAGACCGAGACTGGCGGTTTTCGCCGACTGGATTGTCTCAGTTGCTGAAGGGCGGGATCGCGACGCGGCGTCGGTCCCGCCGGCATGCAATGAAGACCTTGACCTCCGTTCGGCCCTTCGGCCTGGCGACCGTCCTGGCCGCAGTCAGCCTGGCCTTCGGCCCGGTCGCGGGCCGGGCCGACAGTCCGGCTTTCCTCTTCGGACATCTGGCCGGATCGCTCGGTGGACCCGGCAGTGCGGACGGCTCGGGAACAGCAGCGCGATTCTGGCGGCCCGGCGCGGTGGCGACCGACCGCGCCGGCAACACCTATGTGGCTGACACCGGCAACGACACCGTCCGCCTGATCACGGCGGCGGGCGTGGTGACCACGTTGGCGGGCCGGGCCGGCTTCTCCGGCAGCGCCGACGGTCAAGGTTCGGCCGCCCGTTTCAACCGTCCGGGGGGCATCGCGGTCGACGCTGCGGGAAACGTCTATGTCGGGGACACCGGCAACAACACCGTGCGCCGGATCAGCCCCAATGGGACCGTCACCACCCTCGCCGGCGCGCCCGGGGTTCAAGGGCGCGCCGACGGCGCCGGTTCCGCCGCGTCCTTCAACTCTCCAGCCAGCATCGCGGTCGATGGGGCGGGAAATCTTTTTGTGGTCGACGTTTGGAATCGGAAGATCCGCCAGATCAACCCGGCGGGCGAAGTGTCCACCCTCCCGATCTCCCCGTTGGGCGAGGACGATCTTGGTTACGGACCTTCGGCTGGTCTGGCTGTTGACCGCGCCGGAAATCTGTACGTGGCCGACACGACGACCCTGGGAGCCTCATCCAGTTCTGCGCCTGGCTACGTCGAATTTGCCAGTGTCATCCGAAAGATCACCCCAGCTGGCGACGACACGGTGATGCCCGGTATCGCCGGACAGAATACCAACGCGGGACTGCTCCCGCCGGCCACCTTCCCCGCCTTTAGCGCCGTGGCGGCCGATCTCGACGGCAATCTCTGGGTCGTCGCCGGCGGCTTCGGCGGCGACACGGCGGACGGCGCTGTGCTGAGGATCGCAGCCGACGGCACCGCCACTATCGTGCCGGGGACGCAAGGGATCACGGGCACGAGCGTCGCGGTCGATGCCGCGGGCGCCCTCGTGATCGCCGACAGTGTCGCGCACACGATCACCCGCGTCGCCCCGTCGGGTCCGGTTTCGACCTTGGCGGGCATGGCCGCGAGTGCGGGCAGCGCGGAGGGGACCGGCACTGCCGCGAGCTTCTGCCAACCCAATGGGCTGGCGGTCGATCCGACCGGCAACGTTTACGTCACCGACTTCTACGGAACCACCATCAGGAAGATCACGCCGGCGGGAACGGTCACCACTCTGGCCGGAGTCGCGGGCCTTTACGGCAACAGCGACGGCACCGGCACCGCCGCCCGGTTCGCGCTGGCCGGCGCCCTCGCCACCGATGCCAAGGGCAACATCTACGTGGCCGATCGCCACGGGGAAACCCTGCGAAAAATCACCCCGGATGGCGTGGTCACCACCAATGGGGAGATCCCGCCCACCCACGGCGTCATCGAGTTGGCCGGCCTGGCGGTGGATGACGCCGGAAACATCTATTTCGGGGACTCCTACAACAGCGTGATCACCGTGCTCACGCCGCAGGGGGACATGCTCACGGTGGCCGGGAGTTCCGGGTCCTCGGGCTATGTCGACGGTCCGGCCTCGGTGGCACGCTTCGGATGGGAGTCGATCCGGGGACTGGCCATCGACCAGGACGGCAATCTGTTCGTCGCGGAAGACAAGATGGTCCGCAAGGTCACCCCGCAGGGAGTGGTCACAACCCTGGCCGGCACGCCCACGAATATCGGGCACGCTGACGGCACCGGAGGCGCGGCCCGCTTCACCAATCTGACGGGAGTGGCGGTTGATCCGACCGGCGACGTCTACGTCACCGACGACGGCGCCATCCGGAGAATCACTCCGGAAGGCGTGGTGACAACCATCGGGGGCATCGGCGGGGTCTCCGGCAGCGCCGACGGCATCGGCACCGAAGCCCAGTTCAACGAACCCGCTGGCATCGCCGTCGACCGCCGCGGCTCGGTGTTCATCGCCGACACCCTCAACCAAGCCATCCGTGTCGGCATGTCGGTTGGGCCGCCGGTCATCAGCGCGCAGCCCCTGAGTCAGGCGGTCGCGCCCGGCACCTCGGTTGAGTTCGCCGTCACCGTCGCGAGCAACCTTCCGCTCACCTACCAGTGGCGATTCAACGGCAGCGCGATTGCCGGCGCCACGGGCAAGGCGCTGGATCTTGCGGGCGTGAGTGCTGCCGACACCGGCACCTACACGGTGGTGGTGGCCAACCTTCTGGGCACGGAGACCAGCAACCCGGCCACCCTGACGGTTTCGGCGCCTGCCTCCAGTCCCACCGGCTCGGGATCCGCGGCGGGATCCTCGGGGGGCGGCGCGTTCGGCGTCCGTTGGGCGCTGGCCTGCCTGGCCCTGCTGGCCGGTACCGCCCTCCAGCCCCGGCGCCTGGGCCCAGCCAGGGCGTGCTTCGCGCCGGCCCACCCGCGCGAAGATCAGTAGCGGTTTCAGCGGACTCGCTTGTCATCAGGGGCAAGGACCGCCGCGACCTTGGCTGCGGCCGGCGACGTTGATGACCATTCGATCCGCCCTCCCCAACGTTTGGTGCGCCTCCGGCTGGTTGGTGCTCGCCGCACTGGCCCGGCTGGCGACGCCCGCCACAGGTCAGGTGACATGGCTCGCCGGATCGGGCACGGTCGGCAGCGCCGATGGCCCGGGACGCTCGGCCAGTTTTCACCGACCGGCGGGAGCCGCGATCGGGGTGCGCGGCACGCTCTACGTCGCTGATTCGGCCAACAATACGATCCGCCGCATCGCCGCTGATGGGATGGTCACGACTTTGGCGGGCTCGCCCGGCGTCGCCGGCAGCGCGGATGGAATCGGCCGCGCGGCCCATTTCTTCCATCCCTCCGGAGTCGCGATCGATGCCAGCGGCATTCTCTATGTGGCCGACACGGGCAATGCCACCATCCGCCGGATCATGCCGGACGGCCGGGTCAGCACGCTGGCCGGCTCGGCCGGCGCCCTCGGCGACGCGGATGGGGTCGGCCCGGCCGCCCGCTTCATCCATCCGGTCGGGATTGCGGTTGACGCCGCAGGCAATGTTTTCGCCGCCGACGCGGGCAGCAGCGCGGTGCGCCGGATCACCCCTGCGGGTGTCGTGACCACGTGCGCCCGCCTCCCCGGCCTGGGGGCCCACGCGCTGGCCGCCGAGCCCACCGGTACGCTGCTCGTGGCCGGTGACGCGGAAATCCGCCGGATCGACGCCTCCGGAACGGTGAAAATCTTGGCGCGCGGAGCCTTTGACTCTCTCGAGTCGATCGCGGTTGACGCGGCCGGTTGGATTTACGCGGCCGACCACAACCGCGGGGTCGTCCTCCGGCTCAGTCCCGATGGCCTGTTTGTTGAGGGCGAATTCCTGGCCGTGCGCCGGCCCGTGGGGCTGGCAATCGACGCGTCGGGGAACATCTACGTGGCCACCGCAGAGAATCTCATCGGGGTGGCCCGGCCGCACCCGGGCATGGCCGTCCATCCTCGTCCGGCAATGCGGACTACTGGCAATGAGAACCCACCCGACTGAATTTCAGGTCTTCGGGTCGAATCTTGCGCCGCGAGTGGCGGTTTTTTAGTTCTCAATGGTCATCAAGGGCAGCATGCCATCGATCTGGAAGCAGTCTCCCCTCCTGGGCGGGCGTCCCGGCCCGACCGGATTCCAGTCCGGAATCCCGCCTTTTCGCCATGCCTGAGCCCGAGGACAACGCCCGCCGGTTCGACGGCCTGTACCGTGCCACGCTGGTGCCGCTGCGGCGTTACCTCGCCCGGTTGCTTGGCAACTCGTCCGAGGCCCAGGACGTGGCCCACGACGCCTACCTGCGGGTCTACCCGAAGGTGAACGACCGGTCGGCGCGCGTGCCCGAGGCCGTGCTCTTCACCACCGCGCGGCGGCTGGCGATCAACCGGCTGCGACGCCGCGAGATCGCCCCGGTCGTGCCCGCGGCGGGTGGACTGGAGTTTGCTGCCTCGCCCGAGCCGGGCGTCGCCCAGCAGGTCATGGCCCGGCAGGAGCTGGAGCAACTCGAGGAGGCCATCGCGCAGCTTCCCGCCGGCTGCCGGCAGGTGCTGCTCCTGCGGAAGATCGAGCTCCTTTCCCATCAGGAAATCGCCGATCGGCTCGGCCTCGCGCTGAGCACGGTCGAAAAGCAACACGCCCGCGCGCTGCGGCTCCTGCGCGCCGCGCTGACCGCCGATCCCGGGAATACCGCGCCCCACCGCACTCCCAACCCCGAAAAGGAGGCCCGCCTATGAAATCTTCCTCGTGGCAGCTCGATCCCGCCGCCGAAGAACAGGCTTCGCTCTGGGCCGCGCGCCTCGACGGCTCCGTACTCTCCGCGGGTGACCGCGTCGCCCTCGACGCCTGGCTCGCCGAGGACCCACTGCACCGGAGGATGTTGTCCGCCTACTGCCAGCTTTCCGCCGACCTGGAACAGCAATTGCCGTTGATGGAAGGCATCAGGGAAAAGCCGGAGGAAGCCCAGCCACCGGCCAAGGCTGCACAGTCGCGTCCCTGGTCGCGCTGGCCGGCATGGGCCGGCGTGATGCTGACCGCCGCTGCCGCAGTCGTGCTGGGTGTTCGCCTGTCCCACTCCGGGACCGAGCTCCGAAGCATCGCGACGCCGGCCGCCCAGCGCCAGGAGCTCGCGCTTGCGGACGGCTCGCACGTCCAACTCAACGCCCGAACCGACCTGGTGGTCGAGCTCGGGCGCTCCGAGCGGCGCGTGCGGCTCGCCTCGGGCGAGGCGTTCTTCGACGTCCGCCGCGACCCGGACCGGCCATTCATCGTCGAGACGCCCGCCGGGCTCGTGCGGGTGACCGGCACGCATTTCGACGTCCGGGCCGACTCGGCCGAGGAACTTGAGGTGACCGTGGCCGAGGGCGCCGTGCTCGTGCGGCCCGCCGCGGCGCCGGCGCCGGTCTCGCTCAGCTCCGGCCAGCAGGTTTCCGCCGGGCCGGACGGCGCCGTGGTGCACCGGCTGACAGCGGCCGAAGTGGAGGACGCCCTGGCGTGGCGCCAGGGGCAGATCGTGTTCAGCGGGACGCCGCTCCGGGAGGCGCTGGCGCGATTCGCCCGCTATCACGGACGCGGCATCACGGCCGCGCCGGCCGCGGCGGACCTGCGCGTGGGCGGGCGCTACAGCCTCGACGATCTCGACGGATTCTTTGCCGCCCTCGAGCAGGTGCTGCCCGTGCGCGTCGTCCGCGACCTCGGAGGCAACATCCAGGTCGTCCCGCGAACCGGATCGTAACCGCCGCCCCGCCCAGCCCGCCGCGCATTCTGTCCGCAGGATCGCCGAGAACGCCGACGACCTTGAGCCATTCCGCTGTCCCGCCCGCCTGCCGCCGGCTCCCCGTCGTCCTCCGCCTGCTTCCGGTCCTGCTCGCCGCTGCGTGGCCCTTCGTCGCCCGCGGGGTCGAGTTCGAGTTCGATCTGCCGGCCCAGCCGGCCGCACGCGCCCTCCTCGCGTTTTCGCAACAGGCCAAGGTCGAGGTCCTCTTCTCGTTCGATGAGCTTTCCCGGGTGCAGGCCAGCGCCGTTCGCGGCCGCCTCGAGCCCGCGGCGGCGCTCGAGCAGCTCCTGCGCGGGACCGGGTTCGCCGCCCGGCGCAATTGGAACGGCAAGTTCGTGGTCGCGGCGGCCCAGCCGACCGGCTCGATCCGCGGCCGGCTGCTGAGCCCGCTCGGCGGCGCCGTGGCCGGAATTCGCGTCACCCTGCCCGCCCTTCGGCGCGCGGTGGTGACGAATGAATCGGGGGATTTCGCCTTCGCCGAGGTGCCGGCCGGCTCCTACCTGATCGCGGCGGGCGGCGAAGGCTATCGCGCGCTCGAGATCACCGACGTCGCGGTGCGCGAGGGCCAGGCCGTGACGCTCGAGCCGCTGACCCTGCAGCAGACCGACAGCCTGGTGCGGCTCGATCCCTTCGTCGTCGAAACCCGCTCCGGCCCGGCGGATCGCCGGACCACGCTGCCGCTGACCCGGATCGCCGCGGGCGACCTCGACCTGCCGCGCTCGGAAAACGGGGCCCTGCCGTACCAGGTTTATGAGCGCGAACGAATTCTGCGCAGCGGGGAGGTGAACCTGAACGAGTACCTGCAGCGCGAGCTGCTCGAGAGCGACGCCTCCAAGCTGCCGCCCGAGCAGGACGCGAATCCCGTCGGTTTTGTCGCCGGCAGCAGCAACCTCAATCTCCGGGGCTTCGGCGCCGACGAGACCGTGGTGCTCGTGAACGGCCGGCGGCTGCCGGAGGTGCTGACGGCCACCGGCGGCATGCAGCCGCCCGACGTCAACCTGGTGCCGCTCGGGCTGGTGCAGCGCATCGAGGTGCTGCCGATTTCCGCCTCCGCGCTCTATTCGGGCAATCCGGTCGGCGGCGTGATCAACGTCATCCTGCGCAAGAACGTCGTCGACACCGAGGTCACCGCCACGTACTCGAACGCCGCCCGCGGCTTCAATGCGCCGCAGAGCTCGCTGGTCCTGCAGCACGGCCAGAGCCTGCTGGACGGCCGGCTGCACCTGCTGCTCAACGCCACCTTCACCCAGGTGGCGCCCCCGACCGAGAGCCAGCTCGATTACCATCACGGGGTGGTGGCGCCGGCCTCGGCGGCGGGCGGACCCCTCTACGCGGCGACGCCGAACGTGCGCAGCGCGGACGGCACCCCGCTGTTCGGGTCCGGCACCGCGACATTCACCTCGGTTGCGCCCGGCGCCGACGGCACGGGCGGACTCGCGGCCTTCGCCGGCCGCGAAGGCGTGGTCAGCCTCGGACTGTTCGACGCCCCCGGCGGGCTCGCCGCCTCCATCAACAGTTCGGACAATCCGTACGGCCGCCGACAGAAGCGCACCGCCTACTTCGGCTCGGTGGTTTACGACCCGTTCCCGTGGCTGCAGATCGGCGTGGACGGCTTTTATTCCCGGACCGTGGCGAACCGCGGATTCGATGTGCTGACCGCCGACCTCAACCTGGCGGCCGCCTCGCCGCTCAATCCCTTCGGCCGCGACGTCCAGGTCTCGCTCAACGAAACCGCGCCGCTGCTCGGCGAAAACTACAGCGAGGCGCAGATCGTGTCTTACTCGACGGTGGCCGGGGTGCTGCTCAAGCTGCCGGACGACTGGCGCGTGGCGCTCGACGCGCAGTACGCGCGCAACGTCACCCGCTACCGCGGGCTGGCTCCGGCGGACTCGGACCGCTGGCAGCAGCTGGTCGACGAGGGGAAGTACAATCCGCTGCGCGACACCGAGGGACACGGGCCGCCGGCGGAGTTCTACGACCAGGTGCTGGTCTATGACGGCGGGCGCGGACGGTTCGTCACGCTGGGAGACTACGACACGCTCGACACGGCGCTGCGCGTCACGGATCAGTCCCTGCGCCTGCCGACCGGGACCGGCACGGCGAACTTCGGCGCGGACTACCGCGTCGTCCGGCTGGCCGACTACAGCCAGCAGCTGCGTTATGGGGACGGCACCGACGCCGTGCCGCCGCAGTTCTGGTCGGGCCGGATGCTCCAGCGGTACAGCGTGTTTGGCGAGGTGCAGGGCCCGGTGCTGCCCGTCGGCCGGCTGCCCCGGTGGCTGCAGGGTTTCGACGCCGACCTCGGCCTGCGCTATGTGGCTTCCGCCTCGACGGCGGAATCCAACTTCGCCCCGACGATCGGCTTCAAGCTGGATTTCAATCACGGCTGGTCGCTGCGCGGCAGTTTCACCACCGCCAATCGGTTTCCCAATCCCCAACTCAGCCGGCAGGTCTCCTCCGGCCCGTCCGGCGGCACCGACCTCGAATCCATCACCGACCCGCTCCGCGGAAATGACCGCTACAATGTCGAGGTCACCTCGCCGCTGAATCCCGCGCTGCACACCGAGGCCGCCGCCACGCAGACGGTCGGCGTGGTGTTCCGCGCCGGCCGCGAACACCACTGGCGGGCGGCGCTGGACTACGTGGACACGCGGAAGACCGACGAACTGATTTCGCTCGGCTCGCAGCTCGCGGTCGACCTGGAGAGCATTTTCCCCGACCGGGTGATCCGCGGCGCCACGGTCCCGGGCGACCCCTACTCCGCCGGCGTGATCACCACGGTGTTCACCGGCGACGTGAACGCCGCCTGGCGGCATTCGCAGGACTGGAATCTCGCGGTCGACTATGCCTGGGACCAGTGTCTGGGCGGCATGCTCGAGCTTTATGGCCGGCTGGTCTACTTTCAGCGCTACGAGGTGCAGTGGCTGCCGACCACCGCCCCGGTGGACGAGCTGAGCCGGCCGGACGGCCTGTTGCCCGGTCTGCTGCGGTACCGGTCGAACTTCGGCGCCATCTGGTCGGGGCCGCGCCTCGGCTTGGGCCTCGACGGCCACTACTTCCACTCCCGCACGCTGCCGCTGGCCGAGCGCGCGGTGCAGGGCGGCGACCAGATCGAGCCCTACTGGCAGTTTGACGCCTTTGTGCAAGGCGACCTGAAGCGCTGGCTGCCATGGAAGGGCGGACATTACGGCCTGCGCGGACAGTTTCGCGTGAACAACCTGTTCGGCGCCGGGTTCCCGCGCTACGAGCTCGATCCCTCCGGCGCAGGCGTGCAGCCCTACGGCGACTGGCGCGGACGGACCTATTCCATTTCCGTCACGGCAACCTATTGAACGCGCCGCCGGCGACCATTTCCCGCTTCCCCCGGTGAAAGGCCGCTGCTTAGCTGCCCGTCCATGCGAATCCTGATTTCCGGCATCTGCGGCTTTGTCGGCAGCACCGTCGCCCAGGCGCTGCTGGCCGGTGGCCGCGGCCATGAGATCGCCGGTTTCGACAATTTTGTCCGCCCGGGCAGCGAGACGAACCGGGCCGGATTGAAGGCGCTCGGGGTGAAGGTGTTCCACGCCGATCTGCGACTGGCGAGCGACCTCGAGGCGCTGCCGGACGCCGATTTCGTGATCGATGCCGCGGCCAACCCCAGCGTGCTCGCCGGGGTCGACGGGAAATCGAGCAGCCGGCAGGTCGTGGAGCACAACCTCGGCGGCACCGTGAACCTGCTGGAATACTGCCGGGCCCGAAAGGCCGGTTTCATTCTTCTGTCGACCAGCCGGGTGTATTCGATCGCACCGCTCGCCGCGCTGCCGGTGGTGGTGCAGCGCGAGGCCTTTGTGCCGGACCCGGCCAAACCGCTGCCCGCGGGACTGACCGCCCGCGGGGTGGATGAGACGTTTTCCACGGCCGCGCCCGTTTCGCTCTACGGCGCCACCAAGCTCGCCTCCGAGGCCTTGGCGCTCGAGTACGGCGCGTGCTTCGACTGCCCGGTCTTTGTCAACCGCTGCGGGGTGCTCGCCGGGGCCGGACAGTTCGGCCGCGCCGACCAGGGCATATTCGCCTTCTGGATCAACGCGTGGCTCCGGCAACGGCCGCTCCGTTACCTGGGCTTTGGCGGACACGGCCACCAGGTGCGCGACTGCCTGCACCCGCGCGACCTGGCGCCCCTGCTGGAGCGGCAGCTCGCCGCCCCGGCGGTCGCGGCGGCCGACCGGCTCGTGAACGTCTCCGGCGGCGCCGAATCCGCGATGTCGCTGAAGCAGCTGAGCGACTGGTGCGCCGCGTGGTTTGGCCCGCGCCCGGTCCAGGCCGACGGCACGCCGCGTCCGTTCGACCTGCCGTGGATCGTGCTCGATCCGGGCCGCGCGACCCGCGCGTGGGGTTGGCGGCCGACGACGAGCACCGCGGCCATCCTCGAGGAAATTGCGCGGCACGCGGAGGAGAACCCGTCCTGGCTCGACCTTTCGGCGCCCTGGTGAGCGCCGCCGACCGAACCGTCCAGGCCCGACCGATGCCCGACCCCGCCGCCGCCCCGCTCCGGCTCTACTCCATCGTCATTCCCGCGCGCGACGAGCAGGACTCGCTGCCGTCGACCATCGCGGCCATTCATGCGGTGTTCACGCGCGAGTCCGTTCCGCACGAGATCGTCGTGGTGGACGACGGCAGCCGCGACCGGACCTGGGAGGTGCTGCAGGGGCTCCGCTCGGCCATCCCGACGCTCGCGCCGGTGCAGAACAAGGGTCCGCACGGATTTGGCCGCGCCGTGGTCTGCGGGCTCAACGCCATGCAGGGCGATGCCTGTGCCATCATGATGGCCGACGCCTCCGACTCGCCCGAGGATGCCGTGCGCTACTGGCGGCTCCTCAACGACGGATGGGAATGCGTGTTCGGCAGCCGGTTCGTCAAGGGCGGGCGGGTTGAGGACTATCCCCGGCTGAAGCTGCTGGTCAACCGGCTTGCCAACCTGCTGGTCCGGATCGGATTCAACATTCCGCTGAACGACACCACGAACGCCTTCAAGGCCTACCGGCGCACGGTGATCGACGGCTGCCGCCCGTTTCTCGCGCCGCATTTCAACCTCACGGTCGAGCTTCCGCTGAAGGCCATCGTGCGCGGCTACACCTGGACCGTCGTGCCGATCTCCTGGCGCAACCGGAAATACGGCGAGCCGAAACTCAAGATCAAGGAGATGGGCAGCCGGTATTTCTTCATCTGCGCCTACATCTGGCTCGAGAAATTCTTCAGCCGCGGCGACTACCGGAAAAAATAGCCGGCGCCTGCGATCGGCAGAGCCGGGTAACCCGGGATTGACGACCATCGCCCCCGTGTGCCTAGTAGGCAGTCCATGATTTTCCTTCTCGGAGGCTCAGGCTACGTCGGCTCGGCTTACCAGGCGTTGCTAAAACGCAAAGGGCTGCCTTTCAGAAATTTGCGACGAGCTGAGTTCGACTATGCCAATGGCTCCGCGTTGACCGAATTGCTGCGAAAGGAAAAACCTGAGTTTCTGATCAACGCCGCCGGCTACACCGGAAAGCCCAACGTCGACGCCTGCGAAGTGCACAAGGCCGAGTGCCTGTTGGGCAACGCGGTGCTTCCGGGCACGGTCGCCCAGGCCTGTGCCGCCGCTGGCGTGCCGTGGGGTCACGTTTCCTCCGGCTGCATCTACAACGGAGCGCGGGCGGACGGCCGCGGATTCACCGAACTCGACGCCCCGAACTTCAGCTTTCGCTCGCCCCCGTGCAGTTTCTATTCCGGCACCAAGGCACTCGGCGAGGAGGTGCTGGCGGGCGCGTCCGATGTTTACATCTGGAGACTCCGGATCCCGTTCAACGAGGTCGACAATCCCCGGAACTACCTGACCAAGCTGCTGCGCTACGACACGCTGCTGGAAGCGACCAATTCCATCTCCCAGCTCGATGAATTTTGCGCCGGCACGTTCGCCTGCTGGGAAAAGCGCGTGCCGTTCGGCACCTATAACGTCACCAATCCCGGGCAGGTCACGACGCGCGAGGTCGTGGACCTCATCCGGAAGACCGGAGTCGCCCAGAAGGCGTTCAAGTTCTTCCAGGACGAGGCCCAGTTCATGTCCGTCGCCGCCAAGACGCCCCGGTCCAACTGCGTGCTCGACTCCTCCAAGCTGGCGGCCGCCGGCATCCGGCTGACGGAAGTCCACGAGGCGGTGGAGCGCGACCTGCGCCGCTGGGTGAGGGCGTGAGGGAAAAGGGAATGAGGGAAGAAGGGAGCATGGGGACGCAGGACCGAGAGACTTGGGGATGGGTGGCCCCCGGCCGCCAGGAACCGCGGATGGTGCCCCGGCTGCCATACTTGATTGCGGCCGACCAGATCCGCTTCGGTCATGAGAACGTCCCTTCCCGCTGGGCGCGCGCATTTTCGGCCCGCCAAGCAGGTTCGCCCGCACCGTGGGCACCAAATGCCCACTTTGCGCCGCCCCTCACTTCCTGACTCCCCCATTCACCTTCATGAACCTTCTTGTCACCGGCGGCTGCGGCTTCATCGGCTCAAACTTCATCCGGCAGCGCCTCACCGGCGACGCCGCGGACGCGCCGGCCAGGCTGGTGAATCTCGACGCCCTCACCTACGCGGGCAATCCGGCCAACCTGGCCGATCTCGCCGATGATCCACGGTACGTATTTGTCCACGGCAGCATCGGCGATTCCGACCTCGTGGCGGAGATCCTCGACCGGCATCACATCGACGCGATCGTCAACTTTGCGGCGGAGTCGCATGTCGACCGCTCGATCGACTCGCCCGAGCCGTTCATCCAGACCAACGTCACCGGCACGCTCCGCCTCCTGCAGGGAGCGCGCCGCCACTGGGGCAAGCTGCCGGAAGCCAGGAAGAACGCCTTTCGCTTCCTGCACGTTTCGACTGACGAGGTTTACGGCTCGCTCGCGCCCGGCGCGCCGGCCTTCACCGAGGACCACAACTACGAGCCAAACAGCCCCTACGCGGCGTCGAAGGCGGCCAGCGATCACCTCGTGCGCGCCTACCAGCACACCTACGGGCTGCCGACGCTCACGACCAACTGCTCGAACAACTACGGGCCCTACCACTTCCCCGAGAAGCTCATCCCGCTGATGATTCTCAACGCCCTCGAGGGCAAGTCGCTCCCGGTCTACGGCGACGGCCTCCAGGTGCGGGACTGGCTGTACGTCGAGGACCACGCGCGCGCCATCTGGCTCGTGCTCCGGCGCGGGCGGGTCGGCGAAACCTACAACATCGGCGGCCTGAATGAGCAGCCGAACATCGCCATCGTGCGCGCCATCTGCGCGCTGCTCGAGAAGAAGGCCCCGCGCGCCGACGGCCGCCGGTACGAGTCGCTGGTCACCTCCGTGCCGGACCGTCCCGGCCACGACCGCCGCTACGCCATCGACTGCACCAAGATCCAGCGCGAGCTCGGATGGTCGCCCCAGGAAAGCTTTGCCACCGGGATTGAGAAGACAGTGGACTGGTACCTCGGTCACCGCGCCTGGGCCGCCGACATCACCGCCAAGCGCTATGCGCGTGAGAGGCTGGGAACCGGGGCCTGACCGCCGGACGGCGGGTGAGTCAAAATCGGGAATCGAAGTCTGGGTTGAGGTTGAGAAAGTGCGGCCCACCTTGTCCGCAGATGCCGTTGAGAAAGGGGAAGGTTGGCCGCGGGCGTCGGAGGTGGCGGTGGGCTTGCACGAATTGCTGCGGAACTGCCGGGATCTTGGCTTGCGACAGCAGATTGCGGATCCGGCAGACTCAATTCTCGCCAACCTCGCCGAGGGGGCGGAGCGGAATCCCAGGCCGGAATTCCGCCAGTTCCCCGGCTGCGCCAAGGGTGCCGCGGGCGAAACCCGTTCTCGACTCCATATCGGCAAGCGCCTTGGCTGTCTTCCAGCCGACATGGCGGACCAACTCCCAGACGAATTGCGCCGCATCCCCCGGATGATTCCTGCCCTGATCCAAAGCCTCGACCGCTGATGCCTCCAACTCCACTTTCCACGTCAACCCGCCTGCGCAAGGGCCTCGTCCTCGCCGGCGGCTCCGGCACCCGCCTCTACCCGCTCACCATCGCCGTGAGCAAGCAGCTGATGCCGGTCTACGACAAGCCGATGATCTACTATCCGCTGTCGGTGCTGATGCTCGCCGGCATCCGGGAAATCCTGGTCATTTCGACGCCGCAGGATCTTCCCCTTTTCCGCAATCTGCTGGGCGACGGCGCGCAGTTTGGCCTGAGGTTCTCGTACGCGGCCCAGCCGCGGCCCGAGGGCCTGGCCCAGGCGTTCCACATCGCCGGGGACGTCGGCTTTCTCCAGGGCGAGCCGTCGGCGCTGGTCCTGGGCGACAATCTTTTCTACGGGGCAGAGTTCGTGGAGTCGCTGGAAAGCGCCTCGGCCCGCACCGCGGGTGCGACCATCTTCGGCTACCACGTGGCCAATCCCACCGCCTACGGCGTGGTCGAGTTCGCCGCCGACGGTCGCGTCGTTTCGCTGGAGGAGAAGCCGCGCCAGCCGAAGTCGAACTATGCCGTGCCCGGACTTTACTTTTACGACGGCGACGTCGTCCCGCTCGCGCGCGGTCTCCGGCCCTCGGCGCGCGGCGAACTCGAGATCACCGATCTCAACCGCCTCTATCTCGAGCGCGGCAATCTGCACGTGGAGCTCTTCGGCCGGGGCACCGCCTGGCTCGACACCGGCACGCACGATTCCCTGATGGATGCCGCCCAGTTCGTCCACGTGCTCGAGAACCGGACCGGGCTGAAAATCG
>Ga0335069_10004223_pt1 | contig 21414 bp, 17 predicted proteins | sample Lox_Sample_11_FD_206714 | JGI IMG/M metagenome (GOLD analysis project Ga0335069, IMG submission 206714) | Soil microbial communities from Loxahatchee National Wildlife Refuge, Florida, United States - Lox_Sample_1.1 | ecosystem: Environmental > Terrestrial > Soil > Wetlands | place: USA...
AGAACCAGCGCAGCGGCGAGGGGTTGCCTTACCAGTGCCCCTTACGCCGGTTCCAAGCATAGAGCCCGTCAGCGAAGCGGTCATAACCGAAGCGCGCCAGCTGCAGGATCCCGGGCAGCCCCATCAGTCTCCCGAGCCATTGCTCGCCCGGCGTTCGGCGCCAGACTGCGATGGCGCAATCCGCACCGACATGCAGCCGCCCCTCGGCATCCAAGGCATGCAGCCGGCGGCGCACGTCCTCGACGTCCGCGCCGAAGCGCGCGAGGGCGTCGGGCTCGAGGTTGATGTCCCGGAACTCGATGGCGCCGGATTGCGCCGCCTGGAGGAGGCGATTGCGCTGACGCTCGATGCCGGCATTACAGACCGGGCACTTGGTGTTGTACCAGACGGTGAGCTTCGGGAGCGCGGCGGCCATGGCGCCCCTTATACCTGGCCTTCTTGACACTCCGTTGGAATCAATGCCCTACTGAACACTGTCTGAGCTGTATACAGCATGGATACATCGCTGGGAGATCGTCCCGGTGGTTGTGATCGTCCCCGCTGTCGGCTTAGGCTGGCGCAATCAAAGGTGGCTTGGTTAACGAGCCCCAATCAGGCGTGACCGGACTTCAGACCGGAAATCAGGGAGAGACTTCATGGCATTGTTGAGAAGCACCGTTTTGTCGGCCGTCTTGGCGGCGGCCGCGACCTTCGGCGCGGCCGCTTTGGTGACCGGGCCGGCATCGGCGGAGACCTTACTGACCCGGGGTATCGGCCAGACCATCGGCACCCTCGACCCGCAGATCAACTTCCTGGCCAACGAGGGATGGATTCAGGACGACATGTATGAGGGCCTGACCGCCACCGACGCCAAGGGCGACATAATCCCCGGCGCTGCCGACAAGTGGGAGATGAGCGACGACGGGCTCACATACACCTTCCACCTGCGCGACGGGCTGAAATGGTCGAACGGCGACCCGCTGGTGGCGCAGGACTTCGTGAACGGCGTGGTCCGCACCGTCGATCCCGCCACCGCCTCCGACAAGGCCTATATCTTCTGCAGCACCATCGCCATCACCGGCGTCTGCGATTTCACCGCGAAGAAGACGAGCGACGCAACCAAGCTCGGCATCAGCGCACCGGACGCGAAGACCGTTGTGGTGAAGCTCGACAAGCCGGCGCCCTACGCGCTGATCTATTTCGCCTCCTATTACTGCTCGCCGCTGCATAAGCCGAGCTTCGACAAGTTCGGCGCCGCCTTCATCAAGCCGGAGAACATCGTCTCCAACGGCGCCTATCACATGACCGAGAACGTGCCGCAGTCGCACGTGACGCTGGTTAAGAACCCGAACTTCTGGGATGCCGCCAACGTCAAGATCGACAAGGTGATCTACCAGATCACCGAGGACGACAAGACCGCGGTGAAGCTGTTCAAGGCCAACCAGCTCGACATCACCGTCGATCTTCCCAGCGAGCAGATCGACTCGCTGAAGAAGGAGCTGGGCGACGAAGTGCACATCTCGCCCTACCTGCAGACCGACTACTTCAGCTTCAACCTGAAGAAGCCGCCGTTCGACAATGCGAAGATCCGCCAGGCGCTCAGCATGGCGCTGGACCGCGACGCCCTGATCAACAAGGTGGTGAAGGGCGGCTATGTGGTGAACTGCGGCTATGTGATCCCGCTCTCCGACTATCCGGCGCCGCAGGTGCCGGAATGCAAGATGGAGAAGGCGGCGCGCATCGCGCAGGCCAAGGCCCTGCTCGCGGCCGGCATGGCCGAGGCGAAGGTCAAGAAGGTGTCGCTGACCATCGAATCCACCGACAACGAGACCGAGAAGCGCATGGCCGAAGGCGCCGCGCTGATGTGGAAGAAGACCCTCGGCGTCGATGCCAAGGTCAACGCCCAGGAGCACGACGCCTGGCTCGACACCTTCAACAAGATGAACTGGACCGTCTTCAACGACGATCTGGTCGGCGACTTCGCCGGGCCGGAGAGCTTCCTCTCCTATATCGACCCGCGCGGCGCGGTCTATGGCTGGGAGAGCAAGGACTACGAGAACCTCTGGGACAAGGCGATGGGGGCCGCCGACAAGCAGCAGCGCTATGCCCTGCTGTCCCAGGCCGAGAAGCTCTTCCTCGACCAGTACGTGGTTGCGCCGATCGCCGCCGTGCCGAACCGGGAACTGGTGCGCAAGACCATCAGCGGCTGGTACGACAACGTCGGCGCCTCGCACCCGACGCGCTTCATGTCGATCGCCGGCCAGTGACGGAACGGCTGACGCGGGGAGGAGCGGCGAGGGCCGCTCCTCCCTGTTTCGGCCGCGTCGCTGAATCCGCCCGCTGAAGGCGAATCGTGCTCAAATACGCCATCTACCGCACGCTGAAGAGCCTGCCGACGCTGCTCTCGCTGGCGATCATCACCTTCGTGATGATGCGCCTCGCGCCGGGCGGGCCGTTCTCCAGCAACCGGCGCGTGCCGCCGGAGGTCCGGGCCAACGTCGAGCATGCCTTTCATCTCGACGAGCCGATCTGGCAGCAGTTCGGCCGATGGATCTGGGGCGTGCTGCATTTCGACTTCGGCCCCTCGTTCAAATACCGCGACCACACCGTCGCCGAGCTGATCCACCTCGGCTTCCCGGTCTCGCTCGAGGTCGGCGCGTGGGCGATGGTGATCTCGACGCTGGTCGGCCTTGCGCTCGGCATCGCCGGCGCCCTCCGCCGCAACGGCCCGATCGACTACACCGCGGGCGCGATCGCGATGATCGGCCTCGCGATCCCGATCTACGTGATCGGCCCGATCCTGCAGATCGTGTTCGGCGTCGATCTCGGCTGGCTGCCGATTGCCGAGTGGCGCGGCGGCTGGGAATACAAGGTGATGCCGATCATCACCCTGACCCTGCCCAACATCGCCTACGTCTCCCGGCTGATGCGCGGCAGCATGATCGAGACCATCCGGACCAACTATGTCCGGACCGCCCGCGCCAAGGGCATCGGCGAGCGGCGAACCATCCTGAAGCACGCGATGAAGGGCGCGATCATGCCGGTCATCGCCTATCTCGGGCCGGCGACCGCCATCACCGTCACCGGATCGATCGTGGTCGAGACCGTGTTCCAGATCCCCGGCATCGGCCGCTACTTCGTGGACAGCGCCATCAGCCGCGACTATCCCATGGTGATGGGTGTCACCGTGCTCTACGGCGGCATCATCGTCTTCGCCAATCTCGCGACCGACATCGTCCGGGGCATCCTCGACCCGAAGGTCAGCTATGAGTGACCTCGCGCTCCCGCCGTCCCGCGGCGTGCCGGGCGAGCCGCCGGAGGAGATGCCGGCCGGCCTCAGCCCGTTCCGGGCCTCGCTGCGGCGCTTTTCCAACAATCACCTCGCCCTCATCAGCATCGTCATCCTGGTGCTGATCGCCCTCGGCTGCTTCTTCGGGCCGATGTTCTATCCGGCGGACACCGACCTCGGCGACATCGACAACATCTCGGCGCCGATCGATCTCCTCAGCGCGCATCCCTTCGGCACCGACGACCAGGGGCGGGATCTGCTCTATCGCGTGCTCGTCGGCGGCCAGGTCTCGCTCAGCCTCGGCTTCTTCGGCGCCTTCGTCTCCGTCCTCGTCAGCATCGCCTATGGCTCGACGGCGGGCTATCTCGGCGGTCGGGTCGATGATGTGATGATGCGCGCGGTCGACATCCTGCTCGCTTTGCCGTTCATCTTCCTCGCCATCCTGATCAAGATCGTGCTGCAGGATTCCGGGCTCAACATCCTCGGCATCGCTTTCGACGGGCCGATCGCCTCGGTCTTCGTCGCCGTGGTGGTGACCCTCTGGCTGACTCCGGCGGTGATCGCCCGCGGCCAGGCGGTGGGCTTGCGGAACCGCGAGTTCATCGAGGCGGCGCGGGCCGGCGGGATGAGCCAGTTCCAGATCATCACCCAGCACATCATGCCGAACTCGATCAATGTGGTGATCGTCTATTCGAGCCTGCTGGTGCTGGAGGCGATCCTGACCGAATCCTTCCTGAGCTTCCTCGGCCTCGGCGTGCAGCCGCCCGATGCCAGCTGGGGCAGCCTGATCGACGAGGGCGCCGGCCGGATCGACACCGACCCAAGGCTGCTGATCCTGCCCGGCGTCTTCCTGGCCGCCGTGCTCTTCTGCCTCAACTACATCACCGATGGTCTCCGCGATGCGTTCGATCCGAACGAGCGCTGAAGCGACCCCGCCGCAGGCCGCGCGCACCGTGCTTTCCGTGCGCGAGCTCTCGGTGCAGTTCAAGCTGCCGCACGGCTGGGCGACGGCGGTCGACCGGGTCAGCTTCGATCTTCGCCAGGGCGAGGTGGTCGGCATCGTCGGCGAATCCGGGTCGGGCAAGAGCCAGATCCTGCTGTCGCTGATGGCGCTGCTTGCGAGCAACGGCCGCTGTTCCGGCAGCGCCGAGTTCGAGGGACGGCAGCTGCTGAACCGGCCGGCGAAGGAGCTCGACGCCATCCGCGGCTCGGCGATGTCGATGATCTTCCAGGACCCGATGACCTCGCTCAATCCCTACATGCGGGTCAGCGACCAGCTGACCGAGGTGCTGACCGCGCATCAGGGCAAGTCAGGCGCCGAGGCCGAGCGGATCGCGATCGAGATGCTGGAGCGGGTGCGCATCCCCGAGGCGCGCCGCCGCGTCCGCTTCTATCCCCACGAATTCTCCGGCGGCATGCGGCAGCGGGTGATGATCGCCATGGCCTTGCTCTGCCGCCCGGAGGTGCTGCTGGCCGACGAGCCCACCACGGCGCTCGACGTCACGGTCCAGGCGCAGATCCTGGAGCTGATCGCCGAGCTCGCCCGCGACTTGAAGACCGCGGTCGCCATCGTCACCCACGATCTCGGCGTCATCGCCCGGCTCTGCGACCGGGTGATCGTGCTCTATGGCGGCCGCATCATGGAGCAGGGGACGATCGACGAGATCTTCTATGACCCGAAGCATCCCTACACCAAGGGCCTCCTCGCCTCGACGCCGCGGCTCGACGAGAAGGCGCACGGCGAGCTGAAGACCATCCCCGGCCAGCCGCGGGCGGCCTCGGGCGATCTTCCGGGCTGCCCGTTCGAACCCCGCTGCCCGATCCGGATCGAGCGCTGCAAGGCGGAGATGCCGCCGCTGCTGGCGGGCGCAAGCGGGCGGGCGGTCGCCTGCCACATGAGCGAGGCGGCCGATGGTTGAGGCACTCCTCTCCGTCGAGGACCTCAAGGTCCATTTTCCGATCAAGGGCGGCGTCCTCGGCGGTGCCCTCGGCCATGTCCGCGCCATCGACGGCATCACTTTCGATCTGAAGCCGGGCGAGACCCTCGGCATCGTCGGCGAATCAGGCTGCGGCAAGTCGACCCTGGGGCGCGCGGTGCTGCGCCTCATCAACGCGACCGAGGGCAGGGTGGTGTGGTCGGGGAAGGACCTGTTCGGCCTCGGCACGCGGGCGCTGCGCGACGAGCGGCGGCAGATGCAGATCATCTTCCAGGACCCGCTGGCCTCGCTCGACCCCCGCATGTCGGTCGAGACCATCATCGGCAAGCCGTTGCGGATCTTCCATCCCGAGCTCTCGCGGGCCGAGGTCCGGAAGCGCGTGTTCGAGACCATGAGCCAAGTCGGCCTCGCATCGTCGATGGCAAACCGCTATCCCCACGAGTTCTCCGGCGGGCAATGCCAGCGGATCGGCATCGCCCGGGCGATCATCCTGAAGCCGAAGCTGATCGTCTGCGACGAGCCGGTCTCCGCCCTCGACGTCTCGATCCAGGCGCAGATCATCAACCTCCTGATGGAGCTGCAGCGCTCGCTCGGCGTCTCGCTGCTGTTCATCTCGCACAATCTCGCGGTGGTGCGGCACATCAGCCATCGGGTGATGGTGCTCTATCTCGGCAAGATCATGGAGATCGCCGAGCGCGACGACTTCTACGCGCGGCCGCTGCATCCCTATTCGCAGGCGTTGATCTCCGCCGTGCCGATCGCCGATCCGCGGCTGGAGCGCGGCCGGGCGCGGGTCCTGCTGCAGGGCGACATCCCGTCGCCGATCAACCCGCCGAGCGGCTGCCGCTTCCGAACCCGTTGTCCGAGGGCGACTGAGATCTGCGCCGCGGAGGAGCCGGCGATCCGCGACTACGGCAAGGGCCATAGCGCCGCCTGCCATCACATCGACGCCGGTTGAGCGTTCATCGCCATGTCAACCTCTGCGGACCTTGCCAAGCACGACGCCTTCCTGGATGCGCTCCTGCATGTGCCGCAGCTCTACAGCGCGCGGATATCGCCGGACGGGAAGTGGGTGGCCTGGATCTGGGCCGGGCTGGCGGAGACGACGCAGCTTTGGGTGGCACCGTCGGACGGCGCCGCGGCACCGCATGCGCTGGTCGCCGACGACTGGGATTGCGACTCCTTCCGCTGGGCGCCGGACAGCCGCGGCATCGTCTATGCGCGCAGCAAGGACGGCGACGAGCGTGTCGGGCTGCATCTCGTTCCCCTGGACGGCGGGCCGGTTCAGGCGTGGACCGACGATCGGCCGGATTACTACATCCATGGCGGCCAGCTGGCGGGCGACGGCCGGACGCTGGTCTACGGTGCCAATATCGATCCCGCGAGCGGGGAAGAAACCGAGCTCTTTGTCATCTATCGGCAGGATGGCGCGAAGGGCGGGCGCCGCGTCCTGGCGCGGCCGAAACGGCCGTTCTATTCCATCCCGCTGCTGTCGCCGGACGACCGACATGTGCTCTATGAGCGCAACGATCCGGATCCCGGCGGCAGCCAGCTCTGGCTGACCGACATCGAGGGCAGCTTCGACCGCGAGATCGTCAATGTCGGCGACGAGAAGAAGGCAGAGGGCGCCTGGTCACCCGACGGCAAGGTCGTGGTGCTGACGGCCGAGACCGCGACCCACAAGAAGGTCGGTCTGTGGTCACTGGAGACCGGTCGTATCGATTGGCTCATCGACGATCCCGACCGGCCGGTGGCGGATGCGATCTGGCCGCGGCGCTCTGCGGAGATCATTGTCGAGGAAACCCGGGATGCGCGGCCGCGCAATACCCTGTTCGATCCGCAAACGCGCCGCGAGCGGCTGTTCGGTCCGTTCGGTGACGGCAATTTGACACCTGTCGGCGTCCTGGCCGACGGAGCCTGGCTCGCTTGGCATTACAGCGCGCGGCATCCGGCGCAGCTGGTGCGGGTCGCGCTGGAGCCGGATGGCCCGCGGATCCTCGGTGTCCTTTCGCGGCATGAAGGTGGCGTCATTCCGGCGCCGTCGGACCTGACCGCCGCGGAAGATTTCCGCTGGACGTCCGACGACGGCATGCCGATCCAAGGCTGGCTTTATCGGGCGAAGGGGAAGGCGATCGGGACAATCCTCGATGTCCATGGCGGGCCGACGGCGCATGACGAGGACGCCTTCGCGGTCGATCCGCAGTATTTCGCCCGCGCCGGCTTCAACGTGCTGCAGCCGAACTATCGCGGCTCGACCGGATTCTCCCTGGCGTTCCAGGAGGCTGTGAAGAAGGACGGCTGGGGCGGGGCGGAGCAGGCCGATATCCGCACGGGCGCCGAGGCGCTGATCCGCGCCGGCATCGCGGAAGCGGGCAGGATCGGCATCACCGGCACGTCCTATGGCGGCTATTCGGCGTGGTGGGCGATCACGCACTTCCCGACCGAGACGATCGCCGCCGCGGCTCCGGTCTGCGGCATGACGGATCTCGTCGTCGACTACGAGACCACGCGGCCGGACATCCGGCCCTATTCCGAGGAGATGATGGGCGGCACGCCGGCTGCGATGCCTGCGCGCTACTTCGAGCGCTCGCCGATCAACTTCGTGCAGAATATCAAAGGCAGGCTGCTGATCGTGCAGGGCGCCAACGATCCCAACGTCACGCCGCAGAACGTCGCCGATGTCCGGCGCCGGCTCGATGCCGCGGGCATCGCCTATGACGTGCTGATCTTCGACGACGAAGGCCACGGCATCGGCCGGCCAGCCAACCGGAAGATCCTGCTGAAACGCTTGGCGGCCTTCTTCGCCGAAGCCTTCGCATGACGTCTCCTCTGGCGGCCGATCTCGCGCGGCTGTGGGCGCGCTATCCCGTGCTCTGGTCGCCGCGCGTCTCCGGAGACGGAAAATGGCTGGCCTGGACCTGGACCGGTGCCACGGAGACCGGCGAGGTCTGGATCGCACCGACCGACGGCTCGGCGCCGCCGCAATGCGTGACCCGCGGCACGGATCATTTCTACGCCCGCAGCCTGTCCCATGACGGCCGCCATCTCATCCTGGCCCAGTCCCGCAACAGCGACGAGCATGACCGGCTGTTCCGGCTCGACCGCGAGACCGGGGAGCTGAAGGCGCTGACGCCCTTGCAGTCCGACAACTACGTCTTCGGCGGCAGTCTCACGCGAGACGGCGCGGCGCTGGTCTATTCCGCCGATTATGACTACGAAACGCCGCATGCGGCGAATGGCAGCCGGATCCATCGCCTGGAGCTCTGCACCGGCCGGCGGCGCGTTCTGGCGCGCGCCGAGAGCGTGTGCGAGATCGAGCCGGAGCTGTCGCCGGACGAGACGCTGGTGCTCTACGGCCGCTGCGACCGCCATCCCGCCGGCAACCAGATGTGGGTCGTCGGAGCAGACGGTTCAGGCGACCGCGAGATCCTGAACGCCGGCGATCGCTTGAAGACCCGCGCCCATTGGCTCGGCGCGGGCCGGCGGCTGCTGGTCCAGGCCGAGACGGAGACGCATGAGCGGATCGGAACGCTCGACCTCGATGCCGGCACGCTGCATTGGCTGATCGACGATCCGCGGCGTTGCATCGACGGGGTCGTGGCCGGCCAAGACGGACGGTCGGCGATGATCCTGGAATACCGGGAAGGTCGCCTGGCAGCGCGAATGCTGGATGTCGTGAGCGGCCAGGAAGGCGCGTTCGCCGTTGATGACGCCAGCCTGCTGCCGATCGCGCAGCTTCCCGGCGGCGACTGGATCGCCGAGCGCTACAATTCTCACGCGGCGCACGACCTGGTTCGCGTGGATCCGGCCACCTTCCGATGCACGAGCCTGTCGCGCAGCGGCGAGCACTTCTCGGCGCCGTCCACGGGTTTCCGTCCGGCACAGGATTTCCGCTGGAAGTCGGCGGACGGCACGCCGATCCAGGGCTGGCTCTACGAGCCCGAGGGGCCGTCGCGCGGGCTCATCGTCTGGGTGCACGGCGGTCCGACCTGGCACAGCGAGGACTGGGTCAACCCGATCATCCAGTTTCTGGCGAATGCAGGGTTCACCGTCCTCGACCCGAACTACCGCGGCTCGACCGGCTTCGGCCGAGCCTTCCGCGAGGCGATAAAGGTCGATGGCTGGGGCGGGCGGGAGCAGGTCGACATCCGGAGCGGCATCGAGGCGTTGGTCGCCGCGGGCAAGGCGCAGCGCGGCGGCATCGGGGTGACGGGTCTCTCTTATGGCGGCTATTCCTCCTGGGTGGCCATCACCCGGTTCGCCGACCTGGTGGATGCGGCGATGCCGATCTGCGGCATGTACCAGCTCGACGTCGATTTCCACGCGACCGGGATGCCGCATGGCCGTGCCTATTCGATTGAGATGATGGGCGGCGCGCCGGATGAGGTGCCGGATCGGTACTTCAACGCCTCGCCGGCCAACTTCATCCGCAGCATCAAGGGCCGGCTGCTGATCGTGCATGGCTTGGCCGACAGCAACGTCTCGCCGGAGAACACGCGGGTCGCCTGCCGGGATCTCGATGCGGCCGGGATCCCATACACGCTGCTGACGTTTCCTGACGAGGGCCATGGCATCTACAAGGCCGGCAACCGCGAGAAGCTACTGACGACGATGAACGACTTTTTCAGCGCGGCCTTCGGCTGACCGCGCCAACACGAGGACCACATGGATCAGAACAAGCTGACGCAATTCGTCGAGCGGCTATGGGACCAGGAGGCGCTGCCGCTCCTCGCCGAATACATCAAGATCCCCAACAAGTCGCCGGAGTTCGATGCGGACTGGGCGAAGCACGGCCATATGGAGAAGGCGGTCGATCTCCTGACCGGCTGGGCCCGGCAGAAGATCGCCGGGTTTGCAGGCGCTACCCTCGAAGTCCTGCGCCTTCCGGAGCGCACGCCGCTCATCGTCATCGACATCCCGGCGACGGGCAAGAACACTGAGACGGTGCTGCTCTACGGGCATCTCGACAAGCAGCCGGAGATGGTCGGCTGGGCCGACGGCATGGGGCCGTGGATCCCCGTGCGCCAGGGCGACAAGCTCTATGGCCGCGGCGGAGCCGATGACGGCTACGCGATCTTTGCGGCTCTCGCATCGATCGGCGCCCTCCGCGACCAAGGTATTCCCCATGCGCGCGCCGTGGTGCTGATCGAGGCCAGCGAAGAATCCGGGAGCCCGGACCTGCCGCATTACATCGACCACCTGGCACCGCGGCTGGGTACCCCGTCACTGGTCGTGTGCCTCGATTCCGGCTGCGCCAATTACGATCAGCTCTGGGTAACGACCTCGCTGCGCGGTCTCTGGAACGGAACGATCACCATCCGGGTCCTGGAGGAGGGCGTCCATTCCGGCAGCGCCTCCGGTATCGTGCCCTCGAGCTTCCGCATCTTCCGCCAGCTGCTCTCGCGGCTGGAGGACGAGGGGACCGGCGCCGTCATCCCGCCCGAGCTCTATGTGCAGATTCCATCCGACCGGATCGCCCAGGCTCGCGACGTGGCCGCCGCGCTCGGCGAGGCGCTAGTGCGCAGCTATCCGCTCGCAGCCGGGACGAGGCCGATGGCGGACGATCCGACCGAGCTCATCCTCAATCGGAACTGGCGGCCGCAGCTGGCGATCACGGCGGCGGAGGGTCTGCCTGATCCCGAGAATGCCGGCAACGTGCTGCTGCCCTTCACTACGGCGACCTTGAGCCTGCGCCTGCCGCCGGGATTGGATGCGGAGGGCGCCAGCGCGGTGGTGGAGCGGCTGCTGACCAAGGACGTGCCCTATGGCGCCCAGGTGAAGCTGGAAGTCCGCAATGCCGCGTCAGGCTGGAATGCACCGCGTCTCGCGCCCTGGCTCGAGAAATCCCTGGCCGCGGCCTCGCAGGCCGCGTTCGGCCGGCCGCCTGCCTTTATCGGCGAGGGCGGCAGCATTCCGTTCATGGGCATGCTCGGCGCACGCTTCCCGCAGGCGCAGTTCGTGATCACCGGCGTGCTTGGGCCGCATTCGAACGCCCACGGTCCCAACGAGTTCCTGCACATCCCTACGGCGAAGCGCGTCACAGCGTCGGTGGCACAGGTGTTGGCGGATCACGCCGCGACGTACTAGCCGAGGAGCTGCCGAGCCTTCACCAGCTCCTCTGCCAACCGGTCGATCTCGCCGGCATGGGAATGGACGGCGAGAGAGGCGCGGATCGTCCCGGTGATGCCGAGATGCTCCATCAGCGGCTGGGCGCAGTGATGCCCCGTGCGCACGCAGATGCCGGCAGCCCCCAGCAAGGTCCCGACGTCATGGGGATGCAATCCATCCATGACGAAGGAGACGATCCCGGCACGGCGCTTCGGCATGCCGACCAGCTTCAATCCGGGAATCTCCCCGAGCTTGCCGAGGGCGTAGTCCGCGAGGGCACGGTCATGGGCGGCGATCCGGTCGAAGCCAACGCCTTCTATGAAATCGAGCGCGGTCGCGAGCCCGATCGCGGCGCCGATCGGCGGCGTGCCGGCCTCGAACCGCCGCGGCGGATCGGCGAACAAGGTGCGTTCGAAGGTGACCGTGCGGATCATGTCGCCGCCGGTCTGCCAAGGCGGCATCTCGGCCAGCAGCGCCGCCTTGCCGTAGAGCACGCCGATGCCGTCCGGTCCGTAGACCTTGTGGCCGGTGAAGGCGAGGAAATCGCAGTCGAGGTCGCGGACGTCGAGCTTCAGGTGCGGCGCCGCCTGGGCGGCATCGACCATGACCCGGGCGCCGGCCTGGTGGGCGATCGCGCTGATCTCCTTCAGCGGCGTGATCGTCCCCAATGTGTTGGCGACGGCCGTGATGCAGATCAACTGCGCGCCCTCGGCCTTGCGGCGGAGCGTCTCCATGTCGATGTCGCCGGCCGCATCGATCGGCAGCACGTCGATGGTGAGACCGCGCCGGTCCCGCAGCATCTGCCATGGGATGATGTTCGCATGATGCTCGAGCTGCGAGACCAGGATGCGGTCGCCGCGCTCCAGGAACCTGTCGCCGAAGCTGTGCGCAACCAGATTGATCGCTTCGGTAGCGCCACGCGTGAAGACGATCTCCTCAGGCGTGCCGGCATGGAGGAACCGCGCAACCCGGGCGCGCGCCGCCTCATAGGCCTCGGTGGCGCGCTCGCTCAAGGGATAGACGCCGCGATGAATGTTGGCGTAGTCGCGACTGTAGAAGTCCTGCAACCGTTCGAGCACGACAGCCGGCTTTTGCGCGCTGGCGGCGCTGTCGAGGTAGGCGAGGGGCGTGCCCTCGCGGCGCGCACGCGCCAGCAGGGGAAAGTTTTCCGGATCGACCAGCGGCGCCAGATCGGCGCCGATTGCAGGGGATGACGTATTCATGCCGAGCCGCATGACGGCGGCAGGAGACCGCCTTGTCAAGCATGGCGGCGTGCTATGCTCCGGCATCGGGTCCCCCGGCAATCTTGACAGCCGGACGGGCCGGCGTGATCATTTGTGTACAAACGAATTGGCTATGGCCAACAAAAGACATCCGCAGCAGTGACCCACAGGGAGGGCAAAATATGACTGAGATTTCAAAGTTCCGGCCAAAAGCGCTCGGGCGGAGCAATCGTCGTCAGTTTCTCGCCGGCGCGACGGCGCTCGGCGTCGGGGCCACGGTGCTCGGTGCGCCGCGGATCGCCCGCGCGGCCGGAGACGTGAAGGTCCTGAACTGGCAAGGCTATGGCACCGACGAGGCCTGGGCGGTCGATGCCTTCCACAAGGCGACCGGCAACACGGTCACCCATGACTATTACAATTCCGAATCCGAGATGATCACCAAGCTCCGGACCAATCCCGGCGGCTATGACGTGGTCCTCACCAACTGCGCCTGGAACGGCCTTGCACGCCAGGCCGACCTGATCCAACCGATCGATACCTCGAAGATCGGCAATTGGGGCGATCTCAATCCGGCATTCCGGGATTCGCCGCTGCTCAACGACAGCGGCAAGACCTACGGACTCTCCTGGGTCTGGGGCATCACCGCCGTCGCCTATAACACCGACGTCTTCAAGCCGGCGCCGGACACCCTGGCGAAGCTCTGGGATCCCAGCCTGAAGAAGCGCGTGGCGCTGCGTGACGACGGGATCGAGGCGGTCAGCTTTGGGGCCATTGCCACGGGCCAGGACATGAACCATCCGGCGGACCTCGCGAAGGTCAAGGCGAAGCTGATGGAGCTGAAGCCGAACGTCGCCTACATCTGGCAGTCGGAGGACGACTGGAACAAGCAGTTCGCTGCCAAGGCCTTCGACATCTCAATCTACTGGAGCGGCTCGGCGCTGCGCAGCAAGACCAATTTCAAGCTGCCGGTCGGGTACTATGTGCCGAAGGAAGGCGGCATCGGCTGGTTCGACGGCCTGGCGATCGCCAAGGGTTCGCCCAATGCCGACGGCGCACATGCCTTCATCAACTACATGGTCGATCCCAGCTTCTACGTCGAATGGGAGACCAAGGTCGGCGCGCCGGCCTCCGCCAATCCCAAGGCGATGGCGGCGCTGCCCGACACCGATCCTTCGAAGGGCCTCTATGGCGACGAAGCCTCGGTGAAGCGCCTGCAGTTCATGGCGCCGCTGACCGACAAGGAGAAGCAGGACTATTCCGACCTCTGGACCGAAGTGAAGACCGCGTTCGCGGGCTGATCGAGCGTCGCCGGAAGCTCCCGCCGCAGCATTGCGGCGGGAGCTTCGTCTGAGGAGCAATCGGATTCGGGGAGGGCCTGCGGAAGCGATGTCGCCACGACAGCGGCAGATAGGGGCGATCTTCGGTCTGACCGGTCCGGCCTATGCCTGGCTGGCGGTCACGATCTTCCTGCCGCTTTCCGCGATGCTCTATTGCAGCGTGCTCGACACTTCGCCGCTGGTGCCGCGTCCGTCGCATTTCACCTGGGCAAACTACGCAGCGTTCTTCCAGAAGCCGTTCTATCTGCCGCTGACCTGGTGGTCGGTGTTGATGGGATTCTGGACGACGTTCTTCTGTTTCCTGGTCGGCTATCCGGCGGCCTATGCACTTGCCAAGCGCATCAAGGGTCGCTGGCGCGAAGCACTGTTCCTGCTGATCGTGCTTCCGTTCTGGAGCAATGCGCTGGTCCGCGTGTTCTCATGGACCATGGTGCTGCGCCAGGGCGGACTCATCGACCGGCTGGTGCATACGATCTTCCCGGGCGCGCCGACGTTCGACTTGCTCTTCACCTATCCCGCGGTGGTGATCGGGCTGGTGCACTCCTACCTGCCCTACATGATCCTGACTTGCTACGTCTCGCTGCAGGCGATCGACGACTCCCTGATGGAGGCAGCGCGCAGCCTCGGCGCCGAGAGCTGGACCGTGTTCCGCCGGGTGGTCTTTCCGTTGAGCCTGCCCGGAATCGTCTCCGGCGGGATCTTGATCTTCGTGCCCGTCATCGGCTCCTTCATGGAGCCGCGCATCCTCGGCGGCACCAAGGGCGCCACGTTGGGCATGAATATCGAGGAGCAGTTCACGGTCACGGCCAACTGGCCGCTGGGTGCGGCGCTGTCCTTCACGCTGCTGGCGATCGTGCTGGTCATCTTTGCCATTCTCTATCCGGTCTTGAAGCGGCGCGGGGTCTGGTCATGAGGACGCGCACGAACATCGCGACCGGGTTGGCGCAGGTCTACCTGGCGCTGGTGTTGCTGTTCCTCTACGTGCCGATCTTCACCATGGCGGCGATGGCGTTCAATTCCTCGCCGCTCTACGAGCTGCCGTTCCAGTTCGACTTGGTCTGGTTCAAGGAGCTCGCCGGCAACGATCGCCTGATCCGCGCCGGCACCAACAGCGTGATCCTGGCCGTGGCCAACACGGTCATCGCGACGGCGCTTGGAACCGCCGCGGCATTGGCATTCTCGCGGTACAGTTTCCGTGGCCGTCGCGTCATGCAACTCCTGCTGCTGCCACCGATCACGATTCCCTGGCTGGTGATCGGCACGGCGATGCTGGTGTTCTTCTATTGGACCTTTCCGTCGCTCGGCCTCTCGCCACGCGGGCTGCATTCGATCCTGCTCGGCCACGTGGCCCTGTCGCTGCCTTACGTGATCATCGTGGTCGGGGCGCGGCTCACCGACTTCCCGAAGTCGGTTGAGGAGGCGGCGGCCACCCTCGGGGCCACGCCGTGGCAGACCTTCTGGCGCGTCTCCGCGCCCATCATTGCGCCCGGCGTCGTCGCCGCGGCGCTTTTCGCCTTCGCGACGTCGTTCGACCAGTTCGTCATCTCGTATTTCCTGGCGCCGCCGGGAGTGACGACCCTGCCGGTCGAGATCTATACGTCGATCCGCAAGGGTTTCACGCCGGAGATCAACGCGATCTCCACCATCATCATCGCTGTCTCCATGAGCATCATGCTGATCACGGCACGCTTCTACAAGTTCGGCGGGGAGCGATGAGCGAGGTTCGGGTCGTCGATTGCGACAAGCGCTACGGCCGGGTGGCGGCGCTCGACGGCGTCACGCTCACCTTCGTCAACGGCGAATTCTTCGGCCTCCTGGGGCCGAGCGGCAGCGGCAAGACGACTTTGCTGCGGGCGATCGCCGGCTTCATCGAGCTCGACCGCGGCCGCGTCCTGCTCGACGGCGACGACATCGGCCATGTGCCGGTGCATAGGCGCGACATCGGCATGGTGTTCCAGAACTATGCCCTGTTCCCGCACATGACCGTCTTCGACAACGTCGCCTTCGGCCTCAGCGTACGGAAGATGGCGGCGGACGAAATCAAGCGCCGGGTGGACGAGATCCTCGGCCTGGTGCGTCTCTCGGGGCTGCAGGAGCGGAAGCCCCGGCAACTCTCCGGCGGCCAGCAGCAGCGCGTGGCGCTGGCGCGGGCGCTGGTGACCCGTCCCAAGGTCCTGCTGCTCGATGAGCCGCTCGGCGCGCTGGACAAGCATCTCCGCGAGGAGATGCAGGTCGAGCTGCGCCGCATCCAGCGCGAGGTCGGCATCACCACGATCTTCGTCACCCACGACCAGGAAGAGGCGATGACGCTCTGCGATCGCATCGCCATCATGAACCAGGGCGGCATCGTGCAGATCGGACCGCCGCTCGAAGTCTACGAGCATCCGATCAACCGGTTCGCCGCCGGCTTCCTCGGCGTGGCCAACTTCCTCGAGGGCCGGGTCGCCTCGGTCTCCGGCGGCGAGGCGCGGGTCGATCTGACGCTGGGCGGCCAAGCGGTGGCGGCAGCCGACGGCTTCAAGCCCGGCGACGCCGCGGTGCTGGCGGTCCGTCCGGAGAAGATCGGCATCGAGGCGGGACAGGGCGGCGCCGGCGTGAACCGCCTGGACGGGACCGTGACCGGTGCCGTCTTCTCCGGCAGCAGCACGACCTATCGGGTGCAGGTGGGCGACCAGACCCTCGCCGTGTTCCAGCAGAACGCGGCACCGCGCCGATTCGAGGTCAACGACCCGGTTACCCTGCATTGGTCGTCGGAGCACAACGTGCCGGTCGCACCGTGACTCTCGATCTCGCCCGCGCCCTGCATGTGGTCATCGACATGCAGCGCCTGTTTGCTGAGCATCCGGACTGGGCGGTCAAGGATATCGGCCGCATCCGCAAGGAGGTCCAATGGCTGGCGGCGCGCAAGCCGGGCCGCACCTTCTGGACCCGCTTCATCCCGGCGGAAAGTGCCGGTGCGGCAAAGGGGGCTTGGCGGCGATATTACGAGGTCTGGCCGCGTGCGACCCTGGCAGGCGGCGGCCGCGATTATGTCGATCTCCTGCCGGAGTATCGGACGATTGCCGGAGACGGCGCCGTGTTCGACAAGCCGGGCTTCTCGGCATTCAGCAGTGACAAATTTCAGCCGGCGCTGCAGTCGGCAGGCATCGACACCCTGATCCTTTCCGGCGTCGAGACCGACGTCTGCGTCTGGGCGACGGCGCTGGATGCGGTCGATGCCGGGCTGTTCGTCGTGCTGGCGGCGGATGCCGTCACCAGCTTCTCCGAGGAGGCGCATCGAGCGATGCTGGATTTGATCGCGCCACGTTTTGCGCCCCAGGTCGTTCTCATGAATCATGCGGAGCTCGACGCAGCGTGGAGATAGTCCCCGCCAGCCGCGCCTGGAACACCTGGGACAGCGTCTATCCGGCGCAGATGACCTACCTGCCGCTGGGTTTGACCGTGACGCCGTGCGCCTATGCCGCGAGCATCGGCACATTCACCAGCTTCCCGGCGACGGCGCCCGGACTGAAGCTCGGCGCGCGGGAGATCGACGGATCCCATGTCAGCCTGCATCTGGAGCATGGCGGGTCCGAACTGGACTGGCGGTACGAAAAGCCGTCGCCCGAGCTGCTGCGGGGCTCCTGGCAGGCGGGGAAGCTCGCGGAGTGGGGATTGCGCTTCTGGGTCATCCTGGTCTTCCGGATGGAGGGTGCCGACTGGCGCTATGAGCCGGAGACCGGCGTGCTCTCGGCCGAAGCAGGCGGCAAGCGCGTCACCGTCGCGGGAGATGCTGCGCCGCTGATGGCGACGTTCCACGATTCCATCGACGCGCTGGAAGCCGAACTGAAGCAGTACGGCTACTTCTATCTGGGCTCTCGCGGTACCCGCGGGAAGGTCGCTGCGCTGCGCTACAATCTCGAGGAGATGCCGCGCTTCGGCTTCTCCGTGGCGGTGGGCGAGGCCGCAGACGCAAAGCCGGTCGCGGCGCCGCGTGCGTTGCAGGCGGGGCTGTCGAGCGCGCCGCTCGACGCGCTGCGCGACCTGGTCGGCTGGAACACGGTCTTCGACCCGATCAACCGGCGCCCCTACATGTCCCTGAGCCGCAACTGGGTGGCGCAGAAGTTCGGCGGGTTCGGGGTCTGGCTCGACGATCTCTTCTATCATGCGCTGATGAGCGCCCTCTTCGATCCGGCGCTGGCGCGGGATTGCGTGAAGGCAGTGCTGGCGACCGCGACCCCTGAGGGCAACTTCGCCTGCCTGGTCACCGGCCGTGACAACTGGATCGACCGCTCGCAGCCGCCGATCTGCAGCTACATCCTCTGGAAGATCTGGCAGCATACCGGCGACGACGCGCTGGTCGATCTCGCCTTCGAGCGGCTGCTGCGGAACCATGACTGGTGGTTCTCGCATCGCGACGGCAACGGCACCGGGCTGATGTCCTGGGGGACTTCGCCGGTGGGCGACGGTCTCTACATGCGCACCAAGCTCGGCGCCAAGAACGAGTCCAGCATGGACAACTCGCCGATCCATGACGACGCCGAGTACGATCCGAAAAGCGGTTGCCTCGATGCCGCCGATGTCGGGCTCAACAGCCTGCTCGTGTTGGACGGCGAAGTGCTGGCCGATTTCGCACGGCGGCGCGGCGATGCGGCCCTGGCGCAGCGCCTGGAGGATCGGGCGGCCGGTTTGCGCGCGCGGCTGCAGGAGCGGCTCTGGGATCCGGCGCGCGCGGTCTTCGCCAATCGCCGCTGGAATGGTGCCTTCGTGCACAGCATCGCCCCCACCGGCTTCTATCCGCTGCTGGCGAAAGCGGCGACGGCTGAGCAGCAAGGGCATCTCTTGCGCTGGCTCGACGATCCCAAGCGCTTCGGCGGCACCTGGCGGTTGCCGTCGGTGACACGGGACGACCCGGCCTATCACGACAACGTCTATTGGCGGGGCCGGATCTGGCCGCCGCTCAACTACCTGACTTATGCCGGCTTGAAGCGGAGCGGGCACGAGCAGGAGGCGTCTGCCCTGGCGGCGGACGGCGCGCGGCTGTTCGCGGCCGCCTGGGCCAAGCGGCAATGCCCGGAGAACTTCAACGCCGAGACCGGCCATGCCGACGACCAGCCCGACACCGATCTTTTCTATGGCTGGGGCGGGCTGCTGCCCCTGATCGCGGTCAGCGAGGCGATCGACGTCAACCCCTGGAGCGGCTGGGAGATCACGCCGCACCCGGCCGGAACCACAGGCGATTGGCGGCTGGGACCGCTGCTGGCCTTCGGCCGGCGCACCGAGCTTGCTTCGCAAGGCGGCTGGCTGAGCCTCATTCTCGATAATTCGCCGCTGCTGCAAACCGACATCGCCACGCGCCTCCGGAAAGTGGAGATTCACCAGAACGGGATTGACATGGAGACCGTCGGTGGCGGCACGATTGTGCTTCCGGGGCGGGCCGCGGGCCGGATCACGCGGGCGCGCTTCGACGGAGGCGACCTGGTCGCCGGCGAAAGGCAGGGAGCGGCGGCAGTGACGCTCGGTCTCCGCGACACGCCGCGCCGGCTGGAGATTCGCTGGTCGTAGGTCGAGAGAGCATGCGGTCGAGAGAAGAAGCCAGGCAGGGGAATGCGATGATCGTCGTCTTCGGATCGTTCAATGTCGATCTCCTGATCCCGGTCGAGCGGCTGCCCAAGGCGGGCGAGACCGTGCTCGGCCCGAGCTACAGCTTCGCCGCCGGCGGAAAGGGCGCCAACCAGGCGCTGGCCTGTGCGCGGGCCGGTGCCGAGGTGCACATGGTCGGCCGCGTCGGCGGCGACGATCTCTCGGAGATCGCGCTGCACGACCTGCGCGCCAGCGGCGTCGATCTCTCGCTGACCGGCAAGGACGAGAAGCCGACCGGCCTCGCCGCGATCTGCATCGACAAACACGGCGAGAACATCATCGTCGTCGCCTCCGGCGCCAATCGTAACGCCCGGGCCGACCAGGTGCCGGACCACCTGCTGACGCCGAAGTCGATCGTGCTGCTGCAGATGGAGGTCCCTGTCGAGGAGAACTGGGCGCTGGTGCGTCGTGCGAAGGCGCGCGGCGCCCGCGTGATGCTGAACGTGGCGCCGGCGGCCGCGGTGCCGACGGAGATCGTGCGCGCCCTCGACTGGCTGGTGGTGAACGAGATCGAAGCCATGATCGTGGCGGAGAGCCTGGGCGCCAAGGTCACGCTGCCGCGCGACGCCGCCCGCGAAATCGCCACGATCGCCGATGCCGCCGTCATCGTCACGCTGGGGGGCGACGGCGCCTGCGCCTTCGCCGACGGGCGGCTCTACGAGGTTGCGGCTTTGAAGATCACGCCGGTTGACACCGTCGGCGCGGGCGATGCCTTCGTCGGCGCCCTCGCGGCGGCGATCGATTGCGACCGCGACCTGGGGCAGGGGCTGGCTTACGGATCGGTGGCCGGCGCGCTCGCCTGCCTCGTCCCCGGCGCGCAGCCGAGCCTGCCCACCAAGGCCGCCATCGAAGCGCGCCTGAAGGACCTGCCGCCGGTCAAGGTGTGGGAGTCGCGTTTCGCTTCGGAGTAAGCCGGCTCACCGTACCTGATTGACTTCCCCGGTCCCGTTCCCTCTGCCGCCAGCCGTCGAGGAAGGCGGAGGCTTCCGCCGCCGGCAGCGGCTTGCTGTAGACGTAGCCCTGGATGAACTCGACGCCGAGATCCCGCAGGATCTCGACCTGGGCCTGGTCCTCGACGCCTTCCGCCACCACGTCGCGCTCCAGCACCTTCGCCATGCTGGCGATCACCCGCACGATCTCGAAGCCTTCGCGGCTCTCGGTCATGCGGATGATGAAGGAGCGGTCGATCTTCAGGGTGTTGAACGGGAAGCGGTGGAGGTGGCTGAGCGAGGAATAGCCGGTGCCGAAATCGTCGATCGAGACCTTGCAGCCGCGCGCGAGAATGCGGCGCAGGAGCTCGACGGTGCGCTCCGGATTGTCCATGACCAGGCTCTCGGTCACCTCGAGCTTCAGGCACTCGGCCGGGATTCCGGTCATCTTCAGCGCAGTCTCGATGTCGTCGAGCAAGCCTTCGGCGGCGAATTGGCGGCCGGAGACGTTGACCGCGACCTGCGGCGGCTTGCCGGAGGCGGGAGTCCAGGCGGCGATCTGCTTCGCCGCCTCGAGGATCGAGCGGCGGCCGATCTCCACGATCAGGCCGGTATCCTCCGCCAGGGGGATGAAGTCGATCGGCGACACGAGGCCGCGGGTCGGATGCCGCCAGCGGAGCAGGGCCTCATAGCCGTGGATGCGATCATTCTGGATGTCGATGATCGGCTGGTAGAAGAGCTCGAGCTCGCCGCCCTTGGCGACGGCGCGCCTGAGGTCGGCTTCGAGGTCGAAGCGCTTGACCGCGGTCGCGTGCATCGCGGCCTCGAATTGCGTCGCCTGGCCGCGTCCGGTGGTCTTCGCCTTGTAGAGAGCGAGGTTGGCGTCGCGCAGCATCTCGTCGCCGGTCTCGCCGGCGGATTGCGAGGCGAGCACGTAGCCGATGCTGGCCTTGATCTCGAACTCGCGGGTCTCGTGGGCGATGGGCTTTG
>Ga0335069_10004224_pt1 | contig 21411 bp, 22 predicted proteins | sample Lox_Sample_11_FD_206714 | JGI IMG/M metagenome (GOLD analysis project Ga0335069, IMG submission 206714) | Soil microbial communities from Loxahatchee National Wildlife Refuge, Florida, United States - Lox_Sample_1.1 | ecosystem: Environmental > Terrestrial > Soil > Wetlands | place: USA...
TAACACGAGGGGAGCGAGTACCGCTAACCGCTTGGGGGAAGTAAGCCATGCGCAGATCATGCCATCCGGGCTTGAATCGGGCGAGATTACAGAGGTCGGGCGCGAGGCTTGAAATCGCCCACGGGCAGGGCAGCCATCCGCCACATTGGGTACTGGCCGGTTGCCGTGGTGGTAACTGCACCATTTCCCCATCTAGTGCCCGAGCAACTTGCGCTGCCGTTTGACATCTGCCCCGGCGGCAGCAGGCATCTCATTGGCCGTGGGGACCTTGGGCACCGTATTACTTGAGATTGTGGCTGGGCTGATCCTGGTAACTGGCTGGCACGTTGCGCTTGTACGCTACAACCGGCGCCGCGCCGCAGAGATCGTTCTCTGGACCCGTACTGCCTTTTCCGGTCACGCCCAAGTGCTCGGGATCCACTGGATTTCGTCCTCTCAATTCCACGTCCGGCTGCGACTTACGCCGAATGTCTTCCAGCATTCGCATATCGTGGTTCAGCTTCTGCCGCGCGAATTTTTCTTCAACTGGCTCTTGAGCAAATGGCGCAAACAACAGGAACTGGCAATCTTTGAAGCCGACCTCAATGTCGCCCCGTGCTTCAACCTGGAAGTCCATAACCGCCGGTGGTGCGGGCGTTCCCGCCGAGGATCGAGCCTCGATCCGAACAACAGCCACCTTGAAAGTTTCGGCCCGTTCGTGCTGACCACCCGCAACGATTGGCAGCAGGAAATCTGCGCCATGATCGATGCCCTGGTCGCCTCGCGCGATAGCGACTTCCTGACCGTCCGGTTCGACCGCAACTCGCCCCACCTCTCGGCAACCGTCGCTCTTGAGCGGCTGGCTCCCCAGCATACAAGCGGAAACAGCGTCTTTCACGTACTTCGCGAGCTGGCTGATTGCGCCGGCGCTACCCAGTTGTAGCCTTCACCACCCTCACCCTGATTACCTGGTAACCACCGCCTAGGGCGGAATTACACAACTATTACACCGGCTGCGCTCGCCCCCTGATAGTGTCGTTATCAAGATTCCGTGGGGCAAATCACAACGGGGTAATAGAAGAAGAATGAGCTTCTTAGAACGCGACCGCACGTTTCAGGAACCGATCAGCAAAATCACTACTTTCTTCATGGCCGCCTTTCACGTGGGCGCCATCGCCGCGCTGTTCTTTTTCAGTTGGAAGGCCGTTGCCGTAGCCGCCGCCCTGTGGTGGGTTTCGGGCTCCTGGGGCATCGGGCTTTCCTATCATCGCCTGCTCACCCATCGCGGATACAAGACTCACAAATGGCTGGAATACTTCTTCACCGTTTGCGCCTGCCTGGCGCTGGAAGGCGGACCGTCGTTCTGGGTTGCGGTTCACCGGGTGCATCATCAGAACACCGACAAAGAAGGCGATCCGCATTCGCCCAACGACGGTGGATTCTGGTCGCACATGGGCTGGATCATGACTGGTCGCGCCTTGCATTCCGGATCGCCCGAATTGCTGCCCTACATTCCCGATCTGCGCAAAGATCGCGTGCACATGTGGCTGAGCAAGTGGCACTGGGTTCCGATTACGGTTCTCGGGGTTGTGCTGCTCGCGGTTGGCGGCGTTCAATACCTGCTCTGGGGAATCTTCTTCCGCACCACAATGGGTCTGCATGCCACGTGGCTGGTGAACTCCGCCACGCACATGTGGGGCAAGCAGCGTTTCATGACGGGCGACACCTCAACGAATAGCATGTGGGTGGCGCTGCTCACCTTTGGCGAAGGCTGGCACAACAATCATCACGCGCATCCGCAGTCAGCTCGTCACGGTTTGGCCTGGTATGAGATTGACTTCAACTGGATGCAGATCTGGCTAATGTCGAAGATCGGCCTGGCGTGGGACGTGAAGTTACCCAAGCTGGAACAGATTGAAGCCAAGAAGATCGCTGTCCCCGAAGTCGCTCCGGAACCGGAGCTGGTAGCAGCGGGCGACTAACCCGCGAAAGAAAAGCGCCACGGATTACGCGGATTTCACGGATTTGGTTAGAAAGAAATCCGGGTGATCCGTGGCGACTAGTTTGGCCCTGCCCTGCTCTCGTCTACAATCTGCGGTAGGTAATGTCGATCTCCCGCACTAAGAAGATCGCGTTCTTCATCACGCTGGGCGCCTGCCTGGTCAGCCTGGCGATCGTTCTGAATGTCACGTGGATCATCCACTACCGCTCGGTCGCAGCGATCGTGGTCGGCATCATCTTCTTCGCTTTCATCATTGGCGGAGTCGCGCTGAATACGATCTTCCTGGTACGCGAAATTCGCCGCAACGAACAGCAGGACAGCTTCCTGAATGCCGTCACGCATGAACTGAAGACGCCAATCGCGTCGATTCGGCTGTATCTCGAAACGCTCGAGCGTCGCGAGGTCGAGGAGGGCAAGCGCCACGAGTTCTATCGCATCATGCTCGACGACACGGATCGCCTGCTCGGGACAGTGGAACAGGTTCTTAAAGCCGGCGAATTGCGTGACGGCGCCAAGAAGAACTGGAAGCAGGTGGATTTCGCCGCGATTGTTCGCGATTCCATCGACCTGGCGCGCATCCGACACAAGCTGAAGCCCCATGAGCTCTATTTCGCCAGCGATGTTCAGGGCGAAACGATCGTTCTGGGAGTTCCCGACGAGTTGCGCATCGCGGTGGCCAACCTGCTCGACAATGCTATTAAGTACTCCGGCGCGACGAAAGATATCGCCGTCGCCCTCAGCGCCCCCGATATCGACAACATTGTGCTGAGCGTACGCGACGCCGGGATCGGTATTCCGCGGGCGGAGCTCAAGCGCGTGTTCCGGCGCTTCTATCGCGTGCACGCCGCCGCCGCTGGGCAAATCAAGGGCACGGGGCTTGGGCTGTTTATCGTGCGTTCGGTGGCACGTCGTCATGGTGGAGACGCCTTCGCGGACAGCGAGGGCGAGGGTCGCGGATCAACGTTCACCATTCGCCTGCCGAGGGTATATCCGGTATGACACGCATCCTCGTGGTCGAAGATGAAGTACACCTCGCGCAAGGCTTGCGCTTCAACCTGGAAGCCGAAGGCTACTCAGTTGAGACCACCGAACGCGGCGAAGACGCCTTGGAGTGGCTTCTCAAAGATAAGCGCCCGTTCGATGCGCTGGTGCTCGACATCATGCTGCCGGGCAAAGATGGGTTCACCGTCGCCCGCGAACTACGCGACGCCCGGCATTACATTCCTCTGCTGATGTTGACGGCTCGCGGACGCCCTGAAGACGTGCTTCGGGGATTCGAGGCTGGGGCCGACGACTACCTGCCCAAGCCGTTTAATCTCGACATCCTGATTGCGCGCCTTGGAAGCCTGCTGCGACGAAAGCAGTGGCTGGTCCCGGCTTCCGAGCCGGCTGAACTCGATGACGTCTACTCGTTCGACGACAAGACCGTAGACTTCGAGAAGCTACAACTGACCAGCGCCGGACAGATCTATCAGCTCACACTGATGGAAGTGGAGCTGCTGCGATACTTGATTAAGAACAACGGCCGCCCGGTGTCGCGGAAGGAAATTCTTGAGAACGTCTGGAACTTGCGCGAGGACACCGACACGCGAGCCATCGACAACTTTATCGTCCGGCTGCGTCGCTACATCGAACCGGAACCAGCCAAGCCCCGATATCTCACGACGGTGCGCGGTTTGGGGTACCAGTTCGAAGCGTCTTCCAAACCCTGAGTGCTTTTCACGCGGATAACGCAGGATCGGACGGATCTTCGCGGATTTCTTCCTTTGGAAAAGAACCAGATTGGAAGCACGACAGGAGAGGCCACGAATCCTCTCAAAAAAGATCCGTATCAATCCGTCGAATCCGCGTCATCCGCATGGAAACGATGCTAAGAAGAGGATTTCACCTGTACCCCCGCCCATTTTTCCAGCAGCTCCAGAGTGGCTGCGTAGTCGAGGTCGTTCATGCCCTCCTCTTGAGCAACGTCGTAAACCTCTTCGACGGTTTCTAATCCCGGCAGCTTGACGCGATTTTCCTGCGCAGCGTCGAGCATGAGCTTGATGTCTTTGTGCATCAGGCGCAGCGGAAAGTTCGGTGTGAAGTCGCGCTTCAGGACGAACGGCGCTTTGTAATCGGTCACGCCGGAACGCACCATCGACTTTTCCACCAACTGGAGGAAGAGCTCTGGCTTGAGCCCTAGCTTTGAGGTAAGCACCAACGCTTCGGCAAAGCCTTCATACATCATGGCGATCATCAGGTTCATGCCGATCTTCGCGCTCTGGCCCATGCCGTTTTCGCCCATGTGTACGACGGCCTTTCCCATCACGGCGAGGAGTGGCTCCAGTCGTTTCAGCGTCTGGTCGTCGGCGCCCACAATGAATACGAGCTTGCCTTCGGCGGCGCCGATTTTCGATCCCGTCACAGGCGCATCCGCGTAGCTGGCACCCTTGGCGCGCACGCGTTCGGCAAACTTGCGCGTCGCGGCCGGAGAAATCGTGCTTGAATCGGCGATGATCATCCCTGGCGCAAGTACCTGCTCGACGCCGTTCTCACCGAACAGAACCTGCTCGACAGCCTCGGTATTCGAGACGCACATCCACACGACTTCCGCGCCCTTCGCGGCTTCTGCCGGAGTCGCTGCCGTCTTCGCGCCCTCAACCGTCTTGCCAGCGCTGCGGTTCCATACCGTGACTTCGTGCCCGGCCTTCGCCAGGTTGGCGGCCATTGAGCCGCCCATAATTCCCAATCCCAAGAATGCAACGCGCAAATTACCCTCACGAATCGAAATGTCGTCTGACGGATTAAATAAGAACGCCTATCTCGCGTCAAGCAAAGCACTGAACTTTGTACAAAGAATCGACGGCACAACTCGACGCGTCTAATAATTGCACTCAGATGTTGAACATAAGCATTCGCAGAAAAGCGGGCCAGTTTTCCAAGCTGGTGCGCCACTCGGCCATTACGCCCCGCACAGGGAAGAGCAGCCATCCGGTGCTCGCCAAAGCTGGACAGATGGGCGTCACATTTATCGGCCATTCCAGTTTCTTCGTCCAGATCGGCGGGCAGAACCTCCTCTTCGATCCCAACTTTGCCAAATGGATCTTCGTTCTGAAGCGGCTGCGCCGCCCGGGCGTTCGCCTGCGTGAGCTGCCGCCCATTGACGTTGTACTCATCTCGCATGCGCATTTCGATCACCTGCACCGGAAATCACTGCGCGCTATCGCAAGGCACAGCCGCCGCCGTGGAGGTCAGGAGCCGATCATCGTTGTTCCGAAACACGTCACCGACCTGGTTTCCGACCTCGGATTTCGTCAGGTGATAGAACTCGACAACTGGGAGCAGCTCAGCCTTCAGGGACTCACGATCACGCATACTCCCGCAAATCATTGGGGAGCGCGCGTGATGCGCGACATGCATCGCGGCTTCGGTGGTTACGTGGTCAAGTCGAACAAGCACTCGATCTACCACGCCGGTGACACCGCCTATTTTCACGGCTTCTCGGAAATCGGACGCCGCCTCCATCCTGAGTTGGCCTTGCTTCCGATTGGCGCTTACAGTCCACCTTCTTACCGCCGGGTTCACACCAATCCCGAAGACGCGGTACAGGCATTCTTCGATCTTGGTGCGCGATGGATGGTACCCATGCACTATGGGACGTTTCGGCTCTCGCACGAGCCGGTCGAAGAGCCGGTCGAGTTTCTGGAGCGTGAAGCTGAGCGGCATGGGGTGAGCGATCGCGTGTTGATCCTCAAAGAGGGGATTACGCGGATCTTCTCTTAACAACTCAGTCCAGCAGCCACTCTGTAATATCGGCAACCTGCCGGGTTTCCCACCCCTCTCACTAGCACAACTCGAAGTAAGGAGTGGGAGGTGCTACATGGGTTTTATCTGGTGGATTATCGTGGGTCTGATCGCGGGATGGGCCACAGGCAAGATCATGCGCGGCGAGGGCTACGGCACGCTCGTTGACATCATCGTCGGCATCGTCGGCGCGGTCATTGGCGGCTGGATCATGAGCTCGCTCGGCTTTGCTGCACGCGGCGGAATGATCTACACCATCCTGGTTGCGATCGGCGGGGCGGTGATTCTGACATGGATCATTCGCCTGATCGCCGGCAACCGCACTGGCGGCACGGGCGGCCTGCGCCGCGCAGCGTAATCACATTTCAAAACTCAAGATTGAAGATTGAGGCCGCGTCAGAGGTGAATCGCACCGGTATCTCAATCTTCAATCTGAAGTCTCTATTCTGAAATTCCGTTACAATGTAGTCAGTGTCTCAGTTACCAACCTTCTTTAAGCCCATGGCGCTGTTTCAGCGCCATGATCCCTTTGATCATTCCGACTGGGTCTTCGAAATCAAGCACGATGGATTCCGGGGCTTGTCCTACGTCGAAAATCAGCGCGCGCGCCTGCTCTCCCGGCGCGGCAACCAGTACAAGTCGTTTGGCGAGCTCAGCGCTTGGATCGCGCGCCATCTCGCGGTTGAGGACGCGGTCGTCGACGGCGAAATCTGCTGTCTCGATGCGGAAGGCCGCTCGCAGTTCAATGACCTGCTCTACCGGCGAGCCGAACCGTACTTCTTCGCCTTTGACCTGCTCTGGCTCAACGGACGCGACCTGCGCGACCTACCGCTGACCGAGCGCAAAGAGAAGCTGCGCGAGATCGTGCCCAGTTCGCCTTCACGACTGCTCTATAGCGACCACCTCGACGCCCGCGGACGCCAGCTCTTCGACTTCGCCTGCGAGCACGACCTCGATGGCATCGTGGCCAAGTGGAAGTTCGGCTCGTACCTGCCAAACAGCAATGCGACCACGTGGATCAAGGTAAAAAATCCGAATTACACCCAAGCCGAAGGGCGCGGCGAGCAGTTCGAGATGCGCGGCCACAGGCCCGACAGAGCGGCGTCAAAGATTCGCCTGTTGGAGCCGGAATTGCTGGGAGTGAAGTAGCGAATTCTGGTTCCCTCGGCGGCTAAAGCCGCCCGACTATGGACGAGGATTACGGATGGCCTAAAGGCCATCCCTTTCAAATCGCGTGATTGACACCGCTGAGGGATTGATCGTAAGATCACGTGCAGCATGAGTTCTATCTCGCAGAGCGGCTGGTTTGCACAGTGCCGAATTACAACCATGGCCATGTGCATGTGTCCCAGTGTGTCCAGGCGAGAAGAGCTAATGACCTCATAATTTAAGCAACAACGGTCTTATAGAGCCCATCGCCGAAAGCAAACGGTGATGGGCTTTTTGCTTTTCGGCGAGCAGGAGAACGATCTTGAGCACGCAACCGGTAAGTTCGCAAGCGACGCCAGCCATTCCGCAGCCGAAGCTGGAGCTGGTGCGCGACGTCGCACCCCAGGCGCAAGGCATCGCCATCGCCATTCTGGGATTCGGAACCGTCGGGCGTTCCGTCGCCGAAATCCTGTCGTATTCGCCCGATTCCCGCGTTCGCCTCACCCACGTCTTCAACCGCGACGTCGATCGCAAACGCGTCTCGTGGGCGAACGACGAAGTCCTCTGGACCGACAAGATTGACGACATTCTCGACTCCGACGTTGATCTTGTCGTCGAGACCGTTGGCGGAGTCGATCCCGCCTACGAGTGGGTACGTAAGGCGCTGCTGAAGGGTAAATCTGTCGTTACGGCCAACAAGCAGCTCATCGCGCATCGCGGACGCGAGCTGACCCGCCTCGCATTCGACACGGGACAACAGCTTCTATTCGGCGCTTCCGTCGCTGGCGGAGTTCCGGTGCTGCTCGCCTTGCAAGAAGGACTGGCGGGCGATCGCCTGGTTGGCGTTTCGGGAATCCTGAACGGTACGTGTAACTACATCCTGAACCGCATGGAGCAGGCTGGCGTGAGCTTCGATGCCGCGCTCGCCGAAGCGCAGCAGTTCGGCTATGCGGAAGCCGATCCTTCGGCCGATGTGAACGGAGAGGACGCGGCGGCCAAGCTCGCGATTCTGGTTCAGGTTGCGTTGAAGGTCGGACTCACGCCCAACGCGATCCGCACCACGCCTGTCACCGATGTTGACTCGGTCGACTTCCTCTATGCTAAGGATCTCGGCTGCACGATTCGCCAGATTGCGCGCGCGCAGTTCGATGGACGCAAGCTGTTCTCGTCGGTCGAACCTGCGTTGGTAGCGCGCGAGTCGCCGCTGGCACAGGTGCAGGGGAACCAGAATGTCGTGATCGCCAGCGGTAAATACGGCGGCAACACGGCGTTTACGGGCGCCGGAGCTGGAGGGCACCCGACAGCGGTAGCAGTGATCTCCGACCTGATCGCCGCCGCGCACGGACGCACGCATCAAGGCTGGCTTGTCGCCGGAGACAGCAAGCCGGTGCGCAGCAGCGGAGATTTCACCACTCCGCACTACGTTCGCTTCGTGGTGAAAGATCGCGCCGGGATCATCGCGGAAATTGCGACCAATCTCGGAGCCCGCGGCATCAACATTGATGCGGTCCTGCAGAAACCCGGGTTCAGCAAAACGGCCCTTCCTTTTGTCATCACGCTGGAGCCTTGCGGCGCATCGGTGCTGCGCGATGCTCTGGACGAGTTGAGTCGAGCCGATTTTCTAGTTCAAAGACCAGTTACATTCCCAATTTTGAAGTAACAAGTTTACGGAGGATTTAATGTCACAGAACGGAAGCCAGCCCAAACACGAGCCCGGAATCGCCACGCTGGCGATTCACGGCGGGCAGAGTCCCGACCCCACAACCAAAGCGCGCGCCGTGCCGATATACCAAACCACGTCGTATGTCTTCGACGACGCCGATCACGCCGCGCGTCTCTTCGCGCTGAAGGAATTCGGCAACATCTATACGCGCATCATGAACCCCACCACCGACGTTCTCGAAAAGCGTGTCGCAGCACTGGAAGGGGGAGCCGCAGCCCTGGCCACGGCTTCCGGACAAGCCGCCGAAACGCTGGCGTTAACCACGCTGGCCAATGCGGGCGATGAGATCATCTCGACAACGTCGCTCTATGGCGGAACTTACAACCTATTCCATTACACGTTTCCGAAGTGGGGCATCAACGTTCGCTTCGTCGATGGCGAAGACTACGACGGATTGAAGAAGGCCATCAACGAGAAGACCCGCGCCATCTACGCCGAGACGCTCGGCAATCCCAAGCTCGATGTCATCGACGTCGAGAAACTCGCCAAGATCGCACACGAGCACGGCCTTCCGCTGGTCATCGACGGCACCGCAACGTCGCCGGCGCTGCTGCGGTCGATTGATTTTGGCGCCGACATCGTCATCAATTCGGCAACCAAGTTCCTCGGCGGACACGGCAACTCCATCGGCGGTGTGATCGTCGATGCCGGCAAGTTCGACTGGAAAGCTTCGGGCCGCTTCAAGGATTTCGTCGAACCCGATCCGTCGTATCACGGGCTGTCGTTCGTCGAAGCGTTCGGCAATCTGGCGTTCATCCTTAAAGCGCGCGTGCAGGGTCTGCGCGATACTGGCGCCGCGCTGTCGCCGTTCAACGCGTTCCTGCTGCTGCAAGGCATTGAGACGCTTCACCTGCGCCTGCAGCGGCATTCCGACAACGCTCTTGCCGTCGCCAAGCATCTTTCGAACCACCCTGCGGTGCAGTGGGTCAATTATCCCGGACTGCCCACCAGCGCGTACCACAAGCTGGCGCAGAAGTACTTGCCGAAAGGCCAAGGCGCGTTGCTCACGTTCGGCATCAAGGGCGGATATGAGGCCGGCCGCACGTTCATCAACTCGGTGAAGCTGTTCAGCCTGCTGGCGAATATCGGCGACGCGAAGTCGCTGGTGATTCATCCGGCATCGACAACGCACCAGCAGTTAAGCGACGAGGAGCAGCGGTCGACTGGCGTAACTCCGGAACTGATCAGGCTTTCGGTGGGGATCGAGGACCTTGCTGATATCCTTGAGGATCTCGACCAGGCACTCGATGCTGCGACCGGCAAGGGCGGAGACCGCTCGCCGGCGAAAGCCGAACCCGTCGGAGCGCGATAAGACATGGCGAAGGAAGCAGCGACAACAATCCGGCCCGAGGTGGAAGCCGACTTCACTCTTACCGGTCCGTTCCAGTTGGAGTGTGGCGGCACGTTGCCGTCCGTCACGCTCCACTACGCGATTTATGGCGACCTGAAGCAGCATGCCGACCGCGTGGTGCTGGTTTGTCACGCGCTCTCGGGATCGGCGCGCGTGGCGGACTGGTGGGGCGAAATGTTCGGGCCCGATTTGCCCTTCGATACTGATCGATGTTGTATCGTCGGCGTTAACATCGTCGGCTCGTGCTATGGGACCACCGGGCCGACATCGATCGACCCGGCGACCGGCAAGCCGTACGGGCCGGATTTCCCGATTGTCACCGTTGGTGACTCGGTCCGGGCACAAGCGCTTCTGCTCGATCATCTCGGAGTAAAGCAGCTCCACGCCGCGGTCGGCGGATCGATCGGCGGCATGCAGGCGCTGGAGTGGGCGCTGCGCTATCCCGAACGCGCGAAACAGGTCGTCGCCATTGGCACCGCTCCGCTCAACGCGATGGGGCTGGCGCTCAACCACCTGCAGCGACAGGCGATCTGGAATGATCCCGAATATAAATATGGCTGCTATGAGAAGCAGCCCGCCAAAGGACTCGGCCTCGCCCGTGCCCTCGCGATGTGTTCGTACAAATCAGGAGTCCTGTTCGACGAGCGCTATGGACGCAACCCCAACCGCAATGGCGAAGATCCGTTCACGTCTCTCACCGGACGGTTCGACGTGGGCGGATATCTCGACCACCAGGAAGAAATATTCGTCCGCCGCTTCGACGCTAACACCTTCGTTACGATTACTAAGTTGATGGACGCCTGGGACCTGCCCGGAGACGACAGCGTGATCGAACGCGCCGGCCAACACGGCTTGAGGGTACATTTTGTCGGGATTTCTTCGGACTGGCTCTTCCCTCCTGCTGACGTTCGGCGCGCCTGCGGGAGATTCGCACGTGCCGGCGTGAATACCACCTACTCGGAACTAGAAAGCGCGCATGGACATGACGCTTTCCTCGCGGAACCGAACCTGATTGTCGGGCAGCTCAATGAGGTGCTGTACGGGACACGATTTCGCCACGCCGCCGCAGGTGAGTGTGCAGCAGACTGACATCAGTGATTAGTGATAGTGGTTGGTGGGTAGCAAAAGAAAAGGCGTCCATCCCGGACGCCTTTACGGTTTGCGTGCACTGTCCACCGTTCACTGCAGATCAAACAGCAGCACTTCCGCCTTTTTGCCGTTGGCGTTCGTTAGCGTGATCGTCTGTTCGTCGGTGATCTCCGCGCCATCGCCAGTATTCAAGGTACGGCCGTTCACCTCCACCGATCCGCGCGCGACCTGAATCCACGCCCCGCGGCCCTTCTCCAGTTCGTGCGTGACCGACTTACCGTGCCCGAGGATCGTCGCCAGCAGCTTCGCATCCTGGTGAATCTTCACCGAGCCGTTCTCGGCCGTGGGTGATGCGATCACCCGCAACCGGTTCAGCTTTTCTTCATCCGCGAAGAACTTCTGCTCGTAGCTCGGCTCAAGCCCCTTTTTCTCCGGGAAGATCCAGATCTGGTAGAGATGAACTTCCTCGCTCTTCGAGTGGTTGTACTCGCTATGCAGTACTCCTGTTCCGGCGCTCATGCGCTGCACTTCGCCGGGAACGATCGGCGATCCGTTCCCCATCGAGTCTTTGTGCGCTAGTGCGCCCTCGAGCACGTAGGTGATGATCTCCATGTCATTATGCGGATGCGTGCCAAAACCGTAGCCGGGCGCGACCTTATCTTCATTCATCACGCGCAAGCTGCGGAAGTGCATGTGCTTTGGATCGTAGTAATCCGCGAACGAAAACGTGTGATACGTGTCGAGCCAACCGTGGTTGGCGTGTCCGCGCTCTTTCGCGGGACGAACGGTGATCATGAGCCCTCCTGCCCGGTCTAGTGACCGGCTCGAACTATAGATGCTTTAATGTTGAAATAGTTTCAGTTGACCAACTTGGATCGATGTGCCGTTTCGGGAAGCTCCGAAATACCCTTCTGGCGGCGGATTTTCAGGGCCACACCAAAAACCTTCCATAAGCTGCGCCGCGGCTCGCGTCTGAATCACGCCCACACGTGACCCGGAACACGACGACCAGAGCCATCTTTTTGCGACACTCGAATTGCGCTTCCCGTCTCGCGGAGAACTCAGTAGCAGAAGCGCTAGGAGGAGACGGATGCAGCTCAAAAGTCGTCCCATACCGCCGCCCAGCGGCGACAAACGCTGGCGCATTGTGGAAGGCACCATGCGGCGGCATGGCTATCAGTCCCATGCGTTAATCGAGGTCCTGCACACGGTGCAGGAGAGTTTCGGATACCTCGATGATGTCGCTTTGCGCTGGCTCGCCCAGGCGATGCGGTTGCCGTACAGCAAGGTCTACGGGGTCGCCACCTTCTATCAGTTCTTCACGCTCAAGCCACAGGGCGAACACACCTGCGTGGTCTGCACCGGGACCGCTTGCTACATCAAGGGTTCCACGGCTCTGCTGAACGCGATCGAAACCAGCATCAAGATCAAGCCGGGCGAAACCTCCGCCGATAAGAAGGTCTCTTTACTCACGGCGCGTTGCGTAGGCTCCTGCGGACTGGCGCCCGCCGTGGTGTTCGATGGCGCCGTCGCCGGCAAGGTAACACCGGCGCAGGTTGCCGAACGCGTCGAGGGGTGGGCCAAGGAAGAAGCAAAAGCAGTCGCGGTGGGTGAACCATGACGATTGAAGAACTACGCGAGATCGCGCAGAAAGAACGCGAGAAGCAGGGGCAGTATCAGCATCACATCCACGTCTGCACCGCCGCCGCCTGTTTGTCGCAACGCAGCGACCAGGTTAAAGATGCGCTGGAGAAAGAAGTTCAGGCGAGGGGACTCGGCGACTCCTGCCAGGTGAAGAGCGTGGGCTGCCTCGGACTCTGCGCCTCCGGCCCGCTGCTGACCGTCGAGCCGAAGGGACAGCTCTACCAGAATGTGCAGCCGGATCGGCCGGAAGACATTTCGGCGATTGTTGATTCGCTCGCCGGCCCACCTGCCGAAAAGCTGGCACTGTCGCCCGAACTTCCCTTCTTCAAGGAACAGAAGAAGATTGTGCTGGAGAATTCCGGCAAGATCGATCCCGAGCGCATTGAGGACTACATCCTCGCGGGCGGTTACGAAGCCCTGCTGACCGCGCTCACCGAAATGCGGCCGATCGAAGTCATCGAGCAGATCACCCGCAGCGGCTTGCGTGGACGAGGCGGCGCGGGCTATCCCACCGGATTGAAGTGGGGTACCGTCGCCAAAGCAACGGCTCCGCTCGGCGGCACCAAGTACGCGATCTGTAACGCTGACGAAGGTGACCCAGGGGCGTTCATGGATCGCAGCGTGCTCGAAAGCGATCCGCAACGCGTGCTGGAGGGTATGGCCATCGCGGCATACGCCGTTGGCGCAACCCGTGGATTCATTTACGTCCGCGCCGAATATCCGCTGGCGATCAAGCGGCTACGCACGGCGATCAAGCAGGCAGAGACACTCGGCCTGCTCGGCAACAGCATCGCCGACACCACCTTCAGCTTTAAGGTCGAGCTTCGCCTCGGCGCCGGAGCGTTCGTCTGCGGCGAAGAGACGGCACTGATCGCATCGGTCGAAGGCAAGCGCGGCAATCCCCGTCCGCGGCCGCCGTATCCGGCGCAGGAAGGCCTCTGGGGATCGCCCACTCTGATCAATAACGTGGAGACCTACGCCAACGTCGCCCCGATTATCCGCAATGGCGGCGAGTGGTATGCATCCATCGGCACGGAAAAGAGCAAAGGTACGAAAGTCTTCGCGCTCGCCGGACGCGTCAAGAACACCGGCCTGATCGAAGTTCCGATGGGCATGCGGTTGCGCGACATCATCTTCAAGCTTGGCGGCGGCATTCCCGACGACCGCAAATTCAAAGCCGCGCAAACCGGTGGACCCTCGGGCGGCTGCATCCCTGAACAATTCCTCGACATGGCCGTGGACTATGAGCACCTCGCCGAAGTCGGATCCATCATGGGCTCCGGCGGGCTGATCGTCATGGACGAGTCGTCGTGCATGCCCGACGTGGCCAAGTACTTCATGGACTTCTGCTCCACCGAGTCTTGCGGAAAGTGCATTCCCTGCCGCGTCGGCACCGTGCACATGCACGAAATTCTGCGGCGCGTGACCTCGGGCGAAGCCAAGCCCGAAGACATCTCGCTCCTCGAACGGTTGTGCGAAACGGTTAAGAACACCAGCCTTTGCGGCCTCGGGCAAAGCTCGCCCAACCCGGTGCAGACAACGCTCAAGTACTTCCGGGATGAGTATGCCGCGCATATCGACGAGCACAAATGCCCGGCGGGCGTCTGCGAGATGAAGAAGCCAGAGTCGCCCGGCAGCGAAGAACCGAAAACCAAACCCGCGGAGGTGGGCGCATGAAAACTTCTTCCCCGCAGATCACCACCTTACAGATCGACGGCAAGGACTGCAGTGCGCGCGCCGACGAGACGATCCTTGAAGTTGCGCAGCAGAACAACATCTTTATTCCTACGCTCTGCCACATGGACGGACTCACCGATGTCGGCGCCTGCCGCCTGTGCCTGGTCGAGGTAAAAGGCACGAACAAGCTGCTCTCGGCCTGCGTCACCCGCGTGCAGGAGGGCATGGAGGTCACTACCAACTCCCCGCGCCTGAAGCAGTATAGGCTGGCGATCATCGAGATGCTGTTCTCCGAGCGCAACCATATCTGCTCGGTGTGCGTTTCGAACGGCCACTGCGAGTTGCAATACCTTGCGCAGGAACTCGGCCTTACGCACGTCAGTTTCCCGTATCTCAACCCCAAGCTCGAAGTTGACGCCTCGAACCGCCGCTTTGTCGCCGACCACAATCGCTGCATTCTGTGCTCGCGCTGTATCCGCGTCTGCGACGAAATCGAAGGCGCGCACACCTGGGACTTCCACGGCCGCGGCATCAACACCCGTGTTACCAGCGACCTCAACCAGCCCTGGGGCGAATCGGAAAGCTGCACCGCCTGTGGCAAGTGCGTGCACCTCTGCCCCACCGGCGCCCTCATCGAGAAAGGAAAGTCGGCCGGAGAAATGACCAAGCGTGGACAGTTCCTGCCCTATCTCACTCTCATGCGGGAGGAACGCCAATGAACGGCAAAGCTCGCCTCGCCACGGTTTGGATGGACGGCTGCTCCGGCTGCCACATGTCCTTCCTCGACATGGATGAGCGCCTGCTCGCACTCGCCGACCAGGTTGAACTCGTGTACAGCCCGCTCGTCGATCAGAAGGAGTTCCCTCCTGACGTCGACATCACCCTCGTCGAAGGCTCGGTCTCGAGCGTCGAAGACTTGGAGAAGATCCTCCATTTCCGCTCGCGCACCAAGCTGCTCGTTTCGCTTGGCGATTGTGCGGTGACCGCGAACGTCCCGTCGATGCGCAATCCGTTCAACTTGGACTGCGTGCTTCGCCGCGGATACGAGGAGAACGCGGATATCAACCGCCATCCGCCAACGGAAAACGTTCCCCGGTTGCTGCCTCGTTCCCGGCCCCTGCACGAGGTGGTGAAGGTGGACGTGTACATCCCCGGATGTCCTCCGAGCGCCGACTGCATTTTTTTCGCACTCACGGAACTGCTCGCCGGGCGCACGCCGGAACTCAGTAGCAAGACGCGATTCGGAGCTTGAAGATGCGGACCCAGAAGAAAATGTCGAACGAGAAGCACACGATCACCATCGATCCTGTAACGCGAATCGAGGGGCACTCGCGCATCAGTATTCATCTCGACTCCAGCGGGTTGGTCGAGAACGCGCAATTGCATGTGACCCAGTTCCGCGGGTTCGAGAAGCTGTGCCAGGGACGCCCGTTCTACGAAATGCCATCGCTGATGGCGCGCATCTGTGGCATCTGCCCGGTGTCGCACCTGATCACCTCGGCCAAGGCCTGTGATGCCATCCTTGCTGTTCGCATTCCCGAAACTGCCGAACGCCTGCGCCGCATCATGCACCTGGCGCAATTCGTGCAGTCGCATGCGCTGGCGTTCTTCCACCTGGCGTCGCCCGACTTTCTCCTGGGACTCGATTCCGATCCTGCGAAGCGCAACCTGTTCGGTGTTGCTGCCCACACGCCGCAACTCGCTCATGACGGCATTAAGCTGCGCAAGTTCGGTCAGGAAGTCATCCGCATCCTCGGGGGCAAGCGCATTCATCCCGCATGGATCGTGCCCGGCGGCGTAAGCCATCCGCTGCAAGAAGAAGACCGCGATGCCATTCTCGCCATGGTGCCTGAGGCCCGCGAGATCGCCCTGCGTACGTTGGTGTGGTTTAAGCGCCAACTGGAGAATTTCCGCGAAGAGATTCGAGTCTTCGCCAACTTCCCTTCCATGTTCATGGCGCTCGCCAAAGACGACGGCGGTCTCGCGCTCTACAAGGGCTGGATTCGCCTCGTGAACACCGACGGAGAAGCCATCGACAACTTCGAAGGCCGCGACTACCAGGACCACATCGGCGAAGCCGTCGAACCCTTTTCCTACCTCAAGTCACCGTACTACAAGCCGAAAGGCTACCCCGATGGCATGTATCGCGTGGGCCCGCTCGCCCGGCTCAACATGGCGCGTCACTGCGGCACGCCGCTGGCCGATCAGGAACTCGCAGAATTCCGTGAGCTTGAACGCCGCTTTGTGCTCAGCTCGTTCTACTACCACTACGCGCGACTGATCGAGATCCTCTTCGCCGTGGAGCGCATCGAGTACCTGCTCAACAGCGAAGGCATCCTCTCCCCGCACGTCCGGGCTTACGCCGGGCCCAATGAATACGAGGGTGTCGGCGTCGCCGAAGCGCCACGCGGCACGCTAATTCACCATTACAAGATCGACGACCACGGCCTCATCCAGTCGGCGAACATGATTATCGCCACGGCGCACAACAATCTCGCGATGAATCGCGGCATCACGCAGGCCGCCAAGCACTTCATCAAGGGACGCGTTGCCCCTGAAGGCATGCTCAACCGCGTTGAAGCCGTCATTCGCGCCTTCGACCCGTGCCTGAGCTGCTCCACTCACGCAGACGGGCACATGGCCCTCAAGGTCGAGATTTACGACGCCGATGGGAAACTCGTTGAGGAGATCGAACGCTGATGCCCGACATTCTCGTTATCGGATACGGCAACCCGCTGCGCGGCGACGACGGCGTCGGCCCCGTGATTGCCGAGGAACTCGCGCGGCGCTTGCGTGATCCGGAATCGAAGGTCCAGGTGGTCGCCTGCCACCAGCTCAATCCCGAGCTGGCCGAGCCCATCGCCGAAACCCGTGCCGTCATCTTTATCGACGCCTCCGTCGACCTCAAGCCCGGCGAAGTTCGCGTCACCGCCGTCGCGCCCGACCGTTTCTCGCCCGGCGCCTTTGTTCACTCGATGAAGCCCTCGGCGCTACTCGCTACCGCTTCCGAACTCTTCGGTCAGGCGCCTCCGGCGAAATCCGTCGGAATTGGCGCCTCTTCCTTCGACGTGGGAGCCCACCTCACCCCGCAGGTCCAAAAAGCCGTCAAAGTCGCCATCGCCGCCGTGGAAAAAGAAATCGCAGGATATCTCCACACTAGCCACTGATTATGGAACGGCTGGCCAGTCACCCGACGGCCAGATCTCCAGATCGTCAGATCACCAGATGATCTGATTCGAGACCTTTCGCCTTATAATCGCCCCTATGCCCCGCACCGTCTTCCACGTCGACATGGACGCCTTCTTCGTCTCCGTGGAAGAGCTCTTCGACCCCTCGCTCAAGGGCAAGCCCGTCGTGGTCGGCGGGAAGTCGAACGAGCGCGGCGTGGTCGCCGCAGCCAGCTATGCCGCCCGCAAGTTCGGAGTGCATTCCGCGATGCCCCTCCGCACCGCCTACAAGCTTTGCCCGCAAGCCATCTTCGTCGACGGACATCCCGAGCGCTACCGCGACAAATCGCAGGCAGTCCGTCAGGTACTGCAGCAGTTTTCGCCGCAGGTTGAAATGGCATCGATCGACGAAGCCTATCTCGAGATGACCGGCACCGAGCGCCTCCACGGACCGCCGCTAGCCGCAGCGCACGCCCTGCACCAGCGCGTGAAATCCGCGACCGACCTCAACTGCTCCGTCGGCATCGGCACCTCGCGCCTGATCGCCAAGGTCGCCTCCGACCAGGCCAAGCCAAACGGCGTCCTTTGGATTCCCGACCAGGAGGAATCCCGCTTTCTCGCTCCGCTCGAAGTGCGAAAAATTCCCGGCGTGGGCAAGGTCATGGAGAAGAACCTGCACGACATCGGCATCCGCCGCGTCGGCGATCTCGCGAAGCTCGACGAAGCCTTCCTCAACGAACGTTTCGGTAAATGGGGGCTGGCGATCGCCGGCAAGTCGCACGGAGAAGATGCCGGGGGATGGTTTGACGGCGACATCGGCGGCTCCGACGACCCCAAGTCCATCAGCCACGAGCACACCTACAACGAAGACACAGCCGACGAGCAACGTCTCGAAGCCACGCTCGCCCGCCTCTCCGAAATGGTCGGGCGACGCCTGCGCGAGCACCAACTTCATGCGCACACCGTGCAGATCAAGCTGCGCTACACCGACTTCACCACCATCACGCGCGCCATGTCGCTGCCCGAACTGACGCAGATCGACACGGAAATCTTCGGCGCCGCGCGCCTGCTGTTCCAGCGCAACTGGCGAAAGGGCGCGACAGTACGTTTGCTCGGGGTTCACGTTTCCGGGTTCGAACACGAAGCCGGCCAGCTCTCTTTGATCGACGGAGACAAGCAGCAGCGCTGGAAGAATGCGCTTAACGCTGCCGACAAGCTGCGCGACAAGTTCGGCGAAGGTGCCGTCTCGCTCGGCACCGGACTGAAGGCCCGCTTCCGCGAGCGTACCCACGACGCCATGCCGGAGAAGAAGACCGATAAGTAGCTCAGACTTTACCTTGGGACCGCGGACACTCTCGTCCGCCATCTCTGAGTAGTCCGTTGATCTCCGCTCCAGCAAGCCGGTTTCGATCTACAATATGACACCGCCAAATGCCTGCCCGAATCCGGGGACTGGCATAGGAAAGTGGGGTGGACCCCGGTATGGTTGAGATCCGCTCTTTGGGTGAGCGGCCTGCGCCCTCCGCGCTCGGACTATCACTGCTGATCCATTGCGCTGGATTTTTGTTGGTTTTCCTATTTCTGCTGATTCAATCGCACGTCGGTCCAAGAATCCTGCCCGTACGCATCGAGGTCGCGCAGGTCATTCCGCTCAGCCATCATGTCTCGTTCCCCAACCGAACTGCGGTAAGAGGGAATGGCGGCCGCATCGGCGTCCGAACCCGCGCTTCGTCCCCTGCGAAAAATCCTGCGCTGACGTTAAGCCCGGGAGAGGCCCTGCAAAAAGAGGCCAAGATGTATTCCGCGGCCATCATGAACAGCCTGAAATTTCAGGAGATCTACGGCTTCTATCCCGGACATAAGTTCCAACTTCCGCTTCGCCAATCCGGAGACGTTCCTCACATCTCCGCCGACCTCGTTCCGCCGCACTTCGAACAGATCGTGCTGATCGACGCCACCATCGATACGAACGGCAAAGTCGCCGACGCCCGCATCGTGGCTGGTGAAGTCGATCCCACCATCCAGCAAACTCTGCTCGCCGCCGTGCGCGAGTTCACATACACCCCGGCTACTCGCGACGATATACCGATCCCGTCACAGGTGGAGATCGTCATCCACGTTCCCAGCTAGCACCACGCAGCCGAAAAACGAGCGATAGATGCGCGGTCCATTCTTAATGTTGGAAAGGACCTGATCCATGTTTTTGGGTGGGGCAGCGCTTCGGCGCTGCATTGAGCCAGGTCTGATTCTTCTTAACGTGGTGCACAGCACCGCTGCGATCAGGATCGTGAGTGAGATGCCAGATCGATTAGTTACCTGTGAAGTACGTCTTGCGGGTTAGAACTTCGCGGCAAAACACGTAATCGTAGTATCCCGAAACCCATCAAAACGAACGCCCAGATTTCATAGGGAATCACAACGATTGCGGATCGGAGAGATTTACAGCCCGTAGACCGACTGTTTGCCGCGAGGCTCATCGCCGAGCGACTGGGCCACTTCATTCAGCGTCGTCTGGATCCGCTCCAGCTCCCGCTGCGCCGTCTCATTCCAGTCGGCAAAGTGCTTCGGAGCGTCTGGCAAGTGCTGAAGCATCCATTGCAGCGAACGGCGTCCGCGGTCGGTGAACAGCAACATACCCAGTCCACCCAGGCCCACTACGGTCATTGGAAAGTACCACCTGCGCATCGCGTCTCCCTCGGCAAGCCGGTACGAATTGTCGCCGCTACGCATATCTAATATCGCATTTAGATGTGACATCAATGTAAAAGTGACCGAACGAATATCAAAAGTATCTGGTTACCCAGTGAACTTTGGTCTTGGGACACAGGCACTCCTGCCCGTGGCCATTCTTGCCGGTGCGCCGCGCTCGGCTCCCACTACTTTCTTCGGCAATTTGGGTTACTTCTACAGGACTTCCGTTTCGGAAATCCACTGTAACTCCAAAGATTAAGGATTGCCGGCCATGAACCGACGTTTTGCCCTGCTGCTCGCCCTGCTCGCGCTCGCTTCCCTGCCGCTCGCGGCCCAGTTCAGTGCCCGGCCTGATAACAACGGCAGCCCAGGCCCGAACTACGTCGACGAAGGCACCCGCTTCATGGTCCAGCTCAGCCAGAACCTCGACACCAACAAGCTGAAGCCCGGCAAACGCTTCAAGGCCCGTTTGGCCGAAGACCTGGTCGCGCCCAACGGAGCGCTGATCCCCGCAGGCAAGACGGTCCGCGGTCACGTGAGCGATGTCGAGCGCGGCTACCACTCCCAGATGCTGCTAAGCTTCGACGAGATCGAGACCGCGCATGGCTGGCGTCCGCTGATCGCCAGCGTCAGCGATGTCCCCGGCGAGCACGGCGTGAAACCAGTCGGCGACGAAGGCCAGATCGAGAAGGCCGGCCACAGTAAGCAGCGCACCATCGAAGAAGCCGCCACCGGAGCGGCAATTGGCGCAACGGTTGGCGCGGTCGCCGGCGGCGGAAAAGGAGCAGGAATCGGCGCCGGAGCTGGCGCAGCCTCGGGCGTCGCCGCCGGACTGCTGCTGAACAACAACGTGAAGCTGCTCAAGGGACAGTCGCTCGAGCTGCGGCTCGATCGTCCGCTGCAGGTGCCGCAGGCATAGGAGCAGCTATTAAAGGGACGCAGGTATCTGGGCAGGACGAGGACGAGACAAGTAACCGCCCAGAGCGGCCACTCCCACCGAGAGCGGAACTTCCAGCACAAACTCTACCATAGCGCTTCCGTGGGTAAGGCCATAAACGCCGGACGAGACGCAAAACAAGCACGACAATAGACCATTGAGGACGTGATCGTGCTTTGCGACTTTGCCCGCGACATATCCCCCTAACATCGAACACAT
>Ga0335069_10004225_pt1 | contig 21406 bp, 24 predicted proteins | sample Lox_Sample_11_FD_206714 | JGI IMG/M metagenome (GOLD analysis project Ga0335069, IMG submission 206714) | Soil microbial communities from Loxahatchee National Wildlife Refuge, Florida, United States - Lox_Sample_1.1 | ecosystem: Environmental > Terrestrial > Soil > Wetlands | place: USA...
TTCGGGGTGCGGCCCCTGGCGCTGTCCGGCTCCACTGGCCGCACGATGAGGACGCGTTGTCTGTCCCCGTACGTCAAATGCTCGAGGTCTGGGTTCAGGTGCGTCGTTCGACCGTGCCGGCTCCCTGGCGGGTTCCGACTGGGGAACCGAGCGACGCCTGGAGAACGTCGGTGTACGGTGTCTACGCAAGCCGGCACGCGGTGGCTCGTCGGCCGAAACGAGAAAGCCCGGCCCTCTTCGGGGCCGGGCTTTCACCCATCGACTTGAAGCGGTCTACGGGATGGGGCGGACGTTCGCCGCCTGCAGACCCTTGGGGCCCTTGGTAATGTCGAACTCCACCTTCTGCCCCTCGGCGAGAGTTCGGAACCCCTCGGCCTTGATGGCAGTGTGGTGACAAAAGACGTCGTCGCCTCCGCCATCCTGGGTGATGAAGCCGAAGCCCTTCGAGTCGTTAAACCACTTCACTGTGCCAGTTGCCATGTGCTGTGTACTCGTTTCTTCTTTGTACGGGCGGCGAGAGTGCCACCCGGCCCAGCTCGGAGCGAGTTGGAATACAAGTGTCTAATCGAACGGCGAGCAGAAGTCGAGGGGACTGACTCGGCTTTTTCCCGTGGGAATGGCGAGGACCCCCGGCGGCCATCAGGCGTCCCCTCATCCTGTAGAGGACAGGCGGCCGGGCTCGCGCCCGGCGGTAGACCCGAGCCACCCACGACGGGAACGCCGAGGACGTCGTCGCGGTTGCGAGGAGAGCCACGACTGGCGCCAAGCCCGACCGACGGCGCGCGCATCGGGCGCCCCCGTCAGGGTTGGCGAGTCGGAGCTCCGGGCGGAGCGTCGGTGACCCGAGGTTCTCCTCGGCTGTCCTCGAACCTGCGGTGGAGGACGAGGGGGTCCCGAGCTGCTTTGCGAACACGCAGATTGAGGAGTTCGACCGCGAGAGAGAAAGCCATCGCAAAGTAGACGTAGCCCTTCCCGATGTGTTGGCCGAGGCCGTCTGCCACGAGCACCACCCCGATCAGTACTAGAAAGGACAGTGCGAGCATCTTCACCGTGGGGTGGCGTTCGACGAACGTCCCGATAGGGCCGGCGAACACGAGCATGCAGGCCACGGCGATCACCATAGCCGCGACCATGACCGCAACATGCTGCGCCATCCCGACCGCCGTGATGACGGAGTCGAGCGAGAACACGATATCGAGGATGGCGATCTGCACGATCACGGTCCAGAGGGCACTCCTTGGGCGCGAAGCAGGGGCCGCCTCTTCGTGCTTCACCTCGAGCTTGTCGTGGATCTCGTACGTGGCCTTGCCAATAAGGAACAGCCCTCCGCCCAGGAGCACGAGGTCGCGGCCCGACACGCCGCGCCCGCACAGCGTGAAGAGCTCGCGGGTCAGCCCCATGACCCACGTGATTGCGAAGAGGAGACCGAGGCGTGTGAGCAGTGCGAATCCAAGGCCCAGGCGTCGTGCCAGCTGCTGGTGCTCCTCCGTGACCCGTCCAGCGAGGATGGTCAGGAACACAATGTTGTCGATCCCCAGGACGATCTCCATCGCGGAGAGCGTTCCCAGGGCCACCCACGTCTCACTGTGCGCAAAGAGTTCGAGCACGGGTCACTCTGCTGGCCGGTGCGTGGACACCGGTCGCCACGTCCGTCGGACGCCTCGGGCGGCGCGACGTTCAGTATACGCGCGCAGCGGATGGTGCGGGCAATAGAGGTAGGTCAAGGCGTACGGATTCGCGCTGACCCGTGCACGAGCGTCAGCCTTACGGGCCATTGGCGGCCGGGGCGAGCGGGCCGCGTCGTCATCCACCCAGCGCCATCGTCAGTCCCACGAGAGCCGTTCCGATCCCGATGGCAGCCGTTCCCGTTGCGAAGGGTCGATAGCCCATGTAGCGGCCCAGACGAAAGCCGACCGCGAACAGGAGGATGAGGGCCACCGCATTGGAGACGCGAGGAGCGAGCCACGGCCTCAGCGGCAGGAGGAAGGGCAGGGCGACGGGAACGGTCGAGAGAGAAACGAGCAGAGATGCGGCCGCGGCACCGACGACGTCGTCCCGCGTGAGCCCGGCCCGCGGATTCGCCATCGCGTCGACGAGCTCCGCCATGAGAAACATGGTCGCGTCGACGATGCATCAGGCGACGTTGCAGCCGATCGCACCCCGGAGAATCGCGTGGATGTCGCCGCGGGCTGCGCCTGCGACGCTCAGGGAGCCGACCACGGTCAGGGCCATGATGAGCCCGAAGACGATGTCCGAAAGCCGTTCGAGCGGGCTGAAAATCCGCTGCCGTGCATTCACTACCGAGACGTAGTCCGATCCCATGACGACTCCTCGGAGCCCATCGTCGACCTCGGCTTTCGCGAGGGGGTCGGCATCTCCTAGGAAGTCACTGCGAGTGTATCACTGTTCTTTCGGGTGAGTTGGCCGATCGGTGGCAGGCTGGGATGCGAGGGAATCGATGGTGTCGGTCCCGAGTGAGGATAGCCAGGGCCGGCCGATACTCGCTGCGGGCCACGAGGTTCGACCATGCCGCCGTTCTGGACTCCGCAGTTCGAGGACGAGTTGACACTGCGCGCAGCCGATGCTCGTGGACGACGGTTGAAGCGTTGCGACGTGCCGGATGGAGACGGTGAATGGGCATGCGTTCGATTCGGGACGATTCGGTGGCCAGTTCCCTGGCAGGAGTCGCGTTTCCATAGTTCTCTGTGGACACTGACGCCCGCGTTGGGGGCACAATGCGTCCTTGCGTGCCTGTGATCATGCCCGGCCCGATGAGAGTCGAGGCGCGAGCTTCGCCTGCAGCAAGCGCAGTGGGGCCGCTGAGAATCGGGACGCTTGGTTGGCGCGGTGCAGGCTGCGCCGTCGCGTGGTCCCCGTGTGTGAACGCTGAGTGGAGGCGAGACCGTGACCCAACAACCCCGCGTGCCAGAGTGGACCCCCAGTGGCACAGCGAGCGAACCAGACTTCTCGTTCGTGCTTGGCGGGCCACTGTTCCAGTTCTTGCGACGCACCCACCTTTCGGGTGACGCCTTGACGATGGTGCGCAGGCGCGTGATCGTCATGGCGCTGGTCGCTTGGCTGCCGCTGCTCGTGATCTCGGCGCTCCAGGGCAAGGCGACGAAGGGAAGCGTGGCGGTGCCCTTCGTTATGGATCTGGAGCAGCACGTGCGCTTTCTCGTGGCGTTGCCGCTGCTGGTCATTGCGGAGTTGGTTGTGCACCGGCGTATGCGCCCGATCGTTCAGCTGTTTCGCGAGCGAAACATCATTCCGGAGGCGACGCTCGATAGGTTTCACGCGGTCATCGAGGCAGCATTCGCGCTGCGCAATTCCGTCGTCGCCGAGCTGCTGCTGCTGGCGATTGTCTACGGGGTCGGCATCCAGGTCGTCTGGCGGCACTTCATCGCCCTGAATGCGAACACTTGGTACGCAACGCCGTCGGTGCATGGCCCTGTGCTCACGGCCGCGGGCATTTGGTACGGGTACGTGAGCCTGCCGATCTTCCAGTTCTTGCTTTGCCGCTGGTACTTCCGCGTGTTCATCTGGGCGCGGTTCTTGTACAGGGTCTCCCGCCTGGAGCTGAGTCTCGTCCCGACGCATCCGGATCGCCTGGGGGGGCTCGGGTTTCTCGCGAGCACGGTATATGCGTTCGCCCCGCTCGCGGCGGCGCACGGCGCCATGCTCGCCGGCCCTTTCGCAAACCGGATCTTTTACATGGGCGCGAAGGTCGGCGAGTTTCGGATGGAAGCAGTCGCGCTGGTCGCGCTTGTCCTGTGCATGGTTTTCGGTCCGCTGCTCGTGTTTGTCCCCAGGCTCGCGGAAGCACGGCGCAGGGGCCTTCGCGAGTACGGCACCTTCGCAGAGACGTACACGCGCGCCTTTGCAGAGAGGTGGCTGGGCGGCGGGGCGCCGCGTGATGAAGCGATGTTGGGCAGCGGCGATATCCAGTCCCTCGCCGACCTCGGGAACAGCTACGAAGTCGTCCGCACGATGCGCGCTGTTCCGATCACGAAAGAGGCACTGTTTCAGCTCGGCCTCGTGACGTTTGCACCGCTGTTGCCCCTGCTACTGACAGCGATGCCGCTGGAAGAGCTCTTGACGAAGATGTTCGGATTGCTCTTCTGAGCACGGCGTTTGGCGGGGCTTTTCTGGCGCTCGGGCCGGCGAGGGCCGGGTTGGACCCAGGTAGCGCCCGCTTGGCGACTCGTGGGTGCGGTCGACCGGCAGAATTTGACTGCGAGCGACGCGACCCAGTATTGGATGGTCGCCTTCCGAGGATTGAACCGGGAGGCACTCGTGTCGAGCCTTTGGAAGTTCACTCCGACCAAGGCTCCCCATTGTATGCCCACATCCCAGGAGGTCCCGCGCGATCCTTCCTGCTCGCACGTGAAGGAGGCTTCAGAGCGACCAGCGGCCGCGATGTCCGGCTGCGCCGCTGCGGCGAGGATCATGCGGGAGAGCAGGAATCGCGAAGGAACTTTGCCGCCCACCGCGATGAAGATCGGACGGGGCGGACGACGACCCCTGCGGGGAGACATCGGGAGCGTGTCACCCGCCGTACACGGGGCCGAAGGCGCGAGCGAGCAAAAGCGCCATGAGCAATCCACCCAGGCCTAGGGGAACCGCCTGCTTCGTCTGCCGGAAGTCGAACTTCCCGACCCGCCCGATGAGCAGGTACGCGACAAGGAAGTTGAAGGAGCCCCACCAGACGTTGACAGTCGCGGACGACATCCCTCGGCCCGGCGGCGAGGCGAATGGGCTCGGGAACGCGTGCCCGGTGACCCCAGCCACGAAGTGGGGGACAGCATTCACGAGAAACGCGCCGCCGACGAAGTAGGCGACGTACGCGTACCACTTCATGATTGCCTCCTTGGCACGAAAGGGGTCAACCGTGCGCCTGGAGCGCCCGGCGGGCGGGACTGGACCGCAGGAAGAACTGCGTGTCGTCCTGCGTGGAGAACGACGGCGGCACGACCAGGAAAGACGCTCTGGCGGCCTTCAGTGCGCGGCTCAGATCCGCTTCGTCGTCTAGGGATCCATGGATGATCTCGCTCTTCTTGGGGTGGCGGGCAATCGCCCCTGCCGGCGCTCTGGCCGCGAGAAAGTCTTGAAGGAGTTGGGAGCCCATGTGCCCCGTGCGGGTGGTGCCGAAGCTCACGAAAGGCCTCCAAGGTTCCGGCGCAGAAGTAGACTATATCGTTGGGCACTCCACCGACGAACCTCCAAGGCTGGCTTTGGCTCTTCCCCGCCAGCTACGCCGTCCACGTGCTCGAGGAGGGCCTCGCTGGAGAGCGCTTTCACCGGTGGATTCGGCATGCCACCGGGCGGACCCTGAATCCCGGTGCGTTCTGGGCGGTGAACGGAGTCCTCTGGGCGATGATGGTCGGCGCGGTGCTTGCCGCCCGGAATCACGGCGCGCTCGACTGGATTGTCACGGCTCTCGGCACGCTAGTCGCGGTCAACGGCGCCGGACATATCGTCGGCACGCTGTTCACCGGGACGTATTCTCCGGGCCTCTTCACCGGAGGGCTTCTCTGGCTGCCGTTGGGACTGTCGGTGCTGTGGAAAGCCTGGCAAGCCGGGTCGCGGGTGTCTTTTGCCACCGGCGTCGTGCTGGGACTTGTCGTCCAGGCAGGGGTCGCGTCGTTGGCGTTTGCGCTCAGCCACCGAACTGCCGGAAGAGGGGGGAGGGCGTGGCCGCAACTGCGCCGCTGAATCGCAAGCCCGTTGCGGGTTCTTGCCTGCGCAGTGGCGCCTCGGTCGCTCTCGATGACGTCTCGTGTCCACGACAGATAGCCGGGAACCTTGGACCCGGACTTTTCCCGGTGCGTCACTCCAATGAGGCGGACCTCGAACCCGCCAGGCAGGGAGACGTGGTGAGCGCGATCCGGGCGAGCGCACGGGCAGGGTCACCCGCCGGAGTCTTCGTGCTGCACGATGCCATCAACTCCGCGCCCGAGGTGGCCAGGTACTGCGTCGGAGTCACGGCGGAGAAGAGCGCGGGCCTTGCGGCTATGGCCGTTGCCTCCAAGTCGACGCTCACACGAGTAGCGGCCACCGCCTTTCGGATGGCACGCGAGGATACGCGCTCGCGAGCGGCGACGACGACCGCGTGGGGCTACAACGCGCACCCGGATTTCTGTACCTGGGGCGCGCCCTGGCCGAGAATCTCCGACCAAGGAGCCCCATGACCGCCCTGATGCTCGCGCTCGCCCTGACGACCGCACCGAGTGCAGCGATGAAGGTGGTGGCCAAGGACGGCGTCCCGTCCGTGAGGGTCACGGTGCAGGCCAACGACGCGCTCCGGAAACACGGAGCGAACGAGGAGGCGGCGCGAGCCTGGGCGGAGTTGGCCCTCGAGCGCTGCGGAATGCAGATTTGGAGCCCGAGTGACGGATGGGGAGCGACCGCCATCCTGTACGTGAACCTCGCCGGGCTGGACCAGGGGACCTCGGGGTACTTCGGCCGCGTCGGCGTACAGTTCACGGCCGTGCGGGTCGTCGAGGGCATTCCCTTCGTGGAGCTGGATGCATACTCGGAGGGAGTCCTGATCTCCGGGCCGCCGCTGGACGCTCAGAGAGACATCCGGGCGGGGCTCGATGCAATGCTCGACCAGCTGTGCAGCACGTACCGGCAGGCCAAAGAGGAAATTGGGAAGAAGCGGCCCGCGAAGGGCGGTGACCGGAGCGCAGGAGATTCACCCGGCCCGGGGCACGCCCCTTGACGAGAGTGGCCCCTGCAGGGAGCGACGCTTCTCCCGGGGCCACCGACCCGGCGCGACTCCACCGCACCCTGGAAGGCCCTTGATGCCGCCAGGCCAATGCGCCTCGGCCCGGGTGGCGCGGGGCGGTTGGCCCGTGCATCCGTGTCGAGCAAGCCCGCCGCGGAGGCAACCTCTTGCGGCGGGCTACGAGTTCGTTCCACGCGGGGCTCGCCGGGGCAGCGAGCGGTCGTCTGCCCGATCCCTACCCGGTGATCGCGCGGGGTAGGGACGGCGCCCCGCGGTGGCGAGCGCTTTCAGGCGATTCACTTCCTTTGCGATGATCGTGGCCCGCCTGTCGCTCCGCGGACCGAGAGCGACGCGGAAGACCTGGCGAAGAACCCCGGATATGCCGTCGGCCACGATGGCACCGCTTCTAGAGAGGACCAGGGGGAGCGACGACGAGCTCCGCTCGCGCAGCTGCGCCTCCAGGCCGACGCACTTTGCGTGGAGCTCGACGTAGCGTGCCTCGAGCGCAACGTATTTGGCTCTTATGTCGGCGCAGTCGCAGGTGAGCTGCATGGACAGCGGGCCCCGTCCTGACGTGTCCACGTCACACCTCCGATGCGCGGGACTCCGTTCTCGCGACGTCGCCCGCGCCCTTCCGTGGAATCAGTGTCTCGCATGGGTACGACATCCCGGCGTCCCGGGGCGAGATGCCGCGAGATGCCGGGCCTTGGCTCCATGCGAAGGCCGGGTTGTCCTGCTCGGGAGGGCCTCGGCCCACTCGGGTGTGCAAGGCGCAAGGAGCGCCGAGCTCCCGGCGCGTGGAGGCGCATGCCAGAAGAACGCTCCATGACCGATTGACGCCGCCGTCTCTCGCGGCCGAGATCGCCTGTCCGATGCGGACCCCGCTCCTCCCGCCAGCGCTCCGCAAGGGAGTATCCCCCTTCGCATGGGGCCAGGGCGCACATGGCGGAGATGTGGCCCCGTATTGGGCGAACGGGCGGAGCGCGCTTGCCGGCGCCATCCTGCCAGCGGCCCGGGGCAGTCCCGTCGAAATGAGTGCTCGGCCTTCGGACGCGTCGCGCACGTTGAATCCGTCGGAGGTGATCGCACTGCCTTGTGGGGCGCCAGCGAGATGCCGAAAAGGCCGAACCCTGCCATGAGGCACATCTTGAAGGTGACGGCGTTCCTCGAAGGGGCGACTGGCCTCGTCCTGCTGGCCCGCCCGTCGCGGTCACCGTCCTGCTCTTTCAGACCCCGGTGTCCGGCTCCGGAATGGCGGTCAGTCGAATCGCCGGGGCGGCGCTCCTGGGGCTCGCGGTTTCCTGCTGGCCTGGCCCGGCGCGAGAAGCGAGCCCCTGGGCACTGCGCGGGATGCTGACGTACTCGTTCCTCGCCGCCGCGGTGCTCGTGTACCGGGAAGCCGTGGCGCACGTGGCCGGGAGGCTGTTGTGGCCAGCCGTGGGCGCACACATCGCCATCGCCGGGTCGCTGCTTCTGGCCTCGCGCCGGACACGGTGGTGAGAGGGGAATATGGGCGTTGCATGGGGGAGCCGATTCCTGTTCTCCTCGCCTTGGCCAAGCGCCTGCCGCCCAGGGTCCTCGACGACCGTTGCGGTGCGCGGCGAGTGGATGAGCGGCACCTAGCAAGGCTCAAACGGAGGGACATGACCCGTGCGGTCACGACGAACGGTCTCGATCCTGGCTCTGTTGTCTTTACCCTTGGCGAGCTGGGCTCGCGATGATCGGCTCAAGCTGCCGATAGATGTTGCAATGGCCCAGCCGGTCGCCCGGGAGAAGCTGAGCCCGGACGTGGCGTTGTACTTCGGGGACGCGCCTCACCCGGAGATGCTTCAGGATCTCGGCGAGACGATGGTCAACCGGAAGACCAATGCCTTTGCCAAGTCCGACGCGGTTGCGTGTCAATGGGTGTTCGTGAGCGTGGCCATCGAGCTTCAACAACGTGCGCGCGCCGCCGGCGGGAACGCGGTGGTGGGCATCGAGAGCTACTACAAGAAGGAGGTCTTCAAGAGCGATACGCAGTACATGTGCGGGGCCGGCGCCACCATCGCGGGCGTGGCGCTCCGAGGAAGGATCGCGAAGCTTGCGCCAGCCGCCCTGCCGACGGGGACGCTCCCGGAGGGGAAGGCGGCGCAGAAGGCGTCGGAGAGGCCCGCCCCGTGAATTTCGGCGCCGCCTAGGGAGCCTTCGCCTTCCGAGTGCCGGCTCGGGTCCGGGCGGCGAGAATTCGCCCCAGGTTGCCCTCGATCCAGTCGGCCAGCGACTGCACTCGTATGGCCACTTCCTCGCCCAGCTGCGTCAAGCTGTACTCCACGCGGGGGGGGATCTCCGGGAACATCTCGCGCCTGACGAAACCGTCCGCCTCGAGTGAGTGAAGGGTCTGCGAGAGCATCTTCTCGCTGACGCCGGCGACCTTGCGCCGCAACTCGCTGAACCGGTGCGTGCGCTCCCGAAGGGCCGCGAGCACGAGAACGCCCCACCGGCTCGTCACGTGATCGAGCACGCCCCGCGACGGGCACTCGGGAGCGTAGAGGTTTCCGTGCATTCGAGGCCCGCCCCGTACCCCGGCCGCCGGATCCTTGCTTGTCATGGCATCATGTAGCTAACCCGTAGGTACGTACTTTCCAAGAGAAAGCGTGCGGGTTACATGGGGCGTCCACTTCCCCTGCATGGAGGGCGCCACATGATCGCCGCCACCGGAGCCACTGGCCACCTGGGCCGCCACGTCATGAACCAACTGCTCGAGGGGGGGGCCGCCGAAGAGGTCGTCGCGGCCGTCCGCTCCCCGGACAGGGCCGGCGACCTCGCCGCCCGGGGCGTGCACGTGCGCAGGGCCGACTACGACGCCCCCGAGACGCTCGCCGGAGCGTTCCAGGGCGTGGACAAGCTGCTCCTCATTTCCGCGAACGAACTCGGCAAGCGCGTGCAGCAGCATCGTGCGGCCGTCGCCGCTGCGAAGAAGGCGAGCGTGAAGCTGCTCGTGTACACGAGCCTGTTGCATGCGGACACGTCCGGCATCTCTCTGGCGGGCGAGCACCTCGCCACCGAGAAGGCCATTCGCGAAGCCGGGATCCCGTTCGTGATCCTGCGGAACGGCTGGTATCTCGAGAACTACACCGAGAACCTCGGTCCCGCGCTCCGGCATGGTGTCATGCTGGGGGCCGCGAAGGCGGGCCGGATCGCAGCCGCGTCTCGCGCAGACTACGCAGCCGCGGCCGTGACGGTCCTCACGGCCCGCGGCCACGCCGGCAAGGTGTATGAGCTCGCCGGCGACACGAGTTTCACGCGGGCGGATCTCGCGGCGGAGGTCGCCCGCCAGTCTGGGAAGCCCGTGGCGTACAGCGACATGCCCGCCGCGACCTACGCCGAGACGCTACGAGGCCTCGGCGTGCCCGGCCCGGTCGCCGACATGCTTGCCAGCGCGGACGAGGGCATCGCCCGCGGCGAGCTCGACGACAGGAGCGGCGACCTGCGGCGGCTCATCGGCCGTCCAACGGCCACGCTGGCCGAGGCAGTTGCCGAGGGCCTGAAGCGGGTGTGACGAGCGCGTGTGCCGAGCCCCCCTGTCGGGTCCCGGCCATCCGAGGGAGGGGAGGGGGCGCCCAGCTCGCGGGATCCGTTGCACTCTGCGAAGAGCGTTCCTGGCGGTCGGGAGCCGGCCGTGCGTCGAGGGTTCCGCTTCGTGCAATCTGGCCTGGCCATCGCCCTAGCAGCGTTGCTCGCCGGCGCAGGCGAGGCATCGGCAGGTGCAACCCGCCAGCTTGCCGATCTGCTCGTCGCCGACGCTCGCCTGGCGACGGAGGTCGCTCGTGGGGGCTGGTCCGGCGCCGCCCGGGAGCTGCTTGCAGACGACGGGATCGTGCTCCTCCCCGGGGAGGACCTCCCTTCCGGATCGCATCAGGCGGCCCGGCAGGTCGCCCGCTGGTCCGAATCCGCCCGCGAGCCCGCCCTGCACCATCTGGCAGCCGCTGTGTCGCAGGATGGCCGGCTGGGATTCTCGGCTGGGTGGGCAGAGCAACAGGAGGGCGGCGGGAAGACGTTCCTGCGGTACGTCGCCGTGTGGACGAGGCGCGCGGGATGCTACCGGGTCGCCGTGCTCGCCTTGGCCCGTGCCAAGAAGCCGGCAGGGCCGCCGCCCGCGGATTCCGCGATCGCCAGGCACTATTCGGGTTCGGCGCAACCCCAGGACGAAGGGCAGCTCAGGTCCGAGGTGCTGGCGACCGACCGCGCCTTTGCTGCCCGGGCTGCCGCCATCGCGGCGTCGAGCGGGTTCGGCCCTGCCTTCGTGGAGTTTGCCGACCCGAACGCCGTCGCGATCGGCCAAGACGAGATCGGCTGGGGAAGGAAGGAAGTCGGGGAGGCCTACGCCAAGACGGACCCGGGGGAGCGGCTCGGCTGGGAACCCGTCGCGGGCGGCACGGCCGGGAGCGGCGACCTCGCGTGGACGGTAGGCCTGGCCGTGTACGAGCCGCCCCGGGGACGGCCCGCCTACTCGAAGTACCTCACGATCTGGGCCAGGCAGCCCGACGGATCCTTCAAGTGGCTGGTCGACGTCGGCGTCTCGAGACCCGCTCCGGCGTCGAGGTAATCCGTTCGTGGAGGAGACGTGGAGGGCCCGCGCGACGCCGGGCGCCCGCCCTCCGGCACGAGTGACGGAGGGCGGGCACGGATCCGCTAGTCCCGGTGGTCCGGGCAGGGGCCGACGGCGTCGCCGTGCCGGAGGTGTTCGTCGAACTCCGCTGGGAAGGCGGCACTGACCGTGTGTCCTATCCCGCGCTCGCCCTTCCCCAGGTGGCAGACGAAGGCTTTCGGGATCTGGAGCACCCATCCCGCCCAGTACTGAAAGCCCATGCCCCAGCCGGCGAGGACCGTCCCGTCATCCGACATCGCCATCGGGGTCCACAGCGAGAGGTACTGATCCATCGCCGTCCCCTGCTGGCGGAGGAACGCGTCGAGGCTGACCGCGCCCATCTCCCTGGTCCACAGGAACGGCCCCGGGCTCACGCTGAACCACGGGTCGCCGGCAAACCCTGCCATGACGCTGCCGTCGCGGCTCAGCGCGTAGGCGTGCGGAGGCGCGGCATCGGACGAGTAGGACGAGTAGTACCGGACCTCCGGCCGGTCGACCCGCTTCCGCCAGCCGAGCCCCTCGTTGGGCAGCCCCCAGTAGGTCGCGCCGGAGACCACCTGGCCGTCGCTGCTCAAGCCGGTGGCCTCGTCCAGGTCGGACCCGTCGGCCTGGGTGATTCGTGAGGGCTTGCCCTGCAGCCAGACGACGGGCACGCGGCCCCCCCAGTCGTTCTCCTCCCAGCCGGCGAGGACGGAGCCATCCGCCGAGGCGAGGGTCGGGCGCCCGTTGATGGGTGTGCCGTCCGCCTTCTGTCCGGTAGACGGCAGGAGCCTGGTACCGCCTCGCCTCGGGTTCCACTGGAAGCCCACGTAGTCGAGGCAGGTGTTGTACGCGAGGCCGAACACGGTGCCGTCGTTGGCGACGCCGGAGTTGTCGGTGGTGTCGGTGCCGCAGCTGCCCACCCGATCGACCGGCAGCCAGCCGTTCCGCACGTCCCAGCGGAAGACGCCCAGATCCGTGTCGTCGTCGGAGAGGATGTTCGTTGAGATGTACCGACCGTTCCCGGAGATGCTGGTGATCGTACCGGGGGTGTTGACACCCAGGGAGACGATGCCGGCCTTCTCCGTCCAGCGGAAGGCGGGGCCGCCGCGGCCATAGTTGCCCACGACGGTCTTGCCGTCGCCCGAGATCCCTGTCGCGCCCGCCCCGTAGTCGAGGGCGAGGACCACCGGGGCGCCCTTGCGCCGCTCGAAGGCGATGTCCGCCCGGACGGGAGACCCGGCGCGGGCCGTGATGACCTGGTAGGCGCACGGGTCGAACGGCCACCCGTCGTCGCCCCGGCGAGGGCCATCGTAGAAGCGCTCCGAGCCCGGCAAGAACCAGAGCGGGGGCGTGGGGAACCCGCCGGCGACCACAGCGTCGAGGTAGACGACGTAGCGGGCGCCCGGCCTGAGCCCGTTCAACGTGAAGGAGCCGTCCGGGCCGAACTGGCCCTGGGTCCACTGGCCGGAAAGCGAGGAGTTGGCGTCGGCGAACGGGTCGTCGAGGTTGCGGACGATCACGTTCACGCCGGTGAGTTGTGTGCGCCCGTCGAGCCCCAGGACCTTGCCGGAGATGGTCCCATAGGCTCGGGGCCATCCCGGCCCCGGGTAGAGGTCCGACACGGCGGCCACGTCGTCGGTGGTATGGACGTTGGCCTGCCCGAGGCCGACGTCGCTCGTCGGGGACGGGTCGGAGAACGGGTACATGGTCTCGACGTCCGCCGCGGTGAGGTCGGTGCGATACGGGAGGGCGGCACAGCTCTGCGGGCCGACGGGCTCGCCGGTCCAGGGACCGTAGAAGTAGGCCGCCCCGTTGGTTTGTGTGTGCGCCAGCCCGATGGCGTGGCCGAGTTCATGGGTGGCGATGCCCTGGTAGTGGGCCGCCTCGACGTCCGAGGCGTCGATGGCCTGGCCGTTCAGGACCGTCCAGCTCTCGGTGATGAAGCCGGTCGAGTCATCCCCGAACTCGGGGGACGAGATGCCGAGGACGCTCGGGCCGACGCCGAAGAAGTCCTGGAAGATCGAGCCGTCCGCGTCGAATACGACGTCGATGCCGCCGCCGTTCCAGGCGCCAATGACGAGGTCGGCGTTCGCCCCGGTGATGTCCGGAAGTCCGATCAGGGAGAAGTCCCCTTGCAGCACCGCACGGAAGGCGGCGGTCGGGACGGACGCCCAGCTCGCGAGCCCCGTCGTCACCTGCGCGGCGCCCACGGCGTTGCCGAAGGTGACCTGGGCCGGGTAGTTCGCCCAGTCGGTGACGACCGCGTAGTCCCCGAGGTCGTGGTAGACGGGCACCGCGACACCCGGCGGGTACCTCCAGGGCTTGCCCGAGACGCTGTCCACGATGAGGGGTGCGCCGGCCCGAGCCGGGAAGGATGCCGCGGCCGTCGCGGCGGTCGCGAAGAGAAGCAACGTTCGACTAGCGATCCGCATGGCGCATCCTCCCGCTCTCGATCCACTTCCCGTCGACGGCCTGCTTGATGAGCGAGGCGAATCCCTTCGCGTTCACGGGCCCGCGCGCCGTGGCCATCACCCGCTTCTCGGCGTCGCCGAGGAGACCCGGGTCGATGACCACGTGTTCGAACAGGCCGGCATTGTCGACCGCGTTGGCCGCGCCCCCGACCGACACCCGGAACTGGCCCTGGGCGAGCCCCGCGGTCGTGCGGAGCCCGGTCCAGGCAGCCTTCCGGCGCAGGAAGAAGATCGACTCCTCCCCCTTCGCGTACGTTGCCCACCCGGCGGGCGTCACCATCAGGTTCACGCGTCCGTCTCCCACCCGCCGCGGTGCGAGCAGCCCGAACTGCCGGAAGGTGAGCTCGCTTCCGGGCTGGCCCTTCAGGGACTCGGCGACGAGCAGGGTCACCTCGGTGTATGGGACGCCGCGGGAATCGATGCCGTCGGTCACAGCCTTCACGCGGCCGCGGACGATGAGCTCCGACTCCTGAAGCAGGTCGACGATGTTGAGGTGCTTGCGGACCGTTGTGGCATGCGCGGTCGCGGGGGCGAGCAGGAGCGCGCTCAGGAACCAGGCCCGGGCTCGGGCGGTGCTTCGCGGCATCGACATTCGGCTCTCCTTCTGGGGCGGTGGCTACGGCGGGGCGACGGAGGGTGAGGGGGCGTTGGGTGGGGCCGGGGCGGGCTCGGCTGGGATGCCGAGGAGCCGGGACGCGCCGGAGAGGACGCGGTAGTGGTCCGAGGAGAGGTGTCGCAAGAGGTCTGCCTCGCTTTCCCAGCCGCTCACGAAGACCACCCGCTCGCTCCCCTCGACGTCCCCGCAGACGATGCAGACGCAGCAGCCCGGCTCCCGTTCGACCTCGGCGCGCAGGGACCGAAGGGCCTGGAGGAGCTCCTCGCGCTTCTCCGCCGCCGGGATCAGGATCGAGGTCTGGACCTTCATGACGTCCAGCGAAGGGCTCACCGGTGCTCCTCTCTCCGCGCTCGCATCAGCAAGCGCGGGGCCAGCCATCGCTGGAGGTCTTCGCTGCGCCAACCGGCCGCCGCCTCTGGCCTTGTGTTGGGGGGAATCGCCCGGTCGGGGGACCCGCCGGGGGCGTCGACGCGCCCACGGCATTCCGTGGGCGCGAGATGTCGCGGGCGATTTCCGGTCGTGGGGCCGGGCAGGAACGCCGACGGCCGCCGCTGCTACCCGGACGGGCGCCGGATGTCGAGCCTCTGCATCCGCGAGCGGAGCGTGCTCGGCTTGAGCCCAAGGACGGCCGCCGCGCCGTCGGGCCCCTCGAGCTTCCATCCGGTCGCTGCCAGCACGTCGAGGATGTGAGTTCGCTCCACGTCCTCGAGCGAGCGCAACGAGCTCTCGGAGGCGCGAGGCGCCGCGTCGAGCGTGACGTGTTCGGCGAGCCGGACGTGGTCGCCATCCGAGACCAGGACCGCTTGCTCGATGACGTTTTGGAGCTCGCGCACGTTTCCGGGCCAGTCCCGCGCCTGGAGCGTCTGGATGACGAGTTGCGAGAGCGCGAGCGATGGGCGCCCCAGGCGTTCGCAGGTGGCGTCGACAAACGCCTTGGCGAGCATGGGGATGTCGTCCTTGCGCTGGCGGAGCGGGGGCACGCTGATGGGAAAGACGTTGAGCCGGTAGAAGAGGTCTTCCCGAAACCGACCGGCCGCGACGTCCCGAACCAGGTTCCGGTTGGTGGCGGCGATGACCCGGACGTCGACCTTGAGGGTCCGGTCGCCCCCCACGCGCTCGAAGGTCCCGTCCTGGAGGACGCGGAGAAGCTTGGCCTGCAGCTCGGGAGATAGCTCCCCCACCTCGTCGAGGAACAGGGTGGCTCCGTCGGCCAGCTCGAAGCGCCCCCTCCGCAGTGCCAGCGCGCCGGTGAAGGCCCCCTTCTCGTGCCCGAACAGCTCGCTCTCCGCGAGGGTGGGGGGCAGGGCGGCGCAGTTCACCTTCACGAGCGGCCGGTGCTTGCGGGGGCCGAGCGCGTGGATCGCCTCCGCCACCAGCTCCTTTCCCGTGCCCGTCTCTCCCTGGATGAGGACGGTCGTGTCGGAGGGAGAGACCTGGCGGATGCGGAAGTGCAGGTACTTCATGGGGTCGCTCTGGCCGAGCAGCTCCCCCGAGCCCTCCACCGCCTGGATCTTCTCGCGGTAGAAGGTGTTCTCCGCCTCGAGCCGATCCTTGAGCGCTCCGATCTCCAGGTAGGCCTTCTGGAGCGCCAGCTCGCCGAGCTTCCTCGCGGTGATGTCGCCGATGCTCCCGCGGCTCCCGGCGGGCGTGCCGTCCTCGAGGCGTACCGGGTTGCTCGCCTGGCGGACCCAGCGAACCTCTCCCTGAGAGGTTCGAAGGCGGTACTCGATCGGATCCTGGTCGGCACCCGCCAGGGCCACGCGCTGGTGATCACGCCAGGCGGGGCGGTCCTCCTCGTGGACGAGCTCCTCGAGCAGGCCGGGATTCGTGCGGAACTCTTCCGGAGGGTGACCGCTCAGGCGCGCGCAGGCCGGCGAGACGTACTCGAAGGTCCCGTCGGGTCGGCACCAGAACTCCCAATCGTGCGTGAAGTCGGCGACGGTGCGATAGCGGGTCTCGGCGCGTGCCAGTTCCCGCTCGATGCGGCGGCGACGCTGCAGCTGGACCACCAGCAGGGCGACGAGAAGCCCCTCGAGCGCCATCACCCCCAGCCCGAGGCCAATGGTCCGGCCGTGCTCCTGCCACAGGCTGGGAGGCCGGAAGAGCACGACGCTTCCGCGGGGAAGCCGGCGCTCGGGCAGGCCCCAGCGCTCGAGCTGGCGCCAGTCGAACATGGGAGCGAGCCCGGCGTCGGCCACGAGGGGAATGGACGAGGCCGGCTCGCCGCCGAGGACGCGCCGGCCGAGTTCCGCGGCAGCCTTCCCGGCGCGTTCCATGCTGACGAGCTCGCCGCCGAGGATCCCCGCGCCGATGTCCTCGTAGATGACGCCGAAGACGGGCCGGCGGCTCGCCGCCGAGATCCGCGTCACCGGGGTCGTGTCGAGAAAGTCGCGACCGGTGGCGTCCTGCAGGAGGCTTCCGAAGAGAACCAGGTCCTCGTCCGGGATCTGCGCGAGTCGCGCCTCGATCTGATCGAGGGACAGGTCGTTCAGATACGCGAACTCCACCCGCTCGGCGAAGCGCTCGAAGATCTTCCGCCCCTGTTGCGCCTGGGCGCGCTCGTATGGGCTCGCGCCGAGCACGACTTGGATGCGTCGCGTGGCGGGATACAGGGCGAGCATGAGCTCGACGGTCGGGGGCGCATTCTGCGGCGGCAGCGCCCCGGTGAGATCCGGGCGGTCCGCGCGGGCGGCCTCGACGGTGCGCCGGGGAACGTAGCAGCTGACGATGGGGACTCTGGGCAGGAAGCCGCGCGCGACGACGAATTCCAAGGCCGCGGGGCCGACGGCGACGACCAGGTCCACCCTCCGCGAGGCGTACTTCTCGCGGTAGAGCGCGAGAAGTGCGTCTTCGTAGGCCTTGCCCGAGAAGCGGTCGAGTCCCGTGTACTCGCTGTAGACGTCGACCTTGGCTTCCTGTTGGAGGCCTTCGCTCAGGGCGACGCTGAGCTCCCGTAGCCCGGCCACGTCCTGGGAGATGGAGTGGAGGATCACGACCGCCGGGCGAGCCGCCTCCGCCGAGCCCACGCCCGGTGTTGCGGCGATGGCGATGGCGAGGAGCAGGCCGCGCGGGCTCAAGGGGTCCTTCCGGCGTGGGGGCGCGTGATCTAACGGTGTCGGCCGCGCGTGGCTAGCGGAACGCGAAGACCGCTTCGACCCCGGCTGTGTAGGTCAGCTCGCCTTCGGCGACGGGCACCTCCTGAGGCGCCGCCTCCACGGCGAGGGTCCGGCGCAGCGGCCGCGGGGCCGGCCCCGAGCTTTCGTAGATGGAGAGAACCTCTCCGAGCTCGACTCCCGCAGCCTTCGCCAGGGCCTCGGCCTTGGCTCGGGCAGACGCGTAGGCGACCCGCAGCGCCCGAAGCTGCTCGGCCGACGGGTCTTCGCGATCCATCTGCAACGAGCCGACGAGATTCGAGCCAGCCTGGGTCACGCGCTCCAGGACCCCACCGAGCCTGGACAGGTTGCGCACCCGAACCTCAACGGTGTTCGAAACGCGGTAGCCGGTGATCGGGCCTGGCTTCCCGTCCTTCCAGGCGCGCTCCATGGAGACGTTGTACTGGCTCGTCCGGATGTCCTTGGGCGACACTCCTTCGGCGGCCAACGCGTCGAGAACGGCGCGCATCCGGCGCGAGCCCTCCGCCGTAGCGGCCGACACGGTCGGGCCCAGAGCCTCCACGCCCACGGACACGATGGCGATGTCCGGCTGCGCCGAGACCCGGCCCTCGCCGGTGACCCGGATGGACCGCTGCGTCGCAGGAGCGGCCGCATCGAACCCCGCCGCGAGTGCCGAGGGCGAGGGGGAGAGGGCGAGCGCGAGAGCCGCGGCGGCCGCGGCCGCGTGGAATGGGACGTTCATGGCATTGCCTCGGTCGCGGCGAGTCGCGCCGCGGACGGTGAATGATGGCAGAGGCGATGCGATGCGGGAAGAACCGAAGCCGCGCCCGCCCGCCTCGCCGCCCCGGTGAGCGCGTCCCGATGTCGCGCTCGGCGTGCGCGGCGCGTCCCCGGAGGCCGACGAGGGCGCGAGCGATCGAAGGGGCGGCTCTCCGCCAGCGTCGCGATCCCGTGCTCGCTCCGGGCACGCTCGGTCGGAGGGCGAAGCGGGGGGCCGCCGGCGCCTGCACCTGATGTGGCATGCTCGAGGCCCGGGTGCTTAAGATTCGAGCCCTCGAACGCGGTGGTGACCGAGAAGGGGAGAGTGTCGATCCCGGCCAAAGTCCTCCGCAGCCTCCTCGCGGCGTCCCCTCTTGACCGTGGTCTTCCACGGGTTCTGGGGTTATCAGGGACCCGAGATGCATCAGCAGATGATCCAGTTTCTCAAAAACCTCAGCATCGGAGGCGGCCTCCTCGCCAGCTATGCTGCCGGACCGGGCTCGCTCATCGTCGACGCCCGTTCGTCTCCGCCCGTCTCGTGATGCGCTCCCAGGCGGAGGGAGCGGGTGGAGCCGTCCGGCAAGAGATGCCGATGACGAGACGGACACTCCGCAAGGTTGCAATGCCGCGGTTGCTCTGCGGGTCGTGAACGCAACAGGGTTCTCAGGGATGAACGCCATGACGGAACGTACAGTGAAAGACATCGTCGTCCCCGTGCGCACGAGCGACGGTGCGGGGGTCCAGCTGAAGCGCAGCATCGCAACGCCTACCCTCGACCACCTGGACCCGTTCTTCCTGTTCGATCACTTCGGCTCGGAGAACCCCGAGGACTACATCGCCGGGTTTCCGATGCACCCGCACCGGGGCATCGAGACCATCACCTACATGCTCGATGGGGACGTCACCCACCGCGACAGCATCGGAAACGCCGGCACCATCGGCCCAGGCGACGTGCAGTGGATGACGGCAGGGCGTGGGATCATGCACGAAGAGATGCCGCACGCGGGGCCGAAGCGTCTCGACGGCTTCCAGATCTGGGTGAACCTACCGAGGACGCTGAAGATGACCGCCCCGAGGTACCAGGACGTGCCCGCGGCGAGGATCCCCGAGGTCGCCGTGCCGGGTGGTGGCAAGGTGCGCGTCGTCGCCGGCCGCGTGGAGGGGGTCCCGGGTGCCGTCCGGGAGATCTACGCGGATCCCACGTACATCGACGTGGCCCTGCCGGCGGGGCAGACCTTCGAGCAGCCGGTGCCCAAGGGGCACACGGGCATCCTCTACGTCTTTCGAGGAGAGGTCACGGTCGGGGGCGCCGGTGCGCAGCATGGCCGAACCGTGGCGTCTCCCCGGCTCGCCATCCTGAGCGACGGCGAGGTGGTGCGGGTGCACGCAGGCGCAGCACCGGCCCGCTTCCTCCTGCTCTCGGCCCAGCCGCTCCACGAGCCCGCGGTGCGGTACGGCCCCTTCGTGATGAACACGAAAGAGGAGATCGCGCAGACCCTCGAAGAACTCCGCAACGGGACGTTCATCCAGCCGTGAGCCGAAGAGGCGGAGCCGTGCCGTGCGCCCCCAGCCGGGCTCGGAGAGACGGGCGCGCCGAACCCCCTCTCGGACTCGGGCGCGGGGCAGGCCGCTAGAGCTCGAAGTCTCGCCGAGCCATGGCCCGTTCCCACTTGGTCTCGTAGTCGCCATCGAATACAAGCGCCGGGTCCGCCGCAACGGCGATCCAGGCGCCCGCTTGAATCTCTCGCTCGAGCTGGCCGGGACCCCATCCGCTATAGCTGAGAGCCAGGAGTGCCCGGCGGGGTCCCTTGCCCGAGCCCAGGGCCCGAAGGACGTCGGCCGTCCCGGTCACGGCGACCCCGTTGCCGACGATCGTGGTCTTCGGACCGCGAAAATCGGGTGTGTGGAGAACGAACACGGTCCCGGGCCCCACCGGCCCTCCGTAGTGGATGCGCAGGGACCCGCTCATGCCCTCGTGCGAGAGCCCCAGCCGGTCGAGCAGGCTGGCGATGGGGACGTCCTCGAAAGGGCGGTTCACGATGATGCCCATGGCGCCGCTTGCGTCGTGCCGGACCATGAAGATGACGGTGCGGGAAAACCGTGGGTCCGCCATGCGAGGGGCGGCGACGAGGAGGTGCCCGGCGAGCCCCTGCTGCTTCGCGCCCCCTGCCGCGGGGCCCGAGGCCGGCAGCGCGAGCGCGAAGGCGCCGACCAAGGCCCCGATGGAGGTGATCCGTCGCAGAGGCAAAGTCAGTCCGAGTCACCAGAGCATAAGCGATCGGTTCCGGGACCGCACACGGCGGCGCACCGCTTTCTCCGGTTCCGGCTGCCCTTCCCTGCGGACGCTTGTCCCGGAGATGCGGCAGCCCACGCGGTTTCAGATCTTCGAGGTCGGATCGCAGCGAGCCACGCTGAGGTCGATGGGAAGGGAGGGCTGGGCAACGCCGGACTCAGGGACGGGGCCGGGACGCGGGGAGGCTCGGAGGACTTGCCCGCCAGAAGGGTCCGCTCCTGCCCGGACGCCGCGCGGGAGCCCGCCCCTCCGCCGAACGCCGCCGGGGCGACGGAGTCGAGGCGCCGACTCGGGGGCGAGGGAGAGCTTGTTCTCCGCGAGGTCTTCGGTGGCAGCCGCGGCAGAGGCGCCCGCGGGTGAGGTGCATCGCTCTCGCCCCTTGCGAGGCGTGGCCTGCACCGCGCAAGATCCAGCGACGTAGCAGAGGGGCGGACCCCGGCGCCCGGTCCCCGTCGGGAGAGCTGACAAGGAGTGCGTGATGAGCCACTGGTCGCGGGCTGTGCTCGGATGCGCCCTGCTCGGGCTTGCGGGTTCGGCCCGGGGACAGCTACCGGACGGCGCCCGTGCTGCCGTGCTCATGGCGAGCCGCTACGAAGTGCTCCCCAACCTCGTGTATCGCGTGGCGAGCGGTCGGGAGCTCAAGCTCGACGTTTACCGACCGCGAGAGGCGACCGGTCCAGTCCCCGTGGTCCTTTTCATCCACGGGGGCGGGTGGGTAGCTGGCAACAAGGAGGCGGCCGCGTTGCTGCTCCTGCCCTACCTGGCGATGGGCTGGGCCGCGGTCAACGTGGAGTACCGCCTGGCCGAGGTCGCGCCCG
>Ga0335069_10004226_pt1 | contig 21405 bp, 17 predicted proteins | sample Lox_Sample_11_FD_206714 | JGI IMG/M metagenome (GOLD analysis project Ga0335069, IMG submission 206714) | Soil microbial communities from Loxahatchee National Wildlife Refuge, Florida, United States - Lox_Sample_1.1 | ecosystem: Environmental > Terrestrial > Soil > Wetlands | place: USA...
GGTTGTGAATAGCTCGAACGACTCGCGCTTGTATTCCTGCTTCGGGTTCTTCTGCGCGTAGCCGCGCAGGTGGATGCCCTGGCGCAGGTGGTCGAGCGCGGCGAGATGGTCGCGCCACAGGCGGTCGAGCGTCTGCAGCATGATCGAGCGTTCGAACGCGCTGAACGATTCGCGGCCGACCAGCGCGACCTTCCCTTCGTATTGCTCGTCGGCGGCGGTCGTCACGGCTTCGAGAATCTCGTCGGCGCTGATCGACGACGATTCGTTGACCATTTCCTGGATCGCGAGATCCAGTTGCCAGTCGTTGCGCAGCGCCTCCTCGAGCTCGGGGACGTCCCACTGCTCCTCGATGCTGCCTGCCGGCACGAACTGGCGCACCACGTCGGCGATCACGCTGTGGCGCATCGCGCCGATCGTTTCGGTAATGTCGTGCGCTTCGAGCAGCTCGTTGCGCTGCTGGTAGATGACCTTGCGCTGATCGTTCGACACGTCGTCGTATTCGAGCAGCTGCTTGCGGATGTCGAAGTTGCGCGCTTCGACCTTGCGCTGCGCGGATTCGATCGAGCGGGTGACGATGCCGGCTTCGATGGCCTCGCCTTCCGGCATCTTGAGGCGATCCATGATCGCCCGCACGCGATCGCCCGCGAAGATGCGCAGCAGCGGATCGTCGAGCGACAGGTAGAAGCGCGACGAGCCCGGATCGCCCTGGCGGCCCGCGCGGCCGCGCAGCTGGTTGTCGATCCGGCGCGACTCGTGACGCTCGGTGCCGATGATGTGCAGGCCGCCCGCGGCCTTCACCTGCTCGTGCAGCGTTTCCCACTCGTCGTGCAGCTGCTGGATGCGGCGCGCCTTCTCGTCGGCCGGGATCGACTCGTCGGCCTCGATGAAGGCCGCCTGCTTCTCGGCGTTGCCGCCGAGCACGATGTCGGTGCCGCGGCCCGCCATGTTGGTCGCGATCGTGATGCGCTTCGGACGGCCCGCCTCGGCGACGATCGCCGCCTCGCGCGCGTGCTGCTTCGCGTTCAGCACTTCGTGCGGCAGCCCGGCCTGCTTGAGCAGGTGCGACAGCAACTCGGAGTTCTCGATCGACGTGGTGCCGACCAGCACCGGCTGGCCGCGCTCGTAGCACTCGCGGATGTCGCGGATCACCGCGTCGTAGCGCTCCTTCGCCGTCTTGTAGATCTGATCCTGCTTGTCGATCCGCTTCGGCGGACGGTTGGTCGGGATCACGACCGTCTCGAGACCGTAGATCTCGTTGAATTCGTACGCTTCGGTGTCCGCCGTGCCGGTCATGCCCGACAGCTTCGCGTACATCCGGAAATAGTTCTGGAACGTGATCGATGCGAGCGTCTGGTTCTCGCTCTGGATCTTCGCGTGCTCCTTCGCCTCGACCGCCTGATGCAGGCCGTCGGACCAGCGGCGGCCCGCCATCAGGCGGCCCGTGAACTCGTCGACGATCACGACTTCACCGTTCTGCACGACGTAGTGCTGGTCGAGATGGAACAGCGTGTGCGCGCGCAGCGCCGCATACACGTGATGCATCAGCGTGATGTTCTGCGGCGCGTACAGGCTCTCGCCGTCACCGATCAAGCCCCATTCTGACAGCAAGCGCTCGGCCTTCTCGTGGCCCGATTCCGTCAGGAACACCTGACGCGACTTCTCGTCGAGCGTGTAGTCGCCCGGCTTCTCGACACCGGTGCCGTCCGCCTTCTCCTCGCCGATCTGGCGCTCGAGCAGCGGCGGGAGCGCGTTCATCCGCACGTACAACTCGGTATGATCCTCGGCCTGGCCGGAGATGATGAGCGGCGTGCGCGCCTCGTCGATCAGGATCGAGTCGACTTCGTCGACGACCGCGAAGTTGAGCGCGCGCTGCACCCGTGCGTCGGTCTCGTAGACCATGTTGTCGCGCAGGTAGTCGAAGCCGAACTCGTTGTTCGTACCGTACGTGATGTCGGACCCGTACGCCTGCTGCTTCTGCTCGTGCTCCATGCCCGACAGGTTGATGCCGACCGACAGCCCGAGGAAGTTGTACAGGCGCGCCATCCACTCTGCGTCGCGCTGCGCCAGGTAATCGTTGACCGTCACGACGTGCACGCCGCGGCCCGACAGCGCATTCAGGTAGACCGGCAGCGTCGCGACGAGCGTCTTGCCCTCGCCGGTGCGCATTTCGGCGATCTTGCCGTAGTGCAGCACCATGCCGCCGATCAGCTGCACGTCGAAGTGGCGCATCTTCAGCACGCGGCGGCTGGCCTCGCGGCAGACCGCGAAGGCTTCGGGCAGCAGCTTGTCGAGCGACTCGCCGGCCGCGACCCGCTGACGGAATTCGTCCGTCTTGCCGCGCAACTGGTCGTCTGTCAGCTTCTCGATCTGCGTTTCGAGCGCATTGATCGCCGCGACGGTCTTTTGATATTGCTTGACGAGCCGCTGGTTGCGGCTGCCAAAAATCTTCTGGAGAAAACCGGTTGTCATCGGATCGGATCCTGCGTCGTTGCACCGGCGCCCCGGACGCCTCACGCGCCCCGACGCCCGAGCCTCGGCGGCTTAGCGTGTAAGTGAATTCAAACGTCGAATTTTAGCACGCGAGCCAACGCGCGCCGGAGACATCGGCCGCAAGGCCGGCCCGCGCCGCGCCGGCCGAGCCGGCGAGAAAGCGGGGAACGCGCACCGCGCCGGGGTACAATCGCCGTTGATATCTATGCGCGAGCCGCGCCCGACGATTGCCTCGATGACCCGATTCACCCAGCGTTACAGCCCGCTCGGCCCCGCCCGGCCGCAAGCCGCGTCCGAGGTGCTCAGACGCACCGACGCGTTCGCCGCGCTGCGCGCCGGCGTCGAACAGGTCGCCGCGCTGCAGCGCGACCTGTCCGCATTGCTCCCCGATTACCTGGCCAATCACGTCGAGCCGGGCTTCATCAAGGAAGGCGTCCTGACCCTGTTTGCCGCGCACAACGCGCTGGCCGCGCGGTTGCGGCAGGTCGAGCCACGGCTGCTCGCGGATCTCCAGCAACGCGGCTGGCCGGTGGCGACGCTCAGGGTTCGCGTGCGTCCGCAGGCAGCGCCCGAGCCGCCGCACGTCAAGGAGGCGCGCATGTCGCCGGCGGGCGCGACCGCGCTGCGCGAACTGGCCGACAGCCTCGAACCGTCGCCATTGCAGGCGGCGCTCGCCCGAATGGCCGCGCGCCACGGCAAGACGCCGCGCTGATTCCCCCCGGCTTCGGCCGCCACAAGGCGAAAAAAAAGCGACCCGATGGTCGCTTTTTTCATAGGTGCGCCGCGCTCGGCCTTCAGGCGAAGGCCGTCTGCGTATCGAACGCGAAGCCGCTGGGCGCGGACTGCGGATCGTCGAACGTCACGATCTCGTAGGCGTCCTTCTGCGCGAGCAGCGCGCGCAGGAGCGCGTTGTTGAGCCCGTGCCCGGACTTGTAGGCCGTGTACGACGCCAGGAGCGGATGACCGACCACGTACAGATCGCCGATCGCATCGAGCATCTTGTGCTTCACGAACTCGTCGTCGTAGCGCAGCCCGTCGTTGTTCAGGATGCGGTACTCGTCGAGCACGATCGCGTTGTCCATGCTGCCGCCGCGCGCGAGGCCCAGCTCGCGCATCATCTCGACCTCATGGGCGAAACCGAAGGTGCGCGCCCGCGCGATCTCGCGCACGTACGAGGTGTGCGCGAAGTCGATCTCGAGCTCCTGCCCGGTCTTGTCCACCGCGGGGTGGCGGAAGTCGATCGTGAACTTCAGCTTGAAGCCGAAATACGGGTCGAGCCGCGCAAACTTGTCGCCTTCGCGGATCTCGACCGGCTTCTTGACCTTGATGAACTGCTTCGGCACATTCTGCTCTTCGATGCCGGCCGACTGGATCAGGAACACGAACGACGCAGCGCTGCCGTCCATGATCGGGATTTCCTCGGCGGTGACGTCGACATACAGGTTGTCGATCCCGAGGCCCGCGCACGCGGACATCAGGTGCTCGACGGTCGACACGCGCGCACCATCCTTCTGCAGCACCGACGCGAGCCGCGTATCGCCGATCGACATCGCCGAAGCCGGGATGTCGACGGGAGTGGGCAGGTCGACTCGCGAGAACACGATGCCCGTGCCCGGCGCGGCCGGACGAAGCGTCAGTTCGACCTTGCGGCCCGAGTGCAGACCGATGCCCACAGTCTTGACGATCGATTTGATGGTGCGCTGCTTCAGCATGATGATCTTCTTCTTGATTGAAAATATCAATCAAGAGTTATATTTGATAGGGGCCATTATAGCGCAATTCCCTATTCAACGTCGTTTGAAACTGCGTAGCAATGTGTTTCCGACAATTACCCGCGTCGATACGGGACGGGCCGATGCCCGGAACGGAGGCGTTTCCGGTCATCGGCCCGTGTTACGACTGCCCTGCGGCCGATGCATGGCGTTGCCTGCAGGCAACGGCGCATCGCGCAATCAGGACTTCAACGTCGCGAGCACACTTGCCGCATCGCTCACTTCGAACTTGCCCGGCGCTTCGACGGCCAGCGTCTTGACCACACCGTCGTCGACCACCATCGCGTAGCGCAGGGAGCGAATCCCCATGCCGCGCGCGGACAAATCCTGCGTCAGCCCCAGCGCACGAGTGAAAGCCGCGCTGCCGTCCGCCATCATGCGCACCTTGCCCGCGGTGTGCAGATCACGTCCCCAAGCGCCCATCACGAATGCGTCGTTGACGGACACGCACCAGATCTCGTCGATGCCCGCCGAGCGCAACGGCTCGGCATGCGCGACGTAGCCCGGCACATGCTGCGCCGAACAGGTCGGCGTGAAAGCGCCGGGCAATCCGAAGATCACCACCCGCTTGCCCGCCGTCTGCTCGCGCACGCTGCGGGCGTTCGGCCCCAGCGTGCAACCTTCGCGCGCGTCGTCGTCGATAAACTCGAACAGCTGCGCGTCGGGCAGCGCGTCGCCCACTTGAATCATGCCTGGTCCCTCATAGCGATACGGTTTCCTGCGCGTTACGGACAGCACGATCTCTCCCGCTTCGCCGATGCGAAGAGGGCATCTCTCCCGGCCCGGCATCGCGCACGACGCGGCCTGTCGAGGTCCGTTGCATCCGTCACGCCGGCTTCCCCGCGGCGGCGCCGCCGCGGCTTCGCCTGTTCGTGCCTCAGTCGGCCTGCTTGCGCAGGAACGCCGGGATGTCGTACGTGTCGACACCCTTTTCCTGCAGCGCTTGCACATGCGACGCCGCGGTTTCGCGCGAGTTGCGCCACACCGCCGGCGTGTCGAGCGCGCCGTAGTCGGCGGTGCTGACCTGATGCGCCGGCGCGTAGCTGTGCGTGCCCACGCTGACCGGCTGGTTGTCGGTGCCGGTGCGCAGCAGCGTCATCGGCGCCGACTGCTGCTTCTTCACCTCACGGCCGAGGCCCGTCGCCACGACCGTCACGCGCAGCGCATCGCCCATCGCGTCATCGTACACCGCACCGAAGATCACCGTCGCGTCCTCGGCTGCGTAGCTCTTGATCGTGTTCATCACTTCGCGCGTTTCCGACAGGCGCAGCGAACGGCTCGACGTGATGTTGACCAGCACGCCGCGCGCGCCCGACAGATCGACGCCTTCGAGCAGCGGGCTCGCCACGGCCTGTTCCGCCGCGAGGCGCGCGCGATCGACGCCGGCGACCGTCGCCGTGCCCATCATCGCCTTGCCCTGCTCGCCCATCACCGTCTTCACGTCTTCGAAGTCCACGTTGACGAGACCGTCGACGTTGATGATTTCCGCAATGCCGGCCACCGCGTTGTTCAACACGTCGTCCGCGCACTGGAAGCACTTGTCCATCTCGGCGTCATCGCCCATCACGTCGAACAGCTTGTCGTTCAGCACGACGATCAGCGAATCGACGTGATCCTCGAGTTGCTGCGAACCGGCTTCCGCGACGCGCATCCGCTTGCCGCCTTCGAACTCGAACGGCTTGCTGACGACGCCAACCGTCAGGATGCCCATTTCCTTGGCGATCTGCGCGACCACCGGAGCGGCGCCGGTGCCGGTGCCGCCGCCCATGCCAGCCGTGATGAACACCATGTGCGCGCCGCGCAGGCCGTCGGCGATGCGCTCGCGCGCCTCTTCGGCCGCCGCGCGGCCCATTTCCGGCTTCGCACCGGCGCCGAGGCCGGTGTTGCCGAGCTGGATCACGGTCGGCGCGCGCGAACGCGACAGCGCCTGCGCGTCGGTGTTCATCACGATGAAATCGACGCCCTGCACGCCACGGTTGATCATGTGCTGCACGGCATTGCCGCCAGCGCCGCCAACGCCGACCACCTTGATGATGGTGCCGTTGGTTTCCGTTTCCAGCATTTCAAATTCCATTATCGCCTCCGTCAAGAAAGATGCTGCTACTCGGCCATTTTTCGGCAGGAGATCGGGCAACCTCCTGCCGCGCCGGCCGCCGACACCGGCGCTACTCTCATTTCGTCAGAAATTGCTCAGAAACCATTCCTTCATCCGCGAGAAGATCTGTCCCGCGGAACCGGACTGCACCGCGACCTTGCGGCCGCGCATGCGCTGAGCAGACCCTTCCACCAGCAGGCCCATCGCCGTCGAATAGCGCGGATTGCGCACGACGTCGGCCAGGCCGCCCGCATATTCCGGCGCACCGATACGCACCGGTTTCAGGAAAATATCTTCGCCGAGCTCGACCATGCCCGGCATCATCGACGCGCCGCCCGTGATCACGACGCCGGAGCTCAGCAGCTCCTCGTAACCGGATTCGCGCACGACCTGCTGCACCAGCGAGAACAGTTCCTCGACGCGCGGCTCGATCACCGCTGCGAGCGCCTGGCGCGACAGCGTGCGCGGACCGCGCTCGCCGAGCCCCGGCACCTCGATCATCTCGTCCGGATCGGCAAGCGCCTGCTTCGCGACCCCGTAGCCGACCTTGATGTCTTCTGCGTCGGGCGTCGGCGTGCGCAGCGCCATCGCGATGTCGCTCGTGATCTGATCGCCCGCGATCGGAATCACGGCCGTGTGGCGGATCGCGCCTTCCGCGAAGATCGCGATGTCGGTCGTGCCACCGCCGACGTCGACGAGGACCACGCCGAGATCCTTCTCGTCCTCGGTCAGCACCGACAGCGACGACGCGAGCGGCTGCAGGATCAGGTCGTTCACTTCGAGGCCGCAGCGGCGCACGCACTTGACGATGTTCTGCGCGGCGCTCACCGCGCCCGTGACGATGTGCACCTTCACCTCGAGGCGGATGCCGCTCATGCCGATCGGCTCGCGCACGTCCTCCTGACCGTCGATGATGAATTCCTGCGTGAGGATGTGCAGCACCTGCTGGTCGGTCGGGATGTTGATCGCCTTGGCGGTCTCGATCACGCGCGCGACGTCGGTCTGCGTCACCTCCTTTTCCTTGATGGCCACCATCCCGCTCGAATTGAAGCTGCGGATGTGGCTGCCGGCGATCCCCGTGAACACGTTGGTGATCTTGCAGTCGGCCATCAGCTCGGCTTCCTCGAGCGCGCGCTGGATCGACTGCACGGTGGCCTCGATGTTCACCACCACACCTTTTTTCAGACCTTTCGACTCGCTCTGGCCGAGGCCGATCACCTCATAGTGGCCTTCGCCCTTCAGTTCGGCGACGACGGCCACCACCTTCGACGTGCCGATGTCGAGGGCAACCAGCAGATCCTTGTAGTCTTTGCTCATATAGAGTGCTCTTGCGTGTGATGTCTTGTTACTGCTTGCGCTTGTCGGTGTCAGTCAGGAATCGCATGCCCGCCGCGCGGATCGCGAACCCGTTCGGGTAGCGCAGGTCCGCATACTCGATGTCGCTGCCCCAGCGCTGCGTGACGGCGGGCCACGCGGCGACGAGACGCTGGGTGCGGTCGAGCAGCGTTTCGCTGTTGCGCTCCCGTCCCAGCTCCACCTGCATGCCGTTCGACAGCTTCACGGTCCACGCGAAACGCGACGACAGCGTCACTTCGTCCGGCGTCGCCTTGAGCGGCGCGAACCACTTCGTGAAGTCGCGATACCGCCCGACGACTTCCTTCGCGCTGCCTTCCGGCCCGTCGAACGCGGGCAATGGGTCATCCAGCTCGCCCTGGTTCGCCGTGAACAGCTCGCCGTCGACGCTCACGAGCTGATCGCTGCCCCAGGTCCCGAGCGGTTTGTACTCTTCCAGCGTGACAGCCAGCGCATTCGGCCACACGCGGCGCACGCTCGCGTGGCGCACCCACGGCATCTGCTCGAACGCGACGCGCGCCGCATCAAGATCGACCGTGAAGAAATTGCCCTTCAGGCGACCGACCACACCCGCGCGCACGGTCGGCGCGTTGATGTGCTCGACGTCGCCGTCGATCTTGATCTCGCGCAGCACGAACGTCGGGCGCTGGATCAACCAGTAGCAGCCGGCCGCCGCCAACACGAGCAGCAGCAGCGCGTACAGCGTGCTGGCGGCTAGGTTGAGCTGGCGAGCGTTGTTCCACATGACGTTTTCCGTTTCTGCTTCAATCGTTGAGCGTGAGCGACAGTACCTTGACCACCAGCTCCCGGTAGCTGATGCCGACCGCGCGCGCCGCCTTCGGCGGCAGCGAGTGATCGGTCATGCCCGGCGCGGTGTTCACCTCCAGGAAGTACGGCCTGCCGGCGGCGTCGAGCATGAAATCCGCTCGTCCCCAGTCGGTGCAGCCCAGCACGTCGAACGCGCGCCGCGCAAGACGCTTGAGCTCCGTTTCCTGCTCGGCCGGCAGGCCGCACGGGATCAGGTACTGCGTGTCGTTCGCGATGTACTTCGCGTGATAGTCGTAGAACTCGCCGGCCGGCACGATCTTGATCAGCGGCAGGTCGAGATCCGCGGCGATGCACGCGGTGTATTCGCCGCCGCCCTCGATGCTCTTCTCGACGATCACGATCCGGTCGTGCTTCGCCGCCTCTTCGAGCGCGGCCACCAGCGCGTCTGCCGCCTTCACCTTCAGCACCGCGACGCTCGAGCCTTCGCTCGCCGGCTTCACGAACAGCGGCAGGCCGAGCTTCGCGACGATCTCCGGCGCGCGCGCGGCGTAGTCGTCGCCGCGCATCACCGTTTCGAACGGCGGCGTCGGCACGCCGGTCTGCTGCCAGACCAGCTTCGTGCGGAACTTGTCGAGGCCAAGCGCCGAGCCCAGCACGCCGCTGCCCGTATAGCGAATGCCGTAGAAATCGAGCGCGCCCTGAATCTGGCCGTTTTCGCCGTAACCGCCGTGCAGCGCATTGAACGCGCGCGCGAACCCTTCATCCTTCAGCGCCGACAGCGGCCGCTCGGCCGGGTCGAACGGATGCGCGTCGATGCCCGCGTCGCGCAGGCCCTGCAGCACGAGCCGGCCCGAATTGAGCGACACCTCGCGCTCCGCGGACTCGCCGCCGAGCAACACTGCCACCTTGCCGAAACGTTTCGGATCGATCCCGCTCATGTCATCCCTTCCGTTGCATGTTCTGCACGAGCTTCGCCGGCACCCCGCCGATCGAGCCCGCGCCCATCGTGATCACCACGTCGCCGTCCTGCGCGACCTTCGTCAGCGCGTCCGGCACCTCGTCGACCGATGCGACGAACACCGGCTCCACCTTGCCCGCCGCGCGCAGCGCGCGCGACAACGCGTCGCCGTTCGCCGTCGCGATCGCCACCTCGCCCGCCGCATACACCTCGGTCAGCACCAGTGCGTCGACCGTCGACAGCACGTTGACGAAATCGTCGAAGCAGTCGCGCGTGCGCGTGTAGCGGTGCGGCTGGAACGCCAGCACGAGGCGGCGGCCCGGGAACGCGCCGCGCGCGGCCGCGATCGTCGCCGCCATCTCGACCGGGTGATGACCGTAGTCGTCGATCAGCGTGTAGCTGCCGCCGCCCGCCGCCGGCACGTCGCCGTAGCGCTGGAAGCGCCGCCCGACGCCGTTGAATTCGGCGAGCGCCTGCTGGATCGCGTCGTCCGCGACGCCGAGATCCGTCGCGATCGCGATCGCCGCGAGCGCGTTCTGCACGTTGTGCAGGCCCGGCATGTTCAGCACCACCGGCAGCGGCGCGCGCCCTTCGCGGATCACGGTGAAGTGCATCCGGCCGTCGCGCGCGTCGATGTTCTCCGCGCGTACCTGCGCGTCCGCCGACAGGCCGTAGCGCACCACCGGCTTCGAGATGAACGGGATGATCTGCCGCACGTTCGGATCGTCGACGCACACGACCGCGCTGCCGTAGAACGGCAGGCGCTGCGTGAATTCGATGAACGCCTGCTTGAGCCGCGCGAAGTCGTGGCCGTAGGTGTCCATGTGATCGGCGTCGATGTTCGTGATGACTTCGATCACCGGATACAGGTTCAGGAAAGACGCGTCCGACTCGTCGGCTTCCGCGACGATGAAGTCGCCCGTGCCGAGCCGCGCGTTCGCGCCGGCGCTGATGAGGCGCCCGCCGATCACGAAGGTCGGATCGAGCCCGCCCGCCGCCAGCACGCTGGCGACGAGGCTCGTCGTCGTGGTCTTGCCGTGCGTGCCGGCGATCGCGATGCCCTGCTTGAGACGCATCAGCTCCGCAAGCATCACCGCGCGCTGCACGATCGGCACGCGCCGGTGCCGCGCGGCCAGCACTTCGGGGTTGTCCGAGCGCACCGCGGTCGACACGACGACTGCATTCGCGCCCTCGATGTTCGCCGCGTCGTGGCCGATCGCGATCCGCGCGCCGAGCGCCGCGAGCCGGTCGGTCACAGCGTTGCGCGAAATGTCGGAGCCGCTCACCTCGTAACCGAGGTTGACCAGCACTTCCGCGATGCCGCTCATGCCGGCACCGCCGATGCCGACGAAATGAATGTGTTTGACGATATGTTTCATTGCTGTCCTTCCAGGTTCGCGCCGGCCACCGCCGCGCAGACGCGCGCGACTTCGTCGGTGGCGTCAGGCTTCGCCAGCGAGCGCGAACGCTCCGCCATCTCCGCGAGCGACGCCCGCGACTGGCTGCGCAACCAGTCGGCGAGCAGTTCGGCCGACAGGTCGCGTTGTTGCACCAGCACCGCAGCACCCGCATCGGCGAGGAAAGCGGCATTGGTCGTCTGATGATCGTCGACGGCGTACGGGAACGGCACGAACAACGCCGCCACGCCCACCGCCGAAATTTCCGACACCGTCATCGCGCCCGAGCGGCAGATCACGAGATCCGCCGCCGCGTACGCCGCGGCCATGTCGTCGATGAACGGCACCAGCTGCACGTCGCTGCCGTACGCTAGACCGGCCGCGTCGTAGTTCGCCTTCAGCGTGCCGATATGCTTCGCGCCGGCCTGATGCACGACGCGCGGCCGCTGGTCCGGCGCCAGCATCGCCAGCGCGCGCGGCACGACTTCGTTCAGCGCGGCCGCGCCGAGGCTGCCGCCGACGACGAGCACGTTCAACGCGCCGTTGCGCGCGGCATAGCGTGCTTTGGGTGGCGCCGTGCGCGCAAGTTCCGCGCGAATCGGATTCCCCGTCCATTCGGCGTTCGGCAACGCGTCGGGAAACGCGACCAGCACCCGTTTCGCGAGCTTCGCGAGCAGCTTGTTCGCGAGCCCGGCGATCGAATTCTGTTCGTGCAGCACGAGCGGACGGCCGGACAGCGCCGTCATCACGCCGGCCGGGAACGTGATGTAGCCGCCCATGCCGAGCACCACGTCCGGCTGCACCCGGCGCAGCACGCCGAGGCTCTGCCAGCACGCGCGCAGCAGGTTGAACGGCAACGCGAACCTGGTCTTGAGGCCCTTGCCGCGCAAGCCGCCGAACTGCACGTATTCCATCGGGATGCCATGCTTCGGCACGAGCGTCGCTTCCATCCCGGAGCGATTGCCGAGCCACACGACGCGCCATCCCTGCGCCTCCATCCGGTGCGCGACCGCGAGCCCCGGAAACACGTGGCCTCCGGTGCCGCCTGCCATCACCATCAGCGTGCGCTGCACCGCAGTCATACCTTTCCTCCCCGCATCGGGCCAACAAGATCAATGTTCCGGCCGCGGCCGACGCGCACGGCCACGCCCGCTTCGTGCGCGAAGCGGGCCGGCGACGAAATCGTTTGCCAACGCGGAAAAATCATACTGTTCCTCCGCGCATCAACACCCGATTTTCATAATCGACGCGCAGCAGCACTGCCAGCGCGACGCAGTTGAGCAGGATCCCCGAGCCGCCGTAGCTCACGAGCGGCAGCGTCAGGCCCTTGGTCGGCAGGAGCCCGAGGTTCACGCCCATGTTGATGAAGGTCTGCGCGCCGAACCAGATGCCGATGCCCTTGGCCGTCAGCCCGGCGAACGTGCGGTCGAGCGCGAGCGCCTGGCGGCCGATCTCGAACGCGCGGCGCACGATCCAGTAGAACAGCAGGATCACCACCATCACGCCGACGAAGCCCAGTTCCTCGCCGATCACGGCGAGGATGAAATCGGTATGCGCTTCCGGCAGGTAGTTCAGCTTTTCGACACTGCCGCCGAGGCCGACGCCGAACCATTCGCCGCGGCCGAACGCGATCAGCGAGTGCGTGAGCTGGTATGCCTTGCCCTGCGCGTAGCGCTCGTCCCACGGATCGAGATACGCGAAGATCCGCTCGCGCCGCCACGGCGACAGCCAGACGAGCAGCGTGAACGTGCCGACCGCAGTCGCGACGAGGCCGCCGAACAGCTTGCCGTTCACGCCGCCGAGGAACAGCACGCCCATCGCGATCGCGGCGATCACCATGAATGCACCCATGTCCGGCTCGAGCAGCAGCAGCATGCCGACGATGCCGACCGCGAACGCCATCGGCAGGAAGCCCTTCGCGAAGCTCTGCATGTACTCCTGCTTGCGAACCGTGTAGTTCGCCGCGTAGATCGTCACCGCGAGCTTCATGATCTCAGACGGCTGCATGTTGGTGATGCCGAGCGGAATCCAGCGGCGTGCGCCGTTCACGCCCTTGCCGAGGTGCGGGACCAGCACGATCACGAGCCCGACCAAGGCGATCAGGAAGAACTGCGGCGCGTACTTGTCCCAGGTCGACACGGGCATGCGGAACGTGATCACCGCCGCCACGAACGCGACGCCGAGCGACACGACGTGGCGCAGCAGGAACGCGTAATCGTGATACGACGCGTATTTCGGCGAATCCGGCATCGCGATCGACGCCGAATACACCATCACGACGCCGAGACCGAGCAGCGCGATCGCGATCCAGAGCAGCGAATAGTCGAAGTCGAGCATCCGCGAGCGGCTGGGCCGCGCGCCGTTGACGACGCTCGCGAGCCCGCCCGTCGCGGCCCGCGTGGCCGACGCGACGCGGTCGCCAGCGGCGTTGCCGCTGGCGTCGCGCTGACCATTGAATCGGGAGACGAGGCGATCCGACCAGTTCATGGCGTCGTTCCTTTGTCGAGGGCGAGATCCTCCACCGCACCACGGAACACGTCCGCGCGGTGGGCGTAGCTCCTGAACATGTCAAAGCTCGCGCAGGCCGGCGACAGCAGCACGGCGTCGCCCGGCTGCGCGAGCGCGCTCGCTGCGCGCACCGCCGCTTCGAGCGTGGCCTGATCGACGAGCGGCACGCCGGTCTCGGCGAGCGCCTCGCGGATCGCCAGCGCATCGCGGCCGATCAGCATCACCGCGCGGCACCAGCGCGCGACCGGCGCGGCGAGCGGCGCGAAATCCTGCCCCTTGCCGTCGCCGCCGGCGATCAGCACGATCCGTTGCGCGAGGCCGTCGAGCGCGGCGACCGTCGCGCCGACGTTCGTGCCCTTGCTGTCGTCGACGTAATCGATGCCGTCCAGCGTTGCGATGACCTCGACGCGGTGCGCCTCGCCCCGGTACTCGCGCAGCCCGTGCAGCAGCGGCGCGGCAGGCAAGTCGATCGCGCGCGCGAGCGCGAACGCGGCAAGCGCGTTCGCCGCGTTGTGCAGGCCGCGGATGCGCAGCGCATCCGCCGGCATCAGCCGCTTGAGCGCGATGTCCGGCGGATTCGCCGCTTCGCGCTTGCGGCGCCGCGTCGGCACCGGCAGGTCGGCCGCGTCGCGATCCACCGCCTCGACCAGCCACGCGATGCCGTTGTCGCGAGACAGGCCGTAGTCGCCGTCATGCACCGGCTCGTTCAGGCCGAACGTGACCGCACGCGGTGCGCCGGCCGCCGCCGCGGCGGGGGTGAACCGCATCACCGCCGCGTCGTCGCGGTTCAGCACGCGCGTCGTCGTCGCGCCGAAGATCCGGCCCTTGGCCGCCGCGTAGGCGTCGATGCTGCCGTGCCAGTCGAGGTGGTCCTGCGTGATGTTGAGGATCGCGGCCGCGTCCGGCGCGAAGGTCCGTGCCGTTTCGAGCTGGAAGCTCGACAGCTCGAGCACCCAGACGTCGGGCAGCGCGGCGTGATCGATCGCGTCCGCGAGCCGGTCGAGCATCGCCGGGCTGATGTTGCCGGCCACCGCGACCGTCTTGCCCGCGCGCTCGCAGAGGAGCCCCGTGAGGCTCGTCGTCGTGGTCTTGCCGTTGGTGCCGGTGATCGCCAGCACCTTCGGCTGATAGCCGTTCGCGCCGAGCGCGCGCAGCGCCTGCGCGAAGAACTCCAGCTCGCCCCACACCGTGACGCCGCGCTCGCTCGCCGCGGCAAGCAGCGCCGCGAGATCGGGCGACAGCGGCGACAGGCCGGGGCTCACGCCGACGATCTCGACGCCGCCGTCGAGTAGCGCGGGCGAGAACGGCCCGCCGACGAATTCAGCGTCAACACCGGTGTCCTTCAGCGCAGCAAGGTTCGGCGGCGCCTCGCGGGTATCGGCAATGCGCAGGCGGCACCCGTGCCTCGCGCACCACCGCGCGATCGCGAGGCCCGATTCGCCGAGCCCCAGCACCAGCACCATCGGCCGTTGCCGATCTCCAAACATCTCGCCAGACATCTTTCGCACCTTTCCTTTACCGCAGCTTGAGGGTGGACAGACCGAACAGGCAGAGCATCAGCGTGATGATCCAGAAACGCACCACGACCTGCGTTTCCTTCCAGCCGGACAATTCGAAATGGTGATGCAGCGGCGCCATCTTGAAGATGCGGCGCCCCTCGCCGTAACGGCGTTTCGTGTACTTGAACCACGTGACCTGCAGCATCACGGAGAGCGTCTCCGCGACGAAGATCCCGCCCATGATGAACAGCACGATTTCCTGCCGCACGATCACCGCGACGGTGCCGAGTGCACCGCCGAGCGCGAGTGCGCCGACGTCGCCCATGAACACTTGCGCGGGGTGCGTGTTGTACCAGAGGAACGCGAGCCCGGCGCCGCCCATCGCGGAACAGAAGATCAGCAGCTCGCCTGCGCCCGGAATGTGCGGAAACAGCAGGTATTTCGAGTAGACCGAGCTGCCCATCACGTACGCGAACACGCCGAGCGACGCGCCGACCAGCACGACCGGCATGATCACGAGGCCATCAAGGCCGTCGGTCAGGTTCACCGCGTTGCTCGCGCCGACGATCACGAAATAGGTCAGCGCGATGAAGCCCCACACGCCGAGCGGATAGCTGATCGACTTCAGGAACGGCAGCATCAGGTCGGCGCGCGCGGGCAGCCCCATCGACAGGCCGCTGCGCACCCATGCCATGAACAGGTCGAACACGCGCACGTTGTTCGCCTCGGACACGCTGAACGCCAGGTAGACCGCCGCGAACAGGCCGATCACCGACTGCCAGAAATACTTCTCCCGCGACGACATCCCGCGCGGGTCCTTATGGACGACCTTGCGGTAATCGTCGACCCAGCCGATCACGCCGAAACCGAACGTGACGAGCATCACGATCCAGATGAAGCGGTTCGTCAGGTCGCCCCACAGCAGCGTCGCGACCGCGATGCCGATCAGGATCAGCACGCCGCCCATCGTCGGCGTGCCGGACTTGACGAGATGGGTCTGCGGGCCGTCCTTTCGCACGGCCTGCCCGACCTTCATCTGCGTCAGCTTGCGGATCACCCAGGGGCCGCACACGAGTCCGATCCCGAGCGCGGTGATGGTGGCCATCACCGCGCGGAACGTCAGGTATGTAAACAAGCGCAAAAAGCTTGCGTCGCCTTGCAGCCATTGCGCCAGTGCCAGCAGCATGCTTCCTTCCTTCTACTCAGTGAGCGGCGGGCGCGGCGCCCGCTGCGGATTGGTTCGTCAGCGCGTCTACCACGCGCTCCATCTTCATGTACCGGGATCCCTTCACGAGGATCGTCGCCTGCGCGCCATAGCCCGCGGCCAGCAGCGCCGGCACGAGCGCATCGACGCCGTCGAAATGCCGTGCCGCGCCGCCATACGCCACGCAAGCGTCGCGCGACGCGTCGCCAAGGGCGAACAGCGCGTCGATGCCGCGCTCGCGCGCGTACGCGCCGATCTCGCGATGGAACGCCGGCCCTTCGTCGCCGACCTCGCCCATGTCGCCGATCACCAGCACGCGCGGCGACGGCTGCGACGCGAGCACGTCGATGGCCGCACGCATCGAATCGGGATTCGCGTTGTAGGTGTCGTCGACGATGGTCGCGCCGGCCAGCTCGCCGGCAATCGCGCTCCGGACCTGCAGGCGGCCCTTGACCGGCTCGAACGCTTCGAGGCCCGCCTGGATCGCCGAAAGCCCGACGCCCGCCGCCAGCGCCGCGGCCGTCGCCGCGAGCGCGTTGCGCGCATTGTGCTCGCCGAGCGCGCGCAGGCGCACCGCGATGCGCCCGGCGGGCGTGTCGATCGTAAGCTCGCCGGCGGCGAGCCGCCCCGTCACCTGCGCACTCGTCTGCCGCTCGGCGTCATGCAGCGCGAAATCGACGATCCGGTTGCCGGTCGCCGCCACGCGCCAGATGCCCGCGTAAGCGTCGTCGGCGGGAAACACGGCGACGCCGTCCGGCGCGAGCGCGTGAATCACCGACGCGTGCTCGAGCGCGACGGCTTCGACCGTCGCCATGAACTCCTGGTGCTCGCGCTGCGCGTTGTTGACGAGCGCGACCGTCGGCGCGGCCAGCCGCGCGAGCACGTCCGTCTCGCCCGGGTGGTTCATCCCGAGTTCGATCACGGCGAGCCGGTGCGCGCCGTTCAGGCGCAGCAGCGTCAGCGGCAAGCCGATGTCGTTGTTGAAATTGCCGGCGGTGGCGAGGCATGCATCGGCGCCGACCGCCGCGACAAAGATCGACGCGATCATTTCCTTGACCGTCGTCTTGCCGTTGCTGCCCGTCACCGCGACGAGCGGCAGCGCGAAGCGCTCGCGCCAGCCGTGCGCGAGCGCACCGAGCGCCGCGCGCGTGTCGGCGGCCTCGATCGTCGGCATCCCCGCGCCGGCCGGGCCATGCGACACGAGCGCCGCGGACGCGCCGCGCGCCGCCACGTCGCCGATGAAGTCGTGCGCGTCGAAGCGCTCCCCTTTCAGCGCGACGAACAGGTCGCCGGGGCCGGCCGTGCGGCTGTCCGTCGACACCCGCTCGAACGTCACGCCCGCGTCGCCATGCACAGTCGCGCCGGGGATCAGGCGAGCGGCCTCGCTCAATGTGAGCATTGTCATTCGCCGCCCCCCTTGCCGTGCGTCGTGCGCGCCGCGAGCGCGAGCCGCGCGTGATCCTGATCGGAGAACGCGCGCTTCTTGCCCATGATTTCCTGCGTCGCCTCGTGGCCCTTGCCGGCCAGCACGACGACGTCCTCGCGCGCCGCCCCGCGCACCGCCTGCAGGATCGCGCTCGCGCGATCGTCGATGCGGCGTGCGTTGCCGGGCGCGTGCATGCCGGCCACAATCTGCTCGATGATGCGTTGCGGCTCCTCGCCGCGCGGATTGTCGCTCGTCACCACGACCTGATCGGCGAGCCGCTCGGCGATCGCGCCCATCAGCGGACGCTTCGTCGCATCGCGGTCGCCGCCGCAGCCGAACATGCAGACGAGCGAGCCGCCGCGCGCGTCGGCGATCGGGCGCAGCGCGTCGAGCGTCTTCTCGAGCGCGTCGGGCGTGTGTGCGTAATCGATCACCACTAGCGGTTCGTCGTTCTGCAGCCGGCCGCCGAGACGCTGCATCCGGCCGTTCACCGGCTCGAGCCGCGCCAGTTCGGCGAGCGCCGCGTCGAACGGGACGTCCGATGCGAGCAGCGTGCCGAGCACCGCGAGCAGGTTGCTGATGTTGAACGCGCCGAGCGTGCCGACCTCGACGTCCGCGTCGCCCCACGACGAGTGCAGGCGAAACGCGGTGCCGGCGGCGGTCGCCCGCACGTCGGTCGCGATCAGCTCGCGATCAGCGTCGGCGGCGACGGCCGTGTCGATACCGTATGCGATCGTGCGCACGCGCCCGGCCAGCTTCTCGAGCAGACGGCGGCCCGCCGCGTCGTCGCGGTTGACGATCGCGGCGCGCAGGCCGCGCCACGCAAAGAGCTTCGCCTTCGCCGCCTCGTAAGCGTCGAACGTGCGGTGGTAATCGAGGTGATCCTGCGTGAGATTCGTAAATACCGCGATGTCGAACGACGTGCCGTTCGCGCGCCCCTGATGGAGCGCGTGCGACGACACTTCCATCGCGACCGCCTGCGCGCCGGCGGCGCGCAGTTGCGCGAGGCTGCGCTGCAGCTGCGGCGCGTCCGGGGTCGTGAAACCGGTCGGCACGAGCTGGCCGGGCATCCCGCTGCCGAGCGTGCCGATCAGGGCGCACGGCTTGTGCAGCGCGGTCAAGGCCGCGGCAATCCACTGCGTGCACGAGGTCTTGCCGTTCGTGCCGGTCACGCCGACCGTCAGCATGCTGTCGCTCGGATCGCCATACCAGCCGCTGGCGATGTCGCCGGCCAGCTCGTTCAGCGCCGGCACCGCAAGCGCGGCGGGCGCGGCGTGCACCCCGGCGAAGCCATCCGGCTGATACAGCACGGCGGCGGCGGCGCGCGCGACGGCATCGGGAATGAAGACGCGATTGTCGGCCCCGTCGACCGCATACGCGACGAACACGTCGCCCGGGTTCAGGCTGCGCGTGTCCGCGTGCAGTTGCGCCGTGGGCGCCACATGCTCGCGCAGCCACGCAAGCGCGGCTGCGATTTGCTGGTGCGCCGGATGTGAACTGCGAGCGGCGCTCATCGAACGACTCCAGGAGAATTGCGTGTCGTGCTAGACACGATGATATGCTTCGCGCCGGTTGCGGCGGCCAGCTTTTGCGGCCCGGCCTGGGAAGGCGTGTCGCCGGACACGACGAGCTGCTTGACCGGCATGTTCGGCGGCACGTTCAGCGCGCGCAGCGCGTCGCCCGCGATCGCCGAGAATACAGGGCCGGACACCTGACCGCCGAAGTGGCTGCCCGCCGTCGGCTCGTCTACCGACACCGCGACGACGATCCGCGGGTTCGGCATCGGCGCCATCCCGACGAACGACGCCCGGTATTTCCGGGTGTAGCCGTGGCCTTCGTGCTTGTATGCGGTGCCGCTCTTGCCGCCGACGCGGTAGCCCGGCACGGCGGCGTCCGGCGACGTGCCGCCCGGCGCCACCACGGTTTCGAGCATCGCACGCACTTCGCGCGCGGTGACCGGCGAGAAGATCTGCGGACCCGTGACCGGCTGCGCGTTTGCGGTCTTGAAAATCGTCACCGGCATCAGCTCGCCGTCGTGCGCGATCGCCGTATAGGCGCGCGCGAGCTGGAACAGCGACGCCGACAGGCCGTAGCCGTACGACATCGTCGCCTGCTCGATCCGGCGCCAGCCCTTCCACGGGCGCAGACGGCCGGCCGCAGCCCCGGGAAAGCCGACCTTCGGCGCCTGACCGAGACCGATGCTGGTATACATATTCCACATTTCTTCGGGCTTCATCGTCATCGCGATCTTGGTCGCGCCGATGTTGCTCGATTTCTGGATCACGCCGCCCACCGTCAGCGTACCGAAACCCGAGTCGTCGGTGATCGGCGCGCCGTCGAGCACGTAATGGCCGTTGCCCGTCTCGACGAGCGTGTTCGGCGACACGCGGTGCAGGTCGAGCGCGAGCGACACCGTAAACGGCTTCATGATCGAACCCGGCTCGAACACGTCGGTGAGAATGCGGTTGCGAAGCTGCTCGCCCGTCAGGTGCGAGCGGTCGTTCGGGTTGTACGTCGGATAATTGACGAGCGCGAGCACCTCGCCCGTGCGCACGTCGATCACCATCGCCGCACCCGCCTTTGCGGCGAACTTCTCCACTGCGGCCTTCAGGTTCGCATACGCGATGTACTGGATCTTGCTGTCGATCGACAGGCCGATGTCCGTACCGTTGTGCGGCGGCAGCTGCTCGGCGACATCCTCGACGATATGGCCGACCCGGTCCTTGATCACGCGGCGCAGGCCGGGCGTGCCCTCGAGCATCTTCTGATCGCCCAGCTCGACGCCTTCCTGCCCCTCGTCCTCGACGTTCGTGAAGCCGATCAGGTGCGCGGTGATCTCGCCTTCCGGATAGAAGCGCTTGTATTCGTTGCGCTGGTAAACGCCGGGAATGCCGAGTGCCGCCACCTTGTCGGCGACGTCGATCGGCACCTGGCGCTTCACGTAGACGAAGCCCTTGTCCGCGGACAGCTTCGCGCGCAGTTCCTTCGGCGTCATGTCGAGCAGCTTGCCGAGCTGATCGACCTTGTCGGCGCCGAGATCGTCGGGCACGTCCTCGGGCACGGACCAGATCGCGCGCACCGGCAGGCTCGTCGCGAGCACGAGGCCGTTGCGGTCGAGAATCTTGCCGCGCGTCGCCGGCAGCTCGATCGTGCGCTGGTAGCGGCTTTCGCCCTGCTTCTGGTAGAACGCGTTGCCCGGCCCCTGAATCCAGAACGCGCGCGCGGCGAGCGCGACGAACGCCATGAACAGCAGGAACACGACCAGCTTCGAGCGCCACATCGGCAGATGCACCGACAACACGGGGCTCGACGTGAACTTCACGTTCTGACGCTTCGGCGACGGCTTCATTGCGCGCCTCCCCGGGCCTTGGCGGCCGTATCGGCGGATGCGGGAATCGGCGCGTCGATCGCCTTCGCGACGCCCGCCTGCAGGGTCAGATACTGCGTGCGGCCCGTCGAGATCGGCTGCATCTTCAGCGATTCGTCGGCGAGCTGTTCGATACGCGACGTCTTGGACAGCGCGCTCTGCTGATACTGAAGCTGCGCGTAGTCCTGCTGGAGCTGCCGCTCCTGCGATTGCGCGCGCTGCAACTGGATGAAGATCTGGCGTTGCTGGTTGCTCGAATTGACGACCGACAGCGCGCAGCCCATCACGATGATCAGAAGAAAGATATTGATGCGGCTCATGGCGTGACGCGCTCCGCGATGCGCATCACGGCCGACCGGGCACGCGGATTGGCAGCCACCTCCGCTTCGCCCGGGAACTTGCGGCCGATTATCTTGAGCGGGGGGCTCGGCAGATCGACCGCGCGGATCGGCAGGCGACGATCGACCGCAGGCACACTCGCGTGCGCCTGCATGAATCGCTTGACGATACGGTCTTCGAGCGAATGAAAGCTGATCACCACCAGCCGCCCCGCTTGCTCCAGCAACGA
>Ga0335069_10004227_pt1 | contig 21404 bp, 21 predicted proteins | sample Lox_Sample_11_FD_206714 | JGI IMG/M metagenome (GOLD analysis project Ga0335069, IMG submission 206714) | Soil microbial communities from Loxahatchee National Wildlife Refuge, Florida, United States - Lox_Sample_1.1 | ecosystem: Environmental > Terrestrial > Soil > Wetlands | place: USA...
CACCCAAGACCATGAAAACAGGGGAGGCGATCTGCTCGTTCTCGCGCAATGAAGGAAAGACAACTGCGGATCCCTCCACTCCGGTCGGGATGACAATGTTTTTGGGGTGCGGTCGGGATGACAACATGCGGAGGCCGGGCTAATTTTCAGGGCAGATTCTTCGACTCACCCCCCCCGAACTGAAAGGCGTTCGGGGCCCCGTTCGCTCAGAATGACAGCCAGTTTTGTGTTCCGTATTTCAGACTCGGGACACTAGTCGTAGCGCTCGAAGACGATCTGCTTGCGGTGCCAGCCGAAGCCGGTGAGTTTGTCGCGCACGCCGGAGACCATGTTATTGAGTCCGCAGATGTAGGCGTGGATGTCGAAGCGCAGCTCACTTGCGGGCGTGGCGGGATCGATGGCCGGAAGCGGCAGGGTCTGCCCCAGACGCGCGGCGCGCTCTTCCACGATGCGGGCGACGTGGTCCTGCACGTAGCCCCGCAGGCCCGTCCAGCTTTCGTCGGCGCGGCTGAGGGTGGCGAGATAGTGGAAGTTGGGATGTTTCGCGGCCAGTGCTTCAAACTCGTCGCGATAGTAGAGCTCGGTTTCGTAGCGCGTGCCGTAGACCAGCCAGATATCCCTGCCCTCGCTGCGGTCGGAGCCATCCTCGGGGAAGAGCCACTGGGTGAAGCCGCGCATGGGGGCGATGCCGGTGCCGGTGGCGATGAAGATGGAGTCCGTGAGGGGCGTGCGGAGAATGAAGTGCCCATGCGGGCCGTGCACCTTGACCGTTCCGCCGGGAGGCAGGTCAGTGAGGTCGGCGAGGTGGTTGGAGAAGAATCCGCCTTCCACGCGATTGACGCACAGATCGAAGCGGTTGCCGCGAGCGGCCGATGCGATGGAATAAGCCCGCGTCTGCTGTTTGCCCTTGGGGTCAGTGGCCAACGTGGAGACAAACTGCCCCGAGGTGAAGGGGAAACTATCCAGCTCGTCGATGACAAAGTCGAAGTGGAAGCATTGGGCGGTTTCTGAGATGCACACCTTGCGTTCGAGTCGGGCGGTATACAGCGTTCGTTCCAAGGCAAAATCCTGTAAGTGAAGAGGTCTGCAGCCCCGCAGAGGGCTCTCTCAAGTATTTCATGGCGCGGCGCGCCGCCGGCAAGCGGGGGAGCCTAAAAAAGCGTGCCCTGTTCAAGGGGCGCGATCAGGGCGGGTGAGTTGTTGCGCACGTTGCCCACCGCGTTGCCGACCTTCCACGCCGCCATCTCCTCCTGCGGGTAGGGGCGGAGCAGATCGACGGGCAGGCGCGCGGGATCGGCGGGCGCCATCCAGCGCTCAAAGTCGTCCGGCTTCACAATGACCGGCATGCGGTTGTGGAAGGGCTCCATCAACTCGTTGGGATCGGTGGTGATGACGGTGTAGGTTTCGAGGCTGGCGCCGGTGGATTTGTCTTTCCATCGGTCCCACAGGCCGGCCACCGCGAACAGGCCGCCGTGTTTGAGGGCGACGGCGAAGGGCTGCTTTGTTTTTGCGCCGAGGGGCTGCCACTCGTAGAAGCCATCGAGGGGAATGAGGCAGCGGCGGCGCTTGAATGCCTCGCGGAATGCGGGGCTGGTGGACAGGGTCTCGGCTTTTGCGTTGATGGTGTTGTAGGCGACCTTTGCGTCTTTGGCCCAGAAGGGCACCAGGCCCCAGCGCAGCAGCGCCAGTTCGCGCTCGCCGCTGTCGTCATTGAGCCGGACGAGGGGCTGGAAGCTCTGCGGGCAGACGTTGTAGGAGGGCAGGATTTCAAACGTGGTGGGAAGGCCTCAGCGATCTGCTGCTTGTCAGAGCGTCGATAGTAGCGTCCACACATGCTCGTACCTGCAGTTGTAGCACTTTCGCGTGCAATCGACAGCGAACAGGATCAGGCCACGGTGCTCGCATCCAGGGAGGCGGGAAGGGAGCACTGCGCCTGGATGGTGAGGGCCGAGGCCTGGAAGGCGGCATAGACGTTCTTCCAGTCGTAACCATGCTCGACGAGGGCCCGACCGGCCAGAGCGAGTTTCATGCGCAGCCTGGGGTCGGCGTATAACTGAAGGATTTTCCGGGCGGCCTCTTCGGCGTCGTGGTACAACAGGACGTCGCGGCTGGGAAGGGCCGCCACGCCGCCCAGTCCCAGGGACGAGGTCACGCAGGGCAGTCCCAGGGCAAGGTACTCGAGGACCTTGTTCTGAATGCCGGATGCCACGCGCAGGGGACAGACTCCGCAGAATGCGCCGTGCACGCCGTCGCGGATGTGCTCGATGCGCCCCGTCATCTCCACGCCCTGGTATTTCTCAAAGCTGCGACGCACGGAGGGGGGAGCGTTGCCGACGATGCGGAAGATGACCGGCGCCGCGGCGCGGACCCTGGGAAAGACTTCGCGCAGGAACCAGTGGCATGCATCCTGATTGGGCAGGCTCACCATGTTGGCGATGAATACGATGGCATTGCCGCCGTCTGCGGGGGGGGGGCGGAACGGCATGTGCTCCAGATCAGCGCCGTTGGGGATGACTTCAATGGGGCAGGTTTCATCGGGGTTGAGAAAGAGCCGATCGGAGTGCGACGTGAGCCAAACGCGGTCAAAGCGCCGCACGACATCGCGCTCGTAGCGTTCGAGGCGCCGCTGCTCGACGGAATAGAGCAGCTTTTTCCAGTCTCGATTGCCCGGCGTCTGGCGGATGCGCCGGTAGTTCATGGAGATGGCGTCTGTCATCTCGAGGATGCGGGGGATTCCGGCGCGTTCCAGATCGGCCTCGAGCGCGTATTGCCCGGCGCGAATGAGGTGGGCGAGAACCAGGTCGTGTTCCGCGACGAGAGAGCGCAGCGCGGAACGGAACGCCTCGCTTTCGTAATAGGCCAGTTGCAGGGGGCGTGTGCCGGGCAGCGCGCGCAGCGCATTGAGCCAGGACCGCCAGCGCGGAAGGTACACGCGATGGATGGACGCGAACATGCCGTCCGATGGCTCGGCATCCATCTCCTCGCGCGACTCGCACAGGCTGAGCAGGGTGAGGGTGAAGTGCTCGCTGAGCGCCCGGCACACATGCTGAATGCGGATGCGATCGCCGCCCACGACGGGATAGGGGAAGCGCGGGGTGAGCACGAGCATACGTTTCTTCAGCATGCGGCGCACTCCACCGGCCGGGCGGGCCCCACGGTCTGTTCGACCTCATTCCAGAAAGACTGAATCCTGCCCTGGATCGCATCGGGATGAAAGCGGCGCGCCTGGGCGCGTCCGCGATCGGACATGGCGTTGCGCAGGGGGGCATCGGAGAGGATGCGATGGAGGACCGCGGCCATCTGCTCGACCGCCAGCGGATCGAAGTAGAGCGACGCATCTCCGCCCACTTCCGGCAGGCTGGCGGCATCGCTGGAGGCGACCGGGACACCGCTCGCCATCGCCTCCAGCAGCGGAATGCCGAAGCCCTCGGCCAGCGAGGGCATCAGCAGCACGTCAGCCTGGCGATAGAGGGCGCGCAGGCTGGCGTCAGGCAGGTAGGGCAGAAACTCGACGGCATCCTCCACGCCCAGCGCCGCCGCGTGGGCTCGGAAAGTGGAGTGAAACGCGGGCTTCACGCCTGCGACCTTCATGCGGAGACTTGCAGGATGGGCCCGCGTGCGGCAGAGCGCGAATGCCTCGAGAGCGCGGAGAAGGTTTTTGCTGGGAGCTTCTCCGGCGACGGTGAGCACCATGCCGGCCTGCTCGCGCGGCGCCGCGGGCGCATCGAACCAGGCGGCATCGATACTTGCCGGGATGACGCGGATCTTCCGCTCGTCGACGTGGAAGCGCGCTGCAAGGCGGTCCGCGGTGTAGCGCGACACGGTCACGATCAGATCGGCGCGGCGGATGGCGTGCGGGGTCACCAGTCGCCGATACACGCGCCCGGCATTCTGGTACATGGAACGCGAGAGCGGAGAAGGTTCCATGTAGATGAGGTCGTGCACGATGAGAATCAGGCGCGTTTTCGCGGGCAGACGCAGGGGGGCGGTGTTGTAGGGTGCGATGAAGGTGTCGATGTTCCGTGCGCGCAGCAGGCGCGGAATCGAGAGCTGCTCCCAGAGCGGGTAAGTGCGCATGCCGCCGGCAACGATGCGCAGATCGGGATCGGATTCCCCGCTGGCGCAGAGACCCAGCAAAACGTGTTCGCGCCCGGCAATCAGGGCGCGCAGATAGCGTCCCATGCCGCGATAGTTCCCCAGGCTCATCCGGGCGTCGTAGGCCATGTGCATGAAGAGACTCACTTTCGGCAAGGCGTTGCGGCAACGCCGAACGTCCTGAAATAGATGAGGCTTGCGGCCTCCTGGCTGTATCGATCGCGGATCATGTGGAAAGCCGCGGATGCGAGTTGCGCGCCGAGGGAGCGATCCGCAATGAGAGAGCGAACGGCGGCTGCGATGGCGGGCGCATCGCCAGCCGGAAACAGCAGGGCGGCCTTTCCATCCAACGCAATTTCGCGATACACGGGCAAGTCGCTGAGCGCGCAGGGAAGGCCGTGCGCCATGGCTTCGAGCGCGACCAGGCAACTGCCTTCCGGGCCATGGGAGGGAACAATCAACGCATCGGCGTCCGCATAGAGGCGGGTGAGATCGGGATGATAGCCGCAGAACTCCACCGGCAGTCCCGACGCGAGCCGTTCGAACTCCGCGCGCATGGGCCCCTCTCCGGCGACGAGGAGGCCCACTTCGCCGGCGAGCAGGCGAATGGCCTGGAGAAGATCCGGAAGGCCCTTGTTGGCGGCCAGCCGGCCCACGAACAGGACGCGCCGCGCCGGGCGCATTGCGCGCGGCGGCATGCGCGGCGGGAGCAGCGGAATCCAGTTGGGGACCACCTGGCTCGGCACTGACGGCAACAAGGCGCGATGTTCCTGGTCAACTGTGGCGGACACGTTGACGACGCCGTGCGCCCAGCGCGCGCCGGCCACGTAGCCGCGCAGCGCAACGGCCCCGCGGGGAAGATGATGCGGGGTGATGAAGGCGCGGCACCCTGCCAGGCGAAGAGGGGCGAGAAGGAATGCCGACTGATATCCGCTGATGTGAACGGCATGCACGCGATGGCGGAGAGCCAGCCAGAGTGCGGCAAGGAGCAGCATGGGGTACTTGAGAAAGCGCTGCACTCCGCGGCCGAAGGGAGTGGGAAGGCAGAGGACCTCGACCCGGTTGGCCGCCAGTTGCTGCGCGAGTTCATGGTGCGCGCACACGGCAAACAGGCGGGCCCGGCCGGAGAGCAGGCCGGAGAGGCGGACGAGGTACACTTCGGCTCCGCCCATCACTGTGCCCGCAGAAACCAGGAGGATGCGGGCTGGGTCATGCCGCCACGCTCCTGCGGAAGATGATCCAGCGGATGCAGATCAGCATGTACGCCAGGGCGACAGCGCTGGGCGCCAGAAGACGGAGCCAGTCAGCAGTGATCCACCGCGCCGCGGCAATATAGGCGACCCCCACCGGGATGGCGAGGACGAACGCCGCGGCCATGCTGCGCAAGCGGTTCGAATACCACTGCGCCGAGGTGCTGTCGAAGATCGGCCCGGCCAGCACGATGCCCTTGAGAACGATGGAGACCAGCACATTGGTGGCGATGGATGCGAGGAGAATTCCGTCGAATCCCATGCGCCGGGAGAGGAGAACGCCGGTAAGCACATACACCGGCATTTCCAGGACGGGCAGCCAATAGCCGACCTCAAAGGCGCCCCTGGCCATGATGAAGATGTCGTCGACGATTTTCACCACGTTGAGGAAGAGGGCGATGCCGAACAGGGCGATGGATCTCGAACCGACTGCGGCATCGCGGCCAAACACCAGCGCAACGACAGCAGCGGCGGCGAACCAGAAGCCGAGCATGAGAACCGCGCCGATGACGCTGACAGCGAGTTGGGCGGTGACGTATTGCCCGCGCCGGTTCTCCGCGTGCTGACGCAGTTGCAGGCGCGCTACGGAGGTGGTGAGCGAAGCGGCAACCAGCCCGACCATGCTGAGCAGCGCGGCGGAGGCGTACTGGAACTTGGCATAGTCCTTGACCATGACAAGGGACGTGGTCAGCGACAGGATGATGAAATCGGACTGGTAGTAGGCCACGCCCGCGGCGCGCTGGAGGAGCACGTACCTGGCGCGGCTGCGCATTTCGCGCGCGGCATCGCGCCACGAGCCGGCGCGGAACTGCGGAAACGCGCGGCGGAATAAGAGCTTCAGCGCGGCGAACTCTCCCAGTGTAAGCACGGCGATGGTGGCCGGCAGCAGCAGGTAGTTGTTCCAGTGGAGCGCGAGGGCCAGGCCGATGCCGGTTTTCAGCAGGTAGCCGCAGGAAAACGTGTAGTTTACCTTGTCGAGCTGTTCGGCGGCATTGAGGTAGGCCTGGAAGTGAATGGCCATGAGCTGCACGAGGCCGGTGGCGGCGATGCAGCCCACGGTGCACGCGACGGTGGCGTAAGGCAGCGCACCGTGAACGAACCGCGCATACAGGGCCAGGGCCGGAACCAGGAGGATGGCGCCGGCGAGCGCGAGCCGCCTTACATCGTGCCGCAACGCCGAAACCATGGCGGAGACGCGCGAATGATTGCGTTTGAGGAGCGGCTCATAGAGCAGCGAGATGGCGGATTGGGAGAGGCCGAGTTCGAGCAGCGTGACGTAGAGCAGAACCTGGTTGCTGAGCGCATTGAGCCCCGTGAATGCGCCGCCCCAGTGCCGGTCGACCATGCGCAACTGCAGCACGGCGGCGATGAGGCGCGCCGAGAACAGCACGATCGCCGAGATCGCATTGGGCAGGTGCCGCGAGCGGAGTGCCGCGGGTTCCTCGGCGATCTCGATGACGGGCGCTTCGCTCATGCGGCTGATCCCTCCGGCAGGCACGCAGGCCGATTCCGGCATTCCATCGAATTCATGTTGCGGTGGCAGTTCATTCAGGCGGAAGAAGCCGGGCGGCGATGTGCGCCTTTCCGGCAGTTAGATGCGTCCGCGTGGTATTGCGCGAACGGAGGCCCGCCTCGCATACTACTTTGCGGGTGTTATACCCACCTTCATTTTGACTCACCGGAAAGGCTTTGCCCTTGGCGAAATCGAAAATTTATCCGGACGCCCCTTCCGCACTCGCCGGAGTGGTGGAGGACGGAATGACGCTCGCGGTGGGCGGGTTCGGCCTCTGCGGGATTCCGGAGGCCCTGATCGCCGCGCTGCGGGAGACCGGCAAGCGAGGCTTCATCGTGGCCAGCAACAACGCCGGCGTGGACGGCTGGGGGTTGGGTCAACTGCTCGAGAGCGGCCAGATTCGCAAGATGATCTCCAGCTACGTGGGCGAAAACCGCGAATTCGAACGGCAGTTTTTGTCCGGCGCACTTGAAGTGGAGTTTTGCCCGCAGGGCACGCTGGCGGAACGCATGCGCGCCGGCGGGGCGGGAATTCCGGGCTTCTACACGCGGGCCGGCGTGGGCACCATGGTGGCCGAAGGCAAGGAACATCGCGAGTTCGAGGGCCACACCTATATTCTCGAACGCGGCATTCGCGCCGATCTTGCATTGGTGAAGGCATGGAAGGGCGATGCGCACGGCAACCTCATCTATCGCAAGACGGCGCGCAATTTCAATCCGGGAGCGGCGATGTGCGGCCGAGTGACTGTCGCCGAGGTCGAGATCCTGGTTGAACCGGGAGAGCTCGATCCCGACCAGATTCATACACCCGGCATCTTCGTGCGGCGCATGGTGCACAATCCGCATCCTTCAAAGCGCATTGAGAAACGCACGACGCGAGAGGCGAACTGATGGCGTGGTCCCGTGAGCAGATGGCGCAGCGCGCCGCGCAGGAACTCGAAGACGGATTCTATGTGAACCTTGGCATCGGCATTCCCACCCTGGTGGCCAACTACATTCCCGCCGACATCCACGTTACTCTGCACTCGGAAAACGGCCTGCTGGGCATCGGGCCATTTCCCGCGGAGGACGAGGTGGACTGCGACCTGATCAACGCGGGCAAGCAAACCGTGACCGCGCTGCCGGGCGCGAGTTATTTTTCGAGCGCGGATTCGTTTGCGATGATCCGCGGCGGCCACATCAACCTTGCGATCCTGGGCGCCATGCAGGTGTCGGAGCGCGGCGACCTGGCCAACTGGATGATCCCCGGCAAGATGGTGAAGGGCATGGGCGGCGCCATGGACCTGGTGGCCGGCGTGCGCCGCGTGGTGGTGGTGATGGAACATACATCGAAGGACGGCGAGGCCAAGATTCTGCGCGCCTGCACTCTGCCGCTCACCGGCGCGGGAGTGGTCAACCGCATCATTACGGATCTTTGCGTTCTCGACGTGACCAGCGAAGGGCTGAAGCTGATGGAGCTCGCGCCCGGGGTGTCGCGCGATGAAGTGCAGGCCAGGACCGAGCCGAAGATCCACTGAGCGAAGTCAACGGGACTGGCGTGCCCGCGCCACGCGCGATTGGGTCTGTCGCTCCAGCTTTCCGCAGATGAACGCGCCGGCGGCGATGAGGCGATCGAGATCGATGCCGGTCTCGATGCCCATGCCGTCGAGCATGTAGACCAGGTCCTCGGTGGCGACGTTGCCAGCCGCGCCGGGCGCGTAGGGACAGCCGCCCAGACCGCTCACCGAAGCGTCAAAGACGCGGAGGCCGGATTCGATTGACGCATAGATATTGACGAGAGCCTGGCCGTAGGTGTCGTGAAAGTGGCCGGCGAGATGCTCCGCCGGGATGCGTTGCGCGACGGCGGCGATCATCGACATGGTGCGGGTGGGCGTGCCCACGCCGATGGTGTCGCCCAGAGAGATTTCGTAACAGCCGGCGTCAAACAGCCGCGCAGCAACATCGGCCACGCGCGCCGGATCGATGGCGCCTTCATAGGGGCAGCCCAGCACGCAGGAGACGTAGCCGCGCACGCGGATGCCTGCGGCGCGGGCAGCTGCAAAGACCGGCGCAAATCGCTCCAGGCTTTGGGCGATGGTGCAGTTGATGTTGCGCTGCGAGAAGGTTTCCGATGCCGCGGCAAAGACCGCCACCTCGGTTGCGCCCGCTTCCACGGCGGCTTCGAATCCACGCAGGTTCGGCACCAGCACGGGATACGTAACGCCCTCGCGCCGCGGCAATGCGCGCATCACCTCCACATGATCCGCCATCTGCGGAACCCACTTCGGCGAGACGAAGGCAGTCGCCTCGATGGTTCTCAGACCGGCGTCCGCAAGCAGGCGGATGAACTGAATCTTGGTTTCCGTGGCGACGTTTCGCGGTTCGTTCTGCAAACCGTCGCGCGGGCCCACTTCGACGATTCTGACGCGATCAGCCATTGCCGTTCTCGCTCACTTCCTCGCGGATGAAGTGCAGCAGCTCCACTCCTTCGCTCACCTGGTCACCCGCGGCATAGTGGAAGGACTGCACGCGCCCCGCTGCGGGAGCATGAATCGTGCACTCCATCTTCATCGCCTCCAGCACCATCAACGGAGTTCCCTTGTCCACGAGCTGGCCCGGCTGAGCGACCAGGGCGACCACGCGTCCGGGCATGGGCGCAAGCAGACTTCCCTCGCCCGCGTGGTGCTGCGCATCCACGTCGAGCGGATCGTCGAGCGTGAAGACGAAATGGCGTCCATTGAGGAAGACGTGACGATGCTCCGCGTTCACGATCACCGTAGCCTGCGCGCGCTGCCCGTCGACGGCCGCGCGAATCTCTCCATCGTCCACGCCTGGGCCGCTGACTTCAAATTGCCGCTGGCCGATCTCCATGCGATAACCGCTGCCGCGATATTCAATGACGACCGGGGTGGCGCTGCCGGAGCATACCAGGTTGATGGTGCGCCGATAACTCAAGTTCAGGCGCCAGCCATCGCGCGCCGCCCAGGGCGAATGCTCATCGGCCGCACTGGATGACTCGCGCTCGCGAAGCAGGACGTCGAGTGCAGCGATGAGGAAAGCGGTGTCCGGCACCAGCGAGTCTTCCGAGGCGATCCACCCGCGCTCCCGCTCGATGAGGCTCGTATCGAGGTGCGCTTGCGTGAACGACGGACTGGTCACGAGGCGCCGCAGGAACTCAACATTGTTGCCCACGCCGACGATCTGGTACTCGCCGAGCGCCTGCGCCATGCGCCGCACAGCCAGTTCGCGCGTCTCGTCCCACACAATCAGCTTGGCGATCATGGGATCGTAAAACGGCGTGATGCTGTCGCCCTCCTCGACGCCCGTATCGATGCGCACGCGCTGCGAAGCGGCCGGCGCGCGCAGATGCACGATCTTCCCGATCGACGGACGGAAATCGTGCGCCGGATCCTCGGCGTAGATGCGCGCTTCAACGGCATGGCCGCGCATGCTGAGTCGATCGGGCATCACGGGCAGCGGTTCGCCGGCGGCGATGCGGATCTGCCACTCGACCAGGTCGAGGCCGGTGATCATCTCCGTGACCGGATGCTCCACCTGCAGGCGCGTGTTCATCTCCATGAAGTGAAATCCGCCCTCGCTATCGAGGAGGAACTCCACCGTACCCGCGCCCACATAGCCCACCGCGCGCGCGGCACTGCAACCGGCCTGGCTCAGGGCCGCGCGGAGTTCGGGCGCGATCAGCGGCGCGGGCGCTTCTTCGATGACCTTCTGATGACGCCGCTGCACGCTGCAGTCGCGCTCAAAGAGGCTGATGACGTTGCCGTGCGTATCGCCGAAGACCTGCACCTCGACGTGCCGCGGTTCGACGAGGTACTTCTCCAGCAGGACCGAGTCGTCGCCGAACGAGGCCGCGGCTTCGCGCCTGCAACCGGCCAAAGACGCCGCAAACTGCTCACGCGCATCCACGCGCCGCATGCCCTTGCCGCCACCGCCCGCGTTGGCCTTGATCATGACCGGGTAGCCAATCGCATCGGCCTGCTGCTCAAGGAAGCTGGCGTCCTGGTTTGCGCCGTCATAACCCGGCGTGAGCGGAACACCGGCTTTGCGCATCAGTTCCTTGGCCGCGGCCTTCGAGCCCATGGCGCGAATCGCCGCTGGTGGAGGGCCGATGAATACGATGCCGGCCTGCGCGCATGCTTCCGCGAATGCATCGTTCTCGGCGAGGAATCCGTAGCCGGGATGAATGGCCTGCGCGCCGGTCTGTTTCGCAGCTTCGAGGATGCGGTCGATGTTGAGGTAGCTCTCGCGCGAAGGCGGTGGCCCAATGCGGACCGCGGTGTCAGCCCGTCGCGCGTGGCGGCTGCGCGCATCGGCATCGGAGTAAACGGCCACGGTGCGGATGCCCATGCGGCGGCAGGTCGCGATGATGCGGCAGGCGATCTCGCCGCGATTGGCGATCAGAATGGTATCGAACATTTGCGTCATGATTCCCGCGGCGCCCACGCCGGCCGGCGCTTTTCGAGGTATGCGCTCAGTCCCTCGTTCGCCTCGTCCTGCGCGCGGATGGCCGCGATACGTTCTGCCGTGTATTCGATCAGTTCCGGCGTGATGGGCCTGTCTGCGACCGTATCGATGAGATCCTTGGCGGCTTTCTGAGCCAGCGGGGCTCCGGCGAGCAACTCGTTGATGATCGCTTCGATGCGCCCATCGAGGCTGTCGGGCGCAACAATCTCGTGCACCAGTCCGATCTTCTCCGCCTGCGCCGCGGAGATGCGTTCCGCGGTTTGAAACAGGCGCCGTGCCCATCGGGCCCCGATGGCGCGCACCACGTAGGGGCCGATGGTCGCGGGGATCAGTCCCAGCCGCACCTCGGACGCCGCGAACCTGGCGTCGTGCGAAGCGATGGCGATGTCGCACGCGCTGACCAGGCCGAGGCCGCCACCAATGGCTGCGCCGTTGACGCGCGCGATGGTGGGCTTGGGCGAGTAGGCGATGGCGTGGAAAAGGTCGGCAAGTTCGCGGGCGTTGTCGCGGTTCTCGCCCGCACTGGCTTGGCCCTGCCGCTTCATCGATTCGATATCGGCGCCGGCGCAGAAGCTCTTGCCGCGGCCGGAGAGCACGATGACACGCGCATCTGTTTCCCGCGCCAGCGCGCGAAACGTGTGCGTCAACTCCCTGACCAGGTCTTCGTTCACAGCATTGTGCTGCGCGGGCCGGCTGAGCCATACCCAGGCCACGGGACCGCGCTGCTCGAGTTCGATGGTGCGATCGTCCATAACTCTCTACATGCGGAAGACGCCGAAGCGCGTCGGTTCCGCGGGCGCGTTCTGTGCGGCGGCAAGCCCCAGCGCCAGCGTGCGGCGCGTATCCAGGGGATCGAGGATGCCGTCGTCCCACAGGCGCGCGGTGGCATAGCAGGGATTGCCCTGCTCTTCATATTGCGCGCGGATCGGCGCTTTGAATTCTTCTTCCGCTTCTTCGCTCCACTGTTTGCCTTGCGCTTCCAGCGCATCGCGGCGCACGCGCGCCAGGACATTGGCGGCCTGTTCGCCTCCCATCACGCCGATGCGCGCGTTGGGCCACATCCACAGCAGGCGCGGATTGTAAGCGCGTCCGCACATGCCGTAGTTGCCGGCGCCGAAGCTGCCGCCGATGAGCACCGTAAACTTGGGCACGCGGGCACACGCTACCGCGGTCACCATCTTGGCGCCATCCTTGGCGATGCCGCCGTTCTCGTATTTGCGCCCCACCATGAAGCCGGTGATGTTTTGCAGGAAGACCAGCGGGATGCCGCGCTGCGCGCAGAGTTCGATGAAGTGGGCGCCCTTCTGCGCGGACTCCGAAAACAGGATGCCGTTGTTGGCGATGATGCCCACGGTGTATCCGCAAATGTGCGCAAAGCCGGTGACCAGCGTGCTGCCGTAGCGCTGCTTGAATTCATCGAGGCGGCTGCCATCCACCATGCGCGCAATCACTTCGCGCACATCGTAGGGCTTGCGCGTATCGGCCGGCACAATGCCGTAGATCTCTTCAGGATCGAAGAGCGGATCCTCGGGTTTGAGCTGCGGGCCGGCCGGTCGCGGGCGGTTCAGATTCGAAACGATGCGGCGCACCATGGCCAGAGCGTGGGCATCGTCTTCGGCGAAATAATCCGCAACCCCGGAGATGCGCGTGTGCACGTCCGCGCCGCCCAGTTCTTCCGCCGTGACCTCTTCGCCTGTAGCGGCCTTGACCAGGGGAGGCCCGCCAAGAAAGATGGTGCCCTGCTCCTTGACGATGACGGCCTCGTCGGACATGGCGGGAATATAAGCGCCGCCCGCCGTGCACGAGCCCATCACGCAGGCGATCTGCGCGATGCCTTTCGAGCTAAGGATCGCCTGGTTGTTGAAGATGGCGCCGAAGTGATCGCGATCGGGAAAGACTTCGCCCTGCATGGGCAGAAACGCGCCGCCGGAATCGACAAGATAGACGCAGGGCAGGTTGTTCTCCATGGCAATCTGCTGCGCGCGGAGGTGCTTCTTCACCGTGAGGGGAAAGTACGTTCCGCCCTTTACCGTGGCGTCATTGGCCACGATCACGCACTCGTTTCCGCTGATGCGGCCGATGCCGGTGACGATGCCCGCGGCCGGAACGTCGCCGCCGTACATGCCGTTCGCGGCCAGCGCCGACAGTTCAAGGAAAGGGGTGCCGGGATCGAGGAGAAGATCGATGCGCTCGCGCGCGAAGAGCTTGCCGCGCGACTTGTACTTGAGCCGCGCCGCTTTTGAGCCGCCCAGCGCGGCCTGCGCGGTCTTCTCCCGCAGTTCGCTCACGAGCGCCCGCATGCGCTCCATGTTGCCGCGGAACTCCTCTCCGCGGGTCTGTATCTGCGACGAAAGAACTGTCATGCGCTGGCCGCTCCTTACGCGGTCTCCTTGAACAGTTCGCGGCCGATGAGCATGCGACGAATCTCCGACGTGCCTGCGCCGATCTCAAAGAGTTTGGCATCGCGCCACAGGCGGCCGGTGGGATGCTCGTTGATGTAGCCGTTGCCGCCCAGCGCCTGGATCGCCTGGCCGGCCATCCACGTAGCCTTCTCCGCAGAATAAAGGATGGCGCCGGCGCAGTCCTTGCGGACGGATTCGCCGCGGTCGCAGGCCTGCGCCACGGCGTACACATAGGCGCGACAGGCGTGACAGGCAACGTACATGTCAGCGAGTTTGCCCTGCATGAGCTGGAACTCGCCGATGGGCTTGCCGAACTGCTTGCGCTCGTGAACGTAGGGGATCACCACGTCGAGGCAGGCGGCCATGATGCCGAGCGGGCCGCCGCACAGCACGAGCCGTTCGTAATCGAGGCCGGACATGAGCACGCGCACGCCGCCGCCCACGCGGCCCAGCACATTCTCCTCGGGGACTTCGCAGTCGTGAAAGACCAGTTCGCAGGTGCTGGAGCCGCGCATGCCGAGCTTGTCGAGCTTGGGTGAAGTCGAGAAACCCTTGAATCCTTTCTCGACGATGAACGCGGTGATGCCCCGCGAGGCGGCGGTCGGCTCGGTCTTGGCGTAGACGATCAGGGTGTCGGCGTCGGGGCCGTTGGTGATCCACATCTTGGCGCCGTTCAGCACGTAGCGGTCGCCGCGCTTGTCGGCGCGCAGGCGCATGCTCACCACGTCAGAGCCGGCCTCGGTTTCAGACATGGCGAGCGCGCCCACGTGCTCTCCGGAGATAAGCCTGGGCAGGTACTTGTGCTTCTGCTCCCTGTTGCCGTTCTTGGCCAGCTGGTTGACGCAGAGGTTGGAGTGGGCGCCGTAGGACAGGCCCACGGAGGCCGAGGCGCGGGAGATCTCCTCCATGGCGATGACGTGCTCGAGATAGCCGAGTTCGGCGCCGCCGAATTCCTCATCCACCGTGATGCCGAGCAACCCCAGGTGGCCGAGCTTGCGCCACAGGGCGCGCGGGAAATGGCCGTCGCGGTCGACCTTGTCGGCGATGGGCGCGATCTCATCCTGGGCAAAGCTGTGCGCAGTCTCGCGCAGCAGCGCGATGGACTCGCCCAGATCAAAGTTCAGACCTTTCACGTGCATCTCCTGCAGAGACGGTTGGAGGGCTGTCACGATCGTATGGATCTTACCTTTTTAGATGCGGCGCGCGAAGGGGTCGAACTTGCAGCGATCGATGGAGAAGTCTCCGGGCGCGGCATGTCCTGCTCCGGCAAAGACAATACACCGCCCGGCGCAAGTCCGTCCAGAATGAGCGAGTTCACCCGGCCCCCGGCAGTGCCCTGCGGAGGCGTGGCGATTTCCTTGAGGGCGCATGCACGATCCGTGCTACACTCGTTGGAGTCGTAGAATTCGATCCAGAAGTTCTTGCCTGTTCCGAGTAACCGCTCCCACACGCAAATACTTCCACATTGCGTTCGCGGTAATTCACATCAAAAGGAAAAGACATCATGGAACAAGGCACAGTCAAGTGGTTCAACGACGCGAAGGGTTTTGGTTTTCTGAGCCGTGAGAATGGCGAGGACGTTTTCGTCCATCACACCGCCATCCAGTCCAACGGCTTCCGCAGCCTGCAGGAAGGCCAGAAGGTCCAGTTCAACGTGACCAAGGGCCCCAAGGGCTGGCAGGCTGAGAACGTCACGGTTGTCTAAGCGCCGGCGGAAATAAGTCTGGAACAGCAAAAGGACGGCCCCCGGGCCGTCCTTTTTCGTTCAATGATGGAGCAATGAGGGCCGCAAGAAGCGAAGCCCGGCACGCTCGATTCAGGCCGCGGGCCGCATCTTTTTCCCGGTCGCAATCTCGGCCTCGGTGTGGATGCTGTCCGGATTGGATTCGCGTGTGCCGATGTACTGGAGTACGTCGTTAATGGAATCCTCAAAGCGCGAACCCGTCTTGTGGGTCATTTTCACGCCCTTTGAGACAAGCTGGCACACTTCAAAGCGGTTGATCCCCTGCGCAAGCGCGCGATGAATCTGGTCGGAACGCATGAATACTCCCGGTGTCCTGGTGAATTGTGCGTGGACTATGGAGCTCGTCAGGAGCGGAAAGGTGGCAGCCGCCGAGCAGGCGAGGCGAATGACAGACTCAATAAGGGGCTACCGGAGTCTACTTTCATCTTACGCTCATTTGCGGTGATCCCCTCGTAAATATTGGCGAATTTGCCGATGCCCGCATTTCGGAATTCCCCTAGTGGAGCAAACACTCACTTGCTCAGAGCGGCTGGCCCAGGCGCTTCTCAAGCAGCGCGCGGTAGGTGCGGCTGACGCGGGTGCGGGCTCCGTTGCGCAGCACCGCGTCGAACTCGCCGTGGGAGATGGGCTCCAGTTGCAGGATGCTTTCGATGTTGACGATGGCGGAGCGGTGCACGCGCACGAAGCGGCGCGGATCGAGGCGCTCGGCGAGTTCGTTGAGCGCGGCCCGATAGAGCAGCTCTTTTCCCGCCACGTGCAGGTTCACGTAGACGCCGGCGGCCTCGATCCAGTCGATGTCGACGACCCGGACAAAGCGCGTGGTGCCCCCGGCCTTGACCACCAGCCGGTCCCAGCGGCGGTCGGCGGCGGAAGGAGCCGTGGAGACCATCTTCATGACCCGCTGGCCGAATTCGCGCAGGCTGCGCTCGTCGAGGCGGGTCTTGACGCGACCCATCATGCCCTCGAAGCGCTCGTCGCTGAAGGGCTTGAGCAGGTAGTCGAGGGCGTTGGCTTCAAAGGCGCGCAGCGCGTGCTGGTCGTAGGCGGTGATGAAGACGGTCAGCGGCATGTCGGCGGGACCGATGGCATCGACCACGCCCAGGCCGTCGAGTTCCGGCATCTGCACGTCGAGCAGCACCAGGTCGGGCCGGTCATCGAGGATGGACTCGACGGCGGCCTGGCCATCGGCGGCCTCGAGGACGGCGCCCACCTGCGGATCGCGGCGCAGAAGGTCGATGACCCGCTGCCGTGCCGGAGCCTCGTCGTCCACCACCAGCACGCGTATGCTTTCAATTTCGGCCATCGTCTTCTCCCTGCAGGTGCAGCGGCAGCAGTACCTCCACGGTGGTGCCGCCTTCCGGCCGCCGACGGATGGTGAACGCATGCTGGCCGGGATAGAGGCCGGCAATGCGCTCGCGGGTCACGGTGAGGCCGAGCCCCGATCCGTTCTCGAGGGTCCAGCCGGGCGCCAGTCCCAGACCGTCGTCTTCCACGTCGATGATCAGATTTGCACCCACGGCGCGGGCCGCCACGGTGACGCACCCGCCCGAGATGCGGCGTGAAATGCCGTGGCGGATGGCATTCTCCACCAGCGGCTGCAGAAAGAGCGAAGGGACCGAGGCGTAGCGCACCTCGGGCGCCACATCGATCTCCACCAGAAGCTGATCGCCGAAGCGGATCTTCTGGATCTCGAGGTAGTGGTCGAGAAACGCGAGTTCCTCGGCCAGCGGAACTTCCTGGCGGTCCTTGGTCTCCAGCGACATGCGCAGCAGGTCCCCCAGGTGCTCGATCATGCTGCGCGTCAGGCGCGGATCGCGTTCCACGTGCGAGGAAATGGTGTTGAGCGCATTGAACAGGAAATGCGGGTCGAGTTGCATGCGCAGCGCGTTGAGGCGCGCCTGACTGTAGCTCTTTTCCATGCGCTCCAGGAGCAGTTCGCTGCTCACATAGCGTTCATAGTAGCGATAGGCCTGCAGGGCGCCGACGATCATCCAGTAGATGAGAACGCTCCAGATGAACCACCCCGGCGCCGACTTCAACATGTGCCCCGGACTCAATGCCGCCCATTTGATCTCGCCCATGGCGGCGCGCAGGAAGAAGAACACGTAGATATAAAGCGCGGTGAAGACCACGGATCCGGCAAGATGGGCCATGGCGCGGCGGCCGAACTGGCGGCCGGAATAGGGCAGGGCGTGGTCGGCCCAGAAGATCAGGGGGGTCACCAGTCCCCATGCCCACCACTGTGCGAGGGCTTGCTTCCAGCCCATTTCCGCCCACATGGGGAGGGCGAAGATGAGACCGACCACTGTGGAGCACAGCAGCAGGAGCGCCACGCGTCCCGGCCAGGATCGGGCCAGCGCGCGCCCGAACGGAAGCCGCGGAGCCTGCTCCACGGCGACAATGGATCCAGTTTCAGCAATGGTTGCCATAGTGACTCCCTGTGCGCGCGGCGACCGGATGGGCCCGCCCGGCGACAGCGTTTGGCCTCCGTGGAATCCAGCGTTTTGGTTGCACCGTATTATCCCTCTTTTCGAGCCCGGCGGGGTACAGCTACTCAAGCTTCCACAGCCGTCCCCCGCCTCCTTCCAGGCGGGCCGTGAACCAGGTGCAGGCAAGCCTGGTTCGCGGCGCGCGACGAAGACGCGGGCGGGAGCGCACGGCCGGTTAGTCGAGCGCGTAGAGATTCCCGTCCACGCTTCCCACATAGACCACGTTGTCCGCCACCACGGGGGAGGAGAGCCGGCAGTCCCAGGGATCGGGCATGGTTTCACTCGCCGGCTGCATACCGTGCAAGTGCCTGCCGCTGAAACGCCGCTCTCCTCCGGTCTGAAACTTCCATTGGACATGGCCGGATGCCGCATCGACCGCGTAGAAGTTGCCGTCGAAGGCGGCCAGGTAAACCAGTCCGCCGGCCGTGCCGGCGATGTAGACGGCGTCGCCGCTGACTGCGGGCGAGGCGATCAGCTGCCCGTCGGCGTGGAAGGTCCACTGGACGCCTTTGAGCTGCAGCATGCCCGGCGAGTCGTAGACGCCGGTATGCGCGGGGTTGCCGCGGAACGTCGCCGTATCCGCAGCGAACAGCAGGACGGCCCCCAGCAGGAAGATCATCAACGCCGTCACCCGCAGCGCAATCGCCACTGCCCGGGCGCGCCACAACTCCGACGGCTCGAACTCCGCCTCCGGCGAAACCTCATCGCAAGGAGTGACTCGTGCGTCTTGCATGCTTCCGAGCGTAGCGGCATCTTCCCCGCGCGTCGACAAATCCGTTGCCATCGGGACGCTGCAACTCACCAAGCGGACGGGCGGCGATGGCAGCATCGAACCCATGATGATGACCCGCAAGCGTAGCTCGTATCCCGCGCGTTAGCATGGAATCGGAGACCGCCCATGTTCACTTCCCGCCCCATCGGAAACGTCCGCAGCCCCTACGACGACACGAAATCCATCCCCAAAGGGCTCGGGGCGAAGCATGAGGCCGAAGGGACCCTTGAAATCTCCGACGAGTTCGGGGCCGGCCTCGCCGACATCGAGGGCTTCTCGCACCTGTTCGTGATCTGGGAATTCGACCGCTCCCCGGACTTCGAGCTTTTCGGCATTTCACCGGCGGACGGCCGTCCGCACGGGGTGTTTGCGACGCGCTCTCCGCGGCGGCCCAACCCCATCGGCCTCACCGTGGTCGAACTGCTCTCGCGCAACGGCAACTCGCTCCGGGTGCGCGGCCTGGACATGCTCGACGGCACGCCCATCCTCGATCTCAAGCCCTACATGTCCAGCATTCCCGCGGAGAAGCTGCGCCGCGGCTGGCTGGCCGAGGCCGAAGCCGCCCGCCATTGAGTTCCGCCGGGCCCCCACCGCTTTCCGCCGTTGTTGATGGGCTGTTAGGATAAAAAGGCATATCTCCGGCCCGACTCGACGCAGCCGGCCGGACACATCTGACAGCAGCGAAAGAGGTAAACGTGGCCAACACCACCAAGATCGAAGACACCGAAGAACGTAAAAAGGTAAAGCGCGCCGCCCGCAAGAAGGCCGCCCCCAAGGCCAAGCGGACCACTCCGCGCGGCTCGAACAAGAAGAAGGTCAAGAAGCTGGCGCGCGGGCAGTCGAAACGGTAAAGACAGCCTCTAGCTGCTAGCCTCTAGCTGCTTGCTTCGAGCACGGTCTTCCAATCGCCCGGGCAAGACAAGCTAGAAGCCGGCAGCTAGAGGTTTGAGCCGAAGGCTCCTCTCCCTTTATCAATCCGTCAAATTCCATTATGTTCTGAACAGGTCCCCCTCCAATGGAACAGGTTTAGATCAAGAGGAGAGCTGCCCTGCCCAGCCAACTGGTAGCGCGCAAATCCATCGACAAGCTGATTCGCGAGTCAGAAGAACCCGGCCAGGCGCTGAAGAAGACGCTGGGACCCTGGTCGCTGACCGCGCTGGGCATCGGCGCCGTAATCGGCTCCGGCATCTTCACCGTCATCGGCACCGCCATGGCGGGCCAGCACTTCGATCATCCGTCGATTGAAAACACGCCCCTGATTCACTGGATGATTTACCACTCGGGCCTGCCGGGGCGGCCGGGAGCGGGTCCGGCTCTGGCCCTGTCGCTGGTCTTCGTGGCCATCGTCTGCGCGTTCACGGGGCTGTGCTACGCCGAGCTCTCCTCGATGATTCCCATCGCGGGGTCGTCCTACACCTACACCTACGTGACCATGGGCGAACTGGTGGCGTGGATCATCGGCTGGGACCTGATCCTCGAGTACGCCTTCTCGAACATGAGCGTCAGTGTCGGCTTTGCGGCGCACGTGGTCGACCTGCTGGACTGGTTCGGGGTTCATCCCTCGTTGCGATGGATCTCGCCCGCTTATTTGCCCACAGGGTTGCAGGACCTGGCCGGGAATAACCTGTACGATCCGGGCTGGCACTTCGGGTTCAACTTTCCCGCGTTCCTGATCGTCATGATCCTGACCGTCATCCTGGTGCGGGGCATTCGAGAGTCGGCGCGGACCAACAACGTCCTGGTGCTGGTGAAGATGGTCGCCATCCTGGCGTTCATCTTCGCTGCCGGCAGCTTCGTCAAGCCGCACAACTGGCATCCCTTCATGCCCAACGGCTGGAGCGGGGTGCTCACCGGCGGCTCCATCATCTTTTTCACCTACATCGGATTCGACTCGGTCTCGACCGCGGCCGAAGAGTGCCGCAACGCGCAGCGCGACATGCCCATCGGCATCCTCGCCACCCTTGCCGCCTGCACCGTGCTCTACGGCGGAGTGGCCATCGTGCTCAGCGGCATTGTGCCCTGGCAGTCGGTGATGGGCGACGCGGCGCCGGTGGTGAACGCCCTGAAGCGGCTGAGCCTGCTGCAGGGCGGCCACGGGCTGCACTGGGTGCGTTTGATCGTGCTGATCGGCGCCATGCTGGGCATGATCTCATCGATTCTGGTCTTCCAGCTTGGCCAGGCGCGGGTGTGGTTCGCCATGTCGCGCGACCGGCTGCTGCCGCGCATCTTCGGCGTCCTCCATCCGCAATTCCGGACTCCGGCGTTTGCGACGTGGGTGGCGGGATTCGTGGTCGGCATTCCCGCCGGCCTGCTCGACATCGGCACCGTCTCCAACCTGTCGAACATCGGCACGCTGTTCGCCTTTGTGCTGGTGTCGATCGGGGTGTTGGTGCTGCGCCATCGCGAGCCCAATCGCCATCGCGGCTTCCGCGCGCCGTTCGGCCCGCTGTTCCCGTTGCTCAGCATCTTCTTCTGCATCCTGCTGATGATGGGGCTGGAAGTGCTGACGTGGATGGCGTTTTTCATCTGGCTGGCCATCGGCCTGGTGATCTATTTCTTCTACAGCCGGCATCGCAGCGAGTTCGCAAGAGCGCGCTAACCCGAGGTTAGAGCGGTTCCACAGCACTTGTAGCCGTTTCTGGCCGCGATTCAAGGTGGCTTTTCCTTGATGAAAAA
>Ga0335069_10004228_pt1 | contig 21403 bp, 18 predicted proteins | sample Lox_Sample_11_FD_206714 | JGI IMG/M metagenome (GOLD analysis project Ga0335069, IMG submission 206714) | Soil microbial communities from Loxahatchee National Wildlife Refuge, Florida, United States - Lox_Sample_1.1 | ecosystem: Environmental > Terrestrial > Soil > Wetlands | place: USA...
TTCTAAGTTATTGAGACTGCGAAAGTTAATACCTAGTCGGGCGCTTGGTGGACACGACGGTGGACACATTCCTGCCACGGTGGATAGTGCAAAGTCCCGTTTCTCAACGTGCTTTGGGGGCTCCGCTAGGCGCTGAATCGAAAGCCATCAACCGACCCGAGACAACCCTTGCAATCGCACAACATCCCTTGGCCCAAGCGTCCTGGTTCTAACAGCCTCGCTCGTGGTAGAACGCGTCCTGTCTGGCTCCGACGGCAAACCGGGTTAGGGTTGAATTGGGCGGGGATGTTCGAGCGACTCAATACGACCTTTGAGCTGCTGAATCTCGCTTTGCGTATCCTTAGAATGACGCACCTGTTGCCAACTGAAAAAAATCTGTAAACAGATCGCAACTGTAGCGAGTAAAAGTACCAACGATTCGACTCTCCGCCACCACTTACCCTCGGACCGAGACTTCAGCCACGCCATGAGTGCGAGAACAGTTGCAATCGAACACAGCCAGTATAGGGAGGGATCCCACCAGTGGTGGGCCGGGTCGGGTCGATCAGTAGCAATGATGGCTAGGGCTGCCACCAGTACCCCAAGAGCCCCAAATGTGGTTGCGATGAAGAAATCAATTCGACTTCGGTTCTGTTCGGACTCCGTCTTTATCTCCCTGATTCTGTCGCGGACGTCTGTAACGAGTGCGCTCTGCGGCTTGTCATAATCCTCGAAAACCAATCTGCTGCGGTTCGCCCATTTGTAAGGCTTTGAATCGGATGTTGGCTTAGTGGTAGTCTGAAAATCAATTACCGCGATTGGCTCCCCAGATTTGATAAAGAAGTCTTTGTTCGAAAGATTCCAGATGGGGCAGAGCAATATGCCGCGAAAACCCGCGTCCACCTGCGGCCCACCGACCCAAATCAGCCCCTTGTAAGCCCACGCTACCCGGATATTCCACCGACCGATGAGAAACTTCGGCATATTTACGGTCTCGAGAATCTCAATTACAGCAACCTCAAATGGAGGGATGCGAAGCTCCTCTCCCAACTTCAGTTCGCAATCCTTGCCCCCAACCGAGTAGTTAAGGCCAACCCGTAACTCATAATTAGCCGCCTTGATGTTGCCAGGTTCATAGGGGCTGAGAAGTTGGTAGTTCTTGCAGTAATACTCAATTTCATCGCTAAGCAGAACCCCGGTCGGGCGAGTCGAGTCGAACGGCGCAGACTCGAGTCGTTCGAGTCTCTCTAATTCAGCTTGCCGAGGAGACGCCTGCTTAAGCGCTTCGTTCCTGTCCATCTCTGCCTCGAATCAATGCCAACTTGGACATTAAGGGTTGGGCTGCAGTCGGTATTTCAAAAGTTGAATCCAACGTCGGGCCGACGCCAACGTAGTAAACGGGTATGCCTAGCATCTCCTCGACTTCAGCCAAGGTGTCACGACTCCGGCTCGACAAATCCGCCACAGAATGAGCAAGGCGATCCTCAAAAGAGATGTAATCTAGGAAATTCAGAGCGAGACGACTGGGTCGATTGACAGCCATAGCCCGTCCCGCTAACTCATGATCGAATCTTCCGACTCTCCGTAGCTTACCTGTAACCGTCGTGAACTCCGCCAGTGCATGTGGACAGCCGCTCTCACGACGAACAGTGTCCCAGTCGATCTCCTGATACATCGGCCCCGCCTGCTGGCCGGCTACGCGAATCGGGAAAGTCCTTAGCACGAGAACTATATCAGTAACCATACGTGGGCTGATCCCGCACTCGCTGATACAACCGGCTGCTGACGTGTCACGCGAAGTGGTCTTTGGGTAGGCGTCTGAGTGATATAGGGAAAGACCAAAACCCTGCGTTCCTTCGACCAGAATCTTCTTGTTCCGGTCGATGCCACGATTGATTTCCGCTGCAGCGTCCACCAAGTAAGGAGTCAACCACGTCGCCTCTTTCGTTGCTTTCTCGGCCAGTACCACATCGTCTCCGCGAAGAACCTTGCGCGACACAGCCGAGCCAACGCCACAAAGAGTCGAGCTGAGCCGTTCCCTTAGTCCCAGCCGCGCTTCGGCCTCGCGGTCAAGATCTTCAATAATCATCGCCCGGTGATCGACGCCTACCCGATCAGGACCTAGACCTAGAAGCTGCAGTTCTTTCTTCAATACGCGAAGATCGATGAGTCCCCCGGACGGAATCAATAGCCGAGTCTCGGGACGGACGTAGCCGGTAGGGATTTGCCGCAATACTTTTAATTCGCCGTCCTCCCCAACAAAGCAATGCCCGGAATTGGGCCCGCCGCACCGGACAACGATGTCGATCTTTTCGCGCAGCACGATAAAGGCAGAGATTTTGCCCTTGCCCTCCGAGCCGTATTGACCGCCAACAACTACCCAAACGCTCACATGCCCTCCCTACACCGAAACATCGCTACGAACTTGTCAATTTCAACGCCCAGCTTTTCAACGGGCGGCACTCCTGACAACATCACCGACGCTAGCGGGACGAGCGAATCAATATTTGACTCCACTGGATGCGAATCGGCGGCCAGGAATTCACCAAACGTTTGATACCGATCGCGCAGCCGTCCGAAGCGAATCTCAGGAGGTGTATCTATGTAAATCAAGGCGAACTGAGATGCAAATTCATTTTTCAGGGAGTCATAGTCAATCGGGTGGCGCAGTCCGTCCACTGCATAGTCGTTCTTGGGATCAACCAACGCGATCAAGCGACGATTGAGTTCGCGTTGGCGATCACCCGACATGACGCCCCATCCGACCTCTTGCAGATAAGACTTGGCGGCCGGATCAGCCTTGAACCAATCAGCAAGAACCAGGCTGTATCGCAGATACTGAAACCCGAAGTGCTGTTCTAAGTGATGAGCGGCATAGCTCTTGCCGGATCCGATCCGCCCCGCAACTCCGATCACGATCCGCGATTCGCCCATGCGGAGCATTGTAAACGCCTACACTTTGTCCAGCCCGGACGCCTGGAGAATCTCGGCAAGCTTCGCATAATTGATGCTTGGTGAGCGCGGCACGATCAGGTAATCCTCGGCCGGCGTTCCCAAGGCAATATAGTCGTCGGCCAGATAAAAAAGCCCCACCAGAGCAGAGGTGATCGCGTCCACTTCGTCATGAGTGACAGATTCCGTGAGGTACGGCCCGGAAATCCCGATTCGGCCCATTCCGCGTTTCAACTCTTCGAGGCTCGCGCCCTTGCGAGGAATCCCGAGCAAGTCCTGGGCTGCTCCAGGATAGCTCTCAATGACCTTCAGACCGTTCCTACGCAGTTCGGTGGCCATCAACATTCCTCGCGTCGTCAGCGACTTCATGCTTGGCAGGAGGCACCAAAACACGGATATGCCCATGCGCTTCAGCGCAAGCTCGCACTTCCTGTAGATGAGGTGATCCCCCACTCCGTTCGGATCGGTGACGCCCTCCGGCAGCGAAAGCGGTGAATCAATTGAGACAATGTCCGGCTTCGCCTCTATCGTCTCGCGGATAAGTTCTTCGTCTGTGCGCAACGACTTGGTCGTCGCGTCACACCCATCCATCAGCGCCCACCCGGTTGCGCGGCGTTCGCTGCCAGTGAGATCGATCCCGACGATTCTCGGTGACCCCGACCGCGAAACAACTTTCGTCAGGAGATTTCCAACAATTTCACTGCCGGAAATCTGCGGCAGCGCCCTCCTCGCGGTCGACAGCTTCGGCTGCTTCGGGATTTCAGCGATACCCGTAAAGATGGGGGCAATAGAGTCCTGCACGAAGGAAGCCGTCTGCTGCGACAAGCGGTCGTAGCAGATCTCCATCATCGCCTTCAGATGCACGACGTCGGCAGTGTTGTACTCGATCAATTTGCCCAGAGCGGCCTTGTCTCCTCGCAGATACTGCGCCCACAGGACTGTTGCTTCGTATCCCGAGACATCGGATATGGATGAGCTGCGGCAAATTCCGAGGGCTTTCTCAACTTCTTTCAATCCTCCGCTAAAGCCAAGCCGTCGAGAAACCCAGCGAAGGTCGATATGCACAGGAGGGAGTGTGATCCCCGGAAAAGCAGACCGCAAGAATCGCAAATCAAACCCGGCGCCATTGAATGTCACGACAACCGAGTACTTCTTCAGCTGTTCCTGCAACTTGTCAAGATTGTCGTTCTGAACATAGACGCTATAGCGCCTTCCGTCGTAGAGACCCACCACTGTGACGGCGTCGAACACGGTTGACAGCCCCGTCGTCTCAATGTCCAGGTAGACGCATTGATCGGAAAACTCTGGGAAAACGCGCCAAGCCTCACCCAGATCGCTCAACCGTTGGAAGAAGGCGGCGTCTTTGTTCTTGATGGCCTGGCGGGAGCGAGGAATGTAATCGTCGAGCCTCTGCTGCAATCGAGCACCAAGCAACCCGAATCTCTTCTCGAATCGATCCGCATCATCCCAGTCGCGGATCCCATTCGCCCACATCGCGCGTTCGGTTTCTCGGCCGATCCCTGGGATGTGAATGAAGGTCTGCTGCAGCATGGGGCCATCCTATGCGAGAAGCGGAGTGTCGCTTAATGTCAACTATAGTTTACGTCAATTTTAGTTGACAAAACGCAAGAAAATCTTTTACCGTCGATTGCCTCTCTTTTCGTGCAATGAAACGCGATACTCCCCAAGACGAAGTGTTCAAAAGCGCCGTCAGGGAGGAATTCCTCCGCGCAATAAAGCATGCTCAAGAAATGGGCTATACCGTCGATAAGTTCGCAGAAACGCTAGGCATAACAAGGGCCGCGCTGCACAAGTACACCAGAAAAGAGGGACAGTCCATTCCGAGCTTGCGCGTTCTGGAAAAAGCCCGAAGGAAGTGGAAGTTGCGGGTCAGCTACGGGGACTTGGGTCACGCCTTCATTAGCAGGACGCCGAGGGCAGACGGTCAACTTGAGTTGCAGTTCTCAGTGAGCGATATCGTTAAGGAAAATATTCAGGTTCAGAGGATCACTCCAAAGGGCGACAAGGCCGTTGAATTATTGTTGAAGATTGATTTCTCAAAGCGCGCCTGAGAGGAGCCCCGCTACCCGCAATTGACTTTGCGGCTGGATCGATTGTCGAGGATATAGGAGACCGCAATCATCGACTTCCGAGCGCGGGGGTTCGGAAGATTTTCAGCGGAGATTGCCTACCAGTCTGATGGATCACTGACGATCGAAGACGCAGGCGGATGGATCGGATCGCGTCTATGACCTTCGGGCCCACTTCCGCCGAGATCGCTCATACGTCCAATCCCGCACCGTTGCGCTGGAGCCACGTTTTCCGCTCAGCATAATCCGGCATGACTTTGTCGACTTCGTTCCAGAAGGCGTAAGTGTGATCTCGGTGCCGAAGATGGCAGAGTTCGTGAACGACGATGTAATCGATGATTTTCGCCGGTGCCATCATGCATCGCCAGTGGAATCGCAGCGTGCCGCTAAGCGTGCAGGAAGCCCACCGATAACCGAGATCGGTGATCTTTATACCTGTGATTTGCACCCCGACTTTTCCGGCGAAATGAGCGCTTCGGCGCTCCAGCCGAACGCGCCCCTTCTCCGTGTAGAAGTCCCGGAACGCTCCTCGAGCGGCCGCTGTTCCGCGCTCCGCCAAACTGCGCCGGAGGCGAAAACGTCCGTCCGCCAATAACAAGGGCTGCTTTTGATTGCTGACTAAGCTGAGGCGGTAGGACGACCCTAGGTACAAGAAGCCCTCGCCATTGCGAAACTCGCGAAGCACCCGCGTGGCGTTAAGATCCCGCCATTCGGCAAGACTCCGGTATATCCAAAGGCGCTTTCGCTCGATCAGTTTGTCAGCCGCTTCCTCCGGAAGGAAATCTGGTATTCGCACCTGCACGCTACCATCTCGCTCGACCACAATATCTGCGGTGCGTCGTCCGTGGCTCCGCACCAGCACATATTCAATTTCTCCCGTCCTGCGAGGAGTCATGCGGTGGCTCCCTGGACCAGATGCCCATGCCGATGTTTCGCCAACTTCACGATCTCAACCGCGATCCGGTCGTACTGCCTCGTTACTTCCGGTATGTCGGCCATAAGCAATGCGTCCGCAAGGTCGCCGCGAAGTCTGGCCTGTTCGGCCGGATTTCCCCAAAAGTCTATGATGCCGATCGTCTCCTGGAGGATCTCTACAATAGTAGCCGCCAGCATTTTCAGTGTGGCTACCCGCTCCGCTGGAACCGGCGCGGTTCCGAACGTCAGGTTTGTCAGGTGCTCGTAGAATGTCGTCTGCTCCCGAGTCAAGCCAGCAACCGCTGATGTCCGACCTGTCGCTACCTCGTTTCGGAGCTGAGCTAGTTCCCTGGTCAGCGCGTCCCAATCTTCCCGATGCTGCTGGATGATCTGCTCGAGCTTCTGCGACAGCGATTGGTAGAACGCCGGGTCTTCGTTGAAGTGGATGGTGCAATGTTTCCTGATCGCGTGCTCCATCTCGCTGGCTTTCGCCTCAACATGGCCTCCGGCATGCCGATTAAGCTGCTCGATGAAATCTTCGGCAAGCAGTTCTACCGGCGGCACCTTCGGATTGATTCCCAAGCTGATCAGGTGCTCATTGATGAGCCGCTTCACCTTCTCGCCCGCGTCGCCCAAGTCCAAGGTTTCGTCTTTGTACCGCTCCTTGGTCATGCGAAGCAGATAACCGAATCGCTTTGCTGGCACGCGGAACGGATTTGCGGCGGGATTTGGGAGAACAATATCCAGGCTGGTCAGGAACTTCTTCAGATACACCTCGAAGTCGGCGCGAAGCCTAACATCTTTCATGGCGGTCACGGCTTGGTGCACAACCGCAACCTCGCTGGCCTCGTCTCGTAAAGTCCCTTCGACAAAGTCGCGGACCTGCCCGATGCCAGCGGCCTCAAAATGTTGAATCAGACGCTGGTAACGCTCTTCCAGAATCGGCAACTCGGAGAGCACGCTCTTCAGTCCATCTCGGAGCTCGTCCCCTTCGCCGGCCGCCGCGTAAAGCGTGAGCGCCTCGGTTAAGTGATGGGCCAAGCCGATGTAATCCACAACGTAGCCGCGCTTCTTGCCGGTGGCAACGCGGTTCACCCTGGCGATCGCCTGCAACAGAGTGTGCTCCCTGATCTTCTTGTCGATGTACATCACCTGTTCGACCGGCGCATCAAAACCCGTAAGCAACATGTCGCAAACCACCATGAAGGCGATGCCGGTGTTCACTTTGTCCGGATTAGTACGGTCGAAAGGCTTGCAGAAGCTCTTAATGGCGCTCACAACCTTCGCGTGGGTGCGTGCCTCGGTGACATAAGCCGGTTCGTTTGTGCCATCGCTGGAGATCACGACCACGGACCGTAGAAACTCCATCTGCTCGATCAGCTCGGTGTTCGGCGCTGCCTTTTGCCGCTCGGTGTCCAGCCGCAGCGCAAGCGCCTTCTCGATTGCCGCTTTGTAGCGGACGGCTGCCAGCTTCGAATGACACACAACCTGGGCTTTGAAGCCGTTAGGCAGAATGTTGTCGACGTAGTGGTCGACCAGGTCCTTGGCAATCGCTTCTATCCGTCGCTCGGCCTCAAGTATGTCGCCGGTGGCTCCGTACTTCTTCTTGATCGCCAGCAGTTCCTCGTCAGAGCGATCGCGGAACAGGTCTTCAAACTTGGTATCGAAGGCGTACTTTTCATTCAGTGCGGTGTCTGCGGTCTTCCCTTCATACAGAATCTGGAGGGTGGTCCCGTCGGCGACGGCATCCACCAACTTGTAGGTGTCGATGTACTCGCCGAAGCGCCTCACAGTTCGCTTTTCTCCGTGGCGCTCAGTAACCAACGGAGTGCCAGTAAACGCGATTCGAGTTGCGTTCGGGAACGCTTCGAACAAGTTGTCAGCCAGCCCGGTGCCGCTCTCGTTCCCCTTCTGGGTGCGGTGGGCCTCGTCGACCATCAATAGGATGCGTTCTGATGTGTTCACCACACCAAACGTGGATGCGGACGGGAGGGGTTGGTCGGATCCAAGCGCCTGCGCGAGCGCCGGTGGCAAGTTCACCCTTGGTTCCTGGAACTTGTGGACCATGACCATGTTCAGGTCCGAAGTGTCAGTGGAGAGTTGTTTTCGGACGTCGGAGATGCTCTCAATCACGTTCACCCGGCCACCAATGAGCTTGGCCGTTTCCGAGAGCTGTTCTTCCAAGTCGACGCGGTCGTTCACCAGTACGATCTTGAAGTCCTGCAAATCCTCCGCTGTTCTGATCATGCGAGCGACAAAGACCATGGTCAGGGACTTGCCAGATCCCTGTGTGTGCCAGACCACCCCGCTGCGATCTTGCGGCGTGTTGCGGTCGCGCAGCCGCGCAATAATCCGACGGGCGGCACGAAATTGTTGGTAGCGGCACAGGACTTTGATTCGCCGGCCGGATTCCGTGTCCTTGAACACGGAGCACGTCCTCAATATTGTGAGCAGGTTCTCCTTCGAGAGCACGCCTTGGATCAGCTTTTCCTGCTCGCGCTCCACGCCGAGTGGCGGTGCATACGCGCGTAGTTCTTCAGGCCAGATGTCCTTCCAGCTAAAGTAATGCTCCTCCTCGGAAGTGATGGTGCCGTAATCGGCCTTCTCGCCGCAGGTGCGAATCAGTAGCAAGTTGGTGTGGAAGAGCCTGGCCTCGCCTTCGCGGAGCCCGGCTGCGGCAGTATCTGGTCGATCGTTTCTATAGCGTTGCAATTGAATGAACGCTTCGTGCATGGGGTTCGCGCAGTTCGGACCTCCGATCTTGCACTCTACAACTCCAAGGGGGATGCCGTTCACGAAAAGCACGATGTCTGGGATGATGAATTGCTTGACGTTGCCGGGGGTGTCAACGCGGAATTGATTGATCGCAGTAAAGCGATTGCGCTCGGGATGGGCGAAGTCGATCAGTTTAACGACTGGGTCCACTTCGTCGGTTAGTTCGTTCCGGTCCACCTGCGCCTTGAAGAGCAGCGCCTGCACCGCCTCGTTGGCTTCCAGCAGCGTACGCAGGGGCTGCCGCAGTATTTGATCGCGAAGATCGTCGATCTGGGCATCCGTCAACCACTGCCTGCCGTCGTCTGTGCGATTGATGCCTTTCACCGCCTCGCGGAATGCCTCTGGAAGAATCCACTCGCGGAAGCTGTGCCGCAGGCTTTTGGCGGGATCGCAGGGTACAAGCCAGCAACCTTGGTCGATCACCTCCCAGCCCAAGGCACCGAGTTGGTCAAGGAACGGTTTCTCGACGTGGAGATACTCAGACATAAGCTGATTTTCCACATGCCTGATCGACGTTGACGGGAACGAGTCCTGTCAACAGGTCTGCTGCAACACCGCTCTTCTGCTGGTGACGCTTGCGCACACTCCGTTTTAGTGCTCGCAGGTATCCTTCAGTTGCCCTGAGGATCGAGACGATTGCCTTTTGCTCTTCGGCGTCATCAGGATACGCAACTACTACTTTCCTAAATTCGCTTTGCTTGATTCCAAGCGCCGTTGTACCGCTTGCGCGTCGAACAATTGACCTCTGAACAGAATCTGTCATCAGCAGGAACTTGAGAAAATCGTTCCGGATTCTGTTATTTGGCTGGAGAATAATGACTCTCTGAGCAAACGCCACTCTGTCCGGCGTCTCCACTTGGGCCACATTGCCGAGTGGCGCCTCCATCGTGATAAGTACGTCGCCGTAGCTTGGAATACCACGCGTCATCCACGATCTGTATGTTGACTCAGAGATGTATTCCCGGGGCTCAGGGTCGACGTATCCCATTCGGATATTTCTTGCTGTGATTAGGGGGATACCATCTGACGACTTTTGAGGAGTCTTTCCGCGATAGTCGATGATATCGGCAAGTAGCGAATCCGTCGTATCTATCACCCAGTGTCTCGGGATCCAGCCGACGGACGACTGCTTGTACAGCTCAGGTGCATGTTGTCGGGTCGGGCGCACGCGATAGCCGGCATCCAGCCCTCGGCTAAACAGGTTGTGCATCAGTCCAGTCTGAATATTCTGGTACTTGCGAATCAATGAGGTGCTTGCACAAAGGGTTAGATCAACCGCACGGAGGATGCTCCCTATCTTCCTCTGTGCCTCTGGTCCCGGATCCTCGAAATTAATTCGAACAAGCCAGTCTCTGCTGATGCTCGGGACACCTGTGGCTTCATTGAGACGCGTGAGATCGTACCGGAAGAGGTTGTAGTATAGCCACGCAGCATCGACGCCTGACTTAGGGATCACTGCATACGTCGTGTCAACTGGCCAGCAGGGCACTTCAAAAAGTTGTGGATTACCAAGCGATCCTTTGCGCGGAACGACAACTGCCGGTGGATCGAAAAGAGCTTTGTTTGCTGCTGCATAGGTGCCACCTGTACCCACTACTGGGACGTCACCCTCGTCATCCAGCACGTCTACAGGCGACTGGCCGTAATAAACGTCGGCGACTTCACGGAGTGGCTTAAGCATACCCAAGCCTCAATAAAATCTGTTCTAGCTCTGCCTCGGCTTCATCCCGTTTACACACAAACTCTCGGGCCGTTATCGCGTACTTGTCCCAAAGATTCTCAATCGCAGCCACGCAGGCACGCTGGTCGGCGCGGAGGTATTGCCGATAGGCATTGAGCAACAAACTATGCAGACGATTGAGAATCACCTCCTGCGCCTCCTCCTTACTGATCTTGGCGCGGGCTGCTTCAACCAGTTCCTGTTTCCGTATTTCGGTGGCTCTAATGGCAGACTTCAGGTTCTTCGCTTCCTGCTCTACAGCTCTGTGCGCCGCAAGGCGATTCTCGATCTCCCGAGCTTCACTCAACGCTTCGGAGCCGGACGCTGCCAATTGACGAATCTGGCTGACTTCCACATCGAGAGCGCCGGCGGACGAAGCGAGGGAACAGATACGCTCGATGTGCTCGAAACTCGGATTTCGCTGACTCAGACCTTCCAAGTAATTACTTTTAGCCGTTCCGCTAGGAAGCTGACCGGCCGACTTCAGACTGACGAACAGATCACCGATTTGCCCCTTCAGCTCCTTCAGGCATCGCTTCCATTCCTCGTCACGCTTCTTCTTATCCTCACGCAGAGATTTCGCCTGCTCTTCTTGGAGCATGCCCGTTTCCTCATCATCTTCGTAGTCCTCTTCCTTGGCGGCAGCAAAAAGCGCCTGCAACTCACCGAGCCGGGCATGATCCGCATCGAGTTGCTCTAGAACTTCGGGGAACTGGCTGCGCAAAATGTCGGAGTCGGGAATCAGCTCAGGCCCCCAGCCGCTGGCCGCAACCGACTTGAGATCCGCCTTTAGATCATCGACGTACTTGGCAAAAGCGCCCCGCACTTGGTGTGTGTTGAGCAGGCATTGGTTCTTCATGGCCTCTGCGATGCTGACGAGCAGTTCTCGCCGGAGGGCGTACACATTTCCTTGCTCTCCATTCTTAGGTGCAAGCTCCTCAACGCGAGAAACGTTTGCAAGCCACCACGCTTCGATCTCAGCCAGAAAGTCGGCCTGCCGCCGCTGGACGGTCGCGTCGCTGGCGACCACCTCGGAGATTCGGCGCTTATCCGTAAGCTCCCCTCCGAAATCGGCATACTTAGGATTGTTAGCTCGTCCCTGAAAACACCGTGGTTGCAGACTGTTGTAGTTAGACCAGTAATGGTCTAGGGCATTGATTTCGGCGACAGGCACTCCGCCGTGTAGGTGCGCTCGCACGTCGTGCGGTTCTGGCGGCGGCGTGTTATCGAGGTAGCGGCGGATATTGCAGTTGTAATCCTCGGCGATGATTTCCGAGTGGGGCACTAGCCGGGCGTATCCGGACACGTCGCCCATCGAGCGATAGGTATTGACGATCTTATCGATGTCCTCCGGTCGCAGGAAGTTTTGCGCCTTACCGTCGCGGTATTCGCGGTCGGCGTTTATAAAGAGCACCTGCTTGCGATCCGCCGCACCTTGTTTGTTCATCACCACAATGCACGCGGTGATTCCCGTGCCATAGAACAGATTTGCCGGCAAACCGATGACGGCTTCGAGGTATCCGTGTTCGAGGAAATACTTACGGGCCAACATTTCTTCGCCACCACGAAAGAGAACTCCGTGGGGCATGATGGTTGCCATTTTCCCGTCGGGTTTAAGAACAGCAAGCATGTGCTGCACGAACATTAAGTCCGCCTTCTTGCCCTTCTCTGGCATGAACACGTGGAAGCGACCAGGAAACTCGATTTCCTTTTTGATGTAGTTTTGGCTAAACGGAGGGTTAGCGAGCACGCGGTCGTAACGTTTCAGTTCTCCGCCCGCCTCCTGATGCTGCGGCTTGCGGATCGTGTCCTCCTGGCGAATATCGGCGTGCCCGATGCCGTGCAACAGCATGTTCATCTTGCAGATCGACCACGTCGTGCCGATCTTTTCCTGGCCAAACAGGGCGAGATCCTTAGGGTCGCCTCCACACTGGCTCACGTAATCGCGTGCCTGGATGAGCATGCCGCCGGATCCGACTGTAGGGTCGTAGACGGACATATGCGCCTTCGGTTCGACGATCTCGACGCACACCCGTACCACCTCTGCGGGCGTATAGAATTCTCCTGCCTTCTTGCCGGCGGAGTCGGCGAACTGCTTAATTAGGTATTCATAAGCGGCACCGAGCAAGTCAGGAACTCGAAGTCGGCGTCCCTCAGGGGAATCTTCTCGAAGTTCTGGATAAAGTTAGACAGTGTGTCATCGTCGAGTGTCCGCTGCCCGATCTTGCGATTGAAGTTGATGCCCTTGAGGACATCCTGAAGTACATCGATATTGGCGTCTTCGATGGCTTCTAATGCCTTGTTGAGGGCGGAGCCCACGTTTGTCTTGAGATGTTTGATCTTCGACCAGTGGGCTTCCGGCGGAACATAGAAGTAAGGGGCTTGGTATTTGTCCGGGTTGGTAAGCTGGATGGCGATAGCGGCTTCGGGCATCCCCTCAGCTCGGTAATTCCGCTCGAGCTCCGCGCGGCGCTCGTCGAACAGGTCGCTGGCACGTTTAAGGAAGAGCATGCCGAAGATGAATTCCTTATACTCGCTGGCGTCCATGTTGCCCCGCAGATCGTCGCAGGCAACATCCAGCAGACTCGTCAGGCGGCTGAAAGTAAGTTTCTGATGAGGCATGGGTTTCAGTCCCTATTTTCCCTGAAGGGCAGCGAGTTGCATATACCAATTCGCGCCCGGAGACGGGTCCGAGCCAGGATGCGCAGTATGATTGCCGTAAATGTTCTCGAATCGCACTATTGCCTCATTCAAGCGAGTGGTTACCACACTTCCACCGGATTACCGCAAATATCTGTTCGAGAGGGTTGGTGTAATTCTGGTGGACGAACGCAGCGCGGAGAGAACGGAATTTCAGATCGAAGAACTTAACCAGCGGGATGCGCGGGAGCTGATTGAAATCGTCGAAGATCTGATTGCTAGGACCCATTACTACCGCTCCGGTGTTGCCCCAAAGTATCTCTTTGACACGCCATACGACGACTTTGCGCGATTCCTGGAACTCGACGACTACGTTTTCCGAGATGGCCACCTCGCTCGTCAAGAGAACCTGGTTGTTGACTTGCAACAGGAAGAGGATCAGTTGCTGGTTGCGCTCAGGGCGTCCGGTTTGCCCAATGCGCAACTTATCGAGACACACCTCACTCGATCGGCTGACGCCTACGGCCGGGACAACAACCACTCCATGACGAATTCTAGGCAAGCGTTGGAGCAATTGCTGAGCGACATAGCTAACGAAACCGCTAGGGCCCGCGCAGATGTCGCTCCGGCGGCCGAGCGTGTTCGCGAGTACCTCGAAGAGTGTGGATTCTTCGCGCGGGAGGAGAAGCGAGGCTTCAGCGGGGCGTATGGATTTCTAAGCGGCGGTCCGCATCCCGGGATCGTTGATCAGGAAGCCGCGCGGCTGGGAAGGAACTTTGCGTTAGGGAGTTGCCATTACGCATTGCAGAAGTATGCTGGCTGGGCTCGCGAGGGGCACCGGGCATTTTGAGTACCGTAGTTGGGTATGGCACCGAGCGTTTGTGCGCATCGTCTGAACGCGACCCGCAATGCATCTCGGCACTGCTACGCCAGTCGAAACCCAGTCGGAGATCAGCAGGTTCCACTATATCAACCCGACCCGCGTTGAGATTGTTTCCTACTCGCAGATCAATACTGGCACGCGCCGAGGACGTTTGAGTTGCTTTGATCGCTGTTGGTTTGTCGACAGCGTACGATCCCGTCCCCTCGGCTTCTAGAATTGACCTAGATATCTGGCACACCTCCGGGACCGTACGCCTGTGTTTCCGCTTGGGGGTTACGACGGCCGGACCGCCTGCAGGAACCCCGCCAGCCTGGCCGTGGCCTTGTACTGCGGAATCGGCTCCAATTCCTTGAATGCGCTGGTGAAGGCGTTGGATAAGCTCCACATGGTTCGCGGCTGGAACTCCTCATGCACGGGCTGAAAGTACAGATCATGCACCCGACGCGCGAGGTGTCTGGGAAACCTCGCTTCTTCCTCGATGAACGCCTGGTAGATTAGCAGCTTGGCCGCCGCCGTGGACAACTGCATCGCCCGCCACTGCTCCACCTGCTGCTTCAGCGGTCCAAAGTTCCTCTGCATCCGGTCGACGCCGATGGCCAGGCTGTCTTCCAGCGAGAAGTGCTTCGAATGCTTAGCGAGGACGGGAGTGTATTCTCCGTGAAATGCGAGATTCTCGCAAACAAAGATCCTCAGTCCAACGGTGCAGCTCAGCCGGAAACTCTTGTCATGACTGTTCCGCAAGCCGATGGCAAACCGGCATCCGTCGAAGCCGGAGCTCAGGTCCATCACGCCGAACATCCGCATCCCGTCGGATGAGACGGCGTATTCTTCCCGCACAACGCCTATCTGACGAAAGCTGAGGGCCTCGATCAGCTCTTCGACAACGGCGATGTGGGGAATAGGCTTGTGGGTGGCTGTGGCCGCCGGCGTCTCTACCCGGGAGAGTTCCTCCCGCGTGAGCTTTGAGCCGTAGGAGCACAGCGTCATAGTCGGAGCCGGAGCCGATGTGGAGCTGAGAACTACCCCAACTGGTTGGTCCTGCTCGATAACGGTTGTCTCTTGCATAGCATTTCCTCCAAAGACAGTAATCGGGAGGGCCACAAGACGAACAAGTCCGTGACTCTCCCGAGTGGGTCATGCCGCTTCCGGCGGCTCGGCGCCCGCTCAACGCGGGCTGGCTTTTTTGAGATCAAATCGAGATGGGATTCGGGGGAACGAAAGACCTGCGCACTTATTCGGCGACGTGACCGCCGAACTCGCGTTCACACTCGCGCCAGTAACCGCAATACCGTCGTGAACACAACGGACTGCTGCGGTGCGGTAGGTATATCCCATCCTGGATCGACTCCTGCACCATTGGATATAGCGTCTCGGCAAAGCGCCGATCATCCGGGCTGATTTGATAGCTCTGTTGCACCACGTTTACTGTTTTAGTTTTGGTCACCGTGTCCAAGCGGCACTGCCCACTGGCTTCAGGCGTGATCATCGCGTACGTTGTCAGTTGCAGGCAGTGTTCCGCCGAGATGCCATTTGGCCGTTTCGATGAAGTCTTGAAGTCAAACACGCAACCGTCAACATCGAGCAGATCGACGATCCCGCGCACTCTTACACCTGCAATCTCGCCCTGGACGGTCTGTTCAATTGCCTTCGGTTTCACTGAACGAGCGACTTTAGACAGATAAGCGTCAACAAGAATCTTCCCGGTGAGAGCAAGTTCCGTAGCGTCCTCATCGTCACGCAGTGCGGCGTCTGCGATCGCCAGTGACCACTCATGCGTGAAGGCCTCGGACAATTCCCCATTCTCCATGTCGCGACCCGTGCTCATCTTCTGCCGGAAGTTCTGTGCCAATGTCCCATGAAACGCTTTCCCAAGTGCCAATGCACCGGTCGTGGGTTCGGTCAAGCCGACTAGATAGCGGAAGTACCACTTGGCAGAGCACGCCAGATAGGTGGTTGCCTGGCTGGGGGAGAGCACCTCCCCCAGCACTTCGTGTACGGCAACTTCGGTCATCGCACACCTCCATCACGGGCGTGCTGGATGAACAGGCTGAGCGCCATGGCGCGCAGGTCTTCGCTGCCAAAGCGAATCGATAGACCATGCGCGGACGCATACTGTTCAGCTGCAAGAGCTGCGTCAATGCTCGCCGTCAGTGCGGCGCGCAACGCCGTCTCTGCATTTCCCGAGCTGACGGGTGCGCTGGCTGGTTTGCCATTGCCATTACCGTTGCCGTTCGCTCTGACTCGCGCACCGTTGTTACCGTTTGCGGACGAACCGGGCGTATCGCTGTACCCAACTACGTTCTGGGACGGGGCCGCTGAACCGTTCGGCTGCACAACCCAGTCGACAAAACGGCGATTGCCTTCGCGGCGTTCGGCACGGCAGATGGCAAACGGCTCGTTCTGCCGGATGCCGAGTTGCACCAGTTTGTCCCGCACGATCGGCGGCACGTACATGACGCGTCCGTCGGCGAGCGAGTACATGACCTGATCGCCGAAACGTCCCTGGACTCTTAATCCATCTGAATAGGCCAACATGGCGGACACCGGCACATTGGCTTCAAACACAACTCGTTCTTTCATGATTCACCTCTCAAATGTGTGTTGGTTGTTGTTTTGTCGTGGACACACCTCCGGGTGCGCCGCGGGCCGTGACCAAGCGTGCAACCGATCAAATGCCTCGGGGAGAACCGCGACGGTGCGGCGAGAATTGGCAGGAACTGGTTCCCAACAGGTGCTGTTGCGAAGCCGTATTATCCAGGGGTTAGTCAGCCGCTAAGTGACGTTCCCTCAGGAACTTGCGCGAAGCCCGTTCTAGGCGTATCGGGGCGTATTCTAGGCTAATTCTAGGAGCGACCTTGATAGGAAAAGCGATCGGTCACTTGAAGGTATTGATTATGTCGACCATGGGAATCGGCTGAAGTTTTTTCTGGGTCCAGAGGAACACTAGGCATTGCTTGCCCTGATTCACAAAACTCCTTGCGACCGTGAAGCCGAGCAATAGCTTTTTCGGGGAAATCCTCTGCGCGAGTAGCGGCACCATGTCGGCGGACGCGCAAAGATAAAAAAGGATGTCGATGGAGCTCTCGACGCTTAGAGTATTGCTGATTTCGGAGTACCTGTCTTCGGCCTTGAGCGTGCGCTCGTACTCCACCGCCATGGTCAGAGCATTCTGGCCAGCGTCTGAACGGTCCACCGACAATACCGCGTCATAATCTTTTGCATACTTGCGAGTGCCTAGGTTAACGGCCCGAACTTGGAGGTCCGTCCTCCACCACTTGACCGAAAACTGCTGCTCGAACGTTCGCCGAATGTCGTTCAGCAAAAGGGCATGCGGGATTTCATCTCTTTTCGCGAGGATTCTCGCACTCGACGTCAAACTTAAGAGGCATTCTTGCCGGTTCTCCAATTCCCTCAGGCCTTGCCTCGTGATCGTATAAATGCGGTGCTTGCCGATTTGAAGCTTGACAGTCTGTACCAGGCCGCATTCAACCAGCCGGCCGATACGCCAGTAGAATGATCCCAGACTCCTAGCAATGTCAGATGCCTTTGCAAACTCAAACAATTGGTAGCTGGTAATAAAGCGGCAGTCTCGCATCCTTCTAAGGAGCGCTAGATCCTTCGTGGGCTCCAAGACGACTTTACTGGAGCAGCGGGGTCCGACAGGCGATTTCGTTGTTAAGCCAAGAGATTGCATTTCCTAGCCTTTCGAGTTCTCGTCCCAAGTCGAAGCGTGTGTTCACGCATCTTTCCCGGCATCGTTGCCCAGAGCTTTTCGGAGCTCTTCTACCGAATATTGCTTCCCGGCGGCCAGAGCTCGCGCCTCTTGCGCGGCCCGCTGCCAATGGTCCCGTTCGATTCTTAGCTGCGCATTCTCAGTTTTCAACCGTAAATTCTCGCCGCTCTTACTCGCGACTTGCCCAGCCTTTGCGTCGCGTTCACTGCGCAGATTGCCTAGTCTTTTCTGTAGCAGGTCAGCTTCGGCGCTGACCAGTTTCAGCTCTGCAGAGATTTGCTGGTACCGCCGCAATGAGTAGCCGGTCAACACGACAGCGATTGTCGCTCCGGCCATGATTGCCAGTCGTTCTCCTTGCGTGAAGTTATCCTCGATGGTTTCAGAGTCGGGCCCTTGCTGCACCGCGGCCGTCGTCGCCGCCTCCTTCTTAGTGGCCTTCCGGGTCGGCTTCCCTGGCATCGCGCTGCACGTTCCCAGCATGACCAAGAGCAGCACAGCCACTCGCGACACCTGATTACGAGCTCTGCTGTGGTAAGCACGCGACCCACGGATCTCCGGCAGTATTTCGCATGCTCCCCTGTGTTCCGATTCGAAGCATCCGTCCATCATCATTGCGGACGTAGACGTGCGCATGCCGCGATCGTGGCTCGCGACCGAGCTTTGCCGGTAGGTGTCAGAGTAGTTTCTTTCCATAGCGTCTCTTTTTGCGCGCTGTTGTATTCGCGACTGACCGCCGCTCGGTGTGCAATCCATGCCTCCACCTCGGATTCAAGCCAGCCGACCGCCCGCGTACCGAGGCTTATCGGCGCAGGAAATACTCCTCTGGCAATGCGATCGTAAATTCCGGTTCGTGAGAGCCCGGTGCAATCTTTGACCTGGGGCATTCGAAGTATCTTTTCGTGCACTGTCGCACCTCTGAGGCCAATGCTGCACGAAGGACCGGTGCAGAGTCTAGGAATGATGGGATACTGCGTAGGACGGTATAGGACAGCAGGCGGAAAGATGGATGAGACAGTAGGCCGGTCAACCTGTTGGTTAGAGGCCTTTTATGTCAATGTCGTTCTTCTCCATGTACTCGAGAACACTGGAAATCATGATAAGCGTACGCGAGTTCTTGGCAGCACCGGGTCGCCTCTTCTGCTTCTCCAGCACCCCGGATTCGATAAGCCTATAAACACTCGACCGTCGCAGATTTATCGCATATTCAACCTCTTCAATCAGCATGCCGCGATATTGCGAGGGATTGCTAAGCTTCTTCTTTACCGCATCTGCAACGGTCTCGCACGCCGTGCTCTTATCGGCGTCTGTGGAGAGGCCCGTGTTTAGCGGCTTAGTAGCCACTGGAACAGGGTCTTCAGGCGAAAGCAATTCTGGCCGGAGATCGCAGTCCACTTTCATTCCCATGCGATCGAGGGATCGGTTGATATATGCGACGTACTCCGCGTTACCTCCAATCTCCTGTTCCAGCTCTGAGCACTCCCGTTCGGCTTTGACTGCGTCTTCTTGCAGAAAAAAGACACCGTCCTGACAACGCGTTCTCACACCCTCTAAGACCCTCTTTTCTTCGGCAGTGGTTGCACTCATCTTCGCCTCGATGACCGCCAGCTCTTGCCAGGCCGACTTGAGGCGCGTGAGGCACTTCCTGCGTCCCTGCTCTCTGACGGCGACTGCATGCAGTTTAAGGAAATAATCCAAAAGATCCTCGAATACAGCCTTTTGCTCGATATCCTCATCGCGGTCGTACTTGAGCCGTCTCAGCTTCTCCTCCCACAACCCGATTTCCCTGAAGCGCGTCTTCAGCTCGATGTCTGGGAGTTCTCCAGCGGATCTTCGAGATTTGCCCTGGTTCGCCGACATTGGTACCTGAGTCCCCTCGACTGGTTCAAACGTTCCGCACACTCTACTCGGGTGTGAAAACCTAAGCAACTGCAGGGGTTGCGAGTTGATCAATACAAACAACGGCTCGCTACAACGGCCACAGTTCCGGAAAATAGTGAACCCGCAAGGTAGAACTGGCGCCAGCAATTATGCAACAGCCTTTGCGCACGATCGACCGTCCCCGTGCTCGGTTCAATTTCCTAAACCAACCATGCGACTTGTCATCCAGCAAGTCGTAGTCGGTGCTGCTCTCTTATCCCGTCAGCGTCGATTGTTCATAAGCTCTGGTATTCGCCGCTTTGGGATTGCATTGGAAACACAACGCTGTTCTCGGTTGCCAGGCTATCTACATAGTCCGCCCAGCGCTGCAGCATTTGCTTCCGCTGCTCGGCATACTGGGCACGGTTATAAACCCCGCGCACGCCGCCTAGATTGTGATTCAGCGCCTTCTCGATCACGTCGGATTGAAAGCCCATCTCATTGAGTCGAGTCGATCCTGTTCGGCGTAGGTCGTGGATTGTGAACGGCTGAATCGGGAAGTTTACGCCCTCAAGCGCTTGGTTGAGAGCATTCTTCGCAAAAGGCTTCGCAACACTGCTGCGGCTGGGGAGCACCAACTCTGAGTCTCCGGCAAGTGATTTCAACTCGCAGAACATCTCAACGACCTGGCGCGACATGTAGACGATATGTTCTTGGCCCGTCTTCGAGTTCTCCCGAGGAACCTGCCACTCTCGGGAATCGAAGTTCACGTCGCACCACTTGGCAAGTAGCAATTCAGATTTGCGAACAAGCGTCAACAGGATGATGTGAAACGCGAGCTTGAACTGCCGGCGGATATTGGACCGATAAAGTGTCCGAATGTACGCCTTAATCTCCTCCGGCGACAGGGCCCTAGTCCTCGGCCTAGCTGTTGTGACGAATCGCATCGGCGTCGCGAGCGTTGGATTTGTCAAGGCCACGCCACATACGACGGCATAGTCGAAAATCCGCTTTATTAGATTGCGAATGGCGCCGGCTGAGGCTGGCCGGCCGTTATCTCGCTTACGAAAGACGATTGCTTGCACGTCCGCTGCTGTAATGTCTCGCAGGGACTTGGTCCCCAGCGCCGGGTAGATCTCTTTGTCCATCCATCGTCTAAGGTTCTTCGGATCTTTAACATTGCGCAGCACAACGTCCTTGAAGTATCGCTCACCGAACTCCCGCATCGTCGTGGTGTTCGCAAGCGCGACTTTCGCGAGCTGTTTTTGGGTTGCCGGTGACTGGCCACTTGCTACCATCGAAGCCAGCTCGTCACGCTTTTGACGCGCAACCTTTAGGGTCATCTCCGGATATTTGCCGAGAGCCACCTTTTCAGCCTTGCCCTTCAAGCGATACCGATACCGCCACGCCAGTCCGCCCGTTGGGAAGACCTCCAGCCACAGCCCCCTCCCATCGCTGACGTAATAGCGAACCGTTCGTGGTTTGAGAGCCTTGATCGCGGCGTCGGTAAGCGGCTTCCTGCTTGCGGTGTCGGTAAATGTCATTTCACGCCCTGCCGTGTCCACATAGTGTTGGCTTAGCTTGATATTCGCCGGCGTGAACACAAATGTGGACACGAAATTCGTTGGCTTCCATCGTACCTAATTGGACTGCACGGTGCAACTAATATATTCATTGCAAATGAGTTATATGGCATTTCTGGACGTCTTTGAACGTCCTGGGACGGTGTATTTATTTTCCGATGCAAAACGAGCTAAAGATCAGGTTAAGGATGTCGTCGGCGGTGGTCGCTCCGGTGATTTCGTCCAGCGGGCGCAGCGCATTGTAGAGGTCGAGCAGGAGCATCTCGTGCGGGGTCT
>Ga0335069_10004229_pt1 | contig 21402 bp, 7 predicted proteins | sample Lox_Sample_11_FD_206714 | JGI IMG/M metagenome (GOLD analysis project Ga0335069, IMG submission 206714) | Soil microbial communities from Loxahatchee National Wildlife Refuge, Florida, United States - Lox_Sample_1.1 | ecosystem: Environmental > Terrestrial > Soil > Wetlands | place: USA: Florida...
TGGCCGCGGTCCTCTCTGTTGCCAAACATCGCCGTCCGTTCGTCCCGCAGCTGCCACCCCACCTCGTTGAGAATCAACACGCCCCCCACGCAGATCCTGCTTGCTGAAGGAGACGGCATCTCAACAGGGGGCCTATGGTCGAAAAGTCGCGACACTCCGGCGGTTGCAAGTGTCAAAGAACGGCAGACGACACGCGACGTCGATTGACCGTCTCGGAACACGCACGCTAGCGTGCGCCCCGTGAGCGGCTCGGGCGCGCCGGACGACCAGAGCTCGAGTGCCCGCGCGAATGAAGGCCCCCGCCGGCCACCTTTCCAGCCGGCGGCGCCGCCCGCTCTCAATCTGCCGAAGTCCGGAGGCGCTTTGCGCGGCCTCGGAGAGAAGTTCCAGGCAGGCGCGCCGACGGGCACGGCGCGTTACCGCGTCCCGGTTCCGACGTCACCCTGTCGTGGGTCGGAGCCGGCGCTCGCGCTCGAGTACGACTCGGGGCTAGGCGCGGGTCCCTTCGGGATGGGGTGGACCATCTCGGTTCCCAACATCACGCGCCGCACGGACAAGGGCATCCCGCAGTACGCGGACGCCCTCGAATCCGACATCTTCGTCCTGTCCGGCCAGGAAGACCTGGTGCCCGATCTGGCGCAAGCGCAAGACGGAACGTGGACGCGCCAGACGACCTACGACGGCCAATACCGCGTCGACGCCTATCGCCCTCGCGTGGAAGGAGCCTTTGCCCGCATCGAGCGCCGCACCCACGTCGTCACGGGCGACACCCACTGGCGATCCATCACGCCTGACGACGTCACCAGCTACTTCGGCCTTTCGCCCGGCGCTCGCATCGCCAATCCGGACAACCCGCTGCAGGTGTACCGGTGGTTGCTCGAAGCCACCTTCGATGCGCTCGGGCACGCCACCCTGTACGAGTACAAGGCAGAAGATCTCGCCGGAGTCTCCATCGGCGATCCGTCGGAGGCCCCTCGCCGTTCCAGGCCTCCGGTGAACGCGTACCTGAAACGCATTCATTACGGCAATCGAGCTCCGCTCACGAATCGCAATCCGGCTCTCGCGGATCTGGCCGCCCTCGGCTGGCTCTTCGAGATCGTGTTCGACTACGGCGAGCACACCACCGACCTTCCCGCAGAGATCGTTCCCTGGACCCTGCGGCCGGACCCGTTCTCCTCGTACCGGTCCGGGTTCGAGATCCGTACATACCGCCTGTGCAGCCGCATCCTGCTCTTCCACGAGGTCCCGGAGGAGCTCGGGACGCCCGCACGGCTCGTGAAGTCCACGGAGCTCACGTACGACGCGAGCCCGGTCGTCACCTACCTCACCCGCGTGCGGGGCGCGGGCTACGCGTGGGACGCGAGCGGCAACGTCACGCGTGACTACACGCCGACGCTGCGCCTCGACTACACGCGCGTCGGGCCCCTGTCGACGAAGGTGAACGCCGTCGGCACTTCGTCGCTCGCGCAGTCGCCTGCGGGGATCGACGGGGAGTACTACCAGTTCGTAGATCTCGACGGCGAAGGCATCGCGGGGATCTTGACCGCCGCGGCCAGCCCCGCCCCGACGCTCTACTACAAGCGCAACCTCGGCCACGGTGCCTTCGCCGCGGCCGAGCGCTTGCCGGCGCAGCCTTCGATGCAAACCATCGCAGACGGCGTCCACCTCATGAGCCTCGCGTCCGACGGTCGGATCGACGTCGCCATGCTCGATGGTCCGACTCCGGGATTCTTCGAGCGGACTCGCGATTTCGCCTGGGGGCCGTTCGCCGCGTTCACCTCGGTGCCGCGCATCGACTGGAAGGCCCGCGGCGTTCACTTGCTCGACGTCGATGGCGACGGGCTCACGGACGTCTTGCTCGCGCAAGACGACGTCTTCGTCTGGTACCCGTCTCGAGCGCGCGATGGCTTCGGTCCCCCTCGTCGGAGGACGCAGGCGCACGACGAGGATCGGGGTGCGGTCGTGCTCACGACCGACGACTACGAGACGATCTTCCTCGCGGACATGTCCGGTGACGGGATGCACGACCTGGTCCGCATCCGCAACGGCGAGGTCTGCTACTGGCCGAACCTCGGCTACGGCCGGTTCGGTGCCAAGGTCGCGATGAAGAACGCGCCGCAGTTCGACGCGCCGGATCTCTTCGATCCCCGGCGGATACGCCTCGGGGACATCGACGGGACCGGCGTGACCGACATCGTGTACGTGTCGCGTCACGGAGCGGACGTCTACCTGAACCAGGCCGGCAATGGATGGAGCGACGTCGCGCGCATTCCAGTGCCCCTGGCGGACACGATGGCTTCAGTCCGCGTCGTGGACTTCCTCGGCACCGGCACCGCGTGTCTCGTCTGGTCGAGCAAGGATCCCGCGGATGCAGGGACCCCCCTGCGGTACGTCGACGTGCTGCAGAGCACCAAGCCGCATCTGCTCTCGTCGATCGTCAACGGCGTCGGGGCGACGGTCACCATCGGCTACGCGCCCTCCACGCAGTACTACCTGGAGGACCGGCTCGCCGGTCGGCCATGGGCCACGCGGCTGCCGATGGTCGTCCAGACCGTGGCCAGCGTGCAGACGATCGACGCGGTCGCGGGGACGAAGTTCCTTCTGAGGTACCGCTACGCGCACGGGTGGTTCGACGGCGTCGAGCGCGAATTCCGCGGGTTCGCACGCGTGGACTGCTGGGACGCCGAATCGATGGCTGCCGACCATGGCGCGGGGCCGCCGCCCGGTTCCCTCACCGCGCGGAACGGCGAGTACGACCTGCCGCCGATCCACACCGTCTCCTGGTTTCACACCGGGGCGTGGGACGGCGAACGCGACGACCTGTGTGCGACCCTGGCCCTCGAGTACTACGCAGGCGATTCCGCCGCGACGGGCCTTCCCCCCACGACCGTGCCGGCAGGCATGCTGCCGCCCGACATCCGCGAGGCCTACAGGGCGCTCAAGGGGCGCCCCTTGCGCGAAGAGGTCTACGCCGAGGACGGAACGACGGCGGCGTCGGCACCCTACACCGTCAAGGAGTACCGGTACGAAGTCCGCCAGCTTCAACCGATCGCCGACCAGAAGCACGGGGTCTACCACCCGTTCGAGCGCGAACAGCTCGCCTACAACTACGAACGCAACCCGACGGATCCGCGGATCGGTCACCGCCTCTCGCTCGAGGTGGATCCGCTGGGGCACGTCGTGCGTGAGGCGCAGCTCGGGTATGCGCGCCGCTCGCCCGCTCAACCCGAGCAGGGGCAGGTCCTGGCGACGTGCCGCGCGACCACATACGCCGCGCCGATAGCGACGACGTACGAGTTCCGGCACGGCGTGGGGACCGAGACCGTCCAGTGCGAGCTGTTCGTTGCTCCGACGTCCGCCCCTCTGCCTTTCGCCACCATCGATGGCGCGATGACGGGCGCCACCGCGCTGCCGTTCGACGGGACGCTCGCCTCGGGCACCATGCGCACGATCGAGCACCTGCGCCACCAGTTCTGGGCCGACGACCTGTCGGCACCACTGCCTCAGGGGCAAGTGCAGACGCGTGCACTTGCCTACGATCACTTCGCGCTCGCGTTCCCTGCGACGCTCGTGACGTCGGTATTCGGGTCGAACGTGACGAGCGCCGAGCTGCTCGCCCAAGGATACGTGTCGCCCGATGGCGACTACTGGACCCATGCCGGAACGACGTCGTACGACTCCGCGCACTTCTATCTCGCGACCGGCTTCACCGACCCGTTCGGGAACTCCTCGAACGTCGTCTACGACTCGCTCTACTTGGCCGTCGTCGAGCAGCACACGTCGACGAATGCCTCGTTCGACAACGTGACGAAGGCCGCGATCGATTACAGGGTCCTCGCACCGTCCATGGTGACGGATCCGAACGGGAACCGGAGCGCGGCGGCGTTCGACGAGCTCGGACGAGTCGTCGCCATTGCGCTCATGGGACGATCCGGGGCGAACGAGGGGGACACGCTCGCCGATCCGACGACGAAGGTCGAGTACCACCAGCTCGCCTGGGAGGCTTCGACGCCGAGCCCCACCTACGTGCTCACGTCCTCGCGCTTGCAGCACGGGGCCTCGAATCCCGGATGGTTCGAGACGTACGCGTACTCCGATGGCTGCGGCCACGAGGCCCTCGAGAAGGTTCAGGCCGATCCCGATTCGAACGGGCATCCGCAGTGGACGGGCAGCGGCCGCGTCGTCTTCGACAACAAGGGCAACCCCATCAAGAAGTACGAGCCTTACTTCGCTCCGGACGCCAGCTACGACGCAGAGTCTTCGATCGCGACCACGGCGTATGGCGCGATTCTCCACTACGACCCGCTCTCGAGGCTCGTTCGTACCGATTTCCCGGACGGGACGTATGCCACGACGGAGTTCGACGCCTGGCAGGAAGTGCAGGCGGACGCCAACGACAACGTCCTCGGCAGCGCCTGGTACGCTGATGCGAGCTCGCGTCCCGCGAGCGACCCGCTCAACCGTGCGGCCACCCTTGTCGCCGCCGACGCGAGCACGCCGACGACACGCGTCGGCGACGCGCTCGGGCGCCCGTTCCTCGTCGTCGCGGACAACGGGCCGGGCGGGCTGCTGCCGACACGCTCTCAGCTGGACATCCAGGGAAATGTGCTGGCAGCGACCGACGCCCTGGGCAACGGGACGATCCAGCAGACGCCCGATGCGCTCAGCCGGGTCCTGAAGCGAACGAGCGCGGACGCGGGGACGTCCCTCGCGCTCACCGACGCGACGGGAAAACCGTACCGGTCGTGGGATCCTCGAGGCTTCGTTCATCGCAACGCGTACGACCTCTTGCGACGCCAGACGCAGCTGTGGGTCACGCCGCCAGGCGGGACGGAGTTTCTCGCCGAGCAAACCGTCTACGGCGAGGGCCTTCCACAGCCCAACTTGCGGGCTCACGTCTACGAGAAGTTCGACGGCGCCGGCGTGGTGACGTACGCCGCATACGATCTCGAAGGGCGCGTCACGCACACGACACGGCAGCTCGCGAGCACGTACCAGTCGACGCCGTCGTGGCCCATGCTCGTCGGACTGACCGACCCGGCGACTTTCCTCCCGGCGGCCCAGGGGACGGCGCTCGAGACCGACACGTTCGACACGCTCACCGCGTACGACGCGATGAGCCGGATCGTGAGCGTCACGACACCCGACCAGAGCTCGCTGATCTTCAGCTACAACGCGTCGAGCTTCCTCGGATCGCTCACCGCTTACGTTCGCGGTTCTTCGACGGCGACTCCGATCATCACCAGCATCGCGTACAACGCAAAAGGGCAGCGCGTTTCGATCGGGTACGGGCAGGGCGTCCTCAGCCAGATCACGTACGACGACCGGACGCACGTCACCATCCGGATCAGGACGTCGCGCACGAGCGACGGCGCGAGGCTGCAAGACCTCAACTACACCTACGATCCCGTCCACAACGTCGTCCAGGTCACCGACCTCACGCAGGAGACGATCTACTTCGCCGGACAGGTGACGGACGGGTCGCAGCAGTTCGTCTACGACGCGATCTACCGCCTCACCCAAGCGACGGGCCGGGAGCAGCCGGGGCAAGTCGGCTACGCCTTGGGCCCCGACGGTTACCCCGAGTCGCCGTTCTCGACCATTCCCCACCGCAACGATCTGCAGGCGCTGCTCGCATACACCGAGAACTACGTCTACGACGCGGTCGGCAACCTCGTGCAGACCGTGCACAAGGCGGCGGGCGCCGGGTGGACGCGAACGCAGACCTACGTGCCGGGATGCAATCGCATCAAGTTTGTGAGCATGCCGGGCGACCCGGCGAACGGCCCCTATTCCGGAGTCTTCCAGCACGACGCGGCCGGCAACTTGACGCAGATGCCGAGCCCCACGTCGCTGGCGTGGGACCACGCAGGGCGACTGATCTCGGCGAACCTGAAGGGGGGCGGCGTCGCCTATTTCACTTACGACGCGACCGGGCAGCGGATACGCAAGATCATCGCGCGCTCGGGCACGCTTCACGAGCGCGTCTACGACGGCGCCTACGAGCGATACCGGGAGCGGAGCGGAACGTCCGTCACGACCTCTCCGATCACGCTCGAGCGCACGAGCCTGAACATCATGGACCACGAGCGTCGATTCGCGCTCGTCGAGACGACGACGGTCGACACCTCGAGCCCGGGCGGGCTGCCGTCCACACTGGTGCGCATCCAGTGCCCCAACGCGGTCGAGTCGACGTGCCTCGAGACGGATCCCACCGGCCAGCCCATTTCCTACGAGGAGTACTACCCCTACGGGGGAACGTCTTTCCGGTCCGGCGACACGGACAAGCGCTACCGCTTCGCCGACAAGGAGCGCGACGAGGAGACGGGCCTCTACTACTTCGGAGCGCGGTATCTCGCGCCCTGGATCGGGAGATGGGTCAGCACCGATCCGACGCCCGAGGGCTTCTCGTCTCCGTTCGCCTACGCAGGCTGCAACCCGACGTCACGCGTCGACCCGGACGGGCGCCAGCAGCGTCCAATCGTTCCGCCACCGGCTGCGAGGATGTGGCGTACGGATTCTCCGCCGCTGCCCAACAGTCCACCCGGCTCGCCTCGTATCCCCTGGAAGGACGAGCGGACGCTAGCCAAGGAGACAGCCGGCGTACAACAGGGCTTACCGGTCGGGGCGCAATACGGAGAGCTTCGCTTCGCGTTCGAGAAGACCCTGCAGATGATCACCCGACCGGTGGAGCCCGGCGGTGAAAGAAGCGCCTCGAGTAATTGGACCGACGCGCAATGGGCGCAGTTCTTTTCGGAGTGGAACCGCAAGTTCGAAGCGCTGCCCAAGTTGACGCTGTCTGCGGACCCGGCGATCGCCCGCGGACAAGAATCCGGGTTTCGCCAGGGAATCATCGGTGCTTATGAGGAGACTTCCTCGGCGGACACACTCGTACAGATAACCGGAGAGGCAGCAAAGGCGGTCGTCATCGCACGGGCAGCCGGTGGTCCCTCACCCGTCGCAATTGGGGGTGCGCGCGCTGGCTTCAACGACTGCGCTGCCTTGACCGCTGCACGCATCATTCGGGTCATCACAGGTTCCGATGTTACGGCCGAGGAGCTGATAGCGAAGTTCTACCTCCCCGGCGTGAACACCAAGTTCAACGTAGCCAAGCAATATGCGCTCGACTACTTCAAGCGGGTCGGTGTCGAGCTTGCCGCATCGCCGACGGACCTCACCAACGTCGGTCGCGCGGCGGAGGGGAGTTACGCGGTCTTCTTCAAGACAGCCGGAGGCGAAGGCGGCCACGTCATCTATGGCCGGGTGGCAGGAGGGACGCTGACACTCCTGGATGAACAGTCCGGCCAAACCTTCAACAGCATCATCTCGGCCCAGAACAGTCTGAATGGGCGCTTCGCCGGAGCGTTCCGTGTCCTCTCCGCGAATCCGGCTCAACCCCCCTGATGCGCCACGAGAAGACAATGTCGAACCGGGAAAGATTGGACGGCTTTCGTTGGAGCGCGGTCGGCTCGTTTCCCCCCACGGTCGGCAGCGCCGGATGTGAACTGGACGAAGGCCGTGCGCTCGTTGGCGGCGGCAACGCGGGCGGTCAGCTGCTGCGAACTACTTACGTCTTCGATGCAAACACGGAGACATTCTTGCGTGGTCCCGATCTGCTCGTGCCGCGCTACGGTCATCGATTTCTCCTCGGGCGCTCGGGCCGGGTCTTGGCCGTCGGCGGAAGCGCGAAGCATTGGATCAAGTCCCCGGATCCTCCCTTCCATCGCGTCTACGAGGCATCGATCCCTGCGGAGTACCTGGATCCGGGGAAGGCAGCGTGGGAGCCGGCAGAGAGTCTGGGAATCCCTTGTCTCAACTGGTGCGCTTGCGCGCACCTCGACGAAGAGGTCGTTCTCGTCGCCGGCGGTCTCGTGGATGAGCGGGCGACTTCCCGCGCGTGGGTGGTGTCCCTCAGCTCGCTGACTGTCATCGACGAACTCGAAATGCCGCGAGCTCGGCACAATGACGATGCAGTCTACCTCCCGGGACCAACGCAGGTCGTCGTCGCCGGAGGTGAAGCGTCGGGTCGATTCGAGGTGTTGGAACGAGCCAGGAACCAGTGGTTGGACACGCCCGAGTTCGCAGAGCACCGCGCCGAGTTTCGGCTGGTGCGCGCCAACAACGGCGAGGCCCTTGCCATCGGCGGCGGGTTCCCGCCATCCGACGTCGACGACGTCGTATTGCGCTGGTCGGGGACCAGTTGGGTGCGTGAACCGCCCCCCGCGCTGCCGATAGGCCGCAGAGCAACCGTCACCGAGATCACGCCAGGCACCTTCCTCGTTCTGGGAACCACGGGGCCCGATCAGAACGAGTCAACTGCACAAGTCTACGACGACGCATCGCGAGTATGGAGCCCCATCAGTGCCCCTCGAGAACCTCGATGGGGGCACACATCGATACCTGTAGGGCGCAAGCGGATCCTCGTGTTCGGTGGCGCCGACTGCCGGACCGCGGAGTTGGGAAAACCAGATTGACGGAGATGGCGGGACAATCACGTGAAGATCGGAATCGGATCCGGGTCTCGGGGAGCTGAAGTCACGCGCCTGCATCGCGTGTTGCACGCGAGCGGGTTTCTGGTCGAGGCATCCGAGACTCGCGAGGGCCTGTTCGGCGCGTCGACGCTGGAGGCTCTCCATGAGCTGCAGCGGCGGCGCGGCTTGCCTCTCGTCGACGTGATCGACCGCCCGACCCTCGAGGTGCTCCTCGAGATCGAGCAGAACATCACGATCAACATCGACGAGAGCGGGACGCCGAAGCCCGCGCCGAAGCCGGACGAGACGCACGGGAAGGTCACCGGCACCCTCGTCGACGGCGACGGGGCACCCGTGGTGAGCACGCGGGTCGCGCTCTTCTCGGAGCAGCTCCGATCCGAGACGCAGCTCGGCGAGGCCCAGACGAGCGCGAAGGGCGAGTACGCGATCCGCTATCGCCGGCACGTCGCCCTCAATCTCCTCGTGCGCGCCTACGACGCGTCGGGGAACGTGATCGCCACGTCGCCGACGTCCTTCGCGGCTCCCGCCCAGGTGGTGATCGACTTCACCACGGGGAAGGACGGGGTCGTGCGGTCCCCGTCCACCTTCACCACGCTGCAGGCGAAGGTGCTCGCGCAGCTGGGGAACACGCCGCTCTCGGACCTGAAGGAGAACAAGGACACCCACGAGATCAGCTTCGTTGCGAGCTCGATCGGGGAGCCATTCTCCCAGGTCGCATACCTCTTCATGGCGCACGTCCTCGGCGCCAAAAACGCGCTCCGCGACGAGACGCTCTTCGGCATCTTCTACGAAGGCATTCCCGTCGCGCTCGGTCCTGCCTTCGGCGATCTCCCCGACGCCGGGATCGACGACGCGTTCATGTCGCAGGCCTTCAGCGGCGTCCTCTCCCACTCGCGCGACTCGCTCGGTCAAGCGCTCACGACAGCCGTCGCCGGCGACGTGCTGCCCGCGTCGTACGCTGACACCCAGGACCTCGAGCTCTCGCGCCTCGATGATCTGCGCGTCCAGGCCACGGCGAGCACGCCGTACATCCGTGGCAAAACGGCCGTCTCCGATCTGCTCACCGCCGGCTCGGTTTCCCAGGCGGTCCAGGCGGCATTCCTCGCCGCATTCGCCGCCAACAGCGGCCGACTCGGGCCGGCGTGGACGGCGCTCCGCGCGAACAAGAACCTCCCCGCGGCCGATCTGACTACCCTTAAGACGACGCTCAGCCTGGGTGAGCTTCTCACCGGGAACCTGCCCCTCGTCAAAGACACGCTGCAGCGCCTCTCCCAAAAGACGCTCGAGCGCATCTCGGACCTGGGGATGCTCGACCAGAACGACTGGATCGCGCGCATCTCCGCGATCGATCCGCAGGCCGCGAGCATCCCCCAGGTCCTGCCGAACGACACGCCGGCCACGCGCATCGCACGTTTCGCGAAGGCCCTCGCCGAGCGCTTCGCGGGGCGCTACCCGACGCAGGCGTTCGTCGGCGGTCTGACGAAGGCGACGTCCACGTCGTTCCAGCAGACGAAGACCGAGCTCATCTCGGTGCTCACGGCCAATCCGACGCTGAACCTGAAGATCGGCAACATCGACCAGTACGTGGCGACCAACAAGGTCACCATGTCCGCTCAGGCGCTCACCGATCTCAAGACGGCGCAGCGCCTCCTCCGGGTCTCGCCGCACTACTCGAGCGTCGAGGCGCTCAACGCCAACGGGTTCCAGTCGGCGCAGAGCGTTTACTTCGCGGGCCGCGACAACTTCATCGCGAAGATGACCAAGCCGCTCGGCAGCGCGGCGCTCGCCCAGATGGCCTTCGGCCGCGCGCAGATGACGTACGCCACGGCCCTCCACCTCTACGCGCGCCTGAGCCTCGCCTTCAACAACATCGGCCTGAACGCAATCGCGTCGTCGAACCCTCCCCCCGGGAGCCTCCCGAACTTCCCCGACCTGCAGTTGCTGTTCGGCCAGGCGGACTACTTCCAGTGCGAGGACTGCCAGTCGATCTACAGCCCGGCGGCTTACCTCGTGGACCTGTTGCAGTGGCTGAAGGGGCTGGGCGCGACGCCGCAGGGCTCCGCAGTTTCCCAGCTCACGACCGCCTTTGCCGCCGTGATCTTTCGGCGGCCCGAGATCCCGTTCATCGCGCTCAGCTGCAACAACACGAACGTCACGATTCCCTACATCGATCTCGTCAACGAGATCCTCGAGAACTACATCTCGCCCACCTGGCCGCCCAAGCCGCAGACCGGGCCCTACGTGATCGACACGCTGGGCACTTCCGCCGAACGCCGGGCGCTTCCCCAGTACGTGCAGGACGTTTCGGGCGGCGCCTACGACAAGACGAAGCAAACCGTCTTCCCGCTGACTCTCCCGTTCGATTGGCCGTTCGCCCAGACGACGGCCTACCTCGCCGCGATGGGCGTGCCCCGCGCGTCGGTGATGAGCCTCTTCGTGGGTGCGCCTTCGGGACCCACCCCGGTCGCCATCGCGTGCGCGAGCCTGGGGCTGAGCTCGAAGATGCAGGCCCTCGTCGAGGGCACCGACCCGAGCCAGCAGTGGGATCGCTGGGGCTTCGACAAACAGAACTCACCGGACAACGTCATCGACCCGGAGACGCGGCAGCCTCTGAGCCCCGCCCCGAGCACGTGGGTCGCCGCGCTCGGCTACGTGCCCCTCTTCCTCAATCGCTCGGGTCTGACGCTGCGACAGCTCTATCAGCTCCTCGAGGTCGTCTGGGTGACGAACTCCGCGGTGACGCTGCAGCTCGGGGTCCAGGGAGGCATCGCGCAGAGCCACGTGGACCTCATGCAGTTCAACGGGCTGACGGCCAACGTGCTCGATCGCGCCCAGCAGTTCCTGCGGCTGCTCGCCGCCACGGGCCTCCAGATGTGGGAGCTCGACTGGGCGCTCGGCTCGCAAACCGTCAACGACACCGTGCTCACGTTCCTCGCCGGCGCGATTGCCCTCGGGAACCAGTTGAAGCTCCCCTTCCAGGAGGTGCTGAGCTTCTGGCAGCCGCTGCAAGTGCGGGACGTCACCAATCACCTGGGCGACGAGGACGCCGTCGTTCCGTCGACCTACAGCGAGGTGTTCACCAACCCGACGATGTACGCGTCGTGGTCGGGCGTGTTCCCGCGCCCTGCGCAGCCACCCCCCAACGGCTGGGATCTCGGCGGCTCCGCCATCAGCACGACGCCGACGAACCTGAGCGCCATCACTGCGGCACTGGGAATCAGCGCGAACGACGTCGCGTCCATCATGAACGCCACCAACATGACGGACTCACTCACGCTGGCGAACGTGAACGTCCTGCTGCGCTACCAGCGGCTCGCGACCTCGCAGTCGCTCACGATCTCGGACCTCCTGCTCTGGATCCAGCTGACCGCCGGGACGCCGTTCGGCACCACGCCGGTCGACACGCAGGAGTTCCTTCGCCGGCTCGGGGTCCTGAAAGGGACGGGCCTCGGCGTCCACGATCTCGACTATCTGCTCCGCAACGGGTCGATCACCCAGACGGCACTCGCCTTCACGACGCAGCAGTCGACGACGCTCCTGCAGGCCATCGCAGGCGGGCTCGCGAAGCTGACGGCCGCCCAGCAGGCCGACGCCCCCACGGTGTCGGCCCTCTTCATCGGCGCGCTGGCGACGGCGACGAACGTGACGGCGGACGTCGTCACGCCCGTCTTGAACAAGACCGGCGTGCTTCCGCTCTCGGCCGCGACGATCCAGCAGTTGCTCCAGAACCCGACGGTCGACCCGTCGCAGTTCCCGCAGCTCGTCGGCGCGTTCGTGGCCGTCGCGAAGGCGGCGGCGCTCTACACGGCGCTCGGAGCCTCCGTCGTGGAGTGGATGTTCATCGTTCAGAACGCCGCATCGTTCGGATGGCTCGATCCGAGCGCGCTGCCGTCCACCAGCACCAGCCCGTACGCCGCGTTCGAGGCCCTGCTGCAGGCGATCAAGCTCGATCGCCGGCAGACCGCCCGGGCGCCCAAGCTCTTCGACATCCTCGGCCAGTGGCTGCCGCCGGGGCAGCTGCCCGCCTCGCCGGCGGCCGCACTCGGCACGACTGCGAATCCGGGGCTGGCGTACGCCCTGAACGGGCAGGTCGACGACGCGACGGCCATCGCGACGGCCCTCGGCGCGAAGACCCCGACTCTGCCGCCGAGCCCGGGCACCCTGACCGACATGACCATGCTGACGTCGATCGCGAACGCGCTCGACGTGGTGACGCGCTATCGCGTGTCCGGGGCCACGCTCTTCGCCCTCGCGGCCGCAGCGCCTGACGCCACCACGGCGCAGGCCGCGTACGGCGCGTTCCAGCAGCAATACGCGCAGAGCGCGTGGTTCGGAGCCGTGCAGCCGGTGGAGGACGGCCTGCGCCAGAGCCGGCGCGACGCGCTCGTCGCCTATCTGCTGGGGCCGGGCTCCGCCTCGGCGCCTCTCTGGCCGTTCCTCACGACGGACGACATCTACGATTACTTCCTGATCGATCCGGAGATGTCGGCGTGCGCCGTCACGACGCGGCTCCTGCAGGCGTCGATCGCGATCCAGCTGTTCGTCCAGCAGTGCTTCCTGAACCTGTCCGTCCAGGTCAACGTCAACACGGCGTCCAACAGCTCGTGGAACCAGTGGTCGTGGAGGAAGACCTACGAGCTCTGGTCGGCGAACCGCCAGGTCTTCCTCTATCCGGAGAACTACGTGCTGCCGGAGACGAGGAAGAGCCCGTCGCCCTTCTTCGTGGACATGGAGCAGGACCTGCGCCAGGCCAGCTGCGACGAGGACCTCGCGGAGACGGCGCTCCAGAACTACCTGCGCAAGCTGGTCGACGCTTCGCAGCTGATCGTCGCAGCGCACTACAACGACGCGGCGGCCGACGTCCTGCACGTCTTCGCGCACACGCGCCACCACCCCTGGAAGTGGTGGTACCGCGCGCGTACTGCGGGCGTCTGGTCACCGTGGTCGGAGATCGGAGTCGACATCCCGTCGGATCAGGTCGTCGCGGTCCTGTGGGACCGGCGACTGCACCTCGTGTGGCTGCTCTTCAAGCAGGAAGCCGAGAAGCAGAGCAATCAGCAAGTCCCCTCCAGCGGGGACAACCAGCCGCCGCCCGTCAACATCTGGTCGGTCGATGTGGCGATGACCGAGCTGAGCGCGGGAAAGTGGCAGCCCAAGCGCGTGTACCCCGAAAAGATGTTCTTCACGAAGAACGTAAACACGTCCACCGGGCTCGCCGAAATCGATCGCCCCAAGATTGCATTCACGCTTCGCGCATCTCCGGACAACGCATTCAACTTGATCATCACGGTGTACTACTCGTACACGGAAGTGGAATATGGCGCGAAGGCCGGCATCGCGAGCCTTGGACAGAGTCAGCCCGTGGTGTTGCCTGCCGTAGAAGTTGCAATCTGTACGCTCTCGATGCCCGAGGCGCCGCTGAAGGTGGTGCAGGACAATCAGGTGGCCACCAATATCCTGCCCGACGGGTCGCTCATGGACCTGGCGCAGGAACCCTCGTACTCCCTGGTCGTTCCGACGACGCTGACAGGCACCCTGACCGCACCGACGGGGTACTCGTTCTGGGCGCAAGATCTGGTGTACGGGGCGTACTACAACCCCAATACGGGCACGGTCCCTGTCAACGTGCTCGGTCAGACCTCTGCCACCGGAACGCCGACGAACGTCCTCTTGCTCAAGAAGGCCGTGAACGCCCGCATCGTCGTTCCGCCGCAGGAAGCCGTGTTCGACTCGCTCGACCCATTCTTCGTCGTCGACGGGGGCGGCGGGTCGGGAACGTCGCCGCGTCCGGTGCGCACCTACCTCATCCAGCCGGAGTTCTTCACCATCTCGAGCAATCCGCAGGAGCTCGACAATCTCAAGTACGTCCGGCAGTGGACGACGTATTACGACTTCCGCACGTTCTATCACCCGTTCGCACGCACGATGCTGCGGGAGCTCGAGATCGGCGGCGTCGCCCAGATGATGTCGCGCAACCTGCAGATCAATCCGCAAGGCGTCCGCGGATGGAGCACGACGTTCGATTTCAACGGGATCTTCACGCCGCAGCCACCCGTGCGTAAACCGTATCCGGGGCAGCCGAACGCCTCGGACGTCGGAGAGTCGGCGCTCGATTTCAGCAATGGAGGGACGGGCGCCTATTCGCTCTACAACTGGGAAGTCTTCTATCACGCGCCGATGTACGTCGCGTCGCTGCTCACGCAAAACCAGCAGTACCAGGACGCGATGACCTGGTACGAGTACATCTTCAACCCCTCGGACTCGAGCGGCTGGTCGACTCCCCAGAGGTTCTGGGAGATGGCGCCGCTCTACAACTTGAACTCGAACCAGTGGGTGGGCGAGCAGATCCAGAACATCCTCCAGGGGCTCGCGCAGGGAGTGAGCGACTCGGACACGACGGCTGCGCTGAACGTGTACATGAATGATCCTTTCGACCCCCACGCGATCGCGAGCCTCCGCATCGCCGCCTACGGCAAGGCGACGTTCATGAAGTTCCTGGACAACCTCATCGCGTGGGGTGACTCGCTCTTCAGCAACTACACGTCCGAGACGGTCGCCCAGGCCGAGCAGCTGTACGTGCTCGCCGACACGCTGCTCGGGCCCGCGCCGCAGGAGGTGCGACCGCCGCCCGGCTTCACGTCCAGCGTGCCCGCGACCTACGACCAGATCGCCGCGGAGATCGGGACCAGCCAGTTCCCGGATCCGCTGGTCGCGGTGGAGAACCTGGTGATCGCGCCGACGCCGACCAGCGAGATCATCCAGGGCACCGCCGTCACGCCGCCCTTGCCGCAGATCCCGACCAAGGCGGGCACGCTCCTCTTCTGCGTTCCGCCCAACGCGCAGCTCCTCGCCTACTGGAGCACCGTCGCCGATCGGCTCTACAAGATCCGTCATTGCATGAACCTGCAGGGACAGGTCGTGCCCCTGCCGCTCTACGGTCCGCCGATCAACCCGCTGCTGGCCGCCGAAGCTGGCGCGGCGGGCCAGACCCCCAGCGGACTGTCGGCGCCCGCGCCGATCTACCGGTTCGCCACCTACCTGCAGAAGGCCGTGGAGCTGGCCAACGACGTGCGCTCGTTCGGCGCGCTGATCCTCGCGGCGCTCGAGAAGGAGGACGCCGAGTCTCTCGCGCTGCTGCGAGCCAACCAGGAGCTCGACATCCAGACGCAGATGCTGGACGTGAAGACGCAGCAGGTCACGGAGACCACCGACGAGATCACGGCGCTTCAGAACCAGCAAGCGATCTCGAAGATCAAGGCGCAGTTCTACTCGACCCAGCCGTTCACGAACGCCATGGAAACCCAGGCGCTCGGCCTGCAGGCGCAGGCATACATGACCAACCAGCAGGCCATTCCCCTCGACGCGATGGCCATGCAGGCGAGCATCATTCCCACGTACACGTTCGGCGTGGAAGGCGCAGGCGGAACGCCCGCGACGACCGCTTCGTTCGGAGGAGGCAACGTCGCGGCCTCGGTCAGTGCGATGGCCGCCTCCATTCGCGCCCAGGCCGGCCTCTATGCCCAGCAAGCCGGAACGCTCTTTACCCAGGGGGGATTCCAGCACCGGGCCGACGAGTGGGGGCTCCAGGCGCAGGTCGCCAACGCCGAGGTCACGCAGCTCGACAGCCAGATCCTCGCTGCGAACGACCGGCTGACCATCGCCAACACCGAGGTCAACATCCAGACGACGCAGATCAACAACGCGCAGAACGTGAGCGACTTCCTGACGAACAAGTACACGAACGCGCAGCTCTACGACTGGATGGTCACCCAGCTCACGACGGTACACACGCAGGCGTACCAGCTGGCGTTCGGGCTCGCGCAGCAGGCGCAGTACGCCTACCAGTACGAGCTCGGCAGTCAGGATACGTTCCTGCAGCCGGATTACTGGGACGACGTGCACCGCGGTCTCACGGCCGGCGACAGCCTGCTCTTCGACCTGCGGCGCATGGAGGCGCGGTACCTCGCGCAGAACGCTCGCGAGCTCGAGCTCACCAAGCACATCTCGCTGGCCATCACCCAGCCGATGGCGCTCGTGCAGCTCATGAAGACGGGGACGTGCCAGGTCTACCTGGACGAGGCGCTGTTCGACGCCGACCACCCGGGCCAGATCTTCCGGCGCCTGCGGTCCGTGGCGCTGACCATTCCCTGCGTCACCGGTCCGTACACGGGCGTGAACGCGAACCTCACCCTGACGACGGCGGTGACCCGCACGACGACGACGCTGAGCGGCTCGAACTACGTCCCGGCGAGCGCTAAGAGCCCGCCGAGCGACCCGGCGTTCAGCGTCAGCTACCCGCCCGGGGCGACCATCTCGACGAGCAGCGGTCAGAACGACGCCGGACTCTTCGAGGTCAACCTGCGCGACGAACGGTGGCTACCGTTCGAGGGGCAAGGCGCCATCAGCGCGTGGAACCTCGAGCTCAACCCGCTGACGAACAACTTCGACTTCTCGACGATCACGGACGTCATCCTGCACGTGCGCTACACGGCGCGTGTCGGGAACCCCCCGATCCCCGAGCAAACGGTGCTCCAGGCAATCGCGCCGCCTACGGGCGCGACGCGGGCGATCGCCGTGAGCGTGAAGTGCACGTTCGGAGACGCGCTCTACGCCTTCTTCAACCCGACGGACACGACGGCGACGCAAGAGGTGCTCACGCTCCCGATCACGAACGCGTTGTTCCCATGGTCGAACATCCGGACGCCGATGATCGGGGACATCTCGGTGTTCTTCGCCCTCTCGCAGACTCCCTCCGGAAACGTGAGCATCCCGAACGTGACCTTCGGTCCGACGAGCGGCACGGCCAGTGCTCTGGCGATCGGCTCGACGCCGCTCCCGACGGGTTGGACCGCGCCGGCCGCCTTGCTCTACGGAGACGCGTCCCTGAGCCAACCCGTGGCGCCGCAGTCGTTTACGCTCACCGTACCCACGGCGGGCCTGCCTACGGCGCTGGCGAGGACCGTCGGCAGCCAGACACTGCTCGATCCGAACAAGGTGCAGGACATCATCCTCATCATCACGTACGTGAGCTGAGCGGGATGCTGACCGAGAACGACATCCGGAGGATCGTCGGGCGCGTCGTGGCGGGCTACGCGCCGCTCGTCGTCGGCACCTTCGGTTCCTATGCGGCAGGCCTCGCTCGTCCCTCGAGCGATCTGGACCTGTTCGTCATCAAGGTGGCGCGGGAGCCCGAGTCCAACAGAAGGGCGGCGGTGCGCAGGCTGCTCTTTGGCGTCATGCACCCGCTCGACGTCCACGTGTTCACGCCTGACGAGTTCGAGTCGACGGTGAACGAGGAACTCTCGTTCACGTGGATCATCGCGAGGCAGGCTCGCCTGTACCACTGGGAACCAGGGGCGGAGCGTCTGGTGCCGTCGTTGGCCCCGCGGCTCTCCGACGACCGAACCTCCGGCTGATGCGAAAAATCCAAATGTCGTAACCAGCCGATGGGCAAGTGGTACTCCGAGTGGGCGGGACACCACGTGGAGCACCACTTCAGGGTGTCGCAGGGCAACGCTGCGTAACGCGTGGATCGTCCAAGTGCGCGTCATTTCACGCTACGTATCGCTTCCCCGGCCTTTGACACGGTAGGGGTCGTAGGTTCGAAACCTATCGCGCCTACAAAGAAAAGCGGGTCGTCGTGAACGACCTTCCTCACTTCCTCCCCACTTGAGGAGGACCCTCCCCACTTCCCTCCCCACTCGGGGCGCGTCCGAAGAGTTGGACGACGTTCCCGATGCTGGAGCGCTGCTCGTCGGGGGTCACCGTCGAGTAGTGCTCCCGCATGCGTTCGGTCAGGTGACCGGAGATGCTCTTGGTCACAATGGCCTCGACGTTCGCGACTCGAGCGAGGTCGTTGAACGTGCGGCGCATGCCGCGTGGGGTGAACTGCTTCTCCAGTCCGATGAGGTGGCCGACGGTAACGAACGCCTTCTTGAGAAAGCTTTCGGAGCGGAAGCCGCCGTCCTCGGCGGGGAAGAGCAACTCGGACGCCTTTTGCTCCGGCGTGATGAGCTGCGTCTCGACGTGCCAGCGAAGAACGTCCATGACCTCCGGCGGGACCGAGATGCGTTGCCGCAGCCCGGTCTTCGTCGTCTTCATGATCTCTTCGCCGATCGTGTGGGAGCGCCGAACGAGAATCACACCCTGGTCCCACAGGACGTCGGGCGTCGGACCCGTGCGACGCAACGGACGCATGGAGGAGGGGCGTAGGCCGGTCGCGCTGCCCAGGAAGGTCATCGCGTACTGGGCCGGGAACTCCTCCTTCATGCACGCGAGGAAGGCGGCCATCTCCTCGCCGGTGAGCGCGTTGGGTTCCTCCTCGGTGTAGACCTCGTGCTCGGAGGTGTCGAACGCGGGGATGTCCTCGGCGGCGTTGAACGGGAGCTGGAGCTCGCGCTTCGCCCTCTTCATGATGTGCCGAAGGATGTACAGCCAGCCGTTGGCTGTCGTGGGCGTGTACTTGCCTGCCTTAATCAGCTCGCCGATGCCCGCGCGCCACGTCTCGACGTGCATCGGGCGAATCTGATCGATGTAGTAGTCGCCGAACCCGGCGACGTGCTCGGTGCCTGCGATCAGATGCTGGAGCGTGTACCTCCAGCGTTCACGACCGCTTGCACTCTTGATCTCCTTCGTCGTGACCTTCCGCTCGAAGAGAGATACCGCGAAGTCGCAGAAGCGCGTCTGCTGAGGCGCGACCAAGGCGACGCCCGCGCGTACGCGCTACTGGCACACACCGCCCGGCGTCGGACATATCGCTCCGGCTCCCGCGTCAATGCAGTCGGCATTGGTGCAGCAGTGGCCGGCCGAGATGCAAGAGTTGGCGATCCCGCACAACTTCTCGCCGGTCGGACATGCGCACGCGCCTCCGGGCACCGGGCAGACCTCGCCGGAGATCGTGCAGTCACCTGCGGTGCAGCATGTCCCGCTCGGGATGCACGTCTGACTCGTGAGGCATGGCACCTGTCCGCCGGGGCAATCGAGGGCGCAAGAGCCCCCGAAGCAAGCTTGGTAGATCGGACAGACGTAGCCGCAATAACCGCAATTGTTGTTGCTGGTCATCAGGTCGACACAACCCGCATCGCACAGCATCATCGGCGAGCCGCACCCGTGGGCGTCCCCGCCATCTCCGGCCTGAGGAGCACCGTCATTCACGGACCCCGCATCGGCATCAGCATCAGCATCAGCATCAGCATCGGCGCCGGACGCGCCGTCCGGCATGGTGGGGCCATTCGCGTCCTTCCCTGCATCGCCTCCGCCGTCCGTCGACTGCTCGATGGTCTGATAGACGTTCGTGGTCGAGCAGGCGGCGGAAAGCACGAGGGTCAGAGCCAGAGCACGGCGCATGAGCCAATGCTGACCCGGTACGGCAGAGCCCAGCAAGCGTTGGCAGTAGAAGCCAGATCCGGCACGTCCCGTAGCTTCCCCCACTTCCCCCAGATGGCGCGTTTTGGCGCCTCTTGGCGCTACTCGGATCTGCGAATTCCTCGGGAAATACCGAGATGGATCACACTACGAGTGCGCTTGAGGTGATAGCGCCCTAACCGGCATGCGGGTTCAAGTCCCGCCCTTCGCACGAAGCCCGGAAAAAGAACGGCCGCCCGGCGCCCTCCTGACCGCATCCGGCGGCCCTCACTGCGGATGCCGTGAGTGCTCGGGGACGGGCCGGTGCAACTTGCGCTGGAGTCTTGCGTCTTCCAGGCGCGCGAGCTCCGCTAGGCTGACGACGCACACCGGGCAGCCGTCCTCGTCGACGCAGACGATGCGCGACTTGTGGTGCTCCACCAGGAGCTGCTCGATCGTCGAAAGGTCGTCCCTCACCGTGAAGACGACCGGGTCGCGAGTCATGACGTCTTCCAGCGGAAGGTCGAGCGAGGCGTCCTCCGCCGCGAGGTGGGTGACGAGGTCCCGGTCCGTGATGGTGCCCGTCATCCGACCGGCTGCGTCGCAGACCGGTATCAGGTCGAGGCCCTCGTCGCGCATCAGCATGGCTGCCCGCCGTGCCGTGTCCTTCTCCGACAAACACGTCGGTCTCCGATCCATGAGCTCCAGCAGCTCGAGGGCGTCGCGGAGCGTGAAGAGTCCGACCAGCGCGCCGCTTGCGTCGACCACCGGTATCCGTCGAATCCCTTGCGCACGCATTCGCACGATCGCATCGTCGACGTCGTCGTCGGCGGCGGCGGCGGTCACGATGTCGTGCGCCATCACTTCCGGGAAGAGGACGTCGCCTACTTCGAGCTCACCCAGGGACCGGATGTTCCTGGCGGCCAGTCCGACGACAATGTCGCGGTCCGTGATCGTGCCAATCGGTACCTTCTTGCCGTCGAGCTCCTCGACGACCACGAGCTCGTCGATGCCTTCGGCATGCATCCGGCGTGCGGCTTCGGCCGCTCGGTCCGTCTTCCTGATGCACGGTACGTTTCGGCTGCAGACCTGTCCGAGCTTCATCGCAACTGAAACTTGGGTAAGGCCTCCCGATGGCGCCATCGGTGGAGAATCGACTTTCGCGCATGCGGTCTCGCGCCTCGTGGCATTCACCGCTCGTGCGTCGTTTGACGCGGATGAGCGGGCCACGCATCAGCCGCCGGCGATGACGTTGTCTCTACACCACCGGCACGCTCGGAACCGAGGTCGGGTCCGCGTCCAGTCGAACGTCCTTCAGTACACGGGCGGCCTCTTCAGCCGTGGGGCGGGCCTTCGGGTCGAGAGACAAGCACCGGTCGATGCATTCGGCGAAGCGCCGGTCGAGGCGGGGACGCGCCAACGCGAGCGAGGCGGGCGGCGGCAGCGAACGGCCGTGCGTCGCGCGCACGAAGAGCGGGTCGCGGAAGGGAGGGCGCCCGACGAACAGCTCGTGAGCCATCACCCCGAACGCGTACATGTCGATCGAGGCGTGCAACGTCCTGCCGTG
>Ga0335069_10004230_pt1 | contig 21400 bp, 22 predicted proteins | sample Lox_Sample_11_FD_206714 | JGI IMG/M metagenome (GOLD analysis project Ga0335069, IMG submission 206714) | Soil microbial communities from Loxahatchee National Wildlife Refuge, Florida, United States - Lox_Sample_1.1 | ecosystem: Environmental > Terrestrial > Soil > Wetlands | place: USA...
CGGACGCGCTACCACGATCGCGACTGGGCCGACGCCCCACTCTGCGCACGGCGCCCCGTCGCCCTCGCAGGCGGGGATCACTCGGAGCGCGCCGTCCGCTAGCGCAGGCGCGCGCCCAGGGCGGCCATCGCTCGGGCGCGGTGGCTGACGCGGGATTTTGCTGTGGGCGAGGCGGTGCCGAAGGTTTGGCCGAGGTCGTTGGAGAAGAAGACGGGGTCGTAGCCGAAGCCGGCGGTGCCGGTCGGGGTTCTCGTGATGTGGCCTTCGCAGGTGCCTTCGGCGGTGACGACGCGGCCGTCGGGCCAGGCGAGGGCGACGACGCAGCGGAAGCGGGCGCTGCGGGCCGCGCCGGTGACGCCGGCGAGGGCGTCGAGGAGCTTGGCGATTCTCGCCTCGGCGGTATCGGCGTAGCGCGCCGACGCGATGCCGGGGGCGCCTCCGAGGGCGTCGACCTCGAGGCCGGCGTCGTCGCCGAGCGCGGGGAGGCCGGTGGCGGCGGCTGCCGTGCGCGCCTTCGCGACTGCGTTGTCGACGTACGAAGTCTCGCCTTCGGGCGGAAACGCGATCGGCGGGAAATCTGCGAGCGACTGCACCTCCACCGGCCCCCAGGCCCGCGCCATCGCTTCCAGCTCCGTCACCTTGCCCGCGTTGCTCGTCGCGAGGACGAGCCGGGGCGGAATCATCTGAAACGCGGGAGCGTGATGCCGGCCTTCTCCAGCGTCGCGACCTGCATCTTGGTGAGCGTCGCGATGCCGTCGCGCGCCATTTCGAGGAGCCGGTCGAGCTGGGCCCTCGTGAACGGCTTGCCCTCAGCGGTACCCTGGACCTCCACGAAGCGTCCCGCGCCCGTCATCACGACGTTGGCGTCGACCTCGGCGCGGTGGTCCTCCTCGTACGGCAGGTCGAGGACCACCCGGCCGTCGACGATGCCGACGCTCACCGCGGCGATCGTGCCCGTGAGCGGCAGCTTCTCGAACGCGCCCCGGGTCCGCAAGCCCTCCAGCGCGATCGCCAGCGCGACGAACCCGCCCGTGATCGACGCCGTCCGCGTGCCGCCGTCGGCCTGGAGGACATCGCAGTCGATCAGGATCGCGCGCTCGCCGAGAGCCTCGGCGTCGACCACGCCGCGGAGACAGCGCCCGACCAGCCGCTGGATCTCCTGCGTCCGGCCGCCCGGCCCGCGTCGCTCCCGCTCGATCCGCTCGGGCGAGCTGCGCGGGAGCATCGCGTACTCGGCCGTCACCCATCCCCGTCCCTGCCCACGCATGAACGGCGGCACGCTCTCCTGGACGGTCGCCGAGCAGACGACCCTGGTGCCGCCGACGTCAATGAGAACGGAGCCTTCGGCGGCCGGCAGCCACCCTGGCACAAATGTGACAGGCCGGAGCTGCGCCGCGCGCCGGCCGTCGGCGCGGCCCTTTCGACGACCGCGCTCAACCATTTCGCGTCACCGACCGATATAGCACCCGACGAGGATTGCACATGGAGCGGCGCATACCATGCCGGGAGGTACGCCGCCATTTTGATCGACCGGCAGGATCAGGAAACTCGTGAGCACTGGACTCGAACCGCAGCCGACGCTGATCGGCGAGCATCCACTGATCCAGAAGGTGGCCCAGCTGGTCCGGAAGGTCGCCCCGACCGAGGCGACGATCCTGATCATGGGCGACAGCGGCACCGGCAAGGAGCTGGTCGCGCGCTCCGTCCACGCGCAGAGCGCGCGCGCCGACAAGGCCTTCATCCCCGTCAACTGCGGCGCGATCCCGGCCGAGCTGCTCGAATCCGAGATGTTCGGCCACGAGCGCGGCGCGTTCACGGGCGCGATCGGCCAGCGCGCTGGCATGTTCCAGCTCGCCAACGGCGGCACCATCTTCCTCGACGAGGTCGGGGAGATGAGCCCGACGCTCCAGGTGAAACTGCTGCGCGTGCTCCAGGACCGCGAGGTCCGGCCCGTCGGCGCCGACCGCGTGATGCGCGTCGACCTGCGCGTGATCGCGGCGTCGAACAAGGACCTGGCGGCGGAGGTCGAGGCCGGCCGCTTCCGCGAGGACCTCTTCTACCGCCTCCAGGTGATTCCGATCGTGATGCCGCCGCTGCGCGAGCGTCGCTCGGACATCCCGCTGCTCATCAAGCACTTCCTCGACAAGCACAACGCCAAGCGCATCGGCCGGCCCGTGCGCATCTCCGACGAGGCCATGGTGCACCTCTGGGAGCACGACTGGCCGGGCAACGTCCGCGAGCTGGAGAACCTGCTCGAGCGGCTCGTGATCCTCTCCGAGGACGGCCTGATCGAGGTCCAGCATCTGCCGCCCAGCATCCGGTCCCTCATCTCCGAGAAGAAGATCCCGCGCCCGACGCTGGGCGAGGGTGGCCTCGACCTCAACACCGCGGTCGAGGAGTTCGAGAACCGCCTGATCGAAGAGGCGCTCCGCCGCACCAAGGGCAACAAGCAGGCGGCGGCCCGGCTCCTCGGCCTCAAGCGGACCACGCTCGTCGCGAAGCTCCGGCGCCGCAAGGGCGGCCCGGACGACGCCGACGACGACGCCCCCGACGCGGAGGAAGCTTCGTGAACGACGGATTCGTGATCCTGGTCGTCGACGACGACCCGAACGCCCGCGACGTCGTCGCGCGCCTGCTCCAGCGCGAAGGCTACAAGACGCAGACCGCCGGCAGCGGCCCCGAGTGTCTCCAGGTGGTGCAGAGCCACAAGGTCGACCTCGTGCTGCTCGACGTGGTGATGCCCGGGATGGACGGGTTCGCCGTCTGCGACGCCCTGCACGCGATCGACGCCGGCAAGAAGCTCCCCGTCATCCTGCTCACCGGCCAGGACGACGTCGACACGCGACTCGAGGGCATCTACCACGGCGTCAGCGAGTTCCTGGGCAAGCCCATCAACCCCCGGGAGCTCTACGCGCGGGTGCGCTCGCAGCTGCACATCCTCGAGCTCACGAACCAGCTCGAGAGCGTGGAGCGCAACCTCAAGGCCTGGCGCCCCGGTCCCGTCTCGCACTGACGTCGCCTCCCTCCTGCCCGAAGGTCGCAGGAGGTAGAAATGTTGAAGGGGAGTCGCGGCGCCCGGCCGTTGCCTGGCTACAATGCAACGGGAACGGGCTTGCGACCTTGGGCTCAATAAGCTACTTATCTCCGCGTTGGAGGTGAACCATGGGCAAGGATGACGACGTCCTCATTCAGCTCGCCACGCGCATCCCCAAGGGACTCCACCGCGAGATCAAGCTGTACTGCGTGCAGAACGGCATCTCCGTGATGGAGTTCGTGGCCGCCGCTCTCGAAGATAAGCTCCGCAAGAGCGGGGGGAAGAGCGGCCGCCGGACCGCCGCGCGCTGAGCGCGTGCGACGCGCGGGGGCCCGGCTCCCGCGCGTCGCGGCGACTCAGTCGAAGCGCATCGGCGCCAGGTCGGGCGCCACCCGCAGCGGCGCCCCCGTGAGGGCCCGCACCCGTTCCAGCTCCACCCCCGGCGCCAGCTCGCGCAGCACGAAGCCGTCGGGCTCGACCGTCAGGTACGCGAGGTCGGTCACGATCTCGCGCACGCAGCCCGGCGCCGTCAGCGGGTACGTGCAGCGCCGCACCAGCTTGGGCGCGCCGCTGCGGGTCGTGTGGTAGGTGAGCGCGATCACCCGCGCCCCGCCCGACGCGAGGTCCATCGCACCGCCGATGCCGCCCTTCCCCGTCGACGGCACGTTCCAGTTGGCGAGGTCCCCCTGCTCCGAGACCTGGAACGCGCCCAACACGACGGTCGTCACGCGCCCGCCGCGCGCCATGCCGTGCGCGGTCGCGCTGTCGAAGAACGACGCCCCCGGGAGCAGGCTCACGAGCTGGCCCGTGGCGTTGTAGAGGTCGACGTCCTCGTCGCCCTCCTCCGCGAGCGGCCCGAAGCGCAGCATGCCGTTCTCGGAGTGCAGCACGACGTCGCTGTCGGCGGTGGCGCTGTTCGAGATCAACGTGGGGAGGCCGAGACCCAGGTTCACGTACTCGCCGGGCCGGAGACAGAGCGCAGCGCGACGGGCCATCAGATCGGGAGGCAGCCCGCCGTTGTCGGGGCGTGGCTCCTGCGACTGCGCTCGCCCGAAGCGACGGGAGAGCGCACGGATATCCTCGATCGGCAGCGGATGCTCGGCCCGGACGACCCGGTCGACGAAGATGCCCGGCGTCACCACGACTTCCGGGTCGATCCCGCCGACGTCGACGACCTCGTCGACCTCCGCGAGCGTCGTGCGGGCGCCGGTCGCGAACACCGCGTTCAGGTTGCGCGCGCCGCGCCGGTAGACGAGGTTGCCGTGCCGGTCGGCGCGGTGCGCGCGGATCATCGCGAAGTCGGTGCGGATGGCGGTCTCCAGGATGTACTCGCGCCCGCCGAACGTGCGGCGCTCCTTCCCCTCGGCGACCTCGGTGCCGACGCCCGTCGGCGTGTAGAAGGCCGGGATGCCGGCGCCGCCGGCCCGCACGCGCTCGGCGAGCGTCCCCTGCGGCACCAGCTCGAGCTCGATCGCCCCCGTCTTGAGCGCGTCCTCGAGCGGCGTGCGCCGCGTCGGGTAGGCCGCGAACGACGCGATCACCTTCCGCACCAGCCCGGCCTCGACCAGGGTCTGCGCGGACAGCGGACCGACGCCGGGCGTGTTGAAGACCAGCGTCAGACCCCGCGGCGCTCGCGCGCGGAGCGCCAGCAGCAGGCTGTTCGGCCACGCCTGGATGACGCCGAAGCCCCCGAACAGGATGCTCGCCCCGTCCCGGACGTCCGCGACCGCGGCCGCCGCATTCGCCGCCACCTTGTCCATCGCGCACGACTTGTAGCTCGCACCTCCTACCAACGGCAACGCGCGCTGGCTCGCGATTGCTGAGACTCGCGGGTGTGACGAGGGGGGCTGCGCGCGACGTGGGGCGCCGGCCGATGTGGAGCCCTAGCAGGGTGCTGAAGAAGTCCTGGTCGGCGCCGGTTCGCGGGCGTACCGGGGGGCGCGCGGCGGGGCGCAGGCCCGGGACCGGGCGAAGGGCCCGGCGGTGTGGCGCGGGGATTATGCGGGGACGGCTCCGAGCTTCGCGATCCGCAGCAGGTTGTACGCGGTCGCCACGAGGTACGTGTGCAGCGCCACCCGCGCCTGGCCACGGTAGCGTGTCTTCCGTAAGCCCCCGACCGTCTTCATCCAGCCGCAGATCTCTTCCACCCGTTTGCGCACCCGTTGGCTGCGCGCGTAGCCCGGATGCCGCAGCGTGCGCCCGTCGATCCACGACCGCCGCCGGCTATCCCCGTAGGGCGCCACGTGCGGCGTGATGCCGGCCGCCCGCAGCGGCGCCATGCAGCGTCGCACGTCGTAGCCCCGGTCCGCCCCCAGGGTCCGCACCCGCTGGCCCGCGGCCCGCGGCCGCGCCACCAGCCGCAGCCCTTCCTCCCACTCCGCCTCCCCCGTGGCCGCTGCGAGACTCCCATCCACACACAGCCCGTGGCGATTCTCCATCAGCACATGCGCCGCGTAGCAGCGCTGCGCCGGCATCGTGTGCCCCTTCTTCGCCAGCCGCGCCTCCGGGTCCGTCGTCGACGCGTGCGTGGCGTTCCTCCGCCGCTCGCCCCGCAAACTCACCGTCGGATTCCCCGGGTCGTCCGGCGGCGGCCGGTCCGCCGGCCGCTCGGCCTTCGGCCGCAGACTCTTCAGCGCCGCCCACGCCTCGATCAGCGTCCCATCGAGCGTGAAGTGCTCCGCCGAGAGCGGCTGCGCCGCCCGCGCCTGTGCCACCACGCCCTCGAAGCAGTGCCGCGCCACGTCCGCCGCCAGCAGCCGCGCCTTGTGCTGCGCGAAGCTCGACGCGTCGAACGTGCCCTCGTCCAGCCCCAGGTCGAGGAAGTACCGGAAGAGCAGGGTGTACCGTAGCTGCTCGCAGAATTGCCGCTCGCTGCGCACGCTGTAGAGCGCGATCAGGAGCTGCGCCTTCCGCAACGCCTCGGGCGGGATCGACGGCCGCCCCCGCTCGGCGTACATCCGCGCTGCCGGCGGGTATAGATCTCTCCGTCTCGACTGTCGAGGCCCGCGGCCCTCGTTTTTCAGCACCCTGCTAGGCGGGCGAGGCCGGCGGGGCCCCGCTTCGCGGACGCCACCTCCTCACGCCCAGGCGCACTGGCGGCGCCGCGGTCCGCCGTCTCAGTGGTACGCGACCTTGCGGGTACTGAGCACCTGGAGGTCGGCGACCAGCTCGCGGACCGCGGCGCGGGTCTCGCGGGCGTTGCGACGCAACTCGCGCTCGAGCTGGAGGCGACGGCTGTCGCGCAGCGGACGCGAGCGGAGCTGGAGGTGCGCCCGCTGCATCTCGCTGCGGCGGTCGAGCAGGCGGTCGACCTTGGCGAGCGCGAGCAGCCGCACGCGCTGCTGCGGCAGGTCGTCGGCGACCGACAGCAGGCGCGAGAGCAGGCCGGTGTGGTGTCGCGCGATCTGCTCCATCAGCCGCGCGTCGCCGCGCACGATCATCAGACAGAAGGCCGCCTCCAGCTCACGCAGCGCGCCCTCGACGTGGCACGACTGGAGGAGCGCGTCGCCGCGGGCGGCGCGCGCGACGCAGCGCTGGAAGCGCGCGCGCTCGATGGCGGCGACGAACGTCGGCAGCAGCGGGCGGAGCAGCAGCCCGAGGAGGCCGGCGACCAGCCCCACCGCGAGCGGCAGCAGGAGGAGCGCGACCAGCACAGTCGACATGGGGAGCTGGCGCGACTCTAGGCCAGGCCCCCCGGGGAGACAAGGGGGGCAGCGCGTCTATTCAGACCATCACGCGGTAGTCGAGTGCGGGGAACAGATTGTCGGTGTCCTCGAGCGCGGCCAGGCGGAGGTCGTCGACGGTGCCGGCCTCGACCTCGTCGCACAGCCGCTGGCAGCGGAGCAGGTGGTCCTTCACCCGTCGGACCGCGTAGTCGACGGTGGTTCCCCGCGACATCATGAACGCCCAGTCGCTGGCCTGCGCGAGCATCAGCTCGCGGAGCGCCTGGGTGAGCGCCCGCCGGGTGCGCTCGTCGGCGCCGGGGTAGCGCCGGCAGAGGCCGTGGAGCCGCTCGCCGGTGGCGTGGAGGTGTCGGTAGAGCCAGTCGTTCTCGCCCGCGAGCCAGACCTCGTTGTACCCCTTCCAGCCCCAGCTCGACGCCGCCGGCGTCGCGACCTGGAGCGTCGGGTGGCGGGCGAGGTCGTCGCCGGGCGTGGTGGCGGCGAGCCCGGGCGTCGCCGCCAGACCGCGGAGGACCAGCTCGAGCCACTGCGGGCCCTCGAACCACCAATGGCCGAACAGCTCCGCGTCGTAGGGGCAGACGATGATCGGCGGGCGGTCCATGCTGTGGGCCAGCCATTCGACCTGCCGCTGCCGCGCCTCGACGAAGTGGGCGGCGTGCGCCTGGACGCGCTCGCGGGCCCGGGCCGGCTCGTACGGCAGCTTCTGGTCGGTGCGGCCGGTGATGCGGTGGTACTTGAGCCCGGTGTGGATGCGCTCGCCGGTCGGGAGCAGGTAGGGCTTGATGTAGTCGTACTCCAGGTCGAATCCGATGTCGCGGTAGAAGTCGCGATACCAGCAGTCGCCCGGATAGCCCTCGTCGGCGCTCCAGACCTGCTTCGAGCTGTCGGGGTCGCGGGCGAACGCGGCCACGCCCGAGTCGCAGACGATCGGGGCGTAGGCGCCGGCCACCGGCCGCGGCGCCGCGTTGGTGAGCCCGTGCGTGTCGACGGCGAACCAGCGGAAGCCGGCGCGCGCCAGCTCGACGTCGAGGCCGGGCTGGTACGCGCATTCCGGGAGCCAGAAGCCCTCGGCCGTCCGCCCGAAGAACCGCCGGTACTCGTTCGCGGCGACCTCGATCTGGGTCCGCACCGCCGCCGGCGCGGCAGCGAGGAGCGGTAGGAACCCGTGCGTCGCCCCGCAGGTGATGACGTCGATCAGGCCGCGTTCCTGGAAGCTGCGGAAGGCGGCGGTCAGGTCGTGTTGCCACTCGTCGAGGTAGACGGTGCGGGCGCGGGAGCAGCGCGCCAGGTACATCTCGGCGAGCGGGTGGAACGCCCCGTCGCCACGGGTGCGGCGCTCCTCCTTCTCCGCCAGCTCGACGAGCTGGTCCAGGTGCCGGAGATAGCGGCCGCGGAGCAGCCGGTCGCCCAGCATGGCGAGCAGCGTCGGGCTGAACGAGATCGTGAGCCGGGTGGCGACGCCGTCGCGGTCGAGCGCGTCCAGCATCTCGAGCAGCGGGATGTAGGTCTCGGTGATCGCCTCGTACAGCCAGCGCTCCTCGAGGAACTCTTCGTGCTCCGGGTGCCGGACGAACGGGAGATGCGCGTGGAGGATGAAGGCGACGGTTCCCATCGCCGGAGCGGTGGTGGAGGAGGCCACGACGTCAGCGCGGGGTGTGGAGGTCGCTCGAACCGGGGGCGCCGGCCGGGTCGGTCGGGACGTAGCGGCCGGACCACGCGACGCCCGGGGAGCCGCCGGCGGTCGGCTTGAGCGTCGCCCAGCGGACCTGCGCTTCGGGCGCGGGCTGCGAGGACGGGGTCTGGACGGTAGCCGCCCGCACCAGCGGCAGGAAGCGCCCGCTGGCCGTGCGCAGCCCGAGTTCCGCGCAGTACGACGTCGCCGGCTTGCCGACGTTGACGTACCAGCTCTCCGCCCCGGGCGCGAAATCGACGTCGAACCAGCTCCAGGCGTTCTGACCGTCGAACTCGATGAAGGTGACGTCGTAGACGCGGAGGACCTCGCGCGTGCCGGCGGCCTCGTCGCCGAGGGCGCGGAGCGCCTCGACGCGGCTGGCCGGGGTGATCTCCCAGTATGCGAACAGCCACCAGGGATCGCGGGGCAGCAGCACGAGCCGGTCGGTGCCGTACGACCGGGGCAGCTCGCCGACCTCGCGGTCGACGACCGGGCGGCCGATGGGCGCGCCGACGTAGTACTTGGCCTCCTCGACCTGCTCCTGCGCGCCACCGCCCGGCTGCCCGAACGGCGCCACCGGCTCGGGATGATCGTGCGTCCGACGGGGCGCCAGGCGCTCCGCCGCGCGCAACACCGGTCCGGCGACGGTTTCGATCTCGGCCTGCACGAGGCGGGCGGCGCTCCGCACCAGGTCCGCGAGTGCGCCCAGGCTCGCGCGCCCGGCCTCGCCGACGTCCCCGATCGTCACACCGGCAATGTAGCGGGCGCGCCGCGGCGCATCAATGCCTGTATCGGCGTCAGCGCGCGCCGCGCGCGTGGCGCACGAGCGCCTCGTAGGCGTCGCGCGCGGTGCCGGAATTCAGCAGTGCCTGCCGGAGGTCTGCGGAGCGGAGTAGGGTCGCGATGCTGGCCAGGGTCTGGAGATGTCCGGTGGTGTCGACCGGCGGGGAGAGCACGAGCGCGACCAGATGGATCGGCACGGTCGGGACCGCCTCGTAGAGGCCGGCGGGAGACACCGCGAGCGCGACCACCGGGCCCTCGAGTCCTGCCAGACGGGCGTGCGGCACGCCGGCGTCGATCTCGAGGAGCGCCGTCGACGAGGCCGTCTCGCGCGTGAGCACCGCGCGCACGGCCTCCGCCTCCGCGGCGGCGGTCACCGCGCCGGCGACCACCAACGCCCGCACCAGCCCCCGCACGGTGTCCTCGAAGCTGCGCCACGGCGGGGCGAAGCAGACGAGGTCGGGACGAAGGCGGGCGACGAAGCTCATGCGCGGGGCGGGGGTCGTTGGATACTGCACGCCGCCGCGCATTTCCAGGGTGGCATCGGTGCAGATCCTCGGACATACCCGGAGCGACGCATGGCCCTCGACCCGATCTGCGGCATGACCGTCGACGAGGAGCGGGCGCGGTCCCGCGGACTGACTGCGCCCGACGGCGCCGGCACGGCCTACTTCTGCGGCCCGCGTTGCCGGGAGCGCTTCCTCGACGCGCGCCCCGCGCCGCCGCCCGCGGATCCGACCGCCGAATACACCTGCCCGATGCATCCCGAGATCCGCCAGCGGGGCCCGGGCGCCTGCCCGCTGTGCGGCATGGCGCTCGAGCCCGTCGCCCCCGGCGGCGAGGAGGACGACGGCGAGCTGCGCGACATGCAGCGCCGCTTCGTGGTCGCCGCGGTGCTCGCGCTGCCCGTGGCGGTGCTCGGGATGACCGGCGGCATGGCGCACGGTCCGCTCCGCGGGTGGATCGAGCTGGCGCTGACGACGCCGGTCGTCGCCTGGGCCGGGGCGCCGTTCTTCGTGCGGGCGTGGCGGTCGCTCGCGACCCGGCACCCGAACATGTTCACGCTGATCGGGCTCGGGACCGGCGCCGCCTTCGGGCACAGCCTGCTGGCGGTTCTGGCGCCCGACCTGTTCCCGGCCGCGTTCCGCGAGCACGGCAGCGTGCCGCTCTACTTCGAGCCGGCGGCGGTGATCGTGACGCTCGTGCTGCTCGGTCAGGTGCTCGAGCTGCGCGCCCGCGGCCGGACCAACAGCGCGGTGCGCGAGCTGCTCGCGCTGGCGCCGGCGACGGCCCGTCGCGTGGGGCCCGACGGCCGCGAGGAGGACGTCCCGATCGAGCGGCTGCGGGTCGGCGATCGCGTGCGGGCCGGCGAACGCCTCCCCGCCGACGGGACGGTGGAGGAGGGCGCCTCCGCCGTCGACGAGGCGATGCTCACCGGCGAGCCGCTCCCGGTCGAGAAGGGGCCCGGGAGCCGGGTCGCGGCCGGGACGCTCAACGGGACGGGCGGGCTGGTGGTGCGCGTCGAGAAGACCGGCGGCGAGACCCTGCTGGCGCAGATCGTGCGCATGGTGACCGAGGCGCAGCGGAGCCGCGCACCGATCCAGCAACTCGTCGACCGGGTGTCGGCGTGGTTCGTGCCGGCGGTGATCGCGACGGCGGTCGTCACGTTCGCGGTGTGGGCGCTAGTCGGGCCGCCGCCGGCGCTGGCGCACGCGCTGCTCGCGGCGGTCGCGGTGCTGATCATCGCCTGCCCGTGCGCGCTCGGTCTGGCGACGCCGATGTCGATCATGGTGGCGACCGGCCGCGGCGCGCGCGCGGGCGTGCTGGTGCGCGAGGCCGGGGCACTGGAGGCGCTCGCCGACGTCGACACGCTGGTCCTCGACAAGACCGGGACGCTGACCGAGGGGCGGCCGCAGGTGGTGGAGGTCGTGGCAGCGCCGGGCGCGTCGGCCGACGACGTCGTCCGGGTGGCGGCCGCGCTCGAGCGAGGCAGCGAGCATCCGCTCGCCGCGGCCGTGATCGCAGAGGCGGAGCGCCGCGGTGTGCCGGTGGCGACGGTCGCGGGCTTCGCGGCGGTGCCCGGGCGCGGCGTGCGCGGGACGCTCGACGGCCAGGCGGTCGCGCTCGGCACCGCCGACCTGACTGGCGCCGCCGCGGTCGCGGCGCTCGAGGCCGACGCCGCCCGGCTCCGCACGGCGGGCGCCACGGTAGTCTTCTGCGTCGCCGGTGGCCGCGCGCTCGGGCTGCTGGCGATCGCGGACCCGGTGCGTGCGACCACGCCCGAGGCGCTGGCCCAGCTCCGTGCGGAAGGCCTCGCGCTGGTGATGCTGACCGGCGACGACCCCGCCACCGCTGCCGCGGTGGCGCGTCGCCTCGGGATCGAGCGTGTGATCGCGGGCGTGCTGCCCGCCGGCAAGCTGGACGCGATCGACCGGCTCGCGGCCGGCGGCGCCCGCGTCGCGATGGCGGGCGACGGCATCAACGACGCGCCGGCGCTGGCGCGCGCCGCGGTCGGGATCGCGATGGGGGGCGGGGCCGACGTCGCCGTCCAGAGCGCCGGCATCATCCTGCTGCGGGCCGACCTGCGCGGAGCCGCCCGCGCGCGGCGGCTGGCGAGGGCCACGCGTCGCAACATCCGCCAGAACCTGATCCTGGCGTTCGCGTACAACGCGCTCGCGGTGCCGGTGGCGGCCGGGGTCCTCTATCCCGTGGCCGGGCTCCTCCTGAGCCCGATGCTGGCCAGCGCCGCCATGAGCGTCAGCTCGGTGTCGGTGATCGGCAACGCGCTCCGGCTGCGGCGCGTGGCCCTGTAGCCCGTCGCTTCCACGCGCGCGGCTGCTATCATGGGGCCATGCGGCGGATCGGGGTGTTGACGAGCGGAGGGGACGCACCGGGCATGAACGCGGCGATCCGCGCCGCGGTACGGCACGCGCTCGGACGCGGGCTCGAGGTGGTCGGGATCCGGCGCGGGTACGCCGGCATGCTGGTCGGCGACCTGGAGCCGCTCACGCGCGCCGGCGTCGCCAACGTCATCCAGCGCGGCGGGACGTTCCTCGGGACGTCGCGCAGCGAGGAGTTCCGTGAACCGGCGGGACGCGTGCGGGCGGCGGCGGTGCTCCAGGGCGCCGGCATCGAAGGGCTGGTCGCGATCGGGGGCGACGGGACGCTCCAGGGGGCGACGCTCCTCCACGAGGAGCACGGCGTGGCGGTCGCCGGGATCCCGGGCACCATCGACAACGACGTGTGGGGGACCGACTTCACGCTCGGCTTCGACACCGCCGTCAACACGGCGCTCGACGCCATCGACCGCATTCGCGACACCGCGGCGTCGCACGACCGGCTGTTCCTCGTCGAGGTCATGGGACGGACGTGCGCGGACATCGCGCTCGCAGTCGGCGTGGCGGGCGGCGCGGAGGAAGTGCTGGTGCCCGGCGAGACGCAGGACCTGGAGGCGCTGATCGCCGAGATGCAGCGCAGCTGGGAGCGCGGCAAGCGGAGCAGCATCGTGGTGGTGGCCGAAGGGGGCGAGGAGAGCCGGGCCTTCCTCATCGGACGGCGCCTCGAGCTGGCGGGACTGGAGCCGCGGGTGTGCGTGCTCGGGCACATCCAGCGCGGCGGTAAGCCGACGGCGCGCGACCGCATCCTCGGCAGCCGGCTCGGCGCCGCCGCCGTTGACGCGCTCCTCGCCGGCGAGACCGCGATGGTCGGCGAGCAGGGCGGCGTGGTCGCGCGCGTGCCGCTGCGCGCGTCGTGGGAGGAGACCCGTCCCATCCCACAGGACATGGTCGCCCTGGTGCGGGACTTGGCGTGACGGCGGCGGACGTCGCCGGGACGCTCGCGCGCGAGTACCCGAAGACGGTCGTGCTGAAGGACGGCGCGCATCTCGTGCTGCGCGCGTCGGTGGACGGCGGGACGATCGTCGTCGCGGCCGACGACGGCGGCGCGCCCGCCGGGAGCGCGCGTCTCGGCTGGACGACGGAGCCCGCCGCGCTCTCGGTGACGCTCGAGCCCGCGTACCGCGACCGCCGCCTCGGCACGTGGATGCTGCTCGACGGCGTCCATCTCGCCGCCGCGCTCGGCGCCGCCGGCGTCGTGGTCGACGCGCCCGGCGCGGGCGAGGCGTTCCGCGGCGCGCTCCGGCGCCTCGACTTCGCGGAGGACCGCCCCGGCCGCTTCACGAAGACGCTCCACCACGGCTGGGGCGATTTCTGAGCGCCGCCAGGTCTGCTATCCACGGCGGCGCATGAGCCGCTACGTCGCCTGGATCGCGTTCGCCCTCGCGCTGCCGGCGCTCTGGTTCGTCGTCCACTTCGCGCAGCTGACGCACGACCCGGTGACCATCGCGCTCGTCTCGGGCGCGGGCATCTTCGGCGCCGCCTTCCTGCTCTCGTGGACGTCGGAGGTCGCGCAGCTCGACATCCCCCAGGCGCTGGCGCTGGCCTTCCTGGCGCTGGTCGCGGTCCTGCCCGAGTACGCCGTCGACGTCTACTTCGCGTGGCGGGCCGGCCAGGACCCGAGCTACACCGCGTTCGCGACCGCCAACATGACGGGCGGCAACCGGTTGCTGCTCGGCGTCGGATGGGCGGCGCCGGTGCTGGTGGTGTGGGCGCGCTTCGGCCGCCGGCAGGTGACCCTGCCGCGCGACCAGGCGGTCGAGGTGAACTACCTGGCGCTCGCGACGCTGTACTCGTTCGTGATCCCGCTGAAGGGCACGCTGTCGCTGGTCGACACCGCGATCCTGCTCGCGATCTTCGTCGCCTACGTGCGAGCGGCGGGACGCGCCCATCACGTCGAGCCGGAGATCGAGGGGCCGGCGGAGGCGCTGGTGCACCTCGGGCCGGTCGGGCGGCGGCTCGCGGCGCTGCTGCTCACGTTGATCGCCGGCGCGGCGATCCTCACGGCGGCCGAGCCGTTCGCCGAGAGCCTGATCAAGGTCGGCCGGCAGTTCGGGATCGAGGAGTTCCTGCTGGTCCAGTGGCTGGCGCCGCTGGCGTCGGAGTCGCCGGAGTTCATCGTCGCGATCCTGTTCGCGCTCAAGGGCGCGGCGGCGGCCGGCATCGGGACGATGGTGTCGTCGAAGGTGAACCAGTGGACGTTGCTGGTCGGCGCGCTACCGGCGGCGTTCGCGCTCTCGCACGGGAGCCTGACGTCGATGGTGCTCGACATGCGGCAGCGGGAGGAGATCTTCCTCACGTCGGCGCAGTCGGTGCTCGGCCTGGTCGCGATCGCGAACTTCCAGTTCTCGGTCGTCGAGGCGGCGCTGCTGTTCGTGCTGTTCGCGGCCCAGCTCGTGTTCACGTCGCAGGAGGCGCGCTGGTTCTACGCGATCGGCTACCTCGTGCTGGCGGCCGGGATCGTGATCTGGAGCCGCGACGTGCGACAATCGGTGCGCGGGCTCCTCCCGCGCCGACGGACGACCTGACGCCTACGTGAGGACCTGCGCCTCGCGCAGCGCGGTGATCTCGCGGTCGCGGTAGCCGCAGACGTCGCGAAGGACCTGGTCCGTGTCGGCGCCGAGGCAGGGCGCGGCGGCGCGCACCCGGCAGTCGCTCTCCGACATCCGCCACGGCACGCCGATATGCTGCCGCACGCCTACCTCCGGATGCGGCTGCTCGGCGAAGAAGCCGCGCGCCGCGAGGTGGGGGTCCTCGGAGATGTTGCGGTTGGTCGTGGCGGTGAAGGCCGCGACGCCGGCGGCCTGGAGGCGGGCGGTGACCTCCTCGGGCGGCAGCGCGGCGCTCCAGGCCGCGACCGCCTCCTCGAGCAGGTCCTCGTGCTGCTTGCGTCCGACGACGCCGGCGAGGCGCGGGTCGTCGCCGAGGTCGGGCCGCCCGATCGCGACGGCGAAGCGCTGCCAGGCGGCGTCGTCCTCGATCGCGATCGCGACCCAGCGGTCGTCGCCGGCGGCGCGGAAGACGCCGTGGGGGGCCATCTGCGGGTCGCGGTTGCCGTCGCGCGGCTGCTGGTGGCGGTTCATCGTCCAGTCGAGGATCGGCTCGGGCAGGACCGCCATCGACGTCTCCCACTGCGAGAGGTCGACGTACTGCCCCTGGCCGGTGCGGGCGCGGTGGAGCAGGGCGGCCAGCACCGCGACCGCGCCGTGCAGGCCGCCGGTCGGGTCGCCGTAGGAGACGCCGACGTGCATCGGCGGGTAGCCGTGGTAGCCGGTGACCGACGACAGCCCGGAGAGCGGCACCTGCGCCGGGCCGTAGGAGACCTTGTCGCGGTCGGGGCCGGTCGCCCCGTAGCCCGAGAGCGCGATCATGATGACGTCGGCGCGCAGCCCGTGCACGACGTCGTAGCCGAGGCCCATCCGGTCCATCACGCCGGCGGCGAAGTTCTCGGTCACGATGTCGCTGGCGGCGCACAGGCGCTTCGCGACCTCGAGCGCCTCGGGGCGCTTCATGTCGAGCGCGACGCTCTTCTTCCCCTGGTTGTACTGGTTGAAGTAGCCGCTCCGGTTGAAGTGCGGCTTCTCGTGGCGCGGGAACGGCGGCAGCATCCGGGTGACGCAGATGCGCGTCGAGGTCTCGACGCGGATCACCTCCGCGCCCAGGTGCGCGAGCTGGAGCGTGCAGAAGGGCCCCGCCCAGACCCACGTGAAGTCGGCGACGCGGATCCCGGCGAGCGGCGCGCGACCGGCCATCTCAGCAGCCCCCCGCGCGCGCGAGCGCGGCCACGTCGACCCCGGCCTCGGCCAGCACCTCGGCGGTGTGCTGGCCCAGCGTCGGGGCGGGACGCCGGAGCGTCCAGGGCGTCGCGCTCATCTTGTACGGCGCCCCCGGCATCGTGACGGGGCCCGCCACCGGGTGCGCGAGGGTCGCGAAGAACCCGCGCGCCTTCAAGTGCGACGAGCCGAGCAGATCGCCCATCGTCGACACCGGCGCGAACGGGACGCGGCGGCGCTGCGCCTGCTCGTAGAGCTCGTGGACCGACTGGTCGCGGCACCACTCCTGGAGGAAGACCCGCAGCGCGTCGAAGTTCGCGCCGCGTGCCAGACGGTTCTCGAACAGCTCCATCTCCGCCCACTCCGGCCGGCCCATGATCTCGACGAACTGCCTCCACTGATGCTCTTCGATGGCGCACACGAAGATCCAGCCGTCGCGGCATTCCATGAAGCAGAGCGGCTGGATGGGCTTGGCGCCGAGCCGGGAGGCGATGAGCCCGGTGTACGGCCAGTACTCGAACGTCAGCTCGAGGATCGCCGCGACGGACTCCTGCGCGGAGACGTCGATGAACTCGCCGCGGCCGGTCGTGAGCCGCGCGAACAGCGAGCCGAGCGACGCGATCGCGGCGTTGAGCGCGGCCTGGTAGCCGGACTGGTCGCCGGGGACGCGGAGCGGCGGGAGGTCGGGCCGCGCCGGGTCGCCGTTCAACGTCGCGACGCCGCCCGCGCTCCACGTGACGAGGTCGGGGCCGCGGTAGTGCGCGTGCGGGCCGGTCGCGCCGAAAGGCGAGACCGCGGTCACGACGAGGCGGGGGTTCACGGCGGCGAGGCGCGCGTAGTCGAGGCCGTGCGCGGGCGCGTCGACCGGGTGGACGTTGTGGATCAGGAGATCGGCGCCGGCCGCGAGCCGGTCGAACGCTCCCTGGCCGGCGGGCGTCTCGAGGTCGAGCGTGACGCCACGCTTGTTCGCGTTGAGGTAGAGGAAGAGGCCGCTCTTCTCGGGATGCGGCACGCCGCCCGGGAACGGCCCGCGCTGGCGCGCGCGGTCGCCGCTGCCGGGCCGCTCGATCTTGACGACGTCGGCGCCGAGGTCGGCGAGCAACTTGCCGGCGTACGGCGCGCCGACGAGGTCACCGACCTCCAGGACGCGGAGGTGCTCGAGCGCGCCGGCCATGCGCTCAGGCGCCGACGGCCAGCGCGACCAGCGCGTCGACGGTGGGGGGCTCCTCGACGTTTCCGAGCTGGAGCATCAGCTCGGTGTGGGAGCGCTCGCCGACCGCCCACTCGTGGCGGACCCGCCAGTCCTTGCCCGTGCGCTCGAGGAGCTGGACGTGCTGCTGGTCGTCGGTGAGGCCGATCGCGGCGCGCTCGCTCTGCGTCATCGCGAACAGCGCGTAGCCGGCCCGCTTGGAGGTGACGAAGTACACGCGCCGGTCCTACCAGAGCCCGCGTCCCGGTCGCAATCCGTCAGCGTTGCGGGCAGACGCCGAGCGTGCCGAAGCGGACCGCGCGGGAATACGCGATCACGCGCAGGCCATCGGCGCCGAACTCGCCGAGCGCCGCGAAGCCCTGGTCGTTGCTCGCGCTGCGCGACCAGTCCCAGGCGCTCGCCAGCAGCCGCTCGCCGTGCGCGCGCTGCCAGCAGAGCGTGTCGAAGGCGATCTCGACGGCGCTCCGGCGACGCGGCCGGTCTGGCGCCGTCGCGCCGAGGCGCTCGAGCGCGGCGTCCTGCTCGCGGTAGCCGCGGTTCAGCGTCGCCGGTAGCGGCGTGCGGCGCACCAGCCACCAGCCGGCGGTGCAGCTCTCGTCGGTGGCGAAGGGCTGCGTGTCGATGGTCCACTCCTCCCGCAGCGCATAGCCGACGCCTGTGTGCGCCTTCGGATCGATGCCGCCCTGGAGGAGCGCGCCGAGACGCAGCATCGTGAGCGGGCCGCCCGCGTCGCGCGCGAGGCGGAGCACCAGCATCTCGCCGTCGGCGCGCGCGCGCTCGAAGTCGGCGGCGCCGAACGGGAGGCGGGCGATCGCGCGGCGTTCGGCGTCGGTCAACGCCGCGAGCGCGTCCGCGCCGAGCCCCTTGGTGAGCTCGCGCGGGCCCAGGACCGCGCCGCCGAGCGCGCGCGTCGCCGCTTCGAGACCGTCGATCTCCATCACGTCACCCGCCGATCTGGTACATTTCCCGATCCTCGGTGGATTGCCCGAGGTCGAGGCGATGTCCGGTCGGCTTGTGCGCCACCGCCCGGAGGAGGATGTCCGCGACCGCCGGCAGCCCGCCGCCGTTCCGCAGCGCGGCGCGGACGTCGAGTTCGTCGTCGTTCAGCAGACAGAGGTGGAAGCGGCCGTTGGCCGTGAGCCGCATGCGGTTGCAGGTGCCGCAGTAGGGCTCGGTCACCGGACTGATGAACCCGACGACGCCCGGCGCGTCCGCGAGCCGGTAGTTGCGCGACTCGTCCGACGGGTTGGTGCACGGCAGCGCGTCGAGCGGCCCGAGGCGGGCTTCGATGCGCGCCCGGTTCTCCGCGTTCGGGACGACGTGGGTGCGCGCGAAGGCCGCGGTCTCGCCCGGACCGAGCGGCATCGTCTCGACGAAGCGGACGTGCCACGGGTGCTCGCGGGTGAGCGTCGCGAGCGGCACCACGTCGTCCTCGTTGAAGCCGCGGGCGATCACCGCGTTCAGCTTGATCGGCGCGAAGCCGGCCGCCTCCGCCGCCTCGAGCCCGGCCCAGATCTCGGCGAGCGAGCCCCATCGCATGATGCGCGCCACGCGCGCGGGGTCGAGGCTGTCGAGGTGGACGTTCACGCGCTGGAGGCCTGCGCGTCGCAGCGGCGCGGCGAGCGCGGGAAGGCGGATCGCGTTGGTGGTCATCGCGAGGTCCTCGACGGCCGGGATGGCCGCCAGACGCTCGACGATGTCGACCAGGTCGGCCCGCAGCGTCGGCTCGCCGCCCGTCAGCCGGAACTTCCGGAACCCGACCGCGACCGCGGCGCGGGCCACCGCTTCGATCTCGCCGGCCGTCAGCAGGTCCGGGCCGGGGGCGAAGGTCGGGCCCTCCAGCGGCATGCAGTAGACGCAGCGCAGGTTGCAGTGATCGGTGAGCGAGATGCGCAGATAGTCGATCTCGCGGCCGAAGCGGTCGCGCGGCATCGGGCGCATCTTCGGTTGGGGGCAGAGCGAAGTCAACGCGAGCGGCGCGCCTCCAGACGCGTCAGCTCGGGCGGACGTCGAGGCCGTGGGCCAGGCCCTCGAGCGCGGTTCGGCACGCGGACGGCTGGAGCTGGCCCAGGGCCTCCAGGGCCGCGCGCGCATGCTCGCGCACGCGCTCCGCCACCGGACCCAGCACGCCGGCACGGCGGATGCGCGCCAGGCCGGCCTCGACGTCGGCGGTGCCGATCTGCTCGCGGGCGAACAGGCGCGCCAGCTCGGGGTCGCGACGGAGCGCCAGCACGATCGGCAGCGACGGGTTGCCGTCGCGCAGGTCGAGGCCGCGCGGCTTGCCGGTGACCGCCGGCGTGCCGACCACGTCGAGCAGGTCGTCGCTCACCTGGAACGCAAGGCCGACGTGTTCGCCCGCGCGCGCCATCGCGTCGACGACGGCGGGCGCGGCGCCCGCGAGACGCGCGGCGGTGCGCGCGCCGGCCGCGAACAGCGACGCCGTCTTCCGGCGGATGATCTCGAGGTAGTCGTCGAGCGTGACGGCGGGATTGCGGCGGAAGCGCCCCTGCATGATCTCGCCCTCGGTCAGGCTGATGCAGGCCTCGGCGGCCCAGCGGATGACGTCGGCCTCGAAGCGCGCGCACAGTGCGAAGGCGCGGCTGAAGAGGAAGTCGCCGGCCACCAGCGTGTCGGCGGCGCCGTAGGTCGCGAGCGCCGAGGGGCGGCCGCGGCGGGTCTCGCCGCCGTCGATGATGTCGTCGTGCAGCAGCGTCGCCGAGTGGATCAGCTCGAGCGCGACGGCGGCTTCGATCACGTCGTCGCGGCGGGCCGGCGCGCCGTCGCCGCGCGCGGCGTGGAACATCAGCAGGACGACGGTCGGGCGGACGCGCTTCCCGCCGGCGTCGACCAGGTGCGAGGCGACCGCGGTGAGGTGCGGCTCGCGCGACCCCAGCTCCTCGCTCAGCCGCTGCTCGACGCGCGCGAGGTCCTCGACCACCTCCGCCGGAATCGGGGGGCCGGAGGCAGCGGGCGCGCTGTGGGCGTGAGGCGTCACGGTGGGCCGACCCGAATCAATTCAAACGGGCGCACAAAGTCAAGGATGCGACGCGAGCGCCGACGCGCGCGCGATCGCGTTGCCTTTTCGGAGGGTGGTGGCTACTGTCCGCGCCATGCCGACGCCGACGCCCGATGCGCTGCGCACCGCGCTCCGGGCCGTGCTGTTCCCGGGCTTCCGGCGCGACATCGTCACGCTCGGCATGGTCACCGACGTGCGGGTGGACGGCGGGACCGCGCACGTGCATCTCCGTCCGGGCACAGACAAGCCCGACGTGCTGAAGCGCCTGGTCGACGAGATCGGGCATGCGCTCGGGCATCAGCCCGGCGTCACCGCGGTGCAGGTGCACGTCGCGCGCGCCGACGAGGGGCGCGGCAAGGATCCGTTCGCCGAGCGGGCGGTGCTGCCGGGCGTGCGGCACGTGATCGCGGTCGCGAGCGCCAAGGGCGGCGTCGGCAAGTCGACGGTGGCCGCGAACCTCGCGGTGGCGCTCGCGCGGCAGGGCGCGCGCGTCGGCCTGATCGACGCCGACGTCTACGGGCCGAGCCTGCCGATCATGCTGGGCGTCGACGAGAAGCCGACCGCCACGCCCGCCAGGCGCATCCGGCCGATCGAGCGGCACGGCGTGAAGATCATGTCGATGGGGTTCTTCCTCGACGACACCTCGCCGGTGATCTGGCGCGGCCCGATCGTGATGGGGATCGTGCGGCAGTTCCTGCGCGACGTCGAATGGGGGGAGCTCGACTTCCTGGTGATCGACCTGCCGCCCGGGACCGGCGACGCGGTGCTGACGCTCGTGCAGCAGGTGCCGGTCACCGGCGGCGTCATCGTCACCACGCCGCAGGACGTGGCGCTGCTCGACGTCGGGCGCGGCATGGCGATGTTCGCGCAGGTGAGCACGCCGGTGCTGGGCGTGGTGGAGAACATGAGCGGCTACGTCTGCCCGGAGTGCGGCACGACGGACCCGGTGTTCGGCGTCGGCGGCGCGGACGGGCTCGCGAGCCGCTTCGGCGTCCCGCTGCTGGCGCGCATCCCGATCGTGCCCGCGGTGCGGGTCGCGGGGGATCGGGGGACGCCGATCGTCGCCGCGGACCCCGTGCACGTCGTGAGCCGCGCCTTCCTCGATCTCGCAACGCGGGTCGCGGCCGACGCGCGCGCGCGGGCGTCCGAGAGCGGGTTGTCACCCGCCCGGACGTGATGCTAGGTTCCGCCCCCACTTCGTCGCCGGGAGCATTTTCATGTCCACGATGATCACCGAAGAGTGCATCAACTGCGGCGCCTGCGAGCCCGAGTGCCCGAACACGGCCATCTACGAGGGGGGCGCCAGCTGGGAGAACCACGGCCAGAGCCACCCCGCGC
>Ga0335069_10004231_pt1 | contig 21398 bp, 9 predicted proteins | sample Lox_Sample_11_FD_206714 | JGI IMG/M metagenome (GOLD analysis project Ga0335069, IMG submission 206714) | Soil microbial communities from Loxahatchee National Wildlife Refuge, Florida, United States - Lox_Sample_1.1 | ecosystem: Environmental > Terrestrial > Soil > Wetlands | place: USA: Florida...
GCGAGGATGAGGAGGGTGAGGGAGGTGGGTTCGGGGGTGGGGGTGGCGGGTGATTGGTAATTAGAAATTGGTAATTGGGAGGTGGAGGCGTTCGGGTTGGTGAGGCCGAAGTTGTTGAGGACGTCGGAGAGGTCGGTGAGGTCGATGGTGGGGGCGTGGTCGAAGTTGCCGGAGGTCCAGGCGGGGGTGGTGGTTCCGAAGTTGTTGAGGAGGGTGGAGAGGTCGGTGAGGTCGACGTGGCCGTCGATGTTGGCGTCGCCGAGGAGTTCGGGGGCGAGGAGGAGGGAGTTTGAGTCGGCGGGGTTGTTGCCGAAGGTGGGTTTGTTGAGGACGGCGTTGTCGATGAGGGCGAGGGCGAAGTTGGCGGAGATGTTACTGGCGGTGAGGGAGCCGTTGGCGATGTTGGATTGGAGGGCGGCGAGGGTGGCGGCTTTGTTGGCGGGGTTGATGACGAATTTGCTGGTGGTGATATCGACGGTGCCGGCGGTGATGGTGAGGCCGTAGAGTTTGGCGTTGGATTGGAACGAGGCGGTGCCGCCGGTGTTGGTGAAGGTGGCGCCGGGGGACCAGGATTGGGGGCCGGATTGGGTGAAGGAGGCGGTGTTGGTGATGGAGGTGGAGACGGAGAGGTTGCCGCCATTGGTGAAGGTGCCGTTGTTGGTGAAGGAGTTGAAGATGAAGACGTCGCCGGCGGAGCCGGTCATGGATCCGCCGGGGATGGTGGTGGCGTTGGCCTGGAAGATGTTGGTGGCGGGGTCGGAGATGTAATTGGTACCGGTGTAGTTGCCGGTGAAGGTGACGGTGGTGCTGGTAGTTTTGATGGTACCGTTGTTGGTGACGTTGCCGGTGAAGATCGCGGGCTGATATTTGATGTTGATGGTCTTGCCGGCGGCGTTGGTGACTGGGCCGTTGATGGTGGAGGTGCCGCCGGTGAAGGTGACGGAGCCGTTGTTGGTGAGTCCGCCCGCGCCGCCGGTGCGGAAGGTTCCGAAGCCGGTGATCTGGCCGGTGTTGTTGAGGGGTTGGCTGCCGTTGTCGAAGGCGCCACCGGTGAGGGAAATTGTGCCGGCGTTGATGGCGAGGCCGCTGGCGACGAGGAGGGTATTGCCGGTGGAGGCGGCGAGGAGTCCGGCGGCGGGGTTGGTCAAAGTGCCGGTGATGATGAGGGTTCCGCCGCTGGGCTGGAGAGTGCCGTTGTTGACGAGGGCGGCGCTGATTTTTCCGAAGCCTTCGATGACGGAGTTGTTGGTGATGGTGCCATTGGAGGCGAGTTGTGCGGCGATGCCGGCGAGTTCGATGACGCCGGCGTTGGTGAAGGGGGAGACGCGGGTGGTTCCGTCGGGGGCGACGAGGGAGCCTTGATTGATGAAGGTGGGGGAGATGGTTCCTGGGCCGACGATGACGCCGTCGGCGGCATTGGTAAGGGTGGCGGAGCCGGTGATGGCGCCGCCGGAGAGATTGATGGAGCCGTCGTTGCGTGCGGTTGCGCCAGTGAGTTGGAATTGGAGGCCAGCGACCATGGAGACAGCGCCGAGATTGATGAAGGCGGGGGAGGAGACGGCGAAGTTTCCGCCGGCCTGGGTGATTTGGCCGGTGTTGGTGAAGTTGGCGGCGGAGGAGACGGTACCGAAGCCGGAGAGGAGTGTGTTGTTGACGGCAGCGCCGGCGCCGCCGAGAGTGCCGCCGGAAAGGGTGAGGATGCCGTTGTTGGTGATAGTCTGGCCGGTGTCGGCCGCGAGGGTCATTCCAGAGGAGAGGGTGAGGGAGGAACCGAGAGGGAAGTTGGAATCGATGGTGGCGCCGATGAGAAAATTGAGCGTTCCACCGGTCCAGTTGAAGCGAGAGGGGCTGGCGAAGGTGTTGAGGGCCTGGAGGTTGAGGGTGCCGCCGGAGAGATTGACGATGGAGTCGGCGTTCCAGATGGTGAGAGTACCGTTGATGGTGGCGGTTCCGGCGGAGATGTTGAGGGTGCCGGCGCCGCCGGAGCCGCCGCTGACGCCGCCGACGTAGCAACCGCCGTTGGAGACGGAGAGGGAGGCGGTGGGGCCGTTCAGGGTGTAGGTGCCGGTGGAGTTGGAGAGGCCGGCCACGTCGAAGTTACCGTTGGCGGTGTTTGTGCCGCCGGTTTGGGTGAAGCTTCCGGAGCCGGCGTAGCCAATGACTTCGGGGCCGCTGGTGATGTTTCCGGCGCTGAAGTTGAAGGAGCCGGAGGAGCCGGTGTTGTAGCCGATGAAGATGTCGCCGTTGACGGTGAGAGTGGCGGCAGAACCGGAGAGAGAAAAGGCACCGACGCCTGTGATGCCATATCCGACAACGAGGTACTGATTGACGGCGGGAGTGCCGATGGTGTTGTTGCCGCCGCTCTGGCTGAAGGTTCCGGAGCCATTGTAACCGACGAATTCGGCGCGTGAGAAAGCGTTTCCGCTCAGACCAACGGTGAGGTTTCCGCCGCTGAGAATGAACTCGCCGGTGGCGCCGGCATACTCGGCGATGGCGAGGGAATAGGTGGCGGTGTGGTTGCCGCCATACTGGTCGAAGGTGCCACCGTACTGGGAGATGGATCCGTTGCTGGTGGTTCCCGTGGCATAGGCACTGACGATTTCGTCGTTGGCGACGATGAGGGTGCTGGCGGCGTCGTTAAGGGCGAAGGTGCCGACGGCGGCGGGGGCGCTTCCGATGGTGAGCGTGGAAACGGAGTGGGAGCCGCCTTCCTGATCGAAGTTGCCGATGCCGGCGCTCCCGACGACTTCTCCGCTGTTGACAGAGAGGTTGCCGCCGGTGAGGGAAAAGCTGCCGGTGGAGGAAGCGAGGAGGGCGATGTAGAGTGTTCCGGTGACGGAGTGGTTTCCGGCGGACTGCTGGAAGAAAGCGCCAAACTCTTCGACCCAACCGGAGGAGGAGATCCCGGTGGCGGAGTTGCCAATGATTTCGTTGCCATTGACGGTGAGAGTGGCGGCGGCGCCGTTCATGGTGTAGGCGCCGCTGGCGGCGGCATTGTTTCCGACAACGAGTTCCTGCTTGCCGGCGGAGGTGCCGATGGTGTTGGAGCCGCCGGTTTGGGTAAAGGATCCGTTGCCGTTGTTGCCGATGATTTCGTTGTTGGTGTTGGTTGTGCCGGAGGAGCCGACGACGAGGGAGCCGTTGGCGAGGGTGTAATTGCCGTTGGAAGCGGCGCCGGAGGCGAGGAAGAAATCGAGTGTGGAGACGGAGCCGCCATTGTGGTTGAAAGTACCGACCCCGGTGGAGGTGTTGCCGATGGTCAGGTTGGACGTGGAGAGATTTCCATTGTTGAGGGTGTAGGTGCCGTTGCCGTTGTCGCCGACGATGATTCCGGCGGTACCGGTGATGGAGTTGTTGCCGGCGTTGTGGGTGAACGTGCCGTTTCCGTTGAGGCCAATGTCTTCAGCGACGGTCACGGTGAGAGTGCCGGTGCCGCCGAGGGTGTAGTTGCCGTTTGAGGTAGCGCCATAGGCGACATCGAGGGTAGCGACGGAGTTGGAGCCGCCGGACTGGGTGAAGTTGCCGTTGCCGCCGTTGCCGACGAGTTCGATGGAGGAGGGACCGGAGAGTGTACCGCCGGTGAGGTTGTAGGTGCCGGTGTCGCCGACGTTACCGCCGAGCAGGAGATTGGCATTGGCGCCGAGGGAATGGGTGCCGCCGTTCTGGTTGAAAATGCCGTTGCCGCTGATGCCAATTTGCTCGAAGCCATTGATTGTGAGAACGCCGGTGCCGGAGAGGGTGTAGGTGCCGGTGGTGCCGAGGTACCAGCCAACCTGAAGGGCGCCATTGACGGTGTGGTTGCCGCCGGTCTGATTGAAAGTGGCGGTGCCGGCATAGCCGATGTATTCGTCGGAGTTGGCAGCGGCAATGAGGTTTCCACCGCTGAGGGTGTAGAAGGCTTTGTCGGAGGAGTTGAAGGCCATGTAGAGGGCGGTGTTGATGGTGTTGTTGCCGCCGGACTGGTTGAAGAAGCCGGTGGCGTTGGAGCCGGCGCCGGAGTTGGCGATGGTTTCGTTGGCGGCAGTGAGGTTGTTGGCGGCCAGGGAGAGGGTAGTGTTGGCGCCGGCGGCGCCGCTGGTGAGGCTGACGGTGAGGTTGGAGAGGGTCAGGGCGACGCCGGTGTAGTCGTAGGTGATGGTGCGGCTGACGCCGTCGGTTTCGACGATGTTGACGATGTCGCCGTTGACGGGGACGGCGTGAGTGCTGGGGGGAGTGAGCCAATTGGCGGCAACGCTCCAATTGCCGGAGCCAACGTTCCAGTTGTCGGTGGCGGCGAGAAGATGGGGAATGCGAATCTGGGCAACCACCACAGCGGCAGCCGCGGCAAGAAGCCTGGAATTGCGGCAGTGAAGATGGGGAAATCGGGACCGTGGGCGCATGGACATTCTTGTTGTTCCTCAATTTGCCGGGCTTCGCGGGTATTCGAAGCCGGTGTCACGGGTTCTCTTTTTATTGGGGGGGGGGGTACAACGGCTGAATTATGCCCCACACTTTCAGATAATCAAATAATTCGTTCAGACATCTCTGAAAAAGCGTGCCTGGGAGTGTCGATTGCGGCGGCGTAATAGGCAGGGGATGACTGCGGTCGAAGGAAGCAGGGAGCCTGGTTCGGGGGTGGGGATTGCGGGGGAGGCTGAAGGCTGAAGGGTAAAGGATGAAGTGTTGGGGTTGGTGAGGCCGAAGTTGTTGAGGACGTAGGAGAGGTCGGTGAGGTCGATGGTGGGGGCGTTGTCGAAGTTGCCGTCGGTCCAGTTGGGGGTGGTGGCGCCGAAGTGGTTGAGGATGGTGGAGAGGTCGGAAAGGTCGACGTGGCCGTCGATGTTGGCGTCGCCGAGGAGTTCGGGGGCGATGAGGATGGAGTTGGCGTCTGCGGGGAGGCCGCCGAAGGTGGAGAAGTGGGTGATGGCGTTGTCGAGGACGGCGATGGCGGTGTGGGCGTGGAGGGTGGAGCTGAAGATGCCGGCACTGGAGGTGAGGCCGAATTTGACTTGGTCGCGGGCCTGGTCGAGGGCGGCGGGTTTGGAGAGGGAATCGGATTGGAGGATGAATTTGGAGGTGGTGAGATCGAGGCCGCTGGTCCAGGCGCCGGAGGAGCCGGAGAGGAGGAAGGAGGTGGTGACTTTGAGATTGGTGGCGTTCAGTGTGAGGAGTGCACCGGCGGCGTCGTTGTTGACGGAGGCGAGGGTGAGGGAGCCGCTGTTGAGATTGACGGTGCCACTGTTGGTGAAGGTGGTGGTGGCGGGGATGGTGGCGCCGGGGAGGAGTGTGAAAGTGGCGCCGGGCTCGACCATGATGCTGTCGGAGGCGGAGTTGATGGAGCCGGCGAGGGCGAGAGTTCCGGCGCTGACGATGGTGCCGCCGTTGTAGGTGGAGGCGCCGGAGAGGGATTGAGTGGCGGGTCCATCTTTGACGAGGGTGAGGTTACCGGTAATGGTGCCGGAGAAAGATTGATTGGAGGTGGTGGTGAGCCGGAGGAGAACGGGGAGGGGATTGGTGTTGGTGATGATGCCGTTGGGAGAGGAGGAAGAGAGGCCAGCGCAAAGTCGCGTGACCCCGTTGATATCGAGAGTGGAGGAGTTCTGGGTGATGACCATGGAAGGATTGCCGGAGGAGGGGAGGTCATAGTAGAAAGCGCGTTGCAAACCCTGGAAGACTCCATCGCCGACGATTTGGCCGAAATTATTGATGGAATTGGCGGAGGTGAGGACCCATCCGGAGTTGGCGGGGAGGAGTGAGTTGAGGTCGATCATGTTGCCGTTGGCCCAGAGGAAGGCGTGACCGCCGGAGGATCCGACGATCGTGCCGGCGTTGTTGATGGCATTGGGGACGCTGTCGGCGGCGGCATTGAGGGAGCCGAGAGGTGAGAGCGTTCCGGATTTGCTGATAAAGCCGAGGCCGGTGTCGGGGTCGTTGCTGGAGTAGCCGATGACGGCGCCGGGCTCGTTGATGCCGGTGGCGAAGGAATAGGAAGCGCCGGGGAGGAGGCCGAGGAGGCAGAGCTGAGAGTGTTGATAAGAGACAGCCTGGAAGAGATCGGGTTGGTATTCAGCCCAGCCGACGGCGACGTTGCGTTCGTTGAGGAAGTCGAAACTGGAACGGCCATAACCGGCACGTCCCATGACGGTCAGAGGAGGCTGGTCGCTGGGTTCAAACCAGGCAAAGGAGGGCTGGCCGATGCCTGATTCGGCAGAGCCGACGGCGGTGCCGGAACGGTTGATGGCATGATTGAAACCATATTGGGAGAGCGTACCGGCGTTGGTGCCTGGGTCGTGGAGCAGGAAAGAGAGTGGCCAGGAGCCATTCAAGGTGGCGCCAGCAGAAAGCCAAGAGGGGTTAATGGTGACGACGGCATCGCCACTGTTGAGGAGAGCCCTGACGGTGCCGTACTGCCATAGATTGTCACCCAAATAGGACGGGGCGCCCCAAGAAGGTGTTTCCTGGACCATTATTTGCGTATTGGCGCCAGCTCCGGTCCAGATTGGCATCGTGGGACCAGCCTGCCAGAGATAGGAAAGTGATTCGGCGCCAGGGGGAAGAGAAATAGACGGGGGCACAGAAGCGAGAGTGACGGCGACGAGACCGCCGTCATTGATGGAGGTGCCATAGCTTTGCGGAAAGGGGATGAATTGGGCGATCGGGGCTGTTCCATGCGCACCGGAAATGATGCCGCCATTGGAGTTTTCGATGACCTCTCCGACGGGAACGTTGGCACCGATGGGGTGAGGGATGTACAAGACGGGCGGACAGTCGAGCATTTCGAAGGTGCCGGGGGTTACGGCGGAAAGCGAGGGCGTCGGGTAAAACGCAAGGGCGGCACACAAGGGGACGGCGGAGAGCGGGAGGGAAAGTTTTTTTACATGAGAACGAGCGGGCATTAGCAACTCCTGAAAGATGTTGGGGCCGCAGGTGCTACTTTGTTTTTTCCGCGTCGGCCCACCACAGGACGCGTTCGAATGAGCCGGCGGGGTATTTCAGGACGACCTGGGTATCGGGGACACAGCGAACGGAGCCGTCGGAAAAGGCGATGTTGGTTTTGCCGGGAGCGGGGTGTGCGGACCACTGGCGCTGGGCGTATTGGCCAATGTATTGATGACCTATGGAGAGATTGAGGTCCATGATGATGGCGGTGTGCCCGGAGAGGTCGCAGGAGTGATAGGTGACGGGGTTCCTGAGATTGGCGGTGGAGAAAATGATGGAGGGGTCTCTCCAGTAGTATTCATAGGAGGAGCCGGCGTTGATACTGCTAATCCAGTTGGCGGCGTCGATTCTCCGGTCGTCGAAGAGAGATCCGGAGGGGCAGAGCAGTTGGTTGAAGGCGACGTAGGAATTGGAAACGAGGAGGCCCTGGCCGATGGGGGTGTTGAACCATTTGGTGTCCGGGGAACTGAAATCCCATTTGGTGACGGCGTAGTAGATGGAGGGTTTGAGGTCGTAGAAGTTGCCGCCGTAGGCGCGGTGCGCTTGGACGAGGCCGTGGAGATTGGCCTGGCATGCGATGAGGCGGGCGTGTTCACGGGCCTTGCCGAGGCCGGGGATGAGGATTGCCAGGAGGATAAGGATGATGCTGACGACGACGAGGAGTTCGACGAGAGTGAAAGCGCCGGATCGAAGGCGCGCGGCGGCCGGGTTGCGGAGGGGAAAGGGAGCCACAGGGGAGGCCAGCATGAATGCTCCGATGCTCAGAAGGGGTGTTCAGCGAGAATCTGGTTCGTGGTTCGCAGGGCGGCGGCGAGGCGGCGGCGGTCGCGCGGGTCGGGCAAACGATCGGGAGCGGAAAGAGACTCGAGGGCGGCATGGGCCTTGGCCGCGAGGTCGTGCAGTGCGTGCGGATCGGAGGCAGGGGGTGTCAAAAGTGCGAGTTGCGTGAGCGCGAGGCCGAGGTCGAGAGACGCGGCATCGGCGAGTGCTGGGGCTGCGGCGATGACGAGCACCGATGCGGCCGCCGCGCGGTGGGAGAAATCACGGGCGAGATCGGGTTGTCCGCTGTGAGAGGCGGCATCGGCGGCGCGAATGAGGGCGTCGGCGAGACCAAGCTGAAATTCCGGAATGTTCGAATCGCGATCGGCCGCCAGCTCGATCGTTTTCAGCAGTGTGGCGCATTCGGCAAGAGCGACGCCGGCATCGTTGTTCTGAAGGAGCGTGTCAACGAGCGTCTGGCGGGCGCTGATGACGAGAACCCGGGCTTCCGCATCTTTTACATTCTCTTCCTGCATGGTTTGTGCGATGGCGAGAGCGGCGCGGGCGAACCGGACGGCGTCCTGATTCCTGTTCATGTCGAGAGCGAGGTCCGCCTGAAGGCTGAGTAAAGAAAGGCGATGCGACCGAAAGAGCGGGGCGGTTTCCGGGCGCGTGTCGAAGGAGTCGAGGAGTTGCATTGCGCGCTGCACGTGGGACTGGCAGGACTGAAAATCGTCGAGGTAGCGATCCGTTCTGGCGAGGCGCTCGAGTGCCCTGACCAAATTGGAGTCGCTGATGTGATCGGGGCGTGCGTTGGGGGTGGCTGCGAGGAGAGTGACGGCCTTGTCGTAGGTGACCTGTGCGTCGCGGATGCGGCGGGCCTGGAGAAGCGTGTCGCCGATGTTGATAAGGTCGATTCCCATGGAGGGATCGAGAGAGGAGGCCGAGAATCTGGCGTCGTGGGACATTTCGCGGAGGGAATCGGCGGCGATGGAGAGCATGTTGGACCGCCAACGCTCGTCGGCGGGGGAATTCACGGGCTGGCTGAAAACATCGGAGATGATGCGATTGATGGTCTGGAGCGCCAGGCCGCGCTGTTCGCGAGCGAGGAAGGCGTTGAGGTCGGCGGCTTGAGCCTGACTGACGGCTTCGAGACGGGCATCATTGGTGAGCTTCCGTTCATGCTCGATGGAGTAGATGTAGAAGGCGATGCCGGCGTTGAGGGAAGCGAAGGCAACAGCGGCGAGGGAGGCGGCGATGCGGTGCTTGCGGATCTTTCGCTGGAGGAGGTAGAGGGTGCTCGGCGGGCGGGCGATGAGCGGTTCGCCGGTGAGGTAATTCTGAAGGTCGCGGGCAAGATCGAGGGAAGAGGCGTAGCGGCGAGAGAGGTCGTGCTGGAGCGCCGTCGTGAGGATGGTATCGAGTTCCCGGTCGGCGTCGCGTTTGACCTGCCGAAGGCGTTTGGGGGGCGTGGTCGCGATGCGGCGGAGGTCGGCCCAGTAGCTGTTGGAGAAGTCGTGGGGGAAAGCCCCGGTCAGGAGGTTGAAGAGGATGACGCCGAGGCTGTAGACATCGGAACGGACATCGAGATGGGTGTCGTCGGCGGCGGCCTGTTCGGGAGACATGTATTTGACGGTTCCGAAGATATCGCCGGGGATGGAGATTTGGGAATAGTCGGGGGCTTCACGAATGGCTTTGGCTAGACCAAGGTCGAGGATGTGCGGTTCGCCATCGGGCGTGACGAGGATGTTGGAGGGTTTGAGGTCGCGGTGGATGATGCCGCGAGTGTGTGCGGCGGCGACGGCGAGTGCGATTCGGCGAACGAGGGCGATGATCTGGGTGATGGAGAGTTTGCGGTTTCGGACGAAGGCGTCTGGCGGGAGGCCTTCGATGAGCTCCATGGCGTAGCAGTAGATTCCGCGGCGGATGCCGGAGTCGTAGACGCGGGCGATGTTGGGGTGTTCGAAGGAGGAGGCGAGCTTGACTTCGCGTTCGAAGCGGGCGCGGGCCTCGGGAGAGGCGATCATGGCGGCGGACATGATTTTCAACGCAACCTGCCGGCCGGTGGAGATTTGAATCGCGCGCCAGACGACGCCCATGCCGCCCTTGCCAAGCTCGCTAATGATCTGGTAGCCCTCGATTTCGGGGGCCGCGAGGGATGCGGTCGCGGGATTGCCGCATGGCTGCGTGCTGGTGGTGTTAGAGTCGCAACAGGCGGGAAAAGGCATCGTGGGCAGTTCGGACATCGCCAAGACTCCGGAAGAGGAGCACAATTGGCACGAGTGTCCCGGTACTGCAGAGGCGACACAGGGCGCGAGCAGGGAATGCGGCAACGGTAGTGAACATAATTTTCAGGGAACTGGCAATCCAACCCAGTCTACCCGATGGATATGCGCTGTTCCAAAGGAAAAAACGCAAAGGTAGAGGGAACCCGCTGACCAGACTTCAATATATTCACATATTTTCACAACTTCACTATAACCACAAAGGTAGAGGGGGATTACTGTGCGCTGCGTTGGCGGCGTCGGCGAACAATGGGGAAGGTATCGCTCTGCGTCGGGCAGCGACGCCGCCTGAAAGCGGAACCCCAAACCAAGGGGAGGAGGAGAGCGAAGGTGGCGGGCTCGGGCGCGGGAGTGGATGCATTTGCCGATGGTGATGGGGAGGAGACGACGTTGAAGTTGGAGAGGCTGAGACCAAAGTTGTTGAGGACGTCGGAGAGGTCGGTGAGGTCGATGGTGGGGGCGCCGTCGAAGTTGCCGTCGGTCCAGTTGAGGGTGGCGAGTCCGAAGTGGTTGAGGACGGTGGAGAGGTCGGTGAGATCGACGTGGCCGTCGATGTTGGCGTCGCCCAGGAGTTCTGGTGCGATGAGGATGGAATTGGCGTCTGCGGAGAGGCCGCCGAAGGTGGTGAAATTGGTGATGGCGTTGTCGAAGACGGCGATGGCGGTGTGGGCGGGGAGATTGGAGGAAGTGATGCCGGCGGCGTGGGTTTTGCCGAAGTTGACCTGGTTCTGGGTGGTGGTGAGGAGGGCGGGCTTGGCGGCGGGGGAGGAGGCTTCGACGATGAGCTTGTTGTTGGCGATGGCAAGGTCGCCGGTCCAGGCGTTTGTCGTGCCGGCGATGGAGAGGGCGGTGAGCTTGCTGGTGGCGGCGTTGGTGCCGTTGGCGTAGACCTGCACGGTGCCGACGACGGTGGAGAGATTGCCGAAGAGTGCGGTGGCGGAGAGGGTGCCGTTGCCGTCCAGGGTGGCGTTGGCGGTCTGGGTGTAGGTGCCGGGGAGGTTGAGGGAGGCGCCGTTGGCGATGGTGAGGCTGCCGGCATTGGTGGCGAGGGAGTTGATGGCGGAGAAGGAGTAGCCGGGGCCATTAAGGATAATGGAGGCGGCGTTGGTGGTGATGGAGCCGGGGAGAGAGAGGGTGCTGTTGGCGTCGACCTGATAGGTGCCACCGGTGAGGGTGTTGTTGGCGAAGTTGGAGAGGACGCCGGCAGCGATCACCAGGGTGGCGCCGTTGGCGGCGCGGAAGAGGCCGTTGTTGGTGGTGTTGCTGTTGATGTTCAAGGTGTTGCCGGCGATGTTGGCGAAGACGGTGCCATTGTTGATGAGAGTGGCGTTGATATTGCCATCGCCTTGGATGGTGTGACCGGCGGCCTGGGTGAGTGCGCCGTCGAGACGCGCGGCATTGGGGACGGTGCCGTCGTTGAGAATGATCGCTCCGGTGCCGGAAATAGTTCCGCCGCCGACAGTCAGGCTGGTTTGGATGATAGCGCCGGTGGGATTGACGGTGATGCTTCCGTTATCAACGATGTTGCCGTTGGCGGTGAGCGCTTGTCCGCCGGCGATAGTGATCGGGGCGTTACTGGTGAGGGAGGTGATGGTGGAGCTACCGGTGACCTGGAAAGTGCCGCCGCCGGAGCTGTTGAGAGTGCCATTGACGATGGAAGCGCCGCTGAGCAGCACGTTGCCGGGAGAAGCGGCGATCTGGGCTCCGGGGGCCTGGGTGACGGTGGTGGAATTGATGTTGAGTATGCCGAGGGTTGCCTCGATCAGATTATTGTTGGTCACATTGCTGTTGAGATTCAGCGAGTTGCCGGGAACATTGGCGTTGATGGTGCCGTTGTTGGTGACGGTGGCATTGATATTTCCGTCGCCGGCGATGGTGTGACCGGCGGCCTGAATGAGGCTGCCGTCGAGACGAGAGGCATTGGGGACGGTGCCGTCGTTGAGGATGATCGTTCCGATGCCGGAGATGGTTCCGCCGCCGACAGTCAGGCTGGTTTGGATGATAGCGCCGGTGGTGTTGACCGTGATGGTGCCGTTGTCAACGATGTCGCCGTTGGCGGTGAGAAGTTGTCCGCCGTCGATAGTGATCGGAGCGCTGTTGGTGAGCGAGGTGATGGCGCTGCTGCCGGTGACACGAAAAGTGCCGCCGCCCGAACTGTTAAGGACACCATTGACGATGGAGGAGCTGCTGATAATCACAGTCCCGGGACCCGCGAGAATCTGAGCGCCGCCGCCGCCTTCGCCACCGGCTGCGGCCTGGGTGACAGTGATGGAATTGATGCTGAGGGTGCCGGCGGTCGCCTCCATCAGATTGTTGTTGGTCACGTTGCCGTTGAGATTCAGCGTGGTGCTGGCGGTATTGGCGTTGATGGTGCCGTTGTTGGTGATATTGCCATTGACGTTTCCGTGGCCATTAATCGTATGGCCGGCGGCCTGGGTCAAGGTGACGTTTGCGGCGGTGTCGAGACGAGCGGCATTGGGGTTTCCGTTGTCGTTGAGCGTGATGAAGCCGGAGCCGTTGATGGTGAGATTGCTGGCGATGGTGAGACTGGTTTGAGCGTTGGCCTGGTTCGTGTTGATAAGGATGTTTCCGTTGTTGGTGACGATGGGCCCATTCAATGTGAGCGTGAATGCGCCGCTGATATTCGTTTGCGTGCCGGCAGTGAGGGTGACGCCGTTCAATGTGGCGCCGTTCACGGTGATGGAGTTGGAACCGGCGGTTGTGAGAGATCCGCCGGTAATGGAGGTTCCGGCACTGAGGGAGATGTTCCCGGTGGTCCCGGAAATGAGGGCGCCGGTGTTCGTCACGGCCACGCCATTGGCGAAGGCGAGGGTGCCGCCATTTGTCGCCTCCATGAGGTTGGTATTGATGACGCTGGGGCCGATGATGTTGAGAATCGTTCCGCTGACGTTGGCATTCACGATGCCATTGTTGGTGAGGGTCGCGTTGATTTCGCCGTGACCGGTGATGGTGTGGGAGGCACTCTGAGTCAGAGTGCCATTGAGCTCGGCGCAGACGGGGTTGGTATTGTCGTTGAGAAAAAGCGTGCCGGTGCCGGAGAGGTTGCCGCCGCTGAACGTCAGGACGGTTACCGCATTGGTGACGCCGTTGTCGATGGTGATGATGCCGTTGTCGACGATATCGCCGGTCGCGCTGACCGTTGCGCCACCTAAGATGTTCAGCGAAGTGCTACTGTTGGTGAGGCCGCCGATGGTGCTGGTTCCGCTGATTTGAATCACGCCGCCGCTGGAACTGGCGAGGGTGCCGCCGGTGACGGTGGAGCTGTTGATATTCACGGTTCCGCCGGCGGCGGAGAGCAGGCCGCCGCCGCCCTGAGTGACGGTGATTGAATTAATGTTCAAAGACCCGGCGGTCGCTTCGAAAAGGTTGTTGTTAGTCATGTTGTTCGACTGGAGGAAGAGCGTTGTGCTGGCGACGTTGGCGTTGACGGTGCCGTTGTTCAGCAGAAGCGCGTTGATCTGGCCATGGCCGTTGATGGTGTGGTTGGCGGTCTGCGTCAAGGTCACGTTGGCGGCGGTATTCAACTGGGCGCAGACGGGATTGCTGTTGTCGTCGAGGAAGAGCGTCCCATTGCCGGTCAGCGACGTATTGGCGGCAAACCCGATGGTGGTTACCGCATTCGTGCTGCCGTTGTCGACGGTGATGGTGCCGTTATCTGTAACTGTCGGACCATTGATGGTGAGATTTTCATTCCCTGAAATCTGCAGATTTCCGCCGGTGTTGAGGGTCAGCGAATCGATGGTCACGTTGATGTCCAGAACGGTCGGCGACGGCGCGCCGATGATGACGTTGTAATCGCTGACACCATTATTGCCGTTGCTGGGGGGATTGACGGCACTGGGGGACCAGTTGCCGGCGCTGCTCCAGAGAGTGGAGTTCGTACCCGTCCAGGTGGAGGTAACGGTCGTGCCCAGGAGGTTCGTGGCGACCGAAAGGGCCAGCAGCGAGGCGACGGTGGCGACGGGGAGACGAGAACGCTTGTACAGTGGAAGCATTGGAAATCCCCTGTTTGTGATTGGTGAAACGGCTGCGGAGACTTGAAGGCGCGCAGCACCACACGCCGCGAAATGAGCACGCGAAAACCATCGAGCAGGTACGTCAGTTGAACGAATCGGATGCCTGCGCTGAGGCTGCTTACCCAATTCAGAGTGCACCCTCTGGAGAGGAAACTTACTTTGGGGTTATCGGAAGTCAAGACCTAAAATGCGGAAGTCAGGACGCTTTCGTGGAAGGGCTTGGATCAGCACAGTAAGATCATTTTAGATATATCATATTTACCATGCGTTGATTACGCATGCCGCCTGGGACGCGGGAATGAGCCCTGCAATTGCCTTATGCGAAAAAGACGGCTGGATTGACCTACTCGGCGGAAGATGGGGGATTTGTCTATCGGACCCGCGGCAATATGCAATGAGAGGCCGGGGCGACGGGTTGGCCGCCGACCTGCCCGACACGCAGGCGACCGCAACATCGCAAGTCATAGTGGATGCTCTCAACCGGGCGCTGCCGGAGTATTGAACCAGCGGCCCAATGCGCTCATTCTGTACCCGTCAGGCGGCGCAGAGTATACTTCCGACTGTCCGCTCTACGATGAAGGATCTCTCATGCCCATCGATCATCCCGCCGCCGCCAGGCTCAAAGAAAAGTTCCCGACGCTGGGACTCAAGGGCTCGCACTTCCGGGGCGATACCCAGATCATTCTCCCGCCAGCATCGCTGGTGGAAGTCGTGACGTTCCTCAAGAACGACCCGGGCCTGAATTACAACATGCTCTCGGATGTCTCGTGCGTCGATTACCTGAATTATCCCGGAGCGCCGCGCGACGGCCGCTACGGCCTGGTGTACATCTTTAATTCGATTCCGGCGCAAGGCGGCGAGGGAACGCCCCGGCTCATCCTGCGCGTGTTCCTGCAGGACGGAGCGGAACTCGAGGTGGATTCACTGGTCCCGCTCTACGCGGGGGCGGAGTGGCTGGAACGCGAAGTCTACGACATGTTCGGCATCAAGTTCCGCGGGCATCCGGACCTCCGGCGTATCTTGACGTGGGATGGGTTCAAAGCCCATCCGTTGCGGAAGGATTACCCGGTCACGGGGAAGGGCGAGCGCGAACAGTACCCGGTGCTGACCCGCGATTCGGCCTGAACAAAACCGCCTGAAGGCGGAACTCCCAACGATTACGGATTTGCGACGAAAATGTTATTCAGCGCATCGGCGAGGCGATAGCCCGCAAGCGTGACTTTCCGATCAGCAAGGGCGTGGGCGCGATCCATGTACTCCTGCGGGAGCGGCGGGACGGCCGGTTGCGTGCCATTGCGGTCCCCATCACTGCGCGGAACGCCGGGCACCTTCCCTTCCATATAAACCACGTGTTTGGCTTCGTCCTGGCTCGCATAAACCCAGTGGTCGATGTCGGTGACGGCGAGTTCCTTCTCAAATTCCTTACGCGGGTGCTCTTTCTCGAGCTTGTCAGCGATCTTCTCGACCGCATCGATTTCGAGAAAGCCCCCCAGCATCCCGTCCCAGAGGGAGTGGAGATTCTGAGTGCGGCCATCGGGACCGTCGGTGCGGACGATCAGGCTGTTGCCGCCGCGGTCGCCGTCAGGAAACTGGCTGCTGTACAGGCTGACGGCGTGGAGAGGCTGGTGGATGTCGCCGATGAGATGTTCGATCCAGCAGAGCGCTACGGCGCGATCGGCGGGGGAGAGGGCGGCGTTGCGGAGGTCCGCGGAGTTTTTCAGAATTGCCTGGATCGCGTTTTCCGGTTCCTTGCCGACGGTCCACTTCATCGAAGGATTCTCGGGCGACTTCACGTCGCCGATGACGTACGGAATATCGATGTAGTGCCAGTTGGGTCGGTTGAGTAGATGACTCTTGCCAAACGACGCGCTGCGGATCAGGTCCGGCCAGGTCGCCGCCACCATGAAGGCTTCACGGTCGCGCTCGTCCCCTGCGGGCGTGGTCGGCTTCATGAGGGCGCGGGTGTAGTCGGGATGCTGCTGGAGAAGTGCGGTCACTTTGGCCTTCGCTTCGGGCGTGAGATTGTCCCACGCAATGTCGGCGACGATCTCGTGGCCAGTGCCGTTCCACGCAAAGGCATTCGACGCAAAGAAAAGCGCGCAGGAAAACAGGACCCCAACCGGGAACTTCAACCGCATGAGAGATCTCCGTGAAAAGCGAACGGACTATCTTAGGGACTGGCGTCTTCAATACAAGGCCGACAGGCCGCGCTTTGCCAACACAGGGCCGCTATCATGAACGAACGACAGAACACCCTTATTGCAGTCCATTGGAGGCAGCATGCGGTCGGCGAGATTGAGATGTATCGTCGGGGCGATCGCGATTCTCCTGGCGAAACAGGCCTTCGCGGCGAGCCCTTCGGTCGACGTGAAAGCAGTTGCGAATACAGCCGCGATCGCACCAGGCAGGCCGTTCCAGGTGGCGGTGACCGTGACGCCGGAACCCGGCTGGCACATCTACTGGAAAAATCCCGGCGACACCGGCCTTCCAACAAAAGTGAAATGGAATCTTCCCGACGGTTTCGTTGCAGGCGAATTGCAGTTCCCGATCCCGCATCAATTCACCATGCCGGGGGACATCACCGCGTATGGGTATGAAGGGCCGACGACCTTCCTGGTCACGATCACGCCCCCAAAGGTTTTGAAGGCGGGGGAAACCATAACGCTGAAGGCGACGGCATCCTGGCTCTGCTGCAAGGAGGAGTGCGTGCCGGGGCGGGAAACCTTCGAAGTGTCGCTGCCCGTAGTCGAGCAGCCCGTGCCGGCGAATCAGCCCCTCTTTCAGGATGCACAGGCACAAATGCCCCTGGATCACCCCCCCACCGCGCTCGGGACAATCCGTGTGGAAATATCCAAAACCGCAGTGGGCCAGGCGTTCACGCTGAAAACGAGTGCGCCGGGATTGAAGCTGGAGATGTTCCCGGAGAACGTCCCCGGACTGAGCGTTTCCGACATCCGCTCGCCCACCGATTCCGAAATACAGTTCAACGCGCGGGTCATGGAAGGGCAGACACTTCCGGTGCAAGAGTTGCCGGTGTTGATCGTTTACCGTAATGCCGCCGAGAATCACGCCGCAGGTACGAACTCCGCCGATTCCCGTTCCGGCTTCTACACAAAGATCAGTCTGTCGGGATTATCCGCGTCGGATACTCATTGAATAGTACGTTTTAGGCCTGGATGAAATTCTTCGGAGGAAGTCACATGCGAACGAAAGTCATGGTTGCGTCTCTGCTGGCGTTATCGCTTGCTGCGTTTGCGGCCGATTCGGCATCTTCCCCGACCGCAAAACTCGGCGCCCCCGCCCCGGGGTTCACCCTTGATGACCAGACCGGCAAACCGGTCAGCCTCTCCGACTATTCCGGAAAGATCGTCGTGCTCGGCTGGATCAATCGCGACTGCCCCTTCGTGCAGCGGCATCTCAAGGCCAACACCTTCAACAACTTGAACGCCAAATACAGCGACAAGGGCGTGGTCCTCCTGGGCATCGATTCCTCGCACATGCATACCACCGAAGGAAATGCGAAAACGGTGAAAGACTACTCCCTTTCCTTCCCCCTGCTGAACGATGCGAAGGGAACCGTCGGCCATCTCTACAACGCGAAGACGACGCCCGAAATGTACATCGTCGATAAGGACGGAACGCTCGTTTACCAGGGCGCCATCGACAACAACGCCGACGGCGACCTTTCGCACCCAACCAATTACGTCGAAAAGGCGCTGGATGAAATGCTCGCCGGAAAACCCGTCTCTCAACCCGAGACGAAAAGCTACGGCTGCACCGTGAAGTACGCTCGGTAAACGGCGCCGATGGCACACATGAAAGAAGCCCCAGCGTTCGCCCGGGGCTTCTTTTTTTTTACCGCGCGAGCGCCTCCTCCCTTTGCGGCTCGCTCTGCGCACTGCGACGCTCGTCGCTCGAGGATGCGCACGGCCGCCTGCTGCCGCTCTGCTGGATCAGCTTGGCCACCAGTGCCGTCCAGCCCGTCTGGTGCGCCGCGCCGAGTCCCGCCCCGTTGTCGCCGTGAAAGTACTCGTGGAACGGAATGATCTCTCTCCAGAGAGGATCGTTCTGGAAGAGCTCCGTCCCGCCAAAGACTGGCCGCCGGCCGTTGGCATCGCGGGCGAAAATCGAGATCAGGCGCTTCGATAGATCGGTCGCCACTTCCCAGAGGGTTTTCTTCTGGCCGGAGCCCGTCGGGCATTCGATCATGAAGTTGTCGCCGTAGTAAAAATCGAACTTCTGCAGCGACTCAATGATCAGGTAATTGAGTGGAAACCAGATGGGGCCGCGCCAGTTCGAGTTGCCGCCGAAAAGTCCCGTGCGCGATTCCGCGGGCTCGTAGCCCACGCTGTACTGGACGCCGTCGAGCTGGAGTTGGGCCGGATGATCCTTGTGGTACCGGGAGACGCTGCGCAGACCGTGCGGCGAAAGGAATTCGTTCTCATCGAGCATCCGCTTCAGAAGGCTCTGCAGACGTTCCTGGTTCACGATGGAAAAGAGGCGGCGGTTGCCCTTGCCGGTTTCGGTCACCGAAGCAACAGAATTCACCAGCTCCGGGCGGTTCGCGACGAACCACTCCAGCCGGCGGGCGAAATCGGGGAGCTTTTCCATGACCGCCGGCTCGATGGTCTGCACGGCGAGCAGCGGAATCAGGCCCACCATCGAACGGACTTTCAGGAAGAAGTGTTCGCCGTTCTCCTTGTGCATCACGTCGTAGTAGAAGCCGTCCTCATCGTCCCACAGATCGATGTTCTCTTCATCGTCATGCGTCGGCATCGATGGCCGGTCGTTCATCGCGCTGGCGATGTAGAAGAAGTGCTCAAGAAATTTGGTGGCGAGATCTTCGTACGCCGCGTCATGACTCGCCAGTTCGACCGCAATGGCGAGCATGTTCAGGCAGAACATCGCCATCCACGCCGTGCCGTCCGATTGATCCAGGTGCGCCCCGCCCGGGAGTGGCTTGGAACGGTCGAAGAGGCCGATGTTGTCCAGCCCAAGGAATCCGCCCTGAAAAATGTTGCGTCCGTCGGCGTCCTTGCGATTCACCCACCACGTGAAATTGAGAAGCAGTTTCTGGAACACCCGCTCGAGAAACAGATAATCGCCCTGGCCGAGCATCTTGCGCTCGATGCGAAAGACGCGCAGCGCCGCCCACGCATGCACCGGCGGATTCACGTCGCCGAACGCCCACTCGTAGGCGGGTAGTTGCCCGCTCGGATGCATGAACCACTCCCGAAGCAGCAGGATCAACTGACGCTTCGCGAAATCAGGATCGATCAGCGCCAGCGGAATTGTGTGAAACGCGAGGTCCCATGCCGCGTACCACGGGTATTCCCAGCAGTCCGGCATCGAGAGAACGCTGTCGTTCGCGATGTGCAGCCAGTCGTGATTGCGCCCGTGCCAACGCTCCGCAGGCGGAGCTGGACACGCCGGATCCCCCTCCAGCCAGCGCTTCACGTCATAGTTGTAAAACTGCTTGCACCACAGCAGCCCGGCGAAAGCCTGTCGCTGAATGTTCGCGATATCGTCCGGAAGTTCCCGGGTCGCCACGTTCTGGTAGAACTCGTCCGCTTCCTTCTGACGCTGCGCGAACATCGCATCAAACGCTTTGCCAATCGCATCCTTTGGTGATGCCGCCGTCTCGCGCCGCGAAAGCCGCAACCGCACCATCTGCGAGCCCCCGGCCGGTACGTTGAAGCGGTACGCCACCGCGCACTTCGTCCCAACCTGCGCCGGATTCACAGCCCCGTTCTCCCCCTGCACCACATGGCGGTGGAACGCATCCTTCACGTACGGCGACGCGCTCCTGCACTGGAAAACACGCTCATTGTTCGTTTCGTTCTCCGTGAACAGCACCTGCACATCGTCGAGATTCTCGAACGACATGACATGCTCGCCAAGCTCCGCATGCTCCACGCGCACCATATTCCTGCCCGCCATCGACAACCGCGGCTTCGCCGAATCATCCGACCAGCTCCAGGTGTTGCGGAACCACAAAGTGGGCAGAAAAGTGACCAGCGCCGATTCTGGCCCGCGGTTGAAAATGGTAACGCGTATAAGAACATCCTCGACGTCCCCCTTCGCATATTCCACCTGCACGTCGAAATACCGATTCCCCTCGAACACGCCGGAGTCGAGCAGTTCGAACTCCGGATCGTTGCGCGACCGGCCGATGCTCTCGGCTACGAGGCGCGCGTATGGGAATTCCGCCTGCGGGTACTTGTAGATCGCCTTCATGTACGAATGCGTCGGCGTCGAATCGAGAAAATAGAAATAGTCCTTCACATCCTCGCCATGGTTCCCCTGCGGCCCCGTCACGCCGAAAGCTCGCTCCTTCAAAATCGGGTCTTTGCCGTTCCAGAGCGCGATCGCGAAGCAGAGATACTGGCGCCGGTCGCAAATTCCCAGCAGGCCATCCTCGTTCCAGCGATACGCCCGGCTTCGCGCATGATCGTGCGGAAAATAGTCCCACGCCGAACCGTCCGCCGAATAATCCTCACGCACCGTCCCCCACGACCGCTCCGACAGATACGGCCCCCAGATCTTCCAATCCGCATCCGCCCGCGACTGCCGCAACCGCTTCTCTTCTTCAGTCATGTCGGTATCCCTCTTTCAGAAAGAAGCAGGCGCGAATTGCCAATCAGACAATGCCCCATGAGGAGCCCTTCCGACCTCCCACTCCCCACCTCAATACTTCGTCACCTGCTGCGTCAACCCCCCATCCACATAATACGTGCTCCCCGTCACATATTCCGAATCACTGCTCGCCAGAAACAGTGCCACCGACGCCACCTCATCCGGCGTCCCAAATCGTCCCCACGGAACCTCCGACTCCGCATTCTTCAACGCCACCGGATTCTCCAGCACGCTCTGATTGATCGGCGTCGCAATCGCCCCCGGCGCAATGTTGTTCACGTTGATCTTGTAATCCGCCAGTTCCATCGCCAGGTTCCGCATCATCATCCGGATCGCCCCCTTGCTCGCGCAGTACGCCGTGTACCCCGGGAACGGAATGTCCTCATGCACGCTCGAAACAAAAATCATCTTCCCCCCCTTCCCCTGCGACACCATCTGCTTCGCCGCCACCTGGCTCACCAGGTACGAACCGAACAAATTCACCGTAAGCACCAGGTTCCACTCCTCATCCGTCACCTGCAAAAACGGCTTGTTGATCTCGATCCCCGCATTGTTCACCACAATGTCCAGCCGCCCGAACTTCGCCACCGTCTCCCCAATCATCTTCTCCACATCCGCCCGCTTGCTCACATCCCCCGGCACCGCCAGCGACGCCGTCGGAAACGCCGCCACCTCCGCCGACGCATCCTCTCCCCGATGCCCCCCTGGCAGATAATTCACCACCACATGCGCCCCCTCCTTCGCAAACCGCTCCGCAATCCCC
>Ga0335069_10004232_pt1 | contig 21393 bp, 24 predicted proteins | sample Lox_Sample_11_FD_206714 | JGI IMG/M metagenome (GOLD analysis project Ga0335069, IMG submission 206714) | Soil microbial communities from Loxahatchee National Wildlife Refuge, Florida, United States - Lox_Sample_1.1 | ecosystem: Environmental > Terrestrial > Soil > Wetlands | place: USA...
ATATTGCTCGATTTGTTCCTTCGTTTTTGGAATGGCTTTTTTGGGTCTAATAGAACTTGGATGTTCTCTTATGGTTTTAACAGCTGGAGATACCGGAGGAATTTGACTTTTAGGAGTGGTTGGTTCGACCGCGACCGGTTCACTAACTTGACTAACTAATTGGCTAACTGTCGGTTTGATATTACCAGATGATACATCAACTATTAAATTTGCTAATTCTGCCTTCGATGATCGACTGAATACTGCGGTTGGAACGTTCAATCCTTCATTACGTAATGAAGATTTTAATTCGTCAACTAATGCTGCTCGAGACTTAAATTGGAGTTCAGCTAACCGTTCGTCGGTTTGTGTTAATTCCTCCCGAACTTCACCCTGTCTGAACACATCTTGAGCGAGTTGACTATTAGCATATTGTTTTCTTGGACCAACCGTTCGCTTGAAAAAATCGGCCAATTCTTTCCTCTTGACCTTTTTACCAATGCGATATTTTTTACCCTGAAACAAAGCATACTTGCCCTTGCTATCCTTAAGAATTTTAACAACCAATTTCTTAGCAGGCTTACGGGCTGGTTTCTTTTTTCGCTTCGAACCGTAAATATCCATAAATTTATAACATAACTATATTATATTCCCTGTTAGTAACAAATGGCCTATTCTGGTGTTAATGTTTCATACTTTCCAGGGGACGGTTTACGTTTCCCGATAAATCAAGATCCAAATCCAATAGGGGCATGGTCGGGCCCGGGAGCGCTGTTACCAAAACATTTAGCATCTAAATATTTCCGCCGACAACATGGGATCCCAAATAGGTTTGCGACAAAAATTGTATCACTCCCACAATATTCTCAGGTTGTTCCAAGTTACACTTCTCAGTATGGTCGAGGCCGCAAAACTATGAAAAACAAACTTCACCTTAATATGATGCTCGGACAACATTCTAAAACTCCAAGATTTTTCTGAAGGTAACTAGCAAGAAATAGGTGAGAGTGATCTCATCGGCTTTCTGGAAGCAGGATAAAAATTTTACTTTCTAGAGATAATAATCTCTAGAAATAAACAAACGAATGCCATCATCTTGGTCACCAAGCGTATACGGCGGTGCGGTCCATATGAGGAGACCCATTGCTGGATATCATTCACATTTACGAATCGGGGGACGACGACACCGTCACGGGCGCGGTTTCCTTGATACTTTGAAGAGTATCGGCTCCCACGTGTTGCCCGTCCTTGGCAACGTAGCTAAAGAGGTAGGAGTATCCCTTCTGAAAAAGAGATTCGGACTCGGAAGGCGTAGACGCCATCATGTCGGTATGCGTCGTACTCATCATCGAAGACGACGCGTCCATACTGGTATGCGTAGACACCGAACTCACAGGAGAACTGGGATGAGACGTCATCACAAACGCATCGGGATGGGAGTCATCAGTGATTTGCTCGGTTCGTTCGGACTCGGAAGAAAGCGTCGAACTCATCATCGCCGATCCACATACGGTGGGCGCAGACGCTACCATAGACGCCGAACAGTTTACCGACGTCGTTATTAATCGGGGCGAATTAGATTGAATTTCAATAATCGGATTGTTCGGATTAAGTCTCCTATACATATTTGAAACAGCTATCGGATGAGGGAAACTCATGCTTGTTATTATCTTTACTAAAATAAAAAAGTAACATAATATAACAAGTTAATATGGAATTTTTCCGCATGATCCATCAGCTAAATTTTAGGAAAGTTCTTATCGAACTAATCATAAGGCAGTATTGGTATTTCTTCATCCCGACGGTTACCGAAGACGTCGAATTGACCGATTTCAAAGAAATTTCCTATGAGTCCGATGAAAGTGAAACTATTGGGATATATGATTACGATTCCGAGCTCGATTTTTACCCCTAGCAATAATCTCTATGCGCAACATGGTTCTCAATAACCGTTTATGTTCCAAGTTAACGATTATAAGCGGAGACAAAGACATAGAATTATATAATTGGTTTTGGAGAATGTCAATAACGTCATAATAGTCCTCTTCGGAAAAATTGCTAAGAATTAGATAACCGTCAAGGATGGTATTAACTATCCGTTTAGTATCACGATTGACTTTATGAATATATTTCGGCGGAGCGGTTCCGATAAGAAATTCGTTTATCTTACCGGCTATGTCCTTACCGAATATATCAACGATGAGTTTGAACATGATTAACAGGGTATAATTAAACGATTCAAAAATCGTTTAATTCGGATAACTTCAACTACATATATTTTACGGGAATACGGGATTTCCGGATTGCCTAAGGACTAAGTATGGTACCGTCAGGTTGAATTTCCATGGTTCTTATGAAGGTTAAAAATAGATAAAAGATTTGCCCGTCTGTTGAAGTATCACTGGCGGCTGATGAAGTTGTATTGGATGTGTTAGCCTGAACACTCAAAATGTGGTCTCCAGAGTGTAAAAGGTCCCAATAATCGTTCAAATTATCATCAGCGATACCACAGCCTGAATCTGATGGCATAATTCCCCACTGCTCGAAATATGCCCAGTTACATTGATACATTGGATAATTGAGGATAGCAGAACCTGGTTGAACGGTTTGTATCTGTCTCCAATCATCAGCAAAACTCTGGGGTGGACTGTTCCACAATGAGTTAGGATTAACACTCGAGTTCGGATTGTAGCAGTTTAAGATGAAATCGCTTAAAGGCCTTCCATCCATGGTCAGTTGAAGCTGATTTATCTTGGTTCCGTTAACATTACAATGATCGGTTGCCCGAACCTGAAATTCATCCGCATTATATGGGACTAAAACCACCCGTTTTAAACCACGACCGAGCGATTTAGTAATTGTTAAAGTTGGGTTACCTGAAGCCGAACCACCAGCAATTCCATATCGTTGGGTCCAAGTATAAGGAATGCTCATTTTGATACTTCCGGAGGCAAGAGCCGATAAAAGTGTATTACGAATATCAAGGTTCTCTTCAATACACACATAGAGGAAAACATTTGATACGGTCAAGTTCCCGGAGAGAGCAGTAGCATTGGCTTGGATTGACGGGGTTGCGGGACTGGTAGTTTGAAAACCCATCCGTGTGGTATAATTGCTATAGAGACGCAAATATTGATCAGTTCCGAACACAAGGTCTTTATCCATAGCTAATAATGTATCTTTGAAACAACTGAGTGGTAAGTAGCGGCTAACATTCACTGCGGTATTTGCGGTTGGAGCTATCTGTAAATATTGCTGTTCGAGATAGTTTGTTGTCGCCGCATTGTCAACTCCAGCGGCTAAACCGTCCCGAGTAAATGGCATTAAGTTTGTATTGGCTAATTGGTTGCTTGGATATAACTCACCAAGTTGATCAGAGGTTAAAAAGTCGCATAATTTGGTTCTATATGGTCGAATAGAATTAACATATGCGTCACAGAATTGTAGATCGACAACGTTAGGTCCCCCGGCGCTTCCGAAAGTCACGTTTCGAAACTCTAAGTTATTCTCATAACTACAAGAATAGTTATTTGCTAGAGCAGGAATGGCATATTGATAAGTTAGAAATGATCGGGATAAGTTAACACATGTTGTGGCAGAAATTTTAAATTCGAGCAACTGGTTACTTGAAGAGTTAAATGTGACACTTGTCGAACTCAAATTGTTCAAAGGGGCCCGATACCACCTATACCTAGGAACGCGTAGGTCTATGTCTTTGTAATTGTTTTGTGGGGCGAGCATATTCAACGCGTTAGTTTAGTAGTTGTTGGCAAAAAATTTAAACTAAATTGCTCGCGGCTGTTTCCGAAGGAATTGATTCTTGAATTATTTGCTGACTATTTGGCTGGTTCAATACCGATTCATTTTCTTTCATAAAAATATACTTAATTAGGCTTTCGGCCTTAGCATAAAAGTTATTTGACCTAAACAAGCATAAAGTAATCGCGACATTCACTCCGTTAAAATATAGGGGAAAGCCCAACTCGTTTACGAAAGAGAAACTAACTGCTTGACTTCTTGAGGTTGATAATGTTTTTGCGTATGTCAAAGGATCAGGGTTTGTCCAAGCGATGAAACTAAACGGTATTTGGTTCTGGTTATAAACTTCCTGTAAAATCGAATCATAACCTTGATCCCCACCGACGAGGTTGGAATTGATAAAAATGGTATTTTCCGGAACGAAAGAGCACACATGTTGCGAGACTAAACTCGACGAACCACTACCTGCTATAAAGCTAACAGTAGATCCTGTGGAAAATCCGAACTGTTCGTTGACAGGATTTGCCGAAGAGAATATGAACGAGCAAGTGACAGTCGAACTATTTACCGAATATGTTATTAGGCCGGTCTCAGCTTGAGTAAACGAAGATGAAAATGTCATAGTATACGTTAAATGGTTTGGCGAATTAGCAATAAGTAGGGCTGATACTACGTCACAAAATGCGTTTATATTATAATTTCCAGCTGGGATTGTTATCAGGACTGAAGTTGAATTTTCCCTTAAAGTGAAGGTGTTGTAGCCTGATTGGATCAAGTAATAACTAATCGGGAGGGCGACCTGCATAACTGTGACTTTGTCAAAATACTTGTCTGTCGGTATCTGTAAAATTGTCGAGAACGAATTGCTGGTCGAACTGAGCGCATTTCCCGAATTTATATAATAGAACCTCTTCTCCCTGAGCTGTTCGGCCATATTTCCAAATTAATTATTATATTGCTCGGAATATAATAAAACTGACAAATGTCTGACAACGAGATCATTCTCGAAGATTACTCCGAACAATATCAGCCCACTGTTCAGCCATTAGATGGAGTTCATCCTACAAACAAATACCTAGTTAGTAAACCGGCCAAAAAACCAAGAAAGCAATTATCGGAGGAAAGTAAGCAGAAACGTCGCGATCAATTGGTAAAAGCTAGAGAGGCTAAAAAGCTCAAATCTCTCCGTGATAAACAAATCTTAGAACAATACCATCAGACTCAAAAGGATAATGAAATTGCCCGATTACAACGTAAACAGGCCAAACATCAGGCTAAGAAACAAATAAAACAATACGAACAGTATAGCACGGACGATGATAGCTATTCTTCCGATTCACAATATTCTGATGAAGAACAACCTGAACCAATTAGTAAACCGACAAAACGTAAATCTCCTCGATCGATACCGGATGATGCGGTCATTGAAACTAGATCTAGAAAACCAACCAAGAAACAATCCGAAACCAAACTAAAATTAGAAGCGCTTGAACAAAGACTAAACGATATACTCACAATTTCCAAAACTAATTCAGGGGCGAAACAAGCTCCAAGAGTTATTAAGAAAACAACAGTGATCCAACCTCCGCCAATTGTTCAACCGACGATGCCTATGAATCCATACTTTAGCAATCCCAAACCATCTGAGGAAACGAAAAATCACCTTAAGAAAACCCTTTCTATGTTCTAATTAATATGGCCTATCAGTTTGTAAAAAACAAGCTTTATAAAGACTTGACTAATTTGGTTTGTAGTTGTATGGGAATTGACCCCGAACAAACAAGAGCTCGTAAAACGATTATAAATTGCCATGTTAAATATTTGGGGGCGTTTCGTAGGAAAATTGACCCCGATTTTGGAGAATTGTTATTGAAGCCTACCGACTGCGCGGAAACATCTTTTTTGTTAAAATTTGTTAACCAGAGGAGTTATTAGGCTTCGATCTCATATCGCTGGTCAAATTTCTTTCTAAATTCTCCATTGCGACAATCAACCCATAAAAACGAATATTGCTCCTCTGTGGCATTATCGTATATACGTTTTAATGTTGGCAAATCTATAGTTAAATCGCATGCTTTAATTATACGATCTAATTTATCGTCTGTGAGACCCTTGAATAACATAAGTAAATCTAGCTGTTTCTGTTGCTCTGGTTTCAGGTCCAAAATATATTGGCTAGAAAATAAACACAATGAGCGCATGTGACGGTTGAACTTCATCAAACTGACCACGCTGGGACATTTTAACGCGTGAGTCATGTCATCGAACACAAATATGAATTCGGCCGAGCGGAATTTATCCCTTTTCTTTAGGCTCTGTTTAGGGCGAGAATTGAACAATCGCTGTTCATCTTTACCCATAGCTCGACTGTCAGGTCGAGAATTGAAAAAGTCCATTGTATCTTGTTCCTCGTCACTGAACGGTTCACCGTCCGATTCGTCATATTTATCCGAGCGAGTCGGTTGTTTGTCGAACATCTTTATTGGGGCTTTTTGAATAGCGCCAACTTGATATCGAGAACGTTCGTCCTCATATTCCTCAGGGTCTTCGTCGGAATATGGCATTGATAAATCTTCCTCTCCCTCTGCCTCGAGTTTCCTAACAAACGATTCGAGTATATCAAACTTGCCTTCTTTAATGTCCATGAAACCTTGGAAATTTATACCTTTCCTATGGGCCCATTTTCTTATTGCTATCCAAGCCTCATCTTTCCCCAAAGTTGGACAAAAAGCTATTATTGTAGTATTGGGCCCACAGCAAGCTTTCAAAATCTGTTGAATACAGACAGATTTACCCGATTTTTTCTTCGCACACAAGAAAACGTTCGAATAAATTTCAGGGACGAGTTCAGAGCCGAGAATTGGCCGAGTGTCTCTCGAGGCTGTATTCGGGAGAGGTTTGACGGTTATATTATTAACTTTCCTAATGACTATTTTAGGCTGATTATCAACACTTTCGCGTTTTGAACTTTCTGAAGACATATTATTATATTTGCTGGATATAATAATAACGAATGATTCCGCTTTGGTTAAGTTGCCTATCTCTCGGATACTTGGCAAGTAGCAAACTACTTTTATCTTCTGGGTTTGTTTTACTCGCAATTAGTTATTATATTTGATGCCCGCAACCGGCGGGCGCGCGGCTGTCTCCGACGGCTTTACATAATTATTATGTAAATCAACTAACAACATGCGTAAACAGTTTTGGATAAAATCCGCAATAAAACATCCCGGTATTCTTCACAAATACGCTCAAGCCCATCATGAGCTTACCCGTTCCGGAACGATCAACAAAAATTATCTCAAGCAACTAACTCATAGCCAAAATAGAAAGATTGCTAAACGGGCCGTATTAGCGAGGACATTAGCCAGCTTTCATAAACATGGAACAGGAAGGCAATTGTTCCATTTATCAAGTAACAAACCATCACTGTTCGTTAATTAAGTTGTTATTGTTTGTTAATTAAATTTTTTGCCGCTCACTTATAAACAAATGACTCAAGCATCTCTTAGCTCTGCTGGATCCACTCAAAATCAATTCTCAGCGATTGGAAATGCGAGCTTAGCTCCACCTCTAATTAAAACCAAATCGATTATAACGGTTGTTTATGCCTCTAACGCGTTCACCGTTAACTTACATGATTCAGGTTGTGTTTATCTAGTTCCAGCGAACGGATCAAATGCTACTATCAATTTGCCCGCTCCGGCATCCTGTCCAATGGGGACTAATTACAAATTTATATTTAACGCGTCAGCAACCCACACAACAGCATTTACCAGTGCGACCGCTTCTAAAATATATGGACTTGCTGTAAGTCCACAAAATGCTACTACTTATCATGCTTACTCGGGAGCGACAACAGCGACTGCTTCCGCAAGCGTTGTAACTGGTGATTCGGCAGATTTTTGGACGGATCAAACAAACTGGTATATTAACGCTCAAACACAAGCAAATACAACTTGGTCATAATTTATTTTCCTTAATATTAGTAAACAAATGTCTCAAAGCTCGCTCAGTTCAGCCGGTTCGACACAAAACCAATTCGCCGCTGTTGGCAGCGCAACTTTAGCATATCCTTCGCCCGAGGCAATTCCTAAAATAACTATTGCTTATACTAGTAATGCTTATTCGGTCTCTTCACATGACTCAGGAGCAACTTTTAACATTCCTTCGAGCACTTCTGACTCGACAATAACGTTGCCAGCTCCAGCAACCGGTTGTCCAATCGGAACGACTTACAATTTCCAATTCGCCGGTAATGGAAGCGGTGCGGTCACTTTCACTACGGCCACAAATTCAATATACGGCCTGGTAAAAGCCCCAGCAAGTAACGGTACAACATATACAGCGTATGCCGGAGCGACAACAGCCGTTGCTAGCAAAACTGGAACTTATTTGGGAGATTCAGTCAGTTTTGTATCGGACGGTGGAAAATGGTATATATTGGGTCAAACTCAAGGCACTGGACCTTGGGCCTAATTATTCAGATAATCAGAAATTACTGCGTTTTTATTTTTTGCTTGCTAGCTAGTAAGCAAAAACATCAAGATGGAAGGAGAAAAAGTCGAATGTAAATGTGGGTCAGTCGTGCTCAGAAAAAACCTCGCAGCACATAACAAGACTCAGAAGCACTTGAAAGGTATTGGTTTGTTACCAACTGTTAGTCCAGCAACTAGTGCGGCTAATAATAGTGATATCCAACAAGTTGGATCTTCTGTGCCTATACAAGCCCCCAAAAAATCATCAAAAATAAAACAACCCGAACCTGAAGATCTCGAGGAAGAAGGGGACGATATAGAAGACCTCTCTGACAACGAGGTTGATAATGAATTTTTCGCCGAGATGGATGAACTTCAGGGTCGTTTCGACGAGTTGGAAGATAAAATCGACGAGATTAAGTCGATCCTGATTAAATATCTTAAGATCGAACTTCCTAAACCACCCGGTAAACCAGCCACATTTAGAGTCAATGAAAGCAAACCAACTACGGTTACTTTCTCCGATTCGACAGTTGCTGGCAATCCGGTCAAACTGATCCATATGGTGGATGAGACTCAAACTGTACCTAATTTATAAGTAATATAAACCTTCATTTATTTATAAATAAATAAATGGATAAACTATCTATAATCGCACATCTCTTAGATCGAGATTCTCTAAGTATAGTTAGATCATTTTTATTACCGACGAGATTGTCGACTCAGATCAGGTTTCAACTGGTATTAGCGGAAATAGTCATGATACGCTCACAACCTATTTTTGCTAGGACACCTTCTAGTATTGCTGAAAGATCTAGGGAGATAGCGGAATTTTATCCAGACGGGGAAATGACATTCCCAGCTGCTAAAAGATTTATAAAGAACATGAAACAATATATTCCCTTCCCGAACTCAACTTTATTTTCTCCTTGAGTTTATTTCGCGTTTAATTTCCTTGAATTTTTTCCTTCTTAGTTCGTATTCTCTAGGAATACGAACCTATTTGACTGAATTTAAAATACGTAATTGCGTGTTATCTTAAACGCGCAACTAGGTGGTCGAATAACAAACTTCCCCTGTGGAAGGAATGTAAAATATGATATTGTTCCCAAGCCCTTGATCTACCCCCCGTATAGGTTTTATCGAACATGAATTGGCCGACGTTGGATTTAACGCTCCAGCAGCGGAAATACAAATCGAACTTGCTGGCATCCCAGTATATCCAGCTTGATTTCCGATACAAATTGAGCTTGAACCACATCCCGTGAATCCAGCATATCGTCCGATACAAACTGAGTTAGAGCCTTGATTAGAATAGCCGGCATTGAACCCGATGGCAGTTGCTTGAGAGCCTTGTCCATATTGTCCCGCTACTGAACCGACAGCTACAGCGCTAGAAGCTTGGCCTGTATATCCCGCTAAATATCCAACAGCTACGCAACCGTTCGACTGAAAATAAGATGCGGCTTGTAGTCCGATAGCAACCGACGAGTTCGACTGAGACCAATATCCAGCTAAATCGCCAACAGCGACTGAACCCATCCCTTGACCAGTATTTCCGGCATTGACACCGACCGCAACGCAAGAATCTGACTGATTAGAATTGCCCGCACTTAGACCGATTGCGACGGTATTGCTGGCTTGAGAAGTTTGTCCGGAAGATGTTCCGAGATTAACGCAATTTTGTCCTCCTCCTTGAGCTGACCCGGAATTTAATCCTATACAAATTGTATTTGTTCCTGGGGTAACTTTCCCAGCATTAACACCGATACAAACAGTGTCTACTCCTGCTCCGGTTAAACCGGCATTTAATCCAATTGCTACTGAACCAGCTCCTTGATTAAATTCTCCAGAATTTGGCCCAATAGCCACAGCATTTTGCCCCTGATTTTTAGCTCCTGCGTTGGATCCTATTGACACCGAACCTGTTAATCCGAAACTACCAGTTGAAGATGTAAATGTCCCGAGAACAGCCAAATTGTTTATAACTCCGTTATAGCTAGCAACATTAATAAACGGTGACGCGTTCGACATAATTTATAAAATAGACATATAATATAAATTATGAGTTTGATAGGCCAGCCAACTACATATAATAAGTTCGAGCAAGAGCAGCGCCGAACGGTTGTAATTAACCAAGCTATGTCAGCTTCGAGCTCATTTAACGTTGATATTTCCAGCGCGGTTGGATTTACCCCAAAATATATGATTATTAGACAAATTTGTTATGCCAATGTGGCCGGGACAGATTCAGGGACATATTTGCTTTGGACCAACCTGAACGGCGGGTTTAATGTTGCAGCATTTTATGTCGGAATTCAAGGCGTTATGAGTAATCCTCAAAACATAATAACTATGGGTAGTCCAACCCAAAATATCCAGTTCAACTTACAACCGGCTAATACGGCATTTGTCAACCCGACTGGACAGTTAACAATGGTATTAGAGTTTGTTTCCAATAAAACCAATCAAGCTATTTCTGTTTAGAATAATCAAGCTCATTTAGTATGGTTTTTAATCCGGTCAAATTTGGCATTATATATGACTGCGTACTTGTTAAAGCTTTATGACCGAGTGCGTGTTGAGTCGCAATAATGTCTTTATTGGTTGATTCGTAAACTCGGCTGGCAAAGGTCTTTCTTGTGCTATGAGTCGACAATTGGTGGGCCGCCCCTTCAATTTGGCATTGTTCAAATACAATGCGGTAAATATTTTGAACTTGTCGAACGGAAATTTTCCCTCCAGTTCGAGACTCAAATAAAGTTCTTTCTAGAGGACGCTTAAACAAACCATAATGATCGAAGTATTCTTGTAGAAGCTGTCTACATTGATGATTTATTGGAATCATTCTGCCGGATACTTTTCCTTTGGTATTTTTCTTTTGTAAATAAGCTGTTTGAGCAATCTTCCCGAACTGCTGAACATCGCCTATTGTGAAACTTAACATTTCCGAGATCCGCATGCCGCTATAAAGCCCCATAAAAAACATCGTCTTGTTTCTACACCAAACATCCCATTTGTCGTATTCTTCCTTGCCGATTATATGGTCGAACCATTCCAATATCTTTTGGATTTCCTCGCTATTTAGTGCCCTACAACCGCTCATAATTGGTTATGTTTCGTTATTTATTAAACAAGAAACATATTATATTTAGCATCTTCAAAGCTGCTAAATAGTTACAAATGTTATCCTATAAAACTTTATTTGGCCTCAGTGATGTGGATGCTGACTATATTAACACGAATGAATTAACCGCGCTTGACTTCAGCGCGACCAATATGACTGTAAGCGGCAAGCTGAATTTGTCCTTTGCTCCGAGCGGACCGTATGTGCTTTATGTAACCGGTTCAACCGGGGGGACCGGAGCGATTGGATTTTTACCTTATACTTCTCTCGGGACAGGGGCGACCCTAGTTTATAGAGATAGTAATGGCAACACACATGCTAATAACTTTGAGTCAGGAGTAAACGGTCAAGCTGCTATCGGGACAATTACTCTCACTAATGCTAATGCTCGTTATCAGGTGCTTCAGTCAGGGTCGGGGACTTGTACAGTAGTTTTGCCAGATGCGACCACCCTACAAAATGGCCATGTGTTCGAAATAAATAACAACGCTTCCGGTAACGCTACAATCAAAGATAATTCCGGTGGCGTGTTGTATACTATACCAGCGGGTGGTTATACTGTATTTACTTTGGTATCTAATTCGTTCTCGGCTGGTCAGTGGGATAGGCATTCGTTAATTCCTTCAAGTTCTCAGTGGGGGACAGCCAGTTTATCTCTAGTTGGTAATGAACAAATATCTGGAAGCTTACAATGCTCGGGGACTTTCGATAGTTATGGGACAGGGGCGTTTCATTCCGATCTTAATGTTAATGGAAATATCAATTGTTCAGGAGCAATCAACTGTGCCGGAACGGGTAATTTCGCGGGAGCGGTTAATGTTCACGGGTTGCTTGTCGCTTACCAAAACGAAACAGTTGTTCAGAATCTAAATGTAGGGCAAAATATACAATGTCTTGGAACTGGGATATTCGCCTCTGGAATAACTGTAAGCTCAACTGGGTATTTTTCTAGCGATATAGACGTCAGTAATAACGTTTATGTCAATGGGAATATCAATTGTTCCGGAGCGATCAACTGTGCCGGAACGGGTAATTTCGCGGGAGCGGTTAATGTTCACGGGTTGCTTGTCGCTTACCAAAACGAAACGGTTGTTCAGAATCTAAATGTAGGGCAAAATATACAATGTCTTGGAACTGGGATATTCGCTAGCGCAATAACAGTTGGGGATGCTATCATAGTCTCATCGACGGGTTATTTCAATAACGGATTACAACTGACTGGTAACGAGACGATAACTGGTAATTTATCAATTGGAGGTAGTTTATCGGTCACCGGCAACCTGAACGCTTATTCTGACCAAACTTTCGGCACAACGGGGACGTTATTAATTAATAATGGAACTCTCCAGCAATGGGGTCCTAGCGTTTTTGAAAATACTACAGATATATACGCATCACTTTACGTTGGGAGCGGTTGTCAAGTTCAAGGTTCATTGTCCTGTGCTCCCGGACCATTTATTGTTAACGGAATTTACACGGTCAATTCGAGTATGACGATCGATCAAATAAACACAGCTATTGCTGGGACAACTCATGATCATATTTTATTTGGTCCGGGAACTTATTATCAAACCGGAGCGTTCCTAGTCAATCGTGACAATATTGTTTTGGACGGACAACAAGGGGCATTATTATGGATGAATACTGGAGTTTGTCAGCCTAATTTTATAGTTGGGGATATTAGCACAAATACTGGCCCTGCTTATCACAACAATGTAACTATTCAAAATTTCTCTATGAATGGTCAGGGGCAAAATCAAGCGAATGAAAACATGACTGGTGCTCCCTGGGTTACTAATTCTTGTGTTTGGGGGACGCATCTTAATAATTTCACCCTGACTGGAAACAATTTAACTAATGCTCGTTCTGGAGGGGTCACCTTAGTCGATTGTAACGATTGTGTAATTTCCGGGAATTCTTCAACCGGTCATTTCTTTGATAGTTATACATGCTACGGTTGCTCGAATATGATGTGGACAAATAACTATGGGGCAAATTGTCCTTCCGGAGCATTATTTAGTTTTGATACTGCTAATCAGTATATGACAATAACAGGTAATACTTCATATCTAAACAAGCTAGGATTTTTCATGAGAGACTGTCGAGACATAACTATCTCTGGTAATTCGTTTTCCGATAACTTTCAACAAGGAGCTTTTATATCAGGCTACGGAACTTTACCAAATGACAATGGCTGCTCTAACCTTGTAATATCTGGAAATGATTTTAGTTTTAATCAAGCTCAAGGTCTCTGGTTACAATCAGTTACCAACTCGACCGTTTCAGATAACACAATTAATGGAAATTTTAATACTGGTATTATTCTCGGGAATGATAACGGTGTAGGAAACAATACTGGTTCAGTTAGTTATTGTAACTTTGTCGGAAACACAATACTTAATAATGGAAATTATGGAGTTGACGCTAGCGTGAATTATTCTGGAACTGGATGTTCTCTAGCATGGAATATTATTTCTGGGAACTTTACAAAAGATATAAATATACCCGCTGATGGAGTCATAATAAACGACACGAATCAAATTAACTCTATAACAGGGACATTTACCAGTTTGATAACAAATCAGCTAACTCTAGACTATCCAGGGGGAACAACCGGTGTGACAATAAAACCAGGGGATGCTTCCTCGTGGAATTTTACTCTTCCAGCTGGTGGGGCTGGAATCACCGGGGCGGTGTTAGGTTGTTCTAATGGTGCTGGACAAACCTCATGGACAGCCGATCCTAAACTAGCATCGGTTTATTTGTATAATAACTCTTGCGCAACCGGTCCTTATATAGTTCTCGGGGTTCAGTCTTCAACCACGGATTCAATTCCATTCAACTTTCCTCCGACTCTTGGTTCCAGCGGAAATTTGTTACAAACTGATGGGAGCGGAAATACAAGCTGGACAACTAACATAACCGGAGCAACAGGGGCTACGGGACCAAGTGGGGTTGTTAATATTGTTTCGGCGACCGATTCGTCATCGACTACGAACAACCTCGCGGCATTTGTCGCGACGAATCTGTCAGCTAGTATTACCCCACATTCTAGCTCTAATAAAGTATTAATAACAGTTACTGGGAATTGTGGATGTACCGCGAACGGAACATGCGTCGTCGATTTATTCAGGGGTATTTCAAGCTTATCTTCATCCAACGGTTTTACCGAAGGGAGTTCAACCTCCGCTACAACATTCCCTGTTAGTATAAGTTATTTAGATTCTCCAGCTTCGACCAGCTCAACAACTTATAAAGTATATATAGCCGCGCCTGCCGGTACTGCTTATTGGAACAATCCGACTATTGTATGTAACATTATTTTACAGGAAATATTCACGTAAATAAAGTATACTTTATCGGGAAAAGAAAATGTAGTTATTTAGGACTGACGTGAATTTTTGACATATAACCATATGAGAAAGTGTTCAATGGGGCTTATTATGCCTTGAAGGGAAGGCATAATATTTGGAGAATTTGGCAAATTGGTACGATTTTATCAACGATTAGTAATAAGTTATTAGTAATGTTTTGGATAGTTGCTGGAGTTGTCGTAAGTTATTTAATGTACAAACAGGCTCAGAAAGACCGTGAACGATCTAGGTTGCTTGGGTCGGTTCCTCATCCAGGGGGACTGCGTCGTTAAATTCTATTCTTAGTTTGGGTTTCCTTAAACTATTCTTAGTTTTCTCCCCGTGACAATGCTTACATAGAAGCTGATATTTAGCATATTTCTTATGAAAGTCGAACCATTGGGTACTTAACTCTTCAAATAATTTACGCTCTTCTTTGATATTGTTTTGAGAACAAAACATTTCCAATATGATTGCGAAGTCTATTTTATGGTCTACGTCAAGGTTTATTCCGAGCTTTTTACAATCATCACAATGATAAGTTTTGTTGTCTTTCCGAGAGTTTCTATACTCGGCTATTTGGACAGCAATAAATGATCGAGCGGTTTTTGCTAAATTAGTTTTCCTATTCGTGCCTTCAGATTCTACACATTTTTTATAAGAGAAATTCTGCCAATGTCTTTCCTCGGTCGGATTATTTTCAAAAGTTACATATTGCGTGAGACTATACGCCCATGCGCTTTCCGGTCTGCGATAAGACAGTCTAAACATAACTGGACTTCCTTTTCTAGCGATTTGTTCTCGTAACCAATAATGTCCATTCACCATATCTAACATTAACTTAAAAAACGGGCTATCTCTATCTCGTATTATTTTATCAATATCTTTCTTTCCCGAACGATATTGCTCGGTTAGTTCAGCCGCTTCTATTTGTATTCGTTCTCGAATATACTCGAGAGCTTCTTTTTGACTTCTAAATTTTAAGCCTGAAACGGGGAGATCGACTGGTTTCATATTTATTAGGAGGCGATGTTGTTGATAGAGGAGGAGAAAATAATTTTTTATTTAAAGAATTATTGTCTGTCGGATATACAAACATGAGTTCAACCATATCAGGCTCATTTTCGTTAGATTCAAATATCTCGGCTACTACGCCTTCTATACTCCCAAAAGTATACAGCACGTTCCTATGTGTCGAGAAAATTGATATGGAGAAACTACAGACTATTCATGACCATTGGGTCGAATTTAGAGATAATGTGGGTAACTTCTATGATCCAAAAACAGCTTACCATGCTATAGTTCCTGAAGCTGCCGCTAAGACGAAACTTAAAGCTTATCTTAAATCTAGAATGTCGGGGGATAAGATCCTTTATAAACACACACGTAATAAATTAGAAGGTCGTATGTTTTCGGAAGGTTTTAGCCTCCAAAATCTAACTCGTCCATTGAGGCATACAATTGCTAGAGAATTTTACGATGACATTGATATCAAAAATTGTCATCCAGTCCTGTTCGAATATCTTTGTTCGAAAAATGGGTTTATACATGACCGTATTAAAGATTATAACCAAAATAGGGACGAGCGCCTGTTAGATTTAACTTCTACTTTTGGTGTTGACAAAGATGACGCGAAAACATGGATGCTTTCCATGTTAAACGGGGGAGAACCGGTCGCGGTTAACTTTGTCAACGAACCGGGTTGTGAGAACATTAAATGGTTAAAACCCTATCTTGACGAGATGACTACCCTAAGAAACAGAATCTTAGACTTACCTGAATATAAACACTATCTTACAAACGCAAAAAAATCAAAAGATAAACAATATAACTTCGAAGGGACTGCTATTAATAACATTTTTTGTAAGATCGAAAATGAACTGCTATCTGTCATTATTAATTATTGTGCTTCAAAGAAGTATGAAATTGGAGCTTTATGTTTTGACGGTTTAATGCTTTTAAAGGATCCGAACAGAGATAACAAAATTCTCTGCTCGGATCTTATGAAGGAAATATCAAATAAAACTGGTATAACGGTCGAGATAGTCACAAAATCTATGGACGAACATTTCGATCTTAGAGGGTTTAAACCACTGCCAAGTAAAGATAAATTAAAAGATAAAGAATCAGATATCCTCGAACAAATGGGTTTGGATAGCGATGAATCTGCTGCTAATTCAGCCTTTGAACTTTTGGGGGATTTTTTAAAGATTACATGGTCTCCTCGAGCCAGTGGTAATGAGTTTGGTTATATGTGGAATCAAACAACCCTACTGTGGGAAAAAAGTTCTAAAGAGAAAATATGTGCCTCTATCATGTTTGCTTTGAGAAAATATGCTAACTCCAAGTTATGTTCAGACGAGTTTGTCAATTCGTGTATTGACAAAGCTCTTAAGAAGCTAAACTCTTCTGGAGGTCAAAAGTCAATATTCACAGTATGTATCGCAAAATTTCAAGATACCGATTTTCCAACTATGGTTGACTTAGTAAACTCTGACTGGTTACCTTTACGGGGGGGAATTGCCTATAATATGCGCACAAAAGAACAAAGAGTTAGAACTCCCTCTGATTTATACTCGAAAGAATTATCTTGTACTATTGTCCCTGATATTTCTCGAGCGGTAAGTTATATGGAGGAACTGTTCAATGGTGACTATAAACGTGCTAATAAGATTGTTGGTTATTGTTGGACCCCGTTAAATAACCTGAAGAAATTTATATTAGCTATCGGGGAAAATGATACTGGGAAAAGTACGCTTTGGACAATGACAACTACTAACATGGGCGCAAGGCATAAAACTATGGATGATAAAGTTATATTTGAGGGTAAGAAAGCCGTACATAGTGACGAAATGTTATTTGCTCTAAACAATACTACACTTTCCACTTGTAATGAAACTAGCGAAAAACATACTTTGAATGAGGCCGTTTTAAAACAAATCGTCGGGAATGATTCTATTGCTGTTAGAGCTTGCGGCGGAGTCACTCAAGAGATTAGGTGCTATACTAAGGTCATTGTTAATACGAACAATCAGCCAATCACTAGCTCAGACCCTACATTTTTAGTAAAAATATTATACTTACGTTTTCCCCATAAATTTGTTGATAATTCTGAAAATAGAAATAAAGTTAACGCTCTCAAACAAGACAAAGATTTCCTAGATCAACTATTTTCTCTTCAAATGGAGGGAGCGTTTGAATATTATAACGATCCGTCAATTGATGACGATACATTTGCTCGTGATGAATATTTGGGCGAAGATCCAATTTCTCAGTGGATTGATACAATGTGCGAAGTTGGTGACCATCATATCCCCGTTCAACACGCTCTAGCGAGCTTTAAAGAATGGATCAAGAAAAATGACTCTAACATTAAGGTTACTGACATTAGTTTTAAGAAAGCTATGCAGGCTCGTTTCAAGAAGAAAAGTCATCGAATTTGCGGAACGGTCACGTGCTGTTACTTCGGCCTCCGGCTCGGCTGTGCCGATTTGAGCGAGAGCGATATCTCCGGTTCTGTATCGAGCGGTGAATACGAGGTTACAATGACCAGATTGCTGAAGAAGGCAAAATGCCTTGGAAATAACGGTGTTAGCGTGTAATCGTTACAATCACTCGAACCATCTAATATTTCTCTGAACCGGAAACATCATCATCTCATGATGTTTTGGGATTAGCGATTTTTTACTTAACTTATTAAGATATACCGATTACACTAATTACTAGATACAAGAGACTGAACTAACCTGAACTTAAGAAAACTAGAAACTTACAAACCGTTACATGATTACGAGACTGGAACTGCTCTCTCTGAGAGAGCACAGCTCAGAACGCCGGGGGAAATATCGCATTTAAACATATAATAAATAATGTTAATAGTTAAAATGGAATTTAAATTAACGAAATTTTAAGCTGTTTCCAAGGCACAAGATGTTAACTGACTTTTGCCTTCTTTGTCAAGGCAAATTAATAAAATGCGTACAAAACCAGCAAAACCAAAATACATCGAAATTTCCGTTGGAGAATGGCTCGACAACCTAAAACTCGGTGAACTTAACGACGATTTTATCCAGCAAGTGTTAGCCGAGATTAACGACGATACGATTTTTGTGAAAATTCCAGTACACAAACTTCCAAAATCTACCCACAAAAACTAGCTGATTTTCTTCTCTAAAAATAGTATAAAATACAAATCTTTTTATCTTCTCTTAAAGATAAAAATTAATTTACCCGATCATTCAGGTTCATTTTCCACTTTAGCATGTGCTTTGATTTTACAGTTGATGTTACCGCACTTTTTGCCTTTACGTTTTCCGCTCTGGATGATAGCCTCACAAACAACTTTTTCGCTTTCACTTTCACTTCCGCTTGAATCATCCGACGATTCTTCCGATGTAGTGAACGAATAATTCTTCCGAATAACTCGTTTTTTCGATTTACCGGACTTAACTCGAGGTTTGTTTACTTGAGAATATTCGATCATTAAATCCCCGATAGTTTCGTCTCTTGTAAGAAATATTCTCTGAAAATCTTTCCAGCTAATTTTAGAGGCTAATTTTGTTTTTATATTCCATCGGTTGATTTTCTTCTGTTGCCATAACTCTTTCAAAATCCCTAAAATGCGCTCTTCGAACTGGTCAATTGTTTCATAAGTTTGCCCTGGTCGGTCCAGATGACTAAGTTGTTTCGGGTGATTAATTTGTTGAACAGGCTGATTAGACTGGTCTATTGACATTTTGTTTGACAAACTGGAGTATTTGTTAAACCGGGACAATTTAGATAAAATTCGTCAGAATACATGTCCGACCATTTCATGTCATTACTTTCCTCTGGTGACCATTCGACAAACAAACGAACTATTGATGGTTCTTTTATCAGTTCGGTAAGGTATTTACGTAATCTACAGTGCATGTTTAGGCAACTATCTATACAATCGAAATAGTTCTTACAACTAATGGCATTTTCGATATCTTCAATTTCCTTCTCGTCAATCAAGGGTAAAGTTCGAACAATTGCTTTCAATCTAAACATCGGGTAAGGTCCCAGATCTTTAATGATTTGTTCACGATTAGGGTAGTCTTCGGGTAATTTCTTTTGGATCATAAATTTGAGTTTACTCAGGCAGAATGGAGCTGGTGGTAAGAGTGACATTTTGTAGTTCTTACTATTGCTTTAGATAATTTTTCCGCGACCTTTTACGATAATATCAGCAGAATGGGCAAGGTCGGTAGTTTGTCGGGCTAACCAGCGCACGTAAAATGGTAACTTTTCAAACGCTTGTTCAATGTTTTGGAAAATGAACGTTTTGAGCGGTTGAGTTAATAAACCGTTTGCCTCGAGTACTTGTAAGCACCAAACTTGACAATTATTGGTTGCGGCGTCATATACTTGGATTTCTGGACCATATTTGTCTTGAGTATTTTTGAGCAGTTGAGAGACGGTGATTTGTTTGTTTAGTGGAACAACTGGTGTCCATATCTCATTGCTCGGTTGTTTGTAATCGCTCCAACTGATAACATGATTCCGCTCTAACTTCCACTTATCATTAATTACTAAATACAAGTGAAATGCTTCCGAAAATCCCAATGATTTCTTTGCTGAGTTCCAACCTCCCAGACTTACAGCATTTAGGACAGTGTTAATATAACCCTGAACTGGGGTTCGTCCAACTTTTATGCTTGTTATTACTGTTTGATTATCGAGTTGTCGCCGTACACTTGGTGGATATTCTGACCGTGGATCAATTAAACCGGTTCCAAAGGACTTGAAATATTGACCAAATCCATGTTGGTGTTTGAATCGTTCGATCGCTCTTTCACCACCTTTGACTTGTGACAAACTGTCAAACCCGGATGCTTCAGCAAACGGTTTGTTTCGGAATCTATCAATGAGGAACTTACAGGCGAAAAATCCACAATTGCTCGAACGGTCCGATTGATACTGGATCCGATTATGCTTATATTTTAAATAATTACCAGCCGCTATCTTATGGGCTATTTTATGTAGACCGGCCATGACAGTTTTATCAGGCTTATCACCGAACGAATCAAAGAATTCAACCGAAAGTGAACCTTCGGGTCGACCATCCACATAAACCGCTTGCCAATGTTGTCCAGGCTTATTATGAGGGTCGGTATTAATGACAAATCCTAAGCGTGATTTTGGAGTAACTTTAGGAAGAATTTTAGAATCAATCTGGTCATGAGCGATACATCCGAGATATTCTGGATAAGGTGACATTAGCTTGTTAATTTGAATATCACTCATCCCTCGATCTTTCCCTGAGCCATGAATGTTTAGTGGGTCATCAGCCTGTTTATGAGCTTCGATATCTTCCAAAGCGGCAGTCGCTTCTTCACGAGCAGACTCGAGCACATTTGATAATCGCTGTAAACTTGGGGAACCTGATGGTCTCTGGGTTGAAGTTCCACGTGGGAATCGTATCGGACTCGAACTGGAACTTGCCTCATCTTTGCTTAGATCCGGAATCCGTCTAATATGAATCAAATTATCGGCTCCAACATATACTGATTTATTTTCCCTTTTCGCTTTGTCTAACGCGGCAGCATTATATTGCTCGATTTGTTCCTTCGTTTTTGGAATGGCTTTTTTGGGTCTAATAGAACTTGGATGTTCTCTTATGGTTTTAACAGCTGGAGATACCGGAGGAATTTGACTTTTAGGAGTGGTTGGTTCG
>Ga0335069_10004233_pt1 | contig 21393 bp, 16 predicted proteins | sample Lox_Sample_11_FD_206714 | JGI IMG/M metagenome (GOLD analysis project Ga0335069, IMG submission 206714) | Soil microbial communities from Loxahatchee National Wildlife Refuge, Florida, United States - Lox_Sample_1.1 | ecosystem: Environmental > Terrestrial > Soil > Wetlands | place: USA...
ACCACTGTGCCGCCCAGGACCTTCATCACCGCGAGCGGCTTGTTGGGATCATCGCTTGCCGGGAACGTCGACAACACGATCGTCAGCAGCGTGCTCGCCAGTCCCAAACCCGCCAGCCCAATCGCCACAGGTTTTCCACCTGGAACGCGCCGGATTCCCGGACCCACGGGCCGGCTCTGGAGCTTGATCATGGCGGCGAACAGGAAGACATAGGGCAGGAAGTAGGAGAGGATGCCCATGCTGACCAGCACGTTGTAGGCGCCGCGGACCGTCGTGCCCGCTTGTCCCGCAAGGGCTACGAGAATTCCCGCGAGGCCATAGACGGCGATCGCAACCCAGGGTGTGCGATAGCGGGCGTGGATCCATCCGAAGGGTGCCGGCAGGTAGCGATCGATGCCTGCGACAAAGGGGAGCCGGGATGTCGATGACAAAAATGCGGCCGCTCCGCCCACCGAATTCAAGCCGACGAACAGGGCGAGAGGTGCGAGCAGCCACGCGGCATCCACACGCGTGCTGAGCGTGCGCAGCCCGATCACGAAGCCGTCGGGACCGCCGACGGCATCGGGCGGGAGGGCCACCAGCAGAGCTCCTGTGCCGCCGATGTACGCGACAGCCAGAATCGATCCTCCCACCAGGATCGCCCAGGGAATGACGCGCCTGGGATTCTCGATCTCGCCGCCCATGGCTGACCCGGCCTCGACGCCTCCGAAGGCAAAGAAGACGCCCGACCAGAAGACGGCGTTATCCAGCGTCCAGTGAGGAGCGAAGCTGGCAAGGGGATATCTGATGGCCGGACCAAATCTCCAGTAGGAGATTGCGGCCAGGGCGATCAGCGCTGTCATCGGCACCAGGCCGCCCAGCGAGCTGACGTTATTGAGCCACTTCCCGGTGTTGATTCCACGGATGTTCAGCAGGGTGATTGCGGCCAGCCAGAGGCTCGCAAATGCCAGATAGTAGATCGGGTTTGCCTGGAGCGCTTCGCCATGTGCTCCGAAGGCAAAGAGCGTTGAAGCGGCTCCGAAATAGAGCACGCCGGAAAAGTAGGGCAGGTTGCTCATCCAGTATGTCCAGGCGGCCACAAAACCGGCGAAATCGCCGAAGGCTTCGCGCGTCCATACATAGAGGCCGCCTTCGTCGGGCAGACGCGACGACAGCTCCATCACGCTTGCCGCGAGGGGTACAAAGAAACACAGCAGGGCCGCAACCCACACCAACAGGATGCTTGGACCGGCGGCGGCGGCCGTTGCCGCCCAGCGCACACTCAGGCCGCTGACCACGTAGAAAAGCACGAGATCGCGAAAGCGGATTCCTCGCCTGAGCGTTGGCGCCTGTGGCATGTTGCGCGGAGCATACCAGAGCGCATCTAAGAGGACAATGCGGATTCGACACGACTCGACCCAGGCAGCGAGCCTGATCGCAAGCGTCCAGTTTTCCTGGACGAAAACTCAGAAGGGGATTGATCCATTCGAGTTAGATCACAGAATCGATTGAGTGTCTGGCCACCCATCGAATAGATGTCGAGTTCGTCATTACCTAAGGTTCTGCCTCCGCGGTTCGCCCCTAGGGAGCAGGGCAGGCTTTAGGTCAAGATGAAAGTTGGACATCTTTCGCGGAGATGTCCAAAGCCACTCCCCGGGGTTCCTGCCCCAAGCTGTCAGGGGTAGGCCAAAACGCGGCAGCTCGTTGCTCTTCGCCATGCGCAGCCGATTCTGTGCAGGTCAGAGTGACGGCTGTGACTCCGCAGGAGACCCGCAGCGATTGCCGGAGAACACGCCTCGCGTTGGCTGCAACCCGAGAGCAACGCAGAAGCAGACGAGCAGGTAGGAAGCAGACGATGCAGGCTCTTGGAATGAACATCAGAAAGCACTGCTTCCATATCTTGTTCATCACATGCGCTGTGTCGCTCGTCATCCAGACGGTAAGTCTTGCGACGCATCCTGCCAGCGCAACTCTCTCGAACCTGCTCATCGGCCTGATGTGCGCACTGGCAATCGCCGGATGTGTCTGCGCTGCCATACGGTTTGATGGCGTCAGAAAGCTCTGGCTTCTGCTCGGATTCGCCTTCCTGCTTTCGACGATCGGCCAGCTCTCTGCAACGTACTACGAGGTTTCAACCGGCAACCACACGCAAAGCACAGCCCTCAACCCTGACTTTCTCTTCTTTGCCTACGGCATACCCATCCTTTTGGCCGTGTGTGCCGGAAGCAACGAAGGAGGTTTGAGGTCTCTGTTGTGGCTGGATGCTGCCCAGGCAACGATCGCGGCGACCCTCACGTACGTCGAAATCTTTTCGGCCCTGCCTGCATTCGGAGGGCGTATCCCGATCTCCGCGACGCAGCTGATGAATCTATACAACTTTGAGAACTTCATTCTCGCCGGAGCCGTCACGCTGCGTCTGGTCGCCGAGCCTCCGCCGCACAAACGACGGTTCTATCAAAACCTCGCAGTCTATCTGTGGATCTACGCCTTTGTTGCCCTTATCAACGGCTACCTTGAGCTGGAGCGTAGTCTTCCCGACGGCCTCCAGGACGTTGCCTGGGGTTTGCCCTACCTCGGTCTTCTTGGCATGCTTGCGTTTCGGGCAGAACCGAGGGCGTCTTCCGATGCTGTTTTGAAGAAGAGGCAGACTCTGGATCCCCTCATCGACAATCTCAGTCCGGTTCTGCTCACACTCGCCATCGTGCTTTTGGGGGTGATGGTCGCTGCGGGGCATCGAGCCTTTGCCTTTCTTTGTATCGGCGGCGCCGTGTTGCTTTACGGCGTCCGAGCCGCCCTGCTTCATGGCAAATATGCTCTGTCGCAGGAAGAGCTGACCAAGGCCGCAACGGCGTTGCTGGAAGCCAACGATCAGCTTCTTGCCATGTCCATTCGCGACAGCCTGACGGGGATCTATAACCGGCGCCATTTCGACGAGGCGCTGCTCCAGGAATGGAACCGCTCACGGCGCATCCGGCAGGTTCTCTCCCTGTTGATGATCGATGTGGACTGCTTCAAGGCGCTGAACGATCGTTACGGCCATCAGACCGGAGATGAGTGTCTGCGGATCATCGCCCGTGAGATTTCGGGTCACCTGAAACGCCCCGACGACTTAGTCGCGCGCTACGGTGGCGAGGAGTTTGCCGTCATCCTGCCGGGAGCCAACCCTTCGGGGGCGCTGATCGTAGCCGAGCGCATCCGGACGGCGATCGAACACCTCCACTTTCCCAATCAAGACTCCATCGTTCGTAGCGTGGTCACGGTAAGTGTCGGCGTTTCCACAGAAGAGAACTTCATCCAGGAAGACACCCGGGCCCTGCTGAAGCGAGCCGATTCCGCACTGTACGAAGCAAAATCAGGGGGAAGGAACAGGTGCTGCGCGCAGCCTGCGATGTGGAAACCTGAATCGCCCCCGTCTTCGGGCGCGGGCGACCCGTCTTCCAAATCGAGCTATCGACTCGCCTGAGTTCTTCGGCCATCAGCCTCGATCCAAATCTCCCAGGACGGCCATTGCCGCGTTGCGCCCATTGATGCCGATCACGCTGCCACCAGGGTGTGTGCACGCTCCGCACAAATACAAGCCGCGCATGGGTGTTCGCGCAGCCAACCGGTTGGACCACATGTAGGGTGGCAGGCACTCGCCCTGAAAGATGTGCCCGCCCGTGAGGCCCACTTTCTTCTCGATGTCCGGGGGGCCAAGAACCTGAGTGTCAATGACCGCCGAATCCATGTTCGAGCAGAAACGGGCCAGGGAACTGAGCGCCAGATCACGCACTTCGGCGCGCCTCTCGTCCCATGTGCCCTGTGAGAAGGCGAAGGGCACATACTGGGCAAACACGCTCATCGTGTGTGTACCGGGCGGTGTGACACTGGGGTCGTGCACGCTCTGGAAGTAGAGCTCGCACCAAAGGTGCTTTGGAAGCTCACCACGGCGCGCGGCTGCGTATCCTTCCCGCCACTCGTCTCTTGTGAGCGGCGCGTTGATCTGGCCGTAGTGGTGCGGCTGGTTGGTTCCTGGCCGCGCGGTGAAGTTGGGCAACTCGCGCAGGTGCACGTTGAGCTTCACCGTGCATCCCTCGATGGGAGTGCGTTCCACCTTGTTCCGCCAGTCTGCATCTGTGGCATCTCCAAGAAGCCGCAGCGTCGCGCGCGGATCGGCGTTTGACACCACCACCCGGGCTGCGATGCGTTCGCCGCCCTCGAGGAGGACGCCTTCGCCAGGGAGGATCTGCGCTACAGGGACGCCGGCGGCGACGGTCGCCCCGGCCTCGCGTGCTGCATCGCAGAAGTAGAACGAGACCATCCCCATGCCGCCCTGGACGTAGCCCCACATGCCGGGCATGCCGCCGAGCCGTCCTGACGCGTGATGAAACCGAATAGAAGCCGTGCCTTTGTCGAAGGGGCTCGCATTGGTACCGATGACGCCCTGTCCCAGATAGGCCACCTGAAGCCGCTCGTCCTCGAGATAGTGCTCGACAAACTCGGCCATCGACCAGTCGAAGAGGAGAGCACGCGCCTCGTCGTCGGCGCCCAGCCGCTCGTCGATCTCCTCGCGCGTCGGAGCAGGTCCAACCCAGGCGTCGCGTGCCCAGGCGACGCCGAGGCGAGCTGAAGGATCATCGCTTCGTCCTGGCTCGCCGCCGTCCCTGGGCCGCAACGCATCGCGCAGCCGGCGCACCACGTCGCTCATGGCGCGAAATCCGGCAAGATCGCCGGGGCTCAGCCGGCGCACCTCGGCCTCGCAGCGCGCATCGTCATCCCACAGTTGAATGCTCTCGCCATCGAGGAAGGGAACAAAGAGCCCATTCACTGCCGGCGTCCACCTGAAACCGCGCCTCGGCAGGGCGAGTTCTTCGATGACGAGCGGATGCAGAAGCCCCGCGAGGTAGGCGCACGGCGACATGCGGACGCCGGGGAAGGGTTCTTCAATGGTGCACGCGCCGCCCACGCGTTGCCGGCTCTCAAGAACCAGTACGCGTTGTCCTGCGCGGGCGAGGTAGGCCGCGCACGCCAGGCCATTGTGGCCAGCACCCACGACGATTGCATCCCAGGTTTTGGCAGCAATCTCTCGTATCGGCGCCGGGAGTCCGACTTCGCCCAGGACCGTCGCTGTCGGTGAGCTCATATGTGCTTCAAAGCTACCACTCGCGCACAGCCGATCCGGTCCAGAGAATGAAGGGCCAAATGAATAGCCAGGGTCCGTCACTTCACGCTGATGTCGCCATCCGCATCCACGACCAAGTCGTCGCTCTGGATCTGGACCGAGTGAATTTTCAGCCGGTCGAGCGCGACCTTGTATCCCGAAGAAGCTGTCGATCCCTCCAGCGCCTTGCGCAGGAGTTCGGCCGCATTCACCTTCATGCTCGAAGGCACCTGGCGGCTCAAAAACGGTGTCAGGAGAAAATTCAGTTCTCGATGGTCGCTGACCCGGATCACCTGAGCGTTTCGGAACCCGATGGTCTCCCCTTCGCCATAGGGCTCGAGCGACACTTCGGAGGTGGGCGCCAGCGAGATTCCCAGGCAGGTGCCATGCAGGCTCTGCCCGAGCCGCGCGTGGGTCTTCACCCGGACCACGATCCGGTCCTGGTCGAAGCTCAGCGCCGTGTCGTCGACATAGACCGAGCAGGCCGAGTGGGCGTTGCCTTTCAGGAAATAGCGGCCGTCCGGGCTGCTGAAAAGCTGTTGTTTCAGAGTGCGCTCAAGGGCCTGGCGGCCTACCCGCAATTCCACCGCCCGGGACGGGGTCAGCCAGCAGGCGAAGGCAAGCGCTGCGAGCGCCGCGCGCCACCCGTGTATTGTCATAGGAGTAATCGTTTCACGGTCACTACAAACTACGCTAGTTTTGCACAAGTTTTGGGGGTGAGATTCCCGCACATTGTCCGGTGCAGTTCGCGCAACCCTAAGCATGGCTATAAGTTAGGAGATGAAATAGTTTCGATGGGAGAATCGAGAGTAATTGCAGCAAAATCATCGATTTACTATTGAATTTTGGAGAAAAAATACATAAAATAGCATCATTAATGTTCCTCAGGACCATCAGGAATCCCCAGCCAACGTCCGAGGATGTTCCAGCAAAATCACTCCTTCTCTAAGGACAACAAAAACAATGGCAAAGCGTCGTGGAAATCCGAACTGGGGCAAGCCAGAGCCCATTGGGCCGGTCGTGCCTACTGTCACCTCCTTCGAACAAATCGTTAAGGAGTTCAAACTCACCCCGGATCAGTACATCCGGTCGACCCGTCTTCGTGAATGGGCGCGCCGGAACAAGAACTCAAAGTATATCCCGGAAGCCCTCCTTGAAGCCTGGGGCTTTGAGATCGAATCGACGTTGTAGGATTTCTTCGGTCAGGTCAAAAAGCGCCGCCATCGTGCGGCGCTTTTGCTTTCTGCCAGTTCCCGCTCTCGCCAACTTCCGATTACCTTGTGAACGCTCAGGGGCGTTTCCTTTGCAGTTCCCTTGTGGGATCGGTCAGAATGAGTTTAGCCATGCCGGAATCTGCACGCCCCATCGAGGCTCCATTTACCGACGTCCCGGGCGCATTGGCCGAAATCCGCGCCGGGCGCATGGTCGTTGTTGTTGACGACGAAGACCGAGAGAACGAGGGCGATCTGACGCTGGCTGCGGAGCACGTGACGCCGGAAGCGATCAACTTCATGGCCCGGTATGGCAGGGGACTGGTCTGCCTCACGCTGACCGAGGAGCGCGCCGATTTCCTTCGCCTCTTTCCGATGACGCAGCAAAACTCGTCGCGGTTCGGGACAGCTTTTACCGAGACCATCGAGGCTCGGGAAGGCGTTACGACAGGCATCTCTGCGGCCGACCGTTCTCACACGATTCGGGTTGCCATCGACCCGAAGTCCACACCAGCCGATCTTGCCCGCCCCGGCCACATCTTCCCATTGCGCGCACGTCGTGGCGGTGTGCTTGTCCGTGCCGGCCAGACCGAGGCTTCGGTGGACCTTGCTCGGATGGCTGGCCTTACCCCCGCCGGCGTCATCTGCGAGATCATGCGCGATGACGGCGAGATGGCTCGGGTTCCCGACCTGATCCCCTTCTGCCGGGAGCACAGTTTAAGGATTCTCACCGTCGCCGAACTGATTCGCTACCGGCTCCGCCATGAACGCTACATTGTGCGTGCCGGCGAGACGAAGATTCAGACCCGCTACGGCGAGTTCCGCATGATTGCCTACGAGAGCGAAGTGAACGGCGGCGAGAGTCACATCGCTCTGGTCCGCGGCGACCTCTGCCCCGGTTGTCCCGCTTTTCACGAAGGGCCTTCGGGATTGCTGACACCGACCGGAGCAAATCGCACCCCCTGTTCGCATCCGGTTCTTGTCCGCGTGCACACGCGCTGCACGGCGGGCGACGTCTTCTCGGCCGACTGTCATTGCCGCGAGGTTCTCGACCAATCGATGCGCAGGATCGCCGACGAGGGGTGCGGGGTGATTCTCTATTTACATAACACCTCGCGGGGTTTTGACATCGACAGAGCGCCTGCGCCCGACCCCGTCTCTGAGCATGCCTTTGATTCGGCTGGCGCCGTGATTCCAGCAGAGATGGATCGCGCCTCGCGGATCGTTCTGCACCAGGAGATGCGCGCCCGGGAAGGCTCCCAGGCGCGCACAGGGCGTATCCTCCGCGCCATTGGCCTCGGCGGGCAGATTCTCTCCGACCTCGGCATCCAGCGCATTCGCCTGCTCTCCAACACGCCCATGCACATTCCCGCTCTGGAGGGTTTTGGCCTGGAGATCGTCGAGCAGGTTGCCATCCCGGTTGAGGAGTGCAGCCGGGTCGCCGGTTAGCGGAAGCGGCCTGTTCTTTCCGGATCTCAGGCGTGGAGTGCGCGCGTCTGCAGGCCTCCCGCCTGTTGGGTCTGGCCGCGGAATGTTCCTCCGGCCTGCCGTCCATTCTCCAAGCGGAATTGCTGGATCATCCCGCGCAGATCGCTGGCCAGAGAGGCCAGCCCTTCAGCGCTTCGGCCGTCTCTTCGGCTCCCTGGCTGTTCTCGGTCGCCAGCTGTGAGATCTGTCCTGCCGACTCGGAGATTTCGCCCGAGGCCGCCGTTTGCTCGGTGGCTGCGGTCGCGATCAGCTGAATCTGGTGTTCTACCTGTTTGGATGCGTCAATAATGGCTTCCAGGCTCTGGCGGGCCTTCGTCGTCTCGCTCATGCCGTTTCCGACGGCTGCCTGACTCTCCTGCATCACGCCGAGTGTGCTCTGGGTCTCTTCCTGGATACTGCGAATGGTTCCGGCAATCTCCTCGGCTGCGCTCTTGGTGCGCTCGGCCAGCCGGCGCACTTCGCCGGCGACGACCGCGAATCCGCGCCCATGCTCTCCGGCTCGGGCAGCTTCGATCGCTGCGTTCAATGCCAGCAGGTTGGTCTGTTCGCTGATCTCCTGAATGACACTGACAACCTTGCCGATCTCTTCCGAGCGCTTGGCCAGCGAGTTCATCTTCTCCGACACCGTTTCCGTCGCGGCTGCGATCTTCTCCATCGTCATTGCCGCAGCATGCATCACGGCGCCGCCCTGCTCGGCGGTCTCGGCCGAGGTACGGCTTGCGCCCGCGGCACTTTCGGCGTTGTGGCTGATCTCGCCGATGGTGGCCGTCATCTCCTGCGCTGCCGCTGCAATCTGATTGGTCTTGCCGGATTGGGTTTTTGCATTGCCCACCGTCTGGACCGCCCGTGAACTGATCTCCGTCGTCGCCGAGGAGAGAGTCTCTGCGCTTTGCGCGACCGCCTCGATGACCTCGCGAATCGAACCCACGCACGAGTTCAGAGCTGTTCCCATCCGCCCGATCTCATCGCTTCCGGTGACCACCACTGCGGCCGTCAGATCCTTCGCCGCCAGCTGCTCGATCGCTACCGTACTGCGCACGATGCGGGGTGTGATCAGACGGTTCAGAAGGAACCCTACCAGCGCGCACATGCCGACGATTGTGAAGGTGACAATCAGGTTAATCCACATCCCTTTGTGGGCCATCGATGTGGTGTCGACCGAGCTCTGCAGCCCGTACTTCACGTTGAGCGCGATGTCGTCGCCAAGCCCCACCAAGGTGTTGCCGAAAGCAATTGTGGCCTCTGCCGAACTTAGTAGATCGAGCGCATCGCCGGTTTTGCCCGTTGCCAGCTGTGCAACCGAACGATCGCTGATGTCCTTGTACCGCGCATAAGCCGCCGCGAACTTGTTGAAGGTTTCCCGCTCGCCTGGATAACTGATCGTTGGTTCGTACAATTTGCCGGACTTGTCGTAGTCCGCGATCGCCTCCTGGCGCAGATTCCTCTGTTCGGCCGAACACGTCGCGGTCTGGCAGAGAAGCAGGCTGAGGTCCGCTCTGGCGATACGGTTGAATGCCCCCCGCATATCCGACAGAGCAATCACCGCGGGAAATCCATTGGCGCTCACATCTTCACTGGCGGCGCCAATGTTGCGGAACGTGAAGAACGAATACGCGCCCAGGGCCAGACACAACAGGCACACCAGGCCAAAAGCCAGAACAAACTTGCGAGCCATCGGAAGATTCCGCAGAGCCGACATCATAGGGAGAAGTTCCTTTCTGCCAAGACACGGGGGACGAACATGCGGGACGCGCGGGGCGGCCGAGGATGTCGCCTACGACATCCTCATCGGCAGTCTGTGGCGGCGGATTAGATGAGATTGCGTTGCATCAAAAGGAAAGGGCCGGAACGTGTTTCTGTCCCGGCCCATTGTTCCTGTGCGATTGGAAATGACCAACCTTTGGGCGTACAAACGCGGGCTGGAGGCACCACTGGCCTTCTCAAACTGCAATCTCAAGCCGCCGCGCCGGCGCCTGCACTAACGCAAGTGAGTTCCGCCTCCTGCGAACTCAGGGCGCACTAGCGCCAGTTTGCCGCACCGCAGGTGCTACCAGCCGAGAACGTAGGCAAAGACCAGCGGCGCGACGATCGATGCATCGCTTTCGATGATGAACTTCGGCGTCTTCTCGCCCAGTTTGCCCCAGGTGATCTTCTCGTTCGGCACCGCGCCGGAATACGATCCGTAGCTCGTTGTCGAATCCGAGATCTGGCAGAAGTAGGCCCACAGCGGGACATTCTCGCGCTGCAGATCCTGGTGCAGCATGGGCACCACGCAGATGGGGAAATCGCCCGCGATGCCGCCGCCAATCTGGAAGAACCCGAGCGGGGTCTTGGCTGTGAGGCTTGTGTACCACTCGGCCAGTTCCATCATGTACTCGATGCCGGTGCGCACGGTGTGCACCTTTTTGACGTCGCCCGAGATGCAGTGGCCGGCATACATATTGCCCAGGGTCGCGTCTTCCCAGCCGGGCACAAACATGGGCAGGTTCTTTTGCGCCGCCGCCAGCAGCCAGCTGTTCTTGGGATCGATCTGGTACGACTTCTCGAGCACCCCCGAGAGCAGAATCTTGTACATGAACTGATGCGGGAAGTAGCGTTCGCCGGCCTGATCGGCCTTCACCCACTCCTGCAGAACCTCGTTCTCGATGCGCCGCATGGCTTCCATTTCGGGAATGCAGGTGTCGGTGACGCGGTTCATGTGGCGACTGAGCAGTGCCGCTTCATCGGCGGGCGTCAGGTCGCGATAGTGCGGAACGCGTTCATAAAAGTCATGGGCCACCAGGTTGAATACGTCCTCTTCCAGGTTCGCGCCGGTGCAGCAGATTCCGTGAATCTTATCGTGGCGAATCATCTCGGCCAGCGAGAGGCCCAGCTCGGCGGTGCTCATGGCGCCGGCGATGGTGACAAACATCTTGCCGCCTTCGGCCAGGTGCTTGTTATAGGCCTCGGCTGCGTCAACCAATGCGGCGGCATTAAAGTGCCGATAGTGATGCTTGATAAATGAAGTAATCGGTGCAGACATACTCTTTTCTCTTAACTCCCGTTCAATACGCTACCACACTCAAATCAGCGGAAAATGAATGGCGGCGCTGGTCTGAAGCGCATCGGCGATACTGGGAGATCGCTGGGGAAATCGACGTTCCTCAGGGAGTCCACTCTGCCGAGAGACATTGAGAACCTGGTTGCCGCGTTTCGTGAGAGCCCATCTCTTCTCGATCCGCTGCGCTTGCGCGAGCGCTGCGAGTGGCTGGATCGGCTGGACGCAGTTCTCGGCACATTCGATCCGGTTGAGGAAGGTGTCTCGGCTGCTGACGCCGAAGTGCGCCGGTCAGCGCAGGCGATGTGCGCGCAGCTCGAAGCAGTGAACGAACGGCTTTTTGCGGCGTTGCGTACAGAGATCCGGCAGGGATGCCGGCCCGCTCTCTTTGCGCAGTGGATGGAGGACGATTCCGATATCGTCGGCGGTTTGAGCTTCGACTATCGCGATGAATTGCTTGCCGGTGTCCTGCAGTTGGAAGAGCCGAGCCCATTGCCAGCGCATCCGGGGCCGGAATTCGTTTTCTATCAGCCGACGCCCGCACGGCATCTGTTTCATCTGCTCCGCCTTGCTCAGCTCACCGCAGCCGACACGCTGATCGATCTTGGGTCGGGACTGGGGCACGTGCCGCTGCTGGCAGCGATTTGCACAGACGCCCGCAGCATCGGGATCGAACGCGAGGAGGTGTACGTGGCCAGCGCGAGGCGATGCGGCCAGCAACTCAATCTCGAGCGCGCCAGGTTTCTGGTCCAGGATGTCCGCGAGGCCGATCTCTCCGTCGGAACAATCTTCTATCTCTACACGCCTTTCACCGGGTCTGTCCTTGCCACGGTTGTGGGGCGGCTCCGGCGGGAGAGTCAATCGCGCGCAATCAGGGTCTGCACCTTCGGGCCCTGCACCGAGACGCTCGCGCAGCAGCAATGGCTCGAGTCCGAGGGCCCTACGGATCCGGAGCACATCACGGTCTTTCATTCCAGGTTCTGACCCCTTCGAGCGGGGCACGATTGACACGCGCGATTTCTTCGCTATTATTGAACTAATGGCAAGCTACCTGGGCGAGTTCGAACTGATGCTTCTTCTCGCAGTGATCCATCTCGGTGACGAAGCCTACGGTGTCCCCATCTCGCGTGAGCTGGAAAAGCATCGAGGACGCGGCGCCTCCGTAGGGAGCGTCTATGCGGCCCTAGAGAGGCTGGAAGGGAAGGGACTGATCGTTTCGAACCTCGGCGATCCAACGCCGGAGCGCGGCGGCAAAGCCAAGCGCTACTTTCGCGTGACGCGCGAGGGGCTGCGCCAGATTCGAGAGACCAAGCAAGTGCTGACCAAGCTCTGGCAGCAGATTCCAAGCCTCAAGACCGATGTTGGGTAGGAGCGCAGATGCATCGCAGAGAGCCACCGCCGCAAGCCACCTGGATGCTGGAGCACCTGACCACCGGCGCATGCGATGAAGCCCTTGCCGGGGACCTGCTCGAAGAATTTCGCGCCGGCCGGTCTCAAAGCTGGTATTGGCGGCAGGTGCTCGGCGCCTGCGTGGTCTCCTGGTCCAAGAGCCTGGTCCTGCGTGGTCCAGCCGTCGCGTTTGCTCTTCTTTGGGCTACCCTTGCACCGGCCTGGAAGATTCTCGTCGACGGAATCGTCGATGCCCCTGTTTTCACGTCGCTCTGGAACTTCCTGGGACCCATCTGGCTGCCGTTTGCTCTTGTGGGGTGGATCGCTCTTCACGCGACCTTTCTGTGGGCTGGAATCCTCGCATACTTGCTCGTTCTCACGCTTCTGGGAAGGAAGATTCGCCGACGCGAATCCCGACAGGCTTTCTGGCTGGCTCCTGTGCTCTTTGCTCCCTTCGCAGGGTTGACGTTTGTCCTGGCCAATCTCTACTGGTACTCGGTGCCGGGGCTCTCGCAGGCTCGGCTCGCCGGCACATCTCTGGGCCAGGTTGCGGACTTCGGCGTTCTCTCCGACTTGATTCGCTTGCCCTACTTCATCGCCGTCCTGGGTGCACTGTGGATGGCGATTCCGCAGTCGAAGAGAATCGTCGGCCATCTGCCCGGCTTGTTCGCCGAAGGCGCCGACGCGGAGGCGCGAACCCTTCGGCTGCAATCGCCTGCCGATCCCGACGTCGTCCGCCGCTTCTTCGCATTCATGGTGATCGCGGGCTTAATCAACGCTCTCATTGCCGGCTTTCTTCTCTGCCGCTTGCCGGCAGTGCACGACCCGACACTCGGTTCGCTGTTGCTGCGAGCCATCGTCTATGTTGTCCTCGGCGGCGCTGCCGGAGCGATGGGTGCCTATATCTACTGGCAGAACCCTGCAAGCCCGTTTCGCGAGGACCCTCCCTTGCCGTTTCCGCTGTTTGTGCTGGTGTGCGTCTCCGGCTGGGTCTGGGTTCCCGCCATGGTGATCTTCGCCGAGGCGCTCTCGGCGGGAGCAGCTCTCGTGGCGATGATTGGCGCCTTTCTGCTCGCGGTTGGCCTGCGCAGTGCGACGTACTTCGTCCTGGCTCCCTCGTCTTCAAAAGGCCACCAGGGCAACCCCGCTCTCTTTGAAGAGGCGATGTATCAGGCGCCCGCCGACCTGGCCGGCTATGCCATCGCCCTCTGCCTCTATGCCGCTGTCGTAGCGATCGCTGTTCAATGGACGTTGAGTGCCGCGGCTCTGCTGGCGCTCGGCGCCGCGCTCTTTGGATGGAAGAGGACGATTCCACGCGGCGGCGCGTTTTTCTCCGCGCACGAATACCAACGCACGGCTCTGCGTGTAGTCTTGGTTGCTGTTCCCGCCGTCCTCGTCACGGCATGGGCCCTGCTCGACGGGGTGGCGTACCGCAATCATGTGCTGGCCGGGCTGGACACCAGCGCGTCCGCCTCTACCCCCGCACCAAAGGCCGAGGAGAAAGATGCACCCAAGAAAGCCACCGCGTATGGCGTCAACGGCTATCAGAGTGTGATTCTGTGGCCCTACCCTGAGAAAAAAGAAATCGTGGCGCCTCGTTTGCAGCAAGCCTCGTTCCTCGCGCCCGGTTCAACAAAGCCCGCTGTCATTCGATTCACCGGCGCCTATTGGTATATGCAACCTCCCGACGCTTCGCCCGGGCCCAAAGCCCATCAGGCGCATGGATCGCCGCTCAAGGTGAATATCCAGTCGAGCGACGCTATCCCTCTCGTGATGGATGCCCACCAGACTCTCCCAGACGAAGTTGCCCTCACGCGTTGTCGCGAGGTCGATGTCGACATCGACAACTTCGACAACAAAGAAGGCCCGATCAGCGTGGCCCTTCTTCTCGGCGACGGACCAAACACGTCGCATCGCACGCTCTACCTCGGCCAGGAGCCGATCGTCTCGACACAGCCGCAACGCTTCTGGTTAAAAGCTGCGCCGGTCTCCGAGACTCTGCGCTTTGCTGTCCCCGCGAGAGGCGAACTGCAGCGATTCAGCGAGATCACGGTGTTGATCCTGTCCGGCACGGAGCACCGGTGGATCGCCCCGAGGATCGCGGTCCGCCAGTTCCAGCTCATTCCACGCTGAGCAGCGGCTGTTTTTCTGTCTTTGCGACCGTCCCAAGCCAAAATCTCACACACAGACCCCATCCTCCGGTTCCTGTGGACCGGCTCACATTTGCCGATGCCGAATGGTTCGATCTGGTGACTTGCATCGCCTCAGATTCGTCGATTCAGTGCTGCGAAGATCAAGCGTTCGTGATGACAGTCACTGATCCTTGACCACGAAATCGGTTCTCCTCAGCTGTTACATTCCATCCCGGCGTTTGCCCAGGGCGAGCTGCCGGCCGGAGAGACGGGCCTTTCTGCGTCCCCCAAGGGGTTCTTTTTGTTCCGGAGAAAGTTGACGGCAGAATGATCCAGGCCGTAGTCCTGTCCGCTGATCCGCAAAAGGCAAGCGTCACCCTGAGATCCAAAGAACCGCAAATCTTCTGGCTCCGCGTCGCACTGTCGGCACTGGCCTTTGTTTTTCTCCTTCCCGTTGGGCATCCGCTCTACGCTCAGACCGATTGCCTGGCTTGCCACGGCGACCTGACGATGAAGGACAACAACGGCCACAGCATCGGCGTCGATGGCCAGAAGTTTTCGGCGAGCATCCACGGCAGCCTCGGTTGCAATGCCTGTCATGCCGACATCAAGGACTACCCGCATCCCGATCACATCGCGCCGGTGCAGTGCTCCACTTGCCACAGCGATCAGGAGGCGCAGCTCAAAGGCAGTGTTCATGGCGACGGCAAAGAGCATCCCTGCACCAGCTGTCACGGCGATGCGCACGCCATCTTTCCCAAGTCCGATGTGCGCTCGAAGGTCTATCCACTGAATGTGCCGAACACCTGCGGGGAGTGCCACGGCGAGAACGGTCTCGCGCAGAAGCATGGTTTGCCCAGCGTATTTCCGCACTACATCGATTCGATTCATGGCTTCGCGCTGAGCAAGGAAGGCCTCCTGGTCGCGGCCAACTGCCAGAGCTGCCACGGCTCGCACGGCATTCGCAGCCACAACGATCCGCAGAGTCCGACATTCAAGGCCAACATCCCCAAGACCTGCGGGACCTGTCACGCCAAGATCAACATGGACTACCAGGACGGTTCGCACGGCAAGGCTGTCGCTGCCGGCAAACTGGCTGCTCCTGTCTGCACCGACTGTCACACGGCGCACGCCATTCTGCAGCCGACCGAATCGGCGTTTCGCATGCAGTCCACGCCGATCTGCGGGTCTTGCCACAAAGAAAAACTGTCCACCTACCGCGACACATTCCATTCGCAGCTTGGCTCACTGGGCGGCTACGTGGAAACAGCGCGCTGCTGGGATTGCCACGGTGCCCACAAGATCCTGCCTACGCACGATCCTGCATCGCCCGTTAACCCGGCAAATCTCGTGGTCACGTGCGGGCGCTGTCACGCGGGAGCCAATGCGAGTTTCGTGCGCTACCAGCCGCACGCCAATGCGCACGATCGCAAGCTGAATCCGGCGCTCTACTTTGTGCGCCTGTTTATGAATCTGCTGCTCGCCAGCGTACTCACGTTTTTCGTGATTCACACCATCCTGTGGCTGGTCCGCTCCCGGTACGACCAGATTAAGAACAAGTCGCCCGAAGGAGGCCACCATGCCTGATATGGTCCAGACCAGCCAACCCGCCGTAACCGAGCAATCCGCCGGCCGTTACATCCGGCGCTTCACCCCGGCACAGCGGACGCTGCATGCGGTTCTCTTCAGCACATTCCTCGGGCTTGCGGCAACGGGACTGCCTTTGCGCTTCAGCGAAAGCATCTGGGCACGCGGACTGGCCAAGGGCGTCGGAGGCTTCGGCGCCATTCTCTTCTTTCACAAGTTCTGCGCCCTCACCCTCACGGTTGCTTTTCTCGTCCATGTCAAAGACATCATTCAGCGGGCGATCGTGAACCGTGAAAGAGGTATCTTTTGGGGACCGACCTCGATGGTGGCCAACTGGAAAGATGTCAAAGACATCTTTGCGCACATGCGCTGGTTTGTTGGCCTTGGTCCCAAACCCAAGTTCGATCGGTATGCCTATTGGGAGAAGTTCGATTATTGGGCGGTGTTCTGGGGCATGATGGTCATCGGCTTCTCGGGCTACGCCATGTGGTTTGCGCCCTTCTTCGCGCATTTCCTTCCCGGCTGGGCGCTGAACGCAGTGCTGGTGATTCACAGTGAAGAAGGCCTGCTCGCGATTCTCTTCATTTTTTCAATTCACTTCGTCAACACCCACCTGCGTCCCGACTCGTTTCCGATGGACATGGTTGTCTTCACCGGCGTAGAGAGCGAAGAAGAGTTCCAGCACAAGCGACCGCTCGAATACAAGCGCATGGTCGCCGACGGAAAGCTCGAGTCGCGCCTTGGGGAAAAGCCGCAGCGGTGGTTTGTCAACTTCTCCCGGATCGTAGGTTTTATCGCAATTTCCGTGGGTATCCTGCTGCTGATTCTCACGTTGACCGCCTATTTCGGTTAAGCGAGAATCCGATGATTGCCCGCTTGTGACCCGAGTCACAGCGGGCAGCCCGGCGTCAGGACCATCGTGGATGCGTGAACTCGACACGCTGGTTTCTGGTACGTAGTCTTGTTCTCCTGCTGCCTCTTTGGGCTTCCTCTCTTCAGGCTGAACATAAGCTCAAGAACGAAGACTGTCTCGCCTGTCACAGCGACAACACGCTGACGGAGATGGTCAACGGCAAGCCGCACAGCCTCTTTGTCGATGGCGACAAGCTGAAGCACTCCATCCACGGCAGCATGTTCTCCTGCGTCGACTGCCACAAGGATGTCAAAAGCCTCGCTCACGAGACTCCGCCGAAGAAGATCGCCTGCGCCGATTGCCACAGCGATGCGCAGACAGCCTACGAACACAGCTTGCATGCCAAGCCGACAAAGGCCGGCACTCCCGCTGCTACCTGCCAGGACTGCCATGGGGAAGTGCACCAGATCGTCGGAGCCGATGATCCAAAATCCCCAGTCGCGCACGCAAACATTCCTGCGACGTGCGGTAAGTGCCACGGCCAGAAGTTTCTGATGGAGTCGAACGGCCAAAGCGCTCAGCCTTTCGTTTCGTACCAGGAAAGCGTGCACGGACGTGCCATCGAGAAAGGATCAACCAAGGCCGCGGTCTGTACGGACTGCCACGGTTCGCACGAGGTATTGCCGCCCAACGATCCGAAGTCGCCGATCTACAACTTCAACGTTCCGGCAACCTGCGGCAAGTGCCACACGCAGATCCAGCTGACCTTCAACTCGAGCATCCATGGGCAGGCCATTGCACGCGGCAACAGCCTCGCTCCAGTCTGCACCGACTGCCACGGCATCCACTCCATCAAACCGCATGGCGACCCCAACGCCCCGGTCTCCGAGCGCAATCTCTCGGTCGACGTCTGTGCACGCTGCCACCAGGGAGTGCGTCTCTCGCAGGAGTTCGGTATTCCCGGCGAGCGTGTCTCGAGCTACATGGACAGCTACCATGGCCTCGCGACGGAAGGCGGCTCGGTCGTCGCGGCCAACTGCTCCAGCTGCCATGGCGTGCACGACATTCTTCCGTCGAGCGATCCGCGCTCCACGATCAATCACGCCAACCTGCAGGCCACGTGCGGCAAATGCCACAAAGGCGTGACGCAGAAGTTCATCCTCACGCGCGTTCATCTGGAGGACGGCGTCCACCCTAAAGACATCGGCGCTCTCGCCGTGAAGTGGGTGCGCATTGTCTACATCGTGCTCATCTGGGCCGTGATCGGCGGAATGTTCCTCCACAACGTCATCATCTGGCGTCGCAAGGCCGTAGTTCGGCGCGCGATGCAAAACCCGATGATGACGCGCATGACGGTCAACCAGCGCTGGCAGCATCTGATCCTGCTTACGAGTTTCATCGTTCTGGTTGTCACTGGATTTGCGCTCAAGTTTCCTGAGTCCTGGTTCGCCGCGATCCTGGGCATGGGTGAACACGTGCGCAGCATCGTGCACAGGATTGCCGGAGTTGTCCTCATCGGCGCCGGCGTCTACCACATCTTCTATCTGATCGCCGCGAGGGAAGGCCGCCGACTCATCTGCGACCTCGCACCGCGGCCTAAAGACGCATTCGATGCCCTCGGCACGATGCTCTACTACCTCGGCCTCAGCAAGCAAAAACCGGCGTTCGGCCGCTTCAATTACGCCGAGAAGGCGGAGTACTGGGCACTGGTCTGGGGGACGGCTCTCATGGGCCTGACCGGCATCATGCTTTGGGCCAAGGTATGGGTTGGCGATCTGTTCGCGCGCTGGTGGGTCGACGTGGCCACGACGATCCATTACTACGAAGCGATCCTCGCCACGCTGGCAATTCTGGTCTGGCACTTCTACCAGGTCTTCTTCGATCCCGATGTGTATCCGATGAACTGGGCCTGGTGGGACGGCAAGATGCCCGTGGAACACTACAAGCACGAGCACCCGCTGGATAGCGAGTCGCTGCTTCCTTCGGAACAGGCAACCGACGGAGAAACACGCCTCGGAAAGGCAGACCCGAAAGACTAAGGCCCGATCGGGACTGGCCTCGGTTTCCTGCCTCTACATCCAATTCGCGTCGCCAAACGTTCCTAGTTTGGGTTAAGCTGACCAAGCAAAGTGGCCAGTCATTTAGACGCGCCCGCGAACCCGTGCGGAGAGTTCCCCACACCTTGCCAGTAGCCGAAAAACTCGCCGAACAGGAACAGCTTGTCGCGGTCCTGCGTGAGTACAAGACAGAAACGGGCCGGACGCTGTTGGAACTCGTCGACGAGTCTCCTGTCCTGCTCATCTTCCTTCGCCACTTCGGATGTGCTTTCTGCCGGCAGGCGCTCGACCAGGTCGCCAAAATTCAGACCGAGATTGCGGCCCGGGGAGCGCGACCGGTCTTCGTGCATCTCGGCTCACCCGAGCGGGCCAAGCTTTACTTCGACTACTATCAACTCTCGGCCGTCGAGCGCGTCGGCAACCCCGATGCCTCGCTCTATCAGCACCCGGTCTTCGCCCTGTCGCGCAGGAACGTTTATCTCAACCTTCTGAGCCTGAAGGTCTGGAAGGGCTGGCTCTCGGGCGCGCTCCGCAACTACGGGATCGGCCGCATTCAAGAGGACGGAGATCAGATGCCCGGCGTGTTTTTCATCAAAGACCGCCGAATCGTACGCGGGTTCCGCTACGAGTCCATCGCCGACGAGCCCGACTACTTAAGCCTCATCGGGCAAGGTTGAAATCCTGAGTGGAGAAAGCCGGCACTTAGAAGCTCATACCCGCCACTCGTCCGCGCGCCAGCTCCTGATCCGCTCTTTGATCTGCTTGCGGTTCCAGCCGTGTTCGAGCGCCTGTTTGGCCAGTTCCACGACCTCGTCGTCGCCGGCAAAGCGCAGCCCCACCAACTGATCCTCATTGAGCCGATAGATCTGGGCATGCCACTCCGGCGGCGCCAGTGCCTGCAGGCGCAGCCGTTCTTCCAGGCGGATGACGCGGTCCTGCACCTTCAGGGGATACATCCGGATCTTCAAAATCGGCACGATCACGAAGATCGAGATGAGCAGATACCAGGTGGTGATCCAATCGGTATGCCGAACCTCACTGATGACAGCGAAGACAAGATTCGCCAGATAGAGCCCCAAGGTGAAGATGTGATAGGGAGGATCGAGCCGGGCGTGGTTCTTCAGGCTCTGGGGTGCATCACTCATGCGCAGCCGTCGTTTCTTTCAGGCCGGAGTTGGCTGAGGACGCCGGCATCTCCGCAAATCCGTTCCCAGCGGCGCGTGGGGCCTGTACCTGAGCGCTCACCGGATTTTCCTCGCGTTCGCCTCCGGCTGTCAACGCAGCCAGATTGTCCGGCCCGAGCATCTCCGGATGCTTGGGAATCAGGTGATACCGTCCGCGCACGAGATAGTCCACAAACAGGCCCCCGCCAAGATACGGATTCAAGACCACAATCGGAATTGCGTAACCGGTTGTGATCAGCGACTCGGAAATGCTCTTGTTCCTCTTACTCATGCGCCGATAGCCGGGAATCTGCGGAATCTCATACACTGCCAGATCCTCGTCAGGATTCTTCCGTGCGTGGCGAACCAGCTTGTACGCAATCTGCTTGGGCGTCGTCATCCCTGCATCCGGAAAGATGCTTCGCTTGAAGGTCCCAGGGAAATACTCATTCAGAATCTCCCGCGCGAAGTCTGAGCAGTTGTTGAACAGAAGCTGAAAATGGGATCGATTTTCCGCATCGTTCATCCTGGCGATGAAGGCGTCGTCCTGTGCCTCAGTGGTGTTGAAGCGGAACGCGTAGATGCGGCGTTCGTATGCCACGCCAATCAACTCGGTCCACCCGCCGTGCAGAAAGTCGCCCGGCGGCAGATGTTCGCCGAGGCTCATCAGATGCTGTTCGTGGTAGCGGCTGCGCAAACGGTTGACCAGTTCTTTGTCCACGTGCGCCGGCACCTCGTCCGGTCTTTCGACCGAATAGAAGTACGGCACGAGAGGAATGGCAACCCAATCGAGTCCGTCGATTCCCTGGTAGCGCGAGACCACAGCACCCAACTCGCCGGGCTGGCAGCGCCGCAGTTGTACGGGTGTTTCCGCGCAGATGCGCTCAAAGTAGATGGCTGTATGACCGGTGGGATTGACGGTGCCGAAGAACCCGTATGGCTCTTCCATCAGAAGTGCAGCCTGGGCGTGGGAACGCGGACCCGACAACGAGAGAATCGTTGCGGCCATGAGACCGAATGCCGCTGTGCGTAGGGAGCGCAGAGTAGCCATTGTTCTCCAGGTCGAACTTTCATCAAGTATGACGAACCGTCGATATTCCGTCTGTGATCTGACGGATTGGTCATGCGCCGACGGTTACGTCAGGACACTGGTCAGACGCCTCAGATTCGAGCAGCTCCAACAGACACTGAACGGAGCGCGGAGCTTATTTCCTTCGACCCGGCCTGGGGAAAAATGTTTCTCTGCTGAATCGGCAACCTACCACGGATGCTGACGCATCCCGTCCAGCTCTGATACCGTTGCCTTTCCAGAAAAAGCACGCTGAACTGCGTGTCCATTCTTTTTCCTTACGAGGGT
>Ga0335069_10004234_pt1 | contig 21387 bp, 21 predicted proteins | sample Lox_Sample_11_FD_206714 | JGI IMG/M metagenome (GOLD analysis project Ga0335069, IMG submission 206714) | Soil microbial communities from Loxahatchee National Wildlife Refuge, Florida, United States - Lox_Sample_1.1 | ecosystem: Environmental > Terrestrial > Soil > Wetlands | place: USA...
AGGAGCGTGACGTCGAGCCCGACCTTGTCGCAGGCCTGCGCCGCCGCGGCGAGCGCGGCGCCGAGCTCGGCCACGCGCACGCGCCGCGTGTGCCACGGCAGGACGGGCTCCTCGAGCCCGAGCTCCTGCGCGAACGTACGCAGCACCTCCGGCCCCTTCTCGCCGAGCGGCGCGAGCGTCCCCGCGGCGCCGCCGAGCTGGGCCTTCAGCGGCACGGCCGCGAGCGCCGCGCGCGCGTCCACGACCGCGACGAGCCAGCCCGCCGCCTTCAGCCCGAACGTCGTCGGCACCGCCTGCTGGAGGAGCGTGCGCGCCGCCATCGGCGTCGACCGGTGCTCCTCGGCGAGCCGCGCGCACGCGGCCGCGACGCCGTCGAGCTCCAGGAGAACGAGCCCCAGCGCCTTCCGCGCCACCAGCATCGACGCGCTGTCCATCACGTCCTGGCTCGTCGCGCCGTGGTGCACCCACCGAGCCACCTCGACGCCGACGCGCTCCCGCAAGGCGCGCACGAGCGGCTCCGCCGGGTTGCCCACGGCGCGACCGTCGCGGGCGAGCTCCGCCGCATCGAGCCCGCCCGCACGGCACACCTCTACGATCCTGTCGGCCGCGTCGGCCGGAACGACGCCTGCGGCCGCTTCCGCCGCCGCGAGCGCCGCCTCCACCTCGAGCATCGCGGCGACCCACGCGCCGTCCGACACCGCCTCTGCGAGCCGGTCGGGGACGAAGATCGCCGCGAAGACCGTCAATGCGTGAAGAAGACCGTCGCGCGATCGCCCTGCATGCGGATGTCCCAGCGGAGCGCGCCGTCCTCCTGCTCGGCGACGAGCGTCTCGCGGTCGGCCTCGTCCAGCCCGGACAGCACTGGATCGGCCGCGTTCGCCTCGGCCTCGTCGGGGAAGTACACACGCGTCAGCTCGTGCCGGAGCAGCCCGCGCGCGAAGACGAGGACGTCGAGCCGCGGCGCCTGCCCGGGCTGCGCGTCCGGCTTCGCGACGACGAACGAGAAGCGTCCGTCGGCGTCGGTGCCGCTGCGCCCCCAGCGCTTGCCGCCGGCGTCCCAGGCCTCGATCATCCCGTCGCTGATCGGCGCGCCCTGCCCGTCGATCAGCTGTCCGATCAGCATCGTCGCTCCGGGCGCGTTGCGCGCGACGAGCTCGTTCTGCGGCTTGCGCGAGAGCCCGATCGCGTAGTACGGCCCGACCGTCTGCGAGGGAGTCCGAGGTACGCTCATCACAGGTTCTCCATCGGCGTCGTCCCGGAGGCGCCGCGCCCGAGGACGATGTCCCAGTGGTAGCCGAGCGCCCACTCCGGCTGTGTCGTGTCGAGATCGAAGCGGGAGACGAGCAGCTCGCGCGCCTTCGGGTCGCGCACCGCGTGGAAGATCGGGTCGAACTCGAACAGCGGGTCGCCGGGGAAGTACATCTGCGTGACGAGCCGTCTCGTGAACTCGGGGCCGAAGAGCGAGAAGTGGATGTGCATCGGCCGCCAGGCGTTCTCGTGGTTCCCCCACGGATACGAGCCGGGCTTGATCGTGACGAAGCGATAGCGGCCGTCGCCGTCCGTCAGACAGCGACCCGCGCCGGAGAAGTTCGGGTCGAGCGGCGCCGGGTGCTGGTCGACCTGGTGCCGGTAGCGCCCGGCGGCATTCGCCTGCCAGATCTCGACGAGCGTATTCCGGATCGGGCGGCCGCTCTCGTCGAGGACGCGGCCGGTGACGACGATCCGCTCGCCGAGCGGCTCGCCCTCGTGCTGGCGGGTCAGGTCGCTGTCGTGCTCCTCGATCTCCTCGTGGCCGAACACGGGACCCTCGAGATCGTGGAACTCCTCGGGGATGGTCACGAGCGGCCGCTTCGGGACGCGCCACCGCGTCGAGCGGTACCCCGGGTAGTCGACCTGCACCTCGGGCCCGAAATCCGGATCATCCGGGAGGACGATCGGGGACTCGTCTGTCTGTGCCACTTAGCTCCTCCCTTTCGTCTCGAGCGCACGCAGCGCCGCGAGCTCCTCGTCGGTCGGTGGGACAGTCTCGCGCATCTCGACGGTGACCTGCAGATCCCAGCCGGTCGCAGCCCGCGCCTCCTCGACCGTGCTGCCCGGGTGGACGGCGACGAGCGTCAGCTCGCCGTTCCGCGGCTCGAGGATGCCCATGTCGGTGACGACGACGCGGACGTTGTCGCCGAGGCTCGTGGTGAAGTCGAGCTTCTCGACGAAGGTGCGCGGCGACTGGCGGAGCATGACGAACACGTCGTCGACGCCGAGGGCGATCTCCGGCGCGCCGCCCCCGCCGGGCAGTCGCACGGACGGGTGGTCGTAGTCGCCGATCACCGTGCTGTTCAGGTTGCCGTGCCGGTCGATCTGCGCCGCGCCGAGGAAACCGACGTCGATCCGCCGTCCCTGGAGCCAGTACGCGAACATCTCCGGCACCGAGACGACGGCGTCGGCGGTCTCCGCGAGCTCGCCGTCGCCGATCGAGAGCGGCAGCTGCACCGGCTTCGCGCCGATCGTCCCGCTCTCGTAGATGAGCGTGCAGCCCGGCGCGTGCGTGCGCCGCGCGAGGTTCGCCGCGAGGCTCGGGAGGCCGATGCCGACGAAGCAGACCGTCGCGTCCTCGAGCCGCCGCGCCGCCTCCACGGCCATCATCTCGTCCGCGGTGTACGGACGATCGCCGTTGCTGCTCATGCCCGCTCCCGGCGCCGGCGAAGCCGGCGCCTCCGCTCTCTGTTGAGCTCCGTCGAGCCGACGCTCATGCCGCCGTCGCCTCCGCGGCGAGGCTCGCGCGGTACTCCTCGACGTCCGCGGTGTCGAGCACGTGGCGCTTCATCCAGGCCACGAACGTGTCGCGGTCGCGGCTGACCGGGTCCCACGCGACGTAGAACTCGTTGTCGCGGTCGTAGTAGCCGGCCGCGTACGACGGATGCGCGCCGCCCGGGACGTGCGCCACCGCGTCGATCACCCAGGCCGGGAGGACGACGGCGTTCGGCCGCGGCTCCAGCTCGTCGACGATCTCCTCGACGGTGACGATCGCGCGCTTCGACGCGAGCACCGTCTCCTTCTGCACGCCTGCGATCCCCCAGAGCTGGACGTTGCCGTGCCGGTCCGCCTGCTGCGCGTGGATGATCCCGACGTCGGGCCGGTGCGCGGGCACCGCGGCGAGGGCCTCGCCCGTGAACGGGCAGACGACGACGTCGACGCGGGTGCGGCTCGGCAGGTCGCCGCCGCGGTAGCCGCGGAGGACGCCGAACGGGAGGTTCGCCGCGCCGGCCGCGTACGCCGCCGCCATCCCCGCGTGCGAGTGCTCCTCCAGCTCGAGCGGCTGCGGCCAGCCGTTCTCGACCGCGTCCCGGAGCCGATGCAGCGAGCCGACGCCGGGGTTGCCGCCCCAGGAGAAGACGAGCTTGCGCGCGCAGCCCATCCCGATCAGCTGGTCGTAGACGACGTCCGGCGTCATCCGGATCAGCGTCAGGTCGCGCCGGCCCTGCCGCACGAGCTCGTGCCCGGCGGCGTTCGGGATCAGGTGCGTGAACCCCTCGAGCGCGACGACGTCGCCGTCGCGGACGAGCTCGGAGACCGCGTCGCGCAGGGGGACGATCATCAGAACGGAAACGGGTGCGTGCCGCTGCGGATCGTGACCCAGCGCAGCTCGGTGAACTCGTCGACGACCGCCTGGCCTCCGAAGCGCCCGAAGCCGCTGTCCTTGACGCCGCCGAACGGCATCTGCGGCTCGTCGGCGACGGTCTGGTCGTTCACGTGGACGATCCCCGAGTCGATCGCCTGCGCGAGCGTGTACCCGCGATCGCGGTCGCTCGTGAGGATCCCCGCGCTGAGCCCGTACGTCGTCGCGTTCGCGCGGGCGACCGCCTCCTCGGCGCTGTCGACGACCTCGACCGAGGCGACCGGCCCGAACGTCTCGTGCTTGGCGAAGTCGCAGTCCGCGGGAACGCCGGTGAGGAGCGTCGCGCGGTAGCAGGGCCCGACCGCCTCGCCGCCGGCGAGCACCTTCGCACCGCCGCGGACGGCCTCGTCGACGCGGTCCTTGACGAGGTTCAGCGCCGACTCGCTGATCAGCGGGCCGATCACCGTGTCGTGCTCCTTCGGGTCGCCGGCCTTCAGGCCCTCCGTCTTCGCCGCGAGCTTCGCGATGAAGGCGTCGGCGATCGGCCGCTCGACGTAGATCCTCCGCGTCGACATGCAGATCTGGCCCTGGTGGAGATACGCGCCGAAGGCGGTCGCGTTCACCGCGTACTCGAGGTCGGCGTCGGCGAGGACGATGAGCGGGTTCGAGCCGCCGAGCTCGAGGACGACGCGCTTCAGCTGGCGTCCTGCGGCGACCGCGATCTCCCGGCCGACCGCCGTCGAGCCGGTGAAGTTGAGCCGCCGCACGGCCGGGTGCTCGATCAGCGCGTCGCCGATCGCCCCGGCCGCGCCGGGCGCGTGCGTGACGACGTTCAGCACGCCGGCGGGGAGCCCGGCCTCGGCGAGGATCTCGCCCCAGAGGAGGCCGCCGGAGAACGGCGACCACTCGGACGGCTTCAGCACGACGGTGTTGCCGAGCGCGAGCGGCGCCGCGATCGAGCGGGCGGAGAGGATCAGCGCGGCGTTCCACGGCGCGAGCGCGCCGACGACGCCGACCGGCCGGCGGATCCCCATCGCGAACGTGCCGGTGTCGGACGGGATGATCTGCCCCGTCGGCGCGTACGCGAGCGCCGCGGCCTGCCGGAACAGGTTCGGCACGAACATCGTCTGGAACATCCCGAACCCGAAGCTCGCGCCGGTCTCCCGCGCGAGCAGGTCGACGACCTCCGGCTGACGCGTCTCGAGGAGGTCGGCCGCCTTGAGGAAGATCCGCTGGCGCTCGGCCGGGGGCGTCTGCGCCCATCCGGGCAACGCCGTCCGCGCCGCCTCGACGGCCCGCTCCGCGTCCTCGGCCCCTGCCGCCGCGACGTGCGCGACGAGTTCGCCCGTGTACGGGTCGAGATCGGCGAACGTCGAGCCGTCGGCCGCGTCGACCCACTCCCCGTCGATGAACTGCCTGAACTCCCGGATCTCGGTCGCCGTCGTCGCCATCTCCGCTCTCCTTCTGGTCGAAATCCTCGGCGCGGTCCTATCGAGGCTGTATCGAACTGTCAATACAGTGTTTTACTATGCGGAACATGGTGGCGGAGCGGTCACGCGACCGGGACGGCGGCTACTCCCAGTCGCTCGAGCGGGGCCTCGCCGTGCTGTCGGCCTTCGGCTCGGCTCGGCCGCTGCTCGGGATCAGCGAACTCGCGCGCGAGCTCGGGCTCAGCCGGAGCACGACGCACCGCTACGTCGCGACGCTCGCCGCGCTCCGCTACCTGACGCAGGACCCGCTGACGCGGAAGTACCGGCTCGGCCCGCGCGTCCTCGACCTCGGCTTCTCTGCGATCAACTCGATGGAGCTCCGCGAGATCTCGGCGCCGCACCTCCGGACGCTGAGCGACGAGACGGGGTACACGGTGAACATGGGCGTGCTCGACGGCGTCGACGTCCTCTACGTCGAGCGCAGCCGGAGCGCGCGCCAGGGCCAGCGCGAGATCGACCTCAACCTCCACGTCGGCTCCCGGCTGCCCGCGTACTGCACCTCGCTCGGCAAGGTGCTGCTCGCCCACCTGCCGCCGGACGAGCAGCGGTCGGCGCTCGAGCGGATCGAGCTCGTGCGGCGCGGGCCGAACACGATCACGTCGCGCAGGGCGCTCGCGCGCGAGCTCGAGCGCGTGCGCGACGAGGGGCTCGCGGTCAGCAACGAGGAGCTCGCGTTCGGCCTCCGGTCGATCGCCGCGCCCGTGCGCGCGCAGACCGGCGACGTCGTCGCCGCGATCAACCTCGCCGTGCACCGGTCGATGGTCTCGCTCGAGGACCTCGTCGCGAACCTCGGCCCCGCCCTCCAGCGGACGGCCACGGAGATCTCCGACCACCTCGGCGTCGGCCAGGGGCACTAGGCGAAAACGGCCCCTTACGTGCCGAGTCCCCGTGAACCCGAGGGCCCACAGGGACTTGGCGAGAGCCAATCTCCCATACCGCCGCACGCATGTCAAGCGCGAGGCGACGCGCGGCGGCGCAGCGGGCGCGCACGGAGGCTGACCGTCCACGCGAGGACGACGAGCAGCAGCCCGACGGCGATCGCCGCCCACTCCGCGGCCGGCGTGCCGTGGGTGTGCACGGGCGCAGGCGCGGCGACGACCGGCTCGGCGAGCCGGTGACCGTCCGCGGCGGCGAGCCGCTGCACCGCCGTCGCCGCCGTCGCGGCCAGGTCGCCTCGATCGACGGCGACGCCCTTCAGGATCTCCCGCTCCCGCGTCACCGGCCGTCCGTGGTGGTAGACGCCGATCCCGTTCGGCATCACCGTCAGGAGCCGGCCGCGGTAGAGCAGGGACAGCTCCGTCCCGAGGAAGCGCGCGTACGTCTGCGGCCGCCGCCACAGCACGGTGACGGAGCCGAGGTCGTACGACGACGCGACGACGGCGACCTTCACCGGGTAGCCGGCCCGCTTCGCCTCGCGGACGAGCGCGGCGAGCCGGGCGGCATCCGACGGCTGGATGCCGGCATCCGCGGGCACGAACACGGGCTGCGCGACGAGAACGTCGCTCGCGGGGTCGCCGTCGGCGCGCGCGACGCCGGCGGCGAGCGCAAGGACGACTGCGGCACAGGCTGCGACCCGGAGACGGGACATGGGGGCGCCGCCGATGCTACGCGTCCGCCATACTCATGGAGGGTCGTGTCCGTTCAGCAGCCAACCGCCGCCGACTCCGCCGCTGGAGGCGCACCCCGGCATCTCCGCTGGGCGCTCTGGATCGCCGTCGCGCTGCTCGGCATCGTCGGCGGGCTCCTGATCGGGCTCGTCCTCAGCTCGCACAAGTCGGCGGCCGTGCCGAACGGCCCCGCCGGCCCGGTCGGGCCGGCGGCGAGCTGGGCGGCCGGCGCGAAGGTCGCGCCCCGGTTCACCCTTGTCGATCAGGACGGCAAGACGGTGTCGCTCGCCGCGTACCGCGGGCGGACCGTGGTCGTCACGTTCATCGACCCGCTCTGCCGGAACTTCTGCCCGCTCGAGGCGAAGGTGCTGAACGACGCCGAGCGCCGGCTGCCTGCGGCGCAGCGTCCGGCGATCGTCGCGGTCAGCGTGAACCTCTGGGGGAACGCGCGACGCTATCTCCTCCAGGACGTCCGCAAGTGGCGGCTCGTCCCCGAGTGGCGGTGGGGCGTCGGGAACGAGACGGAGCTGTCGAAGGTGTGGAGCGCGTACCAGATCACCGTGCTCGCGCAGACGAGGAAGATCGCCGGCGTGACCGTGCACGAGATCACGCACACCGAGGGAGCATTCGTCGTCGACAGGACCGGCCACCAGCGTGCGCTCTACCTCTGGCCCTACCGTGCGGCCGACCTCGAGCGCACGCTGCGGCAGCTCGCAGGTGCGTAGCGCCGCCCGGGCGGCGGTCGTCCTCGCGCTCCTCGCCGCGGCGGCCGGCGTGCTGCCGGGCCGCGCGTCCGCGCACGCAGGGCTGACCGCGCCCGCCGCGACGAGCTTCGTCGCACGCATCGGCTCGGTCCCGGCCGGTCTCGAGGCACGCGTCGTCGACGGCGACCAGCGGCTCTGGCTGCGCGCGTCGCCGCGGCTGACCGCGTACGTCCTCGGGTTCGAGGGGGAGGCGTACCTGCGCTTCTCGCCGGCCGGCGTCGCCGTCAACGTCCACTCGCCGGCGTACTACCTCAACCGGACGAGGCCGCTCAAGCCGCCGGCGACGCTCGGGCCGGGGACGGTGCCGCTGTGGAAGCCGGTGTCGCGCGGACACACGTACTCGTGGCACGAGGACCGGCTGCATTCCCTTGCAGCGGCGGCGCGGACGCCCGGGTCGTCCTACGTCGGGCGGTGGACGATCCCCGTGCTCACCGGCGGCGGAATGACGAGCATCACCGGCGGGCTCTGGCATGCCGACCCTCCGTCGCGCATCTGGTTCTGGCCGATCGTCGTCGTGCTCGCGTGCCTCGCGGCCGTGCTGCGGCTCCGCGACCGGCGACGCGACGCGGTCGCGGCTGCGGTGCTCGCAGCGGCGGCCCTCGGCGCAGCGACGCTCGGCCGCCTCGGCCGTGAGCTGTACGGCCGGCCGACGGTGTCGACGGGACAGCTCGCGCTCGTCGCGCTCACGTGCGCCGTCGCGGCTGCTCTCGCCCTGCTCTATCTGCGACCGACCTGGCGCGCGCTCGCCGGCACGGTGATCGCGGCGCTCGGCATCTACCAGGGCCTCGCGCTCGTCGGGACGCTCCTGCACGGATTCGTCCTGTCGGTTCTCCCGGCGTGGCTCGAGCGCGCCGCCGCGGTCACGTCGCTCGCGGCGGGCATCGGCCTGCTCGTCGTCGTCATCGCCGGCGTAGCGTTCCCCTCCGGCGAAGCGCGAGACGAAGAAGGCCCGCCAGCGCGAGCGCGACCGCAGCCGCAGCGATGATCACGATCCGGTCGTGCGAGTTCCGCTGCGCCGGCGTCGTCACGTGCGTCGGCGCGGCGAGCGTCAGGCCGTCCGCGGCGGCGAGCGCCGTCACGCCGGCGATGGCGGCGCGCACGAGCCCGTCGTCGCCTGCACCGATCGGGATCTTCGAGAGCGCTGCGTACTCCGCGTCGACCGAGCGGCCGGGGCGGTAGAAGCCGAACCCGTTCGGCATGACGATCAGCAGCCGCTGCCTGAAGAAGGACGCGTCCTCCTCGCCGAGGAAGCGCGCGTACAGCCTCGGCTTCCGCCAGAGCACCGTCACCGAGCCGAGGTCGTAGGCGTCGGGGATGAGCGCGACCTTGATCGGGAAGCCCTGCTTCTTCGCATCGCGGACGAGGGCGAGCAGCTTCCCCTCGAGCTCCGGCGAGAACTTCCCGTCGTACGGGAAATAGATGGGCTGCGTGATCAGGTAGTCGCTGGCCGGGTCGCCGTCGGCGCGCGCGAGCGTCGCGAGCGTGCCCGCGAGCGCGAGGGCGCAGACGAGCGCGGCGACGACGCGCGTCACGAGACCTTGAGCGTGAACGGCGCCGTGAGGATCCGGCCGTCGACCTGCGTCTGGAGGAACAGCCGCCAGGTCCCCGGCACCGGGACGAGGACGCCGACCTTCAGGTTCCCCGGCGTCGTCGACGTGCCCGTGATCTTCGTCGCGCCGAGGATGCTCGCGCACCCGGAGACGCCCGGTGCGCAGACGTGCGTGTGGAAGTAGTCGAGCGAGCCCTGGCGGAAGAAGATCGCATGCGCGAGCGCCCCGAACCACGGCGTGAACGTCGCCGGCTTCCCGTCCGGCGCCGTGACCGTGAAGTCGAGCAGCGCCGGGTCGATCGCCTTCAGGTGCGGCGTGCCGTGGAGGACGAAGCGGTAGCCGTCGACCGTCTCCGTCCGCGCGAGCGGCGGCAGCGGCTTCGGCGCGTACTTGCCGGCGACCGTGAGCGTCGTGAACAGCTGGAAGTTCGTCTGCGACGCCGGCCCGGTCGGCTTCGGGTACACGTCGATCACGACCTTGTACGGCCCCGGCGCGGGGAACGTGACCGTCGTCGAGACGCGGCCGTCGGGCGCGACCGGCGGATGGGTGTGGATGATCGTGCTGAGGTCGTGCCGGACGATGATCAGGTGGACGCCGTTGTGCGGGCCGGCGCCGTGCTTGTACTGCGTCAGCGGCGCGCCGTCGGGCTGGACGACGGTGAACGCGACCGTCGTCGGCACACCGGGGCGGACCGGTCCCGCGGGCACGAAGCCGGCGAGGTGGAAGATCCGTGCGGCGCCGACGGTGACGGTCGGGCTCCCGGACGAGCCGCCCCCGCAGCCGGCGGCCGCCAGCAGCGCCGCGACGCCGAGTGCCGCCGGAAGGAGCCGGGTACCGTGGCGCCCATGCGGACGCTCCCCGCGCTTGCCGCCGCCGTGCTCGCCGCTCCGGTGCCGACGCCGATCGGCGTCGGCCCGCTGTACCACCCGCCCGCGCACGGGCCGTCCGCGGCGGTGGTGGCGTGCCGCGACGCCCCTCTCCGCGGCGGGCTCCGTGTCCACGTCGAGCTGTTCGCGGGCAAGCGCGTCGTCATCGTCCCCGCCGGGGTCGGGCTCCGCGCGCCGACGTTCCGGCTCGGGAACGTCGTCGCGGCGCGGTGCCGCGCAACGGTCTGGACGACCGACCCGACCGGAGTCGTCTGGTTCGACCGAGGCGGCACGAGCCTCGGCACGGTGTTCTCCGTCTGGGGCCAGCCGCTCTCGCCTGCGCGGCTCGCCGGCTTCCGGGGCGCCGTCTCGGTCTTCGTGAACGGAGCGCGCCGCGACGTCGACCCGCGGCGCCTCGCGCTGCACGACGGCGACGAGATCGTCCTCGAGGTCGGCGGCTGGGTCCCGCCGCACGAGAGCTTCCGTTTCCCGCCCCGGGGCTGACACCAGGGCCATCGTGCCAGAGCCGTGCGTGCGCGGACCGGTCATCCGCTCACGCCCCGAGCACGGTCTGGAGGACGCGGAGAGCGACGACCGCCGCCGCGACGCCGCATCCCAGCGCGACGACGGAGGCGATCAGCACGAGCCGTGGATTCGTCTTCATTCGGTTCACCCCGTTGCGCGGTCGACGACGATCGCCGTGAAGGGCTGCCCGCCCTTCGGCGTGATCGCGAAGGAGAGAGCCCAGTGGCCGACCATGACGAGCGCCGGCGCCTTGCGGGCGTAGACGCCGGGGGCGGTCTCCGCGAGCTGGTACTCGAGGGTCGGCATCTCCATGTCGAGCATCGAGAACGTGAGCGTGACGTCAGCGCCGCGCACGGGCTTGCCCGCACGCGTGAGCCGGACCGCGAACGAGTTGGGCTCGACTGCCTTGTTCGGGTCGACGAGCACCTGCAGCGTGTAGCCGCCCTGCTTCACGGTCTCGGCGACCCTGCCGGGACCGACCTGCGCGAGCGCCGATCCCTCCTTGGCGAACGCGGGCGGCGGGGGCGCGAGGCTCGAGAGGATCGCCGCCACGAGCACGGCGCCGGCGACGAGCACGGCCTCGCCCGTGACGAGACCGCGGAGCAGCCGCGCCGAGCCCTCGCCCTGCTCCGGGCGCGAGAGCCCCGGCGTCGTCCGCAGGAGGTTGACGGAGGCGAGCAGCATCGCCGCCAGCAGGATCCCTGCTTTGACGAGGATCGCCTTGCCGTACGAGGTCAGCCACAGGGCGTCGAGCACCGGCAGGTGGAGGATGGAGGCGCCGACCCCGGTCCCGAGCAGCAGGAGGACGGAGACGAAGGCGACGTTCGAGAACCGGGGCACGCAGACGGCGAGACCGGCGACGCGTCGCGCGGCTGGCAGGCTCGCCCAGAGAACGAGCAGCCCCACGAGGCCGCCGATCCAGACCGAGCCCGAGGCGAGGTGGAGCCAGTCGAAGGCCACCGCGAGCCCGCGCGGCGCGGTCTGTCCCGCGTGCCCGACCGCGCCCGGGAGCACGAGCGTCGCCGCAGCCGCGGCGAGCGCGCCGCTGACGGCGAGCATCGCCGCGATCGAGCGGCTCTCCCGTCGGGGGCGGTCGACCCAGATCGCGATCGCCGCCGCAGCGCAGAACAGCGCGAAGCAGATCTCGACGTCGACCCAGCCGCGGCCGGACGCCGTCGCGCGCCACAGCGACATGACGCTGCCGACGTCGAAGAACGAGTGCAGCGAGTCGATCGCTGTCGCCTCCTCGAGATAGACGGGGACGGCGACGAGGCCGAGCGCCGCAGCGGCGCCGAACGCGATCGACAAGGGGCGCAGGCTCGTCCCCTCGACGCGGCGGACGAGCGGCTGCGCGATCAGCGCCCGCAGGACGAACAGCCCGATCGCGATCATCACCGTCAGGAAGGCGAGCCACTTCGCGATCACGAGCGGCGTCGAGGTCGCCGTCCCCGCGATGTGCGGGACCGCGAACTGCGGCGCCGGGCCCGGATTCGGGCCGACCGCGAACGTGAACGCGCCCTGCACGGGATGGCCGTCGACGGAGATCGCCCGCCAGTAGACGAGGTACCACCCCTCCGGCACTCGCTTCAGCGGCACGACGAGCGTGTCCGGGTTCGCGGGCGACCGGGCCACCGGGCCGTCGGTCACCGAGTGGGCGCCGACGTCGGTGACGGAGATGATCGCGAGGCGCGGCTCGACCGCCTCGTCGTACGTGAGCTGGACGGTCTGCGGCGGCGTGTTCACGACGACGCTCGCCGCCGGGACCGTCTTGACGAGATACGCGTGCGCGGACGCCGCCGCGGGCAGCGCGAGCGCCGCCAGCGCGGCGACGCCCGCCGCGAATGTGATCCGCACGCGCCGCATCACGTCATCGATCGCCCCCCACGCGAGACGAGCGCGATCGCACCGAGGACGATCCCGATCGCGCCGAGCACGAGCGCGACGATCGCCAGCGTCGACGTTCCACCGCCGATCGAGCTCGAGACTTTGATCGTCGGCGCCGGAGCATCGGAGGACTCCGAGCCGGACCAGTCGACGATCGAGCCGTCGGAGTACGTCTGCTTGACGTCGAACGTGTACGTCCCCGTCTTCGACGGCTGCGCGAGGAACTGGAACAGCGAGTCCTCGCCCGTCGGCGTGCTCCCGCCGCTCCACGTCACCTGCTGGATCACGGCGTCCTCCCCCGAGCCGGTCTGTTGCACCTGGCGCGTCCAGCCGGGGCTCGGCACGAACGAGTCGATCGAGAAGCCGGACGGCAGCGTCAGGACGATCTTCGTCGTCGTCAGGCCCTCCTTCTCGGTCGGCACGGCCAGGCTGTACAGCTGCAGCTCGTTTGCGAGCGAGACGGACGGGCTCACGCGGGCGTGCGCGGACGCGCCGGCCGCGACGACGAGCGCCGCGGCGCCTGCGAGCACGAGCACGCGGATACGACTCCTGAAAGTCATCTCTCTCCTCCGGTCGGCATTGACGCCGGCCGCGGAGCGGCCGGCTCAGGCAGGCGCCGGGAGCGGCGGCCCGCGCTTCGCGAGGCCGCGGGAGATGAGCGGGAGACGCGGGAGGGCCGGCCGGGCCACGGGCGCGGCCGGCACGACCGCGACGAGGGGCGGCCGTGGAGGTGCGATCCGCGAGACCGCGCGGCCCACGCGCTCGGCCGTGCGGAGCAGGAGCCGTGCCGCGCCCCACGCGAGCAGCGCGAACGGGAGCTGGAGCGCGAGCCCCGGCAGGAACGTCGGCCGGCCCGCCTCGTGCCACGGGAAGACGCCGGTGTGGAGCAGCAGCTCGAGATGCTCCTGGACGATGAACGCGACCGGCGGCAGGAGCGCGAACGCCCACGCGGGCAGCCCGCGCGGCGTGCGCCCGCGCGCCGCGTCGGCGGCGGTCACGAGCAGCGAGAGCGCGACGACGGCGGCCGCGGCGCCGAAGACGAGCGGCAGCCAGCGCAGGTAGCCGTGCCCGGTCGCGAGCAGCGCCTGCATCCGCACGGGCACGTCGGGATACGCGATGCGGTACGCGAGGGCATGCGCGAGCTCCGAGCCGCCGAGCATGAGCGGCACGGCGACGAGCCAGGCGAGGCTGCGGCGCATCGCCGGGAATCGTGCCAGATCGCCCGGAGGCACGATTCTCATGCTCCTCTCACCCGCTTCATAGGTTCACGCGCCACGCTTCGCCCAGCAGCAGGCAGGGCCCCGGACGCGGAGGCGGACACGATGAGCGCGATCAGCGGCAAGCTACCGGCCGGCCTTCGGCAGGACGAGGGCCGGCGGAACCGGCTTCTGAACATCCTGCTCGCGCTCCTGCTCGTGATCGGGGCGGTCGCCGCATACCTCGCGGTCGGGCAGAGCTCGAGCACGTCGTCGGGCGCGGTTCGCACGGCGACCGTCAGCAAGGGCGTCGTGCTCTCGTCGGTGTCCGCGAGCGGCACGGTCCAGGCGCCCCAGGAGGTGACGGCGAACTTCACCACCTCGGGCACGCTCGTCCAGGTCGACGTGAAGCCGGGCGAGACGGTCCAGGCGGGCCAGCCGCTCGGCAGCATCGACCCGACCTCGGCGCAGCAGCAGGTGAGCCAGGCGGAATCGGGCGTGGAGACCGCGAACGCTCAGCTCCAGCTGACGCTGACCGGGGAGACGCCGCAGCAGCGGGCCCAGGACGCGCTGTCGGTGGCGCAGGCGCGCCAGTCGCTCGCGAACGCGAAGAGCGCGTTGACCGCTGCCAAGAAGTCGGTCGCGCTCGACAAGCTGACGAACAGCGCGAGCCTGAGCCAGGCCCAGAAGCAGCTCCGCGCCGACCAGGGCCAGCTCCAGGTCGACCTCGCGAAGCAGAAGACCGACTCCGCAACGTACGCGACGAGCGACGCCGCGGCGGCGGCCGTCGCGACCGACAAGGCGAAGCTCGCGGCCGACCAGGCGAAGCAGCAGCAGGACCAGCAGTCGCAGCTCGTCTGGCAGCAGCAGCAGTCGAGCGACCAGTCGAGCCTCAGCACGGCGAAGGCGAACAACGACCTCGCCGGGATCACGAACTACACGAACGCGGTCAGCTACGACCAGAGCCAGCTCAACGCGCTCGCGCGCATGCTCCAGAGCGACGGCTTCGCGATCACCGCCGACCAGAACCAGCTGAGCGCCGACCAGACGGCGCAGACGACGCTGCTCTCCGACGCGGCGGCGATCAAGAGCGACGAGCAGAAGCTCGCCCAGGACCACGTCTCGATCACGAACGCGAAGAACGGCCAGACGGGGACGCGGCTGAAGGACGCGCAGAGCCTGCAGTCGGCGCGGCAGCAGCTCTCCTCGGCCCAGCTCGGGCTCAAGTCCACGCTCCTCGGCATCAAGGTGAAGCAGGCGCCGCCCACGCCTTCGGCGCTCGCCCAGGCGCACGCCTCCGTCGTGCAGGCGACGATCGCGCTCGCCAACGCGAAGCTCGCGCTCGCGAACACGACGCTGCGCGCGCCGATCGGCGGCGTCGTCGCCGACGTCAACGGCGCCGTCGGCACGCAGACCTCCGGCGGCGGCACCACCTCGACGAGCAGCTCGTCCTCGAGCTCGTCGTCCGGGGGCACCGGCTCGACGGGCGGGAGCTCCGGCTTCGTGACGCTGACGAACGTGTCCGGGATGCAGGTCGTCGCCGGCTTCAGCGAGATCGACGCGGCGAAGATCCGCGTCGGCCAGGCCGCGACGGTGACGGTGGACGCGATCCCGAACGAGACCTTCGCCGCGCACGTGATCTCCGTCGCGACGACCGCGACGACCTCGTCCAACGTCGTGACGTATCCCGTCACCTTCGTCCTCGACAACACCGCGTCGGGGCTGAAGCCCGGCATGAGCGCCGACGTCGACGTCGTCGTCGCCGAGCTCGACAACGTCCTGCACGTCACCACCGCCGCCGTGCGGGGGAGCGGCAGGAACGCGACGGTGACCGTGCTCCGGAACGGCAAGCAGGTGACCGTCCCCGTCGTCGCCGGCCTCCAGGGCGACTCCTCGACCGCGATCCTCGGCGGCCTGACGAACGGCGAGACGGTCGTCCTTCCCTCCGTGAGCGTCGCGACGTCGTCGGCGAGCGGCGGCCTCGGCTCGAGCGGCACGACCACGACGACCGGCAGCACGAGCCGGTTCCGGGGCGGCGGCGGATTCGGCGGCGGGCTCGGAGGCGGATTCGGCCCGTGAGCCGTCCTCGCCGCCGGTCGATGCTCGTCCTGCGCGGAGTGTCGAAGAGCTACGGCTCGGGTGACATCGCCGTCCACGCGCTGCGCGACGTCGACCTGAGCGTCGAGCGCGGCGACTTCGTCGCGATCATGGGCGCCTCCGGCAGCGGGAAGTCGACGCTGATGAACCTCGTCGGCTGCCTCGACACGCCGACGACGGGCCGGTACCTGCTCGACGGGATCGACGTCGGCGGGCTCGACGACTTCCAGCTCGCGTATGTCCGCAACCGCAAGATCGGCTTCGTCTTCCAGTCCTTCAACCTGATCCCGCGCACGTCGACGCTGCGGAACGTCGAGCTGCCGCTGATCTACGCCCGCGTTCCGAAGGAGGAGCGCCGGGAGCGGGCCCTCGCCGCGATCGAAGCGGTCGGGCTCGCCGACCGGACGCACTTCCTCCCGTCGGAGCTCTCGGGCGGCCAGCAGCAGCGCGCCGCGATCGCGCGGGCCATCGTCACCGAGCCCGCGATCGTCCTCGCCGACGAGCCGACCGGCAACCTCGACACCGTCTCGAGCCACGAGGTGCTGCAGATCTTCTCCCGGCTGAACGTCGCCGGGCGGACGATCGTGATGATCACGCACGAGGCCGAGATCGCCGAGTACGCGAAGCGGGTCGTGCACCTCGTCGACGGGCGCGTCGACTCCGACCGGCGGACGACGGCGCTCGCGGCGATGCCGCCGAAGTTCGAGCCCGGCGACGTCTCCCGGAGCGTGACCGCATGAGCGGAGGCTCGACGGAGCTCACCAAAGAGCGGAGGCGCCGGCTCTGCCGGGGCCGGGAGCGGCCATGAGCATCACAGAGGCGGTCCGGATCGCGTTCCAGGGCGTGGTCTCGAACCGGCTCCGCTCGCTCCTGACGATGCTCGGGATCACGATCGGCGTCGCTGCGGTGATCATCCTCGTCGCCGTCGGCAACGGCTCGGCCGTCGCCGTGCAGCAGCGGATCGAGGCGCTCGGGACGAACGTCGTCGCGATCCAGCCGGGCGGCTTCGGGTTCGGCCGCGGCTCGGGCGGCTTCCAGAGCTCGTTCACGCAGCTGACGATGAAGGACGACAAGGCGCTCCAGGACCCGACGGCAGCGCCGGACATCAAGTCGGTGACGCCGGTCGTGAACGGCTCGGTGACGGCGACGTTCGGTGCGGCGAGCTACTCGCCGAGCCAGTTCGTCGGGACGACGCCCTCCTACGAGGAGGCCCGGAAGTCGCCGGTGGAGGCGGGCACGTTCATTACCCCGGACGAGGAGTCGACGCACGCGCGCGTCGTCGTGCTCGGGACGACCGTCGTCTCGAACCTGTTCGGCAGCGAGGACCCGCTCGGGCAGACGATCAAGCTCAACGGCATCGGCTTCACGGTCGTCGGCGTGCAGGCCCCGAAGGGCACGAACGGGATCCAGGACCAGGACGACATCGTCATCGCGCCGTTGACGGCGGCGCAGGACCTGATCACCGGCGTCACGACCGGACTGAGCCAGATCATCGTCGAGGCGAAGTCGTCGCACCAGGTGAACGCGGCCGAGGCCGAGGCGACGTCGATCCTCACGCCGACGCACTCGAGCAACGGCAGCGCGAACTTCCGCGTCCTCAACCAGGCCTCGCTGCTGCAGACGACCGCGTCGACGAACCACGTCTTCACCGTCCTGCTCGCCGCGGTCGCCGCCATCTCGTTGCTCGTCGGCGGCATCGGCGTGATGAACATCATGCTCGTCACCGTCACCGAGCGGACGCGCGAGATCGGGATCCGCAAGGCGATCGGCGCGCGGCGGGCCGACATCCTCGGACAGTTCCTGACCGAGGCGGCGCTCCTCTCGGTGTTCGGCGGGCTGCTCGGCGTCGTCGCCGGGCTCGTGGGCAGCCGCTTCAAGATCGTCGGCGTCCAGCCGGTCGTCGAGACCTACTCGGTTCTGCTCGCGCTCGCCGTCGGCGTCGCCGTCGGCCTCTTCTTCGGGATCTATCCGGCCAACCGGGCGGCCTCGCTGAGGCCGATCGAGGCACTCCGCTACGAATAAGGAGCACGACACATGACCACGCTCGACAGCGACCTCGGGTCGGGGCCGCTCGACGATGACGACGAGCTCGAGCCGGAGCCGATCCCGGTTCGCTACCGGCGCCGGCTGCCGCTCATCACGCTGATCCTCGGCCTCGGCGTCTTCGCCGCGCTCGCGTTCATCGCGGGGGTCGAGATCCAGAAGCACTACGGCGGGAGCTCGAGCTCCGGGGCGGGTGGCGGGAGCCTCGCCTCGGCCTTCGCGCGCGCCCGCGCCGGGACGACGACCGGCGGCACGACGACCGGCTCGAGGGCCGGCGGCTTCTTCGGCGGAGCCGGCGGAGCGAGCGGGTTCGGCGGCACGGCCGGGACGGTGACGCTCATCAAGGGCACGACCCTCTACGTGACCGACACGAGCGGAAACACCGTGAAGGTGACGACCTCGCCTGCGTCGACCGTCACGAAGACGGTCTCGTCGTCGGTCACGTCCATCCGGCCGGGCGAGACGGTCGTCGTCCGCGGCACGCAGCAGAAGAACGGGAACGTCGCCGCCGACTCGATCACGATCGGCGGGAACAGCTCGTTCGGCGGGAGCGGGGCGAGCGGCTTCGGCGGCGGCTCCAGCGGCGCGTCGGGCTTCGGCGGCGGCAGCTCCGGCGGGGCGACGGGCTTCGGAGGTGGAAGCGGTGGCTGACCAACGAGCAAGGAGACTCGTGCAGATCGTCCGAATCGTCCCTGCAGTCCTCGTCGCCGCCGTGGCGGCGGGCGCCGGCGTCGCGGCCGCGGCGACGCCCGTGAACGGATCCGTCGCCGGCCCCGTGACGACGGTCAAGGGCAGCACCTTCAAGCTCACGACCTCGCTCAGCCCGACCGGCAGCTCGACGATCCACGTCGGATCCGCGACCGTGATCACCGAGCAGGCGCTGGTCGCGCACAGCGAGCTCGTCAAGGGCGCGTGCGTGATGGCCGCCGGTCAAAAGAACAGCAAGGGGGTGGTCTCGGCGACCCGGGTCACGGTCTCCCAGCCGGTCAAGGGCCAGTGCGGGACGGGGTTCGGCGGCCGCGGGAACGGAACGCGCCCCTCCGGATCGCCTCCTGCCGGAGGCCAGCGTCCGCCCGGCGGGTTCGGCGGCAACGCGAACTTCGGCTTCGCGTTCGGAGCGATCAGGAAGGTGAGCGGCTCGACGCTGACGGTCAAGGGCCCCAACGGATCCACGACGCTGACCGTCCCCGCGAAGGCGGAGGTCGTGAAGATCGAGAAGGTCGGCGCGTCGGCCGTCGCCGTGAAGATGTGCGCGTTCGTGCGCGGAACGAGCACGGACAAGGGCGTCAACGTCAAGGCGCAGGACATCAGCCTCTCGAAGCCGACGAAGACCGGCTGCACCTCCGGGTTCCGGCGACCGTAGCCGTCCGCCGCGCAGTCCCGGCGCCGGCGCGCGAACCTCTTACACGGGGATAACGCCTTCGGGCCCGGACGTAACACCGGCGCAACAACCCGGTCGTAGAGTCGACGGCGGTGCAGCGGATGAACAGGCAGCGGTGCGCCTCGAAGCTCCGGCTCGGAGCCGTGATCCTCGCGACGGTCGGCGGGGCGCTCCTCCTCGACGGGTCCGCCGCGGGAATGGCGGCGCACCCGATCGGGCGCGGGGGGTCGAGCTCGCCGCTGCCCGTCACCGCGTCGAGCCGCTACGTCGTCGCCGGCACGGCGATGGCTCGCGTCGGCGGGACCGTCTACGTGGGCGGCGACTTCACCTTCGTCGCGAACCGAACGGGCTCGGCGATCGTCGTGCCCGAGGTGGGCGGCGCCCCGGCGCAGGTCGGCGCCGAGGTCGCGGGCGGCTCGGTGAACGCGGCGCTCGGGGACGGCAGCGGCGGCTGGTACATCGGGGGCACGTTCACGAGCGTCGGCGGCGTCGAGCGTCCCGGCCTGGCCCACCTGCGTGCCGACGGAACGCTCGATCCGGCGTTCGCGCCGCCGGCGCTCGGCCGGGTGAACGCGCTCGCACTCGCGGGCTCCGTCCTGTACGTCGGCGGCGTCACGGGCCGCGGTACGTCGATCGCGCCCGTGCTCGTCGCGCTCCAGGCCGCAAGTGGAGCGCCGACGAACGCCGCATTCCAGCCGCTGCCGGTCAGCTCGGACACTCCGACCGGCGTGACCGTGCTGCTCGCCGCCGGCGGCCGGCTCTACGCGGGCTACGGTCCCGACGGTGTCGCGGCCTACCGCACGGCAGGCGGCGCCCCGATCTGGACGCGGGCGCTCGGCTTCGGCGAGGCGTCGCCGGCGGCCGGCGCGACGGCGCTCGCGCTCGACGGCTCCGAGCTGCTCGTCGGCGGCTGGTTCCAGGACGCCGGCAACAAGAACCTCGAGGCGCTCGTCGCCGCGAGCGGGACGCCGACCGGCGCGCCGCTGAGCGTCACCGCCGACGGCGTCTCGGCGATCGCCGTCATCGGCGGCAATGCGTATCTCGCCCGACCCGGCTCGAACGGCATCGCCGTCGTCGACCTCGCGACCGGCGCGTGGCGCAGATGGGGCGCCGTCGACCCGGGGACGCTGATCGCCGACGGGACGACGCTCCTCGTCGCCGGGCGGACAGCGTCGGACCTGCGCTACACCGCGCGCGTCTACTCCATGCCGGCCGGGTCGGCGCAGCCGCCCCGTCCCGTCTCTCCGGTGCTCGCCGGCGGGGCGAATGCGCTCGCGGTGCAGGGCGGCCGCCTCCTGATCGGCGGCGGGTTCGCGGGGGCGGGCGGCTCGCCCCGCGCCGACCTCGCCGCGTTCGACGTCCACACCGGCGCGCTCCTCCCCTGGCGGCCCGCCGCCGACGCGATGGTGAGCGCACTCGCCGTCGCCGGTCGCACGATCTACCTCGCCGGGCAGTTCACGCACGTCTCGGCAGCGCCGCGCAACGGGCTCGCCGCGGTCGACGCCGTCGCGGGACGCCTTCTGCCGTGGAACCCGTCCGCTCCCGGCGTCGACGCGCTCGCGGTGGCACGCGGCCGCGTGTTCGCCGGGGGCACGATCCTGCGGGCGGGACGGCGCACCCGGCACCTCGTCGCGTTCTCCGCCGCCGGGTCGGGTCGCCTGCTCTGGACCTCGCCGGTCGCGACGTGGAACGTCTACGCGCTCGCGGTCCGCGGCGACACGCTGCTCGCGGCCGGACCGAGCGTGATCGCGCTCCCGGTGGCCGGCACGGGCCGCAGCGCCCTCTGGCACAGCTCGACCAACGGCGACGTCTTCGCGCTCGCGATGCGCGGGAGCACGCTCTACGCGGGCGGGCGCTTCAACCGCATCGCCGGGCAGACCCGCAACAACCTCGCGGCGCTCGCGCTCGGCCGCCGGGGCTCGCTCCTCCCGTTCGCCCCGTCCGTCCAGCCGACGGTCCAGGCGCTCGCTTCGGTCGGCGCCGACCTCGTCTACAGCAGCACGAGCCGCATGCTCGGCGCCGTCGGGCCGACCGGAGCGCTCGAGCCGTGGCAGATCCCCGGTGACGGGTACGCGAGCGCGATCGTCCCGGCCTCCGGCGGGCTCATCGTCACCGGCAACTTCACGTGGCTCGGTCCGGTCGGGCACCAGGCGACCGGCGGCATCGCGTGGCTGCCGTAGCGCTCGGGCCTAGGCTCCGGCCGGCGCCGCGGGCCGGTTGACGAAGACGTTGTCGAGCGCGAAGCGGAGGCCGACGGCGAGCGCGCCGCTGAGGACGGCGGCGTCGCCGAGGCTCGAGATCTCGACCCGCGGCGGATACGGCAGCCACTCCGCGAGCAGCGGCCGGATCTCGTCGAGCAGCTCCGGGTTGG